>Ga0105237_10008558_pt1 | contig 11063 bp, 3 predicted proteins | sample KBSC24metaG_FD_81520 | JGI IMG/M metagenome (GOLD analysis project Ga0105237, IMG submission 81520) | Corn rhizosphere microbial communities from Kellogg Biological Station, Michigan, USA - KBS C2-4 metaG | ecosystem: Host-associated > Plants > Roots > Rhizosphere > Soil | place: Michigan, USA... | reverse complement strand
GCCCTGTGGCCATCCGGGATTTCCGTGCCATGCATGTACTTCCTTCACTTCGCCGATCTCGCCCGACCAGAAAATTTCGCATGCCACGCGCGTCGCGTCGTGCGAGTACCCCTGATTGCCCATCTGCGTGGCGACCTTGTACTTCTCCGCCGCCTGCGTTAGCAACCTCGCTTCCCAAGGCGTGCGCGTCAGCGGTTTTTCGACATAGATGTGCTTGCCCAACTGCATGCAGGCGAGGGCGCACGTCGCGTGCATGTGATCGGGAGTTCCGATCACCACCGCGTCAATCGACTTACCGGCTTTGTCCAGCATCTGCCGGAAATCTTTGTACTTTTCCGCTTTCGGCCATCGCGTGAAGCCCTGCTCGCCGCGCTTCCAGTCCACATCGGCAAGCGCCACGATGTTCTCCACTCCGGCTTCGGAATCGCGGAGGTCGCTGAACGGCTGACCGCCCGCACCAATCCCCGCAATATTCAGTTTTTCATTGGGAGATTTGTAACCGAGGGATTTTAAGGAAGGCGTACTGCCGAAACCACCGGACGGGACAGCGCCCGCCAGTAGTGCTCCAAAGAAGAAATGCCGCCGCGAAAAACCGGGTCGAGTGGAATCGCTGAAGGACATGACGTGAGGCCCCTTTGCATGTTACTAGAAAAAGAGGCAGGCCCCCGATTTCGGATGGCCTGCCTCCAGGAGTGAACTGCCGTGTCGCAGGTTCGGAAACTAGAACTCGAAACGAGCTGAGAATGCCAGCACGCGAGCCGGGAGCGTCGAACTGAACGTGCCCGCCGTCAGGCTGGTCTGGTTGCCCGCCGCGTCAAACGTCAGTCCGGTATTCAGACCGACGAATTGCGGATGATTGAAGACGTTGTACGCCTGGACCTGTAACTTCAGGCCGAGGCGTTCGTGAAGCGGAATGAACTTCGACATCGTCGTATCGAAGTTCGTGACCAGGGGCAGCGAGAGAACACCGGCGCCGCCGCCCAGAGTGCCCAAAACGGGCGTGGTAATCGTGGTGCCAAGCGCCGGCGGAGCCACCGCGGCTGGATTGAAGTACAGGCCCTTCGGCACGTTCGCCATTGGGTCTCCGATGATGTTAGGCCGCGCGCCTACGGTCGGCGTGCCCGTGTAGTCGGGTGTGCCTCCTGCGATGCTGAAGCCCGGATTGAACGGTGCGCCGCTCTGCATCGAAACGATGCCGGACAGGGTCCAGCGATCGAGCACAGCGCTCACAACCTTCGATCCCATCCTCTTGCCGAGGCTCGGGAATTCGTAGCTGTAGTTGAGTTGGAAGTTGTGCCGCCGGTCGAAGCCAAGGCGTCCATAGTTCCACTTCTCGTTGTCAGGCACCACCGGATTGAAAGCGGTGGTTCCGAGCGCCTTCGAGTATGTGTACGCCAGACCGAACTGCAATCCACGCGAGAACCGCTGTTGCAGCGAAGTGGTCAGCGCGTTGTAATTCGTATGGCCCAGGTGGTTGTACGTATTGAGTGTATTGAAGCCGCGATACTTGGTGCGCAGCAGAACGTCCGGCAGCGTGCGGTTTCCGTTGGTCGGGTCGGCGTTTGCGGTGTTGAAGGGCGCGCGCGTCCCGATCGGAATCGCATTGATGTCGTACGATAGTTGCTGGTTGTAACCCCAGTTACCCGTGTAGCCCACATCCAGAACCATCGTTCTCAAAATCGTTCTCTGGATGTTGATACTGGCATTCTGCGCACGATCCCACGGCACTTGCGCCGAAGGCCACGAATTGATCGTCGAAGGTCCAAAGACCAGCGCACCGCCGCCGCCCGAAATCTGGTCGAACGTCGCGTAGTTCACCTGGGGCTGATAGGAATACGGCGCCTGCCCGGAGAGAGCGTACACCTGATTTCCATCGAGCCGGTTGTAGAAGATGCCGAAACCGCCGCGGAGCGCAGTCTTGCCGTCGCCGGTCAAGTCATACGCGAACCCCACGCGAGGCGCCGCCGCCACTGCAGACTGGCTATAAGGAGCCAGCGGTACATTGTTCTTGCCGAGGATCTGCATGCCGTCGGCCGGATCGCCGCTGTTCGGAACATATAAGCCGATGTAGGTGACCGGCGCTACGGCACCATTGCCCGGGTCGATCGCGACACGTTTGCCACCGCTCGTGCCGGGGATGTAGAGACGGGGCGCTTTCGATGCGCTGTACAGATTCGGGAAGAAGTTCGAGAAAGTGTTATTGATGTCCACCTGCGGCGTCTGGTGGTAGAAGCGGATGCCCACATCCAACGTCAACCGCGAAGTGACGCGCCAGTTGTCCTGAATGTAGAACTCCGCGTTCCAGTACTTCGTGTTGAATACCGCGCGAGCCGTCTGCTGCTGATAGGTCTGCACGTTGCCCAGCAGCGCGTTGGCGTAGCCGTTGGTGGTGTTGCCCAAACCGTTATTCGTATCGGGGCTGAAGTTGAAGCTACCGGAATACGGCGGAGTCGAAGGCTGAATCTTGTGGTTGTTTTCCAGATAGAATCCGCCCTTGAACGTGTGCTTGCCGACCACCTTGCTGATGTTGTCCTGGAAGCTCCAGATGGTATTGAAATTCTCGTAGTTGCCGGCCGAAGTTCCAACGCGCGTAAAGCTCATCGCAGACGCGTTGGGCTGCAGTCCGCCAAATTGGAATTGCGGCAGCAAGTTGTAATATCCGTTGGTCGCCGACGCGCCCGCCGGAGTCGTAGTCGGAATCGGGAACAGCACTGGTGCTGGCGGGAGCAGCGAACGATCCTGACTCTTGCCGCCGTCCGTCGTGTAATAGGACCAGGTATTCCAGCTCTTGCCGACGGTGAATTCGTTGATCAGCGTGGGAGAGAACTGGTAGGTCGCGGTGCCGGAGTAGCCATGGCCCGGATTCGGATGGTCGATCGGCGCGATGCCCGCGTCGCCCAGCAATCCGCCCTTGTCGCTAGAGAACTGCACGCCCTGGTAGAGAGCCAGCATGTCGTCGTGGTCGTTGATGTAACGGAAATAGCCGCTCATCTTCGAAGTGATGTAGGTATCGACGCGCAGCACGTCGTTGCGCCGCGGATGGGTCGCGCTGGCAGATTCGAAGTAGTTCACCACGTTGGCCTGCGATCCGGTGCCCGTGAAATTCGGTAGCGGGAAGAAATTCAGCATCGCCTGGCCCAGCGGGTTGATGCGCGAAGTGGGAATAATGTTGCCCGGAAACTGTACGCCCGTGGTGGGATCGATGATCGGATATAGCGTGCCGTTGTTGTTGAAGGTCTGCGAGAAGTTACCCGCACGCTCCAGAGCCGTTGGCGTGTACTTGGTCTGGCTGCCGCCGCTCACGAACTGGCCGGTATATTCCTGCGACCAGAAGAAGAAAAGGTGCTTCTTTTCCGAGTTGAATTTCTTCGGGATGAACACGGGGCCGCCAAACGTATACGTCTCGACGTTGAAGCGGTACCGCGCGATCTGCGAAACGGGAACATTCAAGGCGTTCCGGCCATTGCGGTTGTTTTCCCACTGGTTGGCGTTGAAGCCTTCATGCCGGTGATTCCAGACGCCCGATCCGTGGAAGCTCTGCGTACCGCTCTTCGTGACGACCGTGATTGCGCCACCTGAGTTGCGTCCGAACTCCGCCTGGTAGTTGGAAACCAGCACCTTCATTTCCTGAATCGAGTCCACGTTCGGCTCATAGTGCAGGGTGCTGTTGGAACCCGTGTCGATGTCGGTGATTCCGTCTACCGTGAAGTTTAAAGCTGACGTATTGCCGTTGATCGTGATGCCGCGGATCGCATTCGGCGATGTGACGTCGCGATTGCCGGCGTTCGTACCATTAAAGCTGTTGTCGATAACGCCTGGAATCAATTTCAGATAGCCGAACATGTCGCGGCCTCGGAGGGTGACGTCGCTGAGCTGCTTGCCTTCGATCGCGGCGGCTTTTTCCGAGCTCGCCAACTGGATCGCGGCGGCCTCGGCGGTTACCGATACTGTATCGGATGTGTTGCCAAGCTCGAGATTGAGCTTGCCCAAGTCACGCGTCTCGTTGGCCTGGACTACCAAATGGGTTTGGGTGAGAGTCTTGAATCCCGCGACCTTCACCGATACCGAAAACGTTCCCGGCGAAACATTCAAAAACCGGAACGTACCGGTTTGGTCCGTTACTGAGGTGCGGGCTGACCCCGTGTCCGAATCTGTCAGCGTGACGGAGGCATTCGGGACTACGGCATTGGCCGGGTCCTCTACCACGCCGACGACGGAGCTGGCGACCGTCTGCGCGAACATCCCCACACAGGAAAGTGCGAGAGCGCCTAAAACATGTAGTGATTTTCTACCGAGCATCCCTAAATTCTCCTCACCAAAGCGTTTTTAACCGTTCCGAACCCCCCGGAACGTCCCAAAATCCAAACCCCTCGATTGTCCTGATCTCGCCCGACACCTGTTAACAGGACCCATGGCGACCCAGCACAAGGGAAACTTTGGATTGTTCGTGTGAAGCTAATATGCTCAGAGTAGAAATAGCAAGAACTATACGGTATCGCTGTTTTTTATCAATAGCTTACATTGACGTAAATGCTCAGTATCATACCCCTACTCGAGCCGTTTCATCGCCCGTATCGTACTTCCCAAAAAATTACACTTGCGTCACACGACGTTGGTGATACAATCAGTCCCACGTTCGGGAGTTTAAGCGCGAAGGGATACGCGGATGAGTCATAAATCTGGTGCCCCTTCCTGCGCAAAATGGAGTTTTTTGGGGGGGCTGCCATGTCGCAGAGGAGAGTGCTGGAGCCGGAATTGGCAACAGCTACTCGCGGAATGCCGGAAACCGAGGCGGACCGCGAAGCCATTCGAGAACAGCTGGAACGAATCCTCGCCGACCCGCTTTTCACGCACAGCAAACGCTACCCGCTTCTGCTGCGTTCAGTGGTGGAGCGTGCCCTCGAAGGGCGGGCCAGCCAGCTCAAAGAGCGTACCTTGGGCGTGGAAGTCTTCGGACGCGACCCTGACTACGACACCAATACCGACCCGGTAGTCCGCATCACCGCTGGCGAGATTCGAAAGCGCATCGCGCAGTACTACCACGAGCCCGGCCGTGAAGGTGAGATTCGAATTGACCTCCCCTGCGGCTGCTACGTCCCGGAATTCCATAAGCCCACTGTCCTCGAACCACCAGTTCCTCACGAAGTCAGGCCCAGTCCGGAGTTCGCGCCGGCTCCCGCAGTCGCGGTCGAGCCCGTTCGAACGCCAAAGCTCCTGAAGCACTGGTATTGGTCGGCCCTCGCCATTCTGCCGCTGACCGGCCTTGGGTTCTGGCTGCTCTCCGCTACTCCTTCAGAACGCTTTTGGCGTCCCTTCTGGGATTCGTCGGCGCCCACCCTGCTTTGCATCGGGGGTGCAGGCGTCGCACGAGACGTTCCGACTGTCCCGCCTTCCGTACCGCTCACGGTCACTGACCAAATTCACCGCGAGTACGTCGCCTTCTCGGACGCAACGACGCTTTCCAGAATCTCCGGCATCTTCCAGGCCAGGAACCGGCCGTATTCGATGCGCATCGGACCTTTGACGACGTTCGCCGACCTGCGGAATGGTCCCGTGGTGCTGGTGGGCGGCTTCAATAATTGGTGGACCATGCGCCTGCTGGATCAACTTCGCTTCAGCATGGTTCGCGATCGGGAAACGCGTGTTCAGTGGATCAGCGATCGCCTCAATCCCAATAAGCGCGATTGGCTGGTCAACCCGGGCACACCCAATCTCCAGCTCAGCGACGACTACGCGATCGTGTCGCGGGTTCTCGATCCCACCACCGAGCGAATGGTGGTGGTTGCCGCCGGCCTTCTGCAGTATGGAACGCTCGCCGCGGGCGAATTCCTCTCCGACCCCCGGCACATCAACGCGCTCTCCAAAATGGCGCCGCGCAATTGGGAGCGCATGAACATGCAAGTGGTGATCGGGACCAAGGTCGTCAACGGTAATTCCGGCCCACCGCAGATTTTAGCGACGCACTTCTGGTAGATGCTGGGCGCGGACAATCCCCGCGCCTTCCCGAATTACCACCAGTTGATCGCACGCAACATTCTCCAGCTTCTCGACCCCGCCACTCGGCCACCGCACCTCAATACTCGCAGTGGTCACACTGCCCAGCCCGAAATGTAGCCGCCGGTCGTTGACCGAAAGGTACGACGTCTGCGCCATCACCGCCTGTACCTGCTTGCGATCTCCGTACGTCACCACCACCAACGCGCCGATTGCGGAACGATTCGACTTGACGCCGTCCAGCAATACTTTCAGCCAGTGATTCGAGCCGCTCATATCGTTGCGCAGCAACGAAGGCGGCTCATTCATATTCATGATCAGGATGTCGATGTCGCCGTCGTTATCGAAGTCCCCGAAGGCCACACCGCGGCTCGAATGCGCCTCCGCGATCGCGGGCCCCGCTTCCGTCGTCAGTTCCTCGAACTTGCCGCCGCCCAAATTCCGATACACCACGCAAGGCGTCTTATACGGGCTCTCCGGTTGCTTCGCCTCCACCTCCGGGTAGACCATGCCCGTCGCCGAAAACAGATCCGGCAGCCCGTCGTTGTCGAGATCCAGCATCGCCGCGCCCCAGCCAACGAAGCGGGTCTCCACCCCCAGTCCTGCACGAAATGTCACGTCCTTGAAGTTGCCCTTTCCCGCATTCCGGTAGAGCACCGGAGTATCCGCGCGAAAGTGCGTCTTGAAGATATCCAACGCGCCATCGGTATCGAAGTCGCCGATACCAAGGCCCATGCCGGCCTGCGCCTGCCCGTCCTCGCTCAAGGAGACACCGCTCTCAAGACCCTGCTCTGTGAACGTGCCATCGTGATTATTGAGGAATAGCAGGCTCGGCGACGTATCGCACGCCACGTAGATATCGGGCCACCCATCGCCATCGAAATCCGCCGCCACCGCAGTCAGCGGATAGCCCGGCGGCACTCCCAGAATCCCCGACTTCTCGCTCACATCCGTGAAGGTGCCGTTGCCATTGTTGTGATAGAGCCGGCACGCCTCCTGCGGAAGGCCGTCCAGCCGGCAATACACCGGCACTCCCAGATAGGTGCAGGCGGGATCCTTACCGCGCGCTGGCGTGGCTTCACGATCGAACACCATGTAGTGCGCCACGAACAGATCGAGTTTGCCGTCGCGATCGTAGTCCACCCACGTGCACCCCGACCCGAAGTGCGTGCCTGTGCGCAACAACCCGGCCTTCTCCGTCACATCCGTGAACGTCCCGTTGCCGTTGTTGTGGAATAGCAGATTCTGCCCCCAGCACGTAATGAAGACGTCGTCGAAGCCGTCGTTGTCGTAGTCGGCGACCGTTACCCCCATCGCCCACACGCTGCGTCCCAGCCCCGATTTCGCGGTTACATCCGTGAACGTGCCATCGCGATTGTTCTTATAGAGGCGAATCGTCGCTTCTGCCGGAGTTCCCTGCCAGCGACGGCCAGTAAGCACGAGCACGTCCAGCCAGCCGTCATTGTCGTAATCCAGAAACGCGATGCCGCAGCCCATCGAATCGAGGATGTAATCGTGATGGCCGATGTCGCCGTACACGATTGGCGCACGCAGTCCCGCCGACTTGGCTACGTTTGTGAAGTGTGCATGGAACGGGAGTCCGGACGGCTTCCCGCGAATGGTAGGAGGAATGCCGCGCGAGGCCATGCCGCGATTCTGGCCACGCGCCGCCAAGACTGCCCAGGGGAGTACCAACGCTTCGCGGCGGGTCATTGACTTCCCAGCATAAAGCAAAAAAAGGCAGGTCCCGAAGGACCTGCCGATTGTTTCCGAGGGACTTGCAAAGTTAACGGGCCTGCAGCGAGTGGACAGGTGGAAGCGCCTGATCCCACTAGAACTTGTAAAAGATTCCGAACTGGATCTGCCGGCGTGCGTTGAACGTCGACGTGATCTTGCCGAAAGTGCTTGATTGTATGTACTGGTCACCGATGATGAACGCCGGGTGGTTCAGGAAGTTCGTGGCATCCATGCGGATGGTGATCAAGTGGCGCTCAGCGATTTTCGTGTCCTTGCTGATGCCGAAATCGAAGTTCGTGTCCCACGGACCGTCGAAAACGCGCTTCTGCAAAGTGCCGATGGTTCCCGCACTGGGAAAGGTGAAGACCTGGCCGGAGAACGGTGCACTGCCCGCCACGGCAGCCTGACCGTTGGAGTTCAGAATGGCGGGGCTCCCGATGTAGGGGCCGTTCGCCGTCATATGATATGCGAGTGTGTCACGCAGTTGGGACATGTTGAGGGCGGTATTGGCGGTATTGCAGCTGTTGGTCGGCAGTGCAGCGTTACGGTTGAACGTCCCGATGCCCGTCGCCGTGGAAGAAGTACCCGTGCAAATCGTGAATGGCTGTCCGGATTGGTGGACAAAAATTCCCGACGTCTGCCAGCCGGAGAGAACGCGATTCAGCGGCTTGAAGCTCAGCATGTGGCCTTCGCCCAAAGGCAGGCGGTACACGTAGTTGAACTTCATCACATGCGTCAGGTCAAACGGGGCGCGCGCGCGATCGAGATGCGGATTGTTGTTATCCATGAACGCTTCGAAGCGGCCCTGGTTGTTGTTGTCCGATCCACTGTTGGCATCGCTCAACACCTTCGAATAAGAGTAGTTGCCCTGAAAGGTGAAGCCATGCAGTTCGCGGCTGCGGAGTTCCATCTGCAGCCCGTTGTAGGTGGAGTTGCTGTAGTTGGTCATCAAGCGCAGGCTGGCGGCATACGGATTCGGCATGAAGTTGATCGGCCCGTTCGCCTTGGTCGATTGATAGTTGAACGCCATATCCGCCACCGCGCCCTGCTGAATGAAGGTGCGATTTGCGGAGTTCGCCAGATTGCCTCCGCTCGGCATTGTCGGGAATACAGTCAGTACCTGGCTGCCGGCGAGATTCGCGTTGTAGGCCGGATCGAAAACACCGTTTGCGGCTAGCGCAATGTTGCCGTTGCTCTGGGCACGCAGGAAGTCACCCAGGAAGCCACCCGCGTTAATGTTGACCTGATTCAGATCGATCGCGCGCAGCAGCTTGGTGCCATGGTTGCCGACGTAGCGAGCTTCCAGGATGAAGCCCTTCAATTCGTGCTGGACGCCGATGGTCCACTGTTGGACATAAGGCGACCGCAGGTTCGGATCCGCCATACCAAAATTAGTCGTGGCGCTTAGATTGTAATTATCCTGGAAGGTACGCGGCACCGTGAAGGCCGGGGTCGGGATCGTCGGAAGTCCGGCCCGCACCAGGTTTGACAAGCCCTGGCCGGTGACGCTCTGCGAGAGTCCAGCGTTTGTATTGGCATTGCCGGTCAACGCCACCAGGTATTCGTCGTTCACGAAATTCACGCTATAGCCAGCGCGAATCGCGGTCTTCCCATTGCCGCTGATGTCCCACGCCAAACCGACGTTCGGCGCAAAGTTGTTGCGGTCGGGATTGTAGAGCGGTCGGCCGGAACCTGAAGCGAAGTCCAGCGTGCTATTCGAAAGCAGTGCGCTCACCGCATTGCCATTGCTTAGCGTCGGCAACAATACCAGCCCGTCCTTCTCCTTGACCGGCGAGTAATATTCGTAGCGAAGTCCCAAATTCAACGTGATATTGCGGCGAACCTTCCAGTTGTCCTGGGCATAGCCTGCCCAATCGTCGAAGTTCCAATGGCGATCGCTGGTCTGTCCGTTGACGAAGCCGGAGGTCCGCGTCTTCACGTTGTACGTCTGAGTGTATGAGGACACGTAACCGGCCAGGGCACCGAGTAGGTTATTCGCTGCGGCGAGATCGGTTGAGTTCGCTCCTGGCAACTGAGTATTCGAAAGTCCGTTCGAGTTACCGGAGCTGATGCCCAAAGTAAATGTCGGCGTGATACCCGCGTCGTTATATGGCTCGGTATAGTCGCGTTGGAGTTGGAATCCGAAAGAGATGCTGTGCGCCCCGCGGATGAAGTTAGCGTTGTCAGCAAAATTGTAGGTATTGGTGTAGCGTCCCTGCGATCGGAAAGTCGCCACTGGAGTGCTGAATACCGTACCACCCAGAATCGGCTTGCTGAAATCCTCCGTGCTGATGAACAGCGCGGGAGCACGGTTGAAACCGAACCGCACCTCATTGGTGAGCGTCGGAGTCGGGTTGTAGCGCCACGCAGTCGACAGGAAGTTGACTTTGTCGTCATTCGACACAAGCGGCGCCAGCGTATAGCCGACGGTATTTACGTCCGGACGATCCAACAAATCGCTGTTCCAGGTATACGTCCCGACAATCGAATTCTTGGGTGATAAGACGTAGTCGACCTTGGCGGTGACATTGTTACGGATGCGATTGTTGCGCTGATTGAACAGGTAGCCCGCCGTGTTGCGCAGTAAGGTCGCGGTGCTGTCGCCAACGCTGTAGTTGTTGATCTGCGACGGACCCGGAATCAGTTTCAACAGATTGCTGACCGAAGGATCCAGCGTTTGTCCCGCCGCTTGTAGAATGTTGACCTTGTTCACCTGACCGTTGACCAGGTACGTGTAAATTCCCTGCGAAGCATCCGACGTCAGGATCGTCCGGGTCTGCGGAGACTGCGCGTGCTGCCGGAACGCTTCATAATTTCCGTAGAAGAATAGCTTGTCTTTCCTGATCGGACCGCCCAGACTACCGCCCGCCTGGTTCTGATTCAGGAACGGTTTCTTCACACCCGACTGATTATTGAACCAGCTATTGGCCGCCAGCGCGCTGTTCCGGTTCGACCAGAAAGCGCTGCCGTGGAAAGTATTGGTGCCCGAAGGAGTCACGAACGACACTTGCGAAGAGCCCGCTCCGAATGCCGGGTTCGAATTCGAGGTCGAAATCGTGAACTCCGCCACCTGGTCCAGCAACAACAGGTTCGGCGAGAAATCCACCGCGTTGGTGCGAATGAAATTGTCCTCGATGTTGATGCCGTCGAGAGTCACGTTGGTGAAGCTGGTGCGCTGGCCGTTAATGATGGTGACGCCACCGCGGGAAGAATTCGCGCCCAACTGGGTCGCCACAAATCCCTGCGGGCTGCGATTCAAGATCGGCAGATCCTGCACCTGGGTGCGGCTCACGTTGGTCGAGATCTCGGAGTTCGTGGTCTGCACCACCTGC
>Ga0105237_10008556_pt1 | contig 11064 bp, 7 predicted proteins | sample KBSC24metaG_FD_81520 | JGI IMG/M metagenome (GOLD analysis project Ga0105237, IMG submission 81520) | Corn rhizosphere microbial communities from Kellogg Biological Station, Michigan, USA - KBS C2-4 metaG | ecosystem: Host-associated > Plants > Roots > Rhizosphere > Soil | place: Michigan, USA... | reverse complement strand
GCGACGTTCAGCGTGCGGTGTTCGAAGAGCAGTTGAAGATCGCGCAGGAAAGCGGTCGTCCAATCGTCATCCATACCAGGGAAGCGTGGGCGGACACGCTCGCGATTCTGAAAGAGCAGTGGAGCGGCGGCGGGATTATGCATTGCTTCACGGGCGATGAGGAACAGGCACGGGAGGCACTGGCACGGGGCTTCCATTTGAGCTTCGGCGGGGTGCTGACGTTTCCGAAGGCGGAGAACGTGCGGCAGGCGGCGCGGATCACTCCGGACGACCGCTTGCTGGTGGAAACCGACTGCCCGTACCTGGCTCCGGTACCGCATCGAGGAAAGCGGAACGAGCCGGCGTTTGTGGTGGAGACGGTCAAGCGGCTGGCGGAGGTTCGGGGGACGAGTCCGGACGCAATCGCCCGGCTGACGACGGCGAATTTTGACAAGCTGTTTGTGGGGGCACGGTAGCCTCGCGGATGGGCAGGCGGAAGCGCCTGCCCCGCAATTGCAGACAAGGTTGAGCGGGGAGTTTCAGGCAGAAAGCAAGAGCGGTGATTTGCGGGGCAGGTGTCGTAGCGGGTAAACTGGTTAACTTACATGAATTTAGGCAAGCTGAGGCAGGCCCTCACCGCGCGGGAGCTTTTCAACCTGATCCAGGATGAGCTGGACCAGGTGGAAAAGAAGCTGACGGCGGAGTCGGTGGCACCGCTGGATACCGTGACGGCGATCGGGCAATATCTGCATTCGAGCGGCGGAAAGCGTTTGCGTCCGGCGCTGCTGCTGCTGTCTGCCAAGTTTGCCGGTGCGTCGTTCGGGCCCGGGTCAACCGCGATTCAACTAGGTGCGGTGGTGGAGCTGATTCATGCCGCCACACTGGTACACGACGACGTGATCGATGCGGCGGAGACGCGGCGCGGACGTCCCTCGACGAACGTGAAGTGGGGCAATCACACCTGCGTGCTGGCAGGCGACTGGCTGTACATGCAGGCGTTTCAGATCGCTCTGCGCGAGCGGAGCTTCCCGATTCTGGACCAACTGATCGGACTGACGCAGATGATGGTGGAAGGCGAACTGCTGCAGTTGGAGCGGATCGGACGGATCGATGTGAGCGAGGCCGATTGCATGGAGTTGGTGCATCGGAAGACGGCCTGCCTGTTTTCGGTATGCGCGCGACTGGGCGCGCTTTCGGCACAAGGCGACCCGCAGGTCCAGGAAAAGCTCGGCGAGTATGCCTGGAACCTGGGAATGGCGTTTCAGCTCATCGACGACATGCTGGACTTCACGGCTCGCGAGACGACACTCGGCAAGCCGGTCGGAGGCGATCTGCGCGAAGGCAAGGTGACGCTGCCACTGGTGTACGCGCTGGAGTGCGCCACACCTGCGGAGCGGCAACTCGTCGCGACGATCCTGGAACAGCGGAATTACGATCAGGTGCCATTCTCGCGGATCCTGGCGCTGCTGGAGAAATACCGCGGCATTGAGCGGGTGAAAGAGCGCGCGCAAGCCTTCACGGTGAAGGCCCGGCAGATCATTGGCGAGTTTCCGGAAACACCGTATCAGAGGGCTCTGATGACGGTGACCGACCTGGTAACAGATCGCGATCATTAGGACTTCGTGGAATTCTTCAGCTTCGACGCAGAGTATCTGGAACGGCTCGCCTCCGGAGATCCGGAGACGGAGCGCCATTTCACGGAGTATTTCAGCGAGCTGATCCTCATCAAATTGCGCGCACGGCAGTACGCGCGAAACCTCATCGACGATATCCGCCAGGAGACATTTCTGCGCGTGATACAGGCGATTCGCAAGAATGCGATTCGCGAGCCCCAGCGGATCGGGGCGTATGTCAATTCGGTCTGCAATAACGTGGTGCTGGAGTTTGGGCGCTCGGGAGCACGGTTGACGTTCACCGACGAGAACGCGCCAGAGGCGGCGGATGACAGCGCCGACTCAGAGCAACGACTGGTGACTCGGGAGGAGTCGGCCCAAGTCCGGTCGGTGCTGGCGGAGATGTCGCCCAAAAATCGGCAATTACTTTCAGCGGTATTTTTGGATGAACGGTCCAGCGAGGAGGTCTGCCGGGAATTCCACGTAGACCAAAACTACCTGAGAGTACTGCTTTTCCGGGCGAGGGCGCAGTTTCGCCAGGCGATGGAAAAGCGAAAGCCGGTAGTGATCCAAAAAGCACGATCTGGATGAAACGATTGGCCCTCGTGCGTCACATTTAGACAAGGACCTACGGATGGAACATAATCGCGCTTCCGAAACTCATGCTGTTGAGCGATACCTGCTTGGGGAGATGCTTCCGGAGGAGCGGGACGATTTTGAGGAGCATTATTTCGGTTGCACGGTATGCGCGCAGGAAGTTCGGGACGGGGCACGGTTCCGGGCGAACGCCCGGGAGTTACTGCGGGCTCCTGAGCAGTTTGCAGCGGCAAAGCGGGCGAAGTGGTGGCAGGTTCCATCATTTTTGCCGGTGGCGGCTTCGTTCCTGGTGCTGGGCGCTTTGATCGGGTATGAAGCACCACATTTGAAGCAGCAGGGTGCGGTGCAACTGGTAGCCTCGGGAGCACCAGTGTTTCTGTTGCGCGACGCGGCTCGAGGGTCGGAGGCGGCCAAAGGCACGCGGATTCCGCATGGATCGGGACCGGTAAGCTTGAACTTCGAAGTAATCTCCGACGAAAAGAATTCGTCGTACGATTGCACGATCGTTGACAGCACCGGAAAGACGATCGCAGTCACGAAGGTCGAGGCTCCACAGGGGCAGGAGTCACTGTCACTGCAAATTCAACGTGACTATTTCCCGGCAGGCCATTATAGTATCTCGGTGCGTACAACTCAGGGAAAAGATATGGTGAAGTTCGAATTCGAAATTGTCTGAGGCGGAGAGCAAATGTTTCGAGAACAAACGACGCGATTTCTCTATAGGGCCCACGCCGTTGGGGTGTCTGGGACCTTCACCAAACCACACGCGGAGTTCCTGCAAGCGCAGGCAAGCTGTTCTTTATCGATCGATGGCGGCAAGGTTTCCGCGCAGGTGGAGAAGTTCCATTTCCACGACATGATTAAGATTGATTCCGTGTTCACATCGGCAATGGGTACGGGCGACAGGGAGAACGGGCCCTGGAATACCGTGGTCACAGCAACGATGGAAGGTCTTAATATCCACCATGTGATCTCGTCTGACCGGATGGTAGCGAGGTTGGCCTCGGTTCATGTCAAGCAGGGGAAGGAAGCAGAGGTCTTGGTATTGGGAAGTCATATCGAAAATCTCAAGGTGGCCGGCAAGACAGTGAACTTTCGCCCGAACGACGATTTCCTGAGGGAAGGCAGGACCCTAAGCCGAGCTACTGAATACTGCAAGCCTTACAAGAAGTCGGGCGATGGCAGAAGGGTTTACACGTCGATTTTTAGTGAGGTTAGTTGCCAGGGCCTAGAGAATCTGAACGAGCACACCCTGCTTTTCCCCGAACTTGGGACCATTCACCTCGGTGAGATAATTGTCTCCGAAGGAGAGCGCCGTCTCACGATGATGCGCATCGAATTCGGTTGTGCCATGGAGGGCAATGGCAATTTCATCGAGGGTGGGGCTAACGGACTCGAGTACCCATAGGATCCTCGCGCTCGCGGTGGGCTCGATGTTATGGATTGGTTGTTCCAGCGAAGCCCACCGAAATCCGGCCGCGCTTTACGCGCAGGCGGAGCGGGACTATCGCATGGGCGACCTTCCGTCGGCCCTGAAAGCAGCGCACAAAGGGAGTGATGCGTGGAGTCGCGAATCTTCCAGCGAATGGCACTGGAAGTTCCGGTTGCTGGAAGCGGAAATTCTGATTACGCAGAGCGATCTCAAGGCGGCTGCCCCCTTACTGATTGCTGATCCACCCGGCATTCCTGAACGAAATCCCCTTCAGGCCCGACTGTTGAAAGTGCGCGGACAAGCAGCGCATGCCCGCTCGAAAGAAGACGACGCACTACGGCTGCTGGACGGAGCCTTGGCCATCGCCAGGCGTTCTTCGGCCGAGGACCTGATAGTGGATATACTCGTTCGCCGTGGCAGTGTGCTGGCACGGAATGGCAAGTATGCGCCGTCAGAAGCCAGCTTAAGTGAAGCAGCCACAGTCGCCGCGCGGCATAACGACACCTATTGGCAAGCGACGGCTGACGGTGCCATGGGATTCCTCTTTCTGCGGCAGGCCCGCTTCGACGAGGCGGTTACCTGGTTCCAGCGGTCACTCGCCGTCTCCCAGGATCAGTATCCCGGCTCTGCTGCGGTGACAATCGGGAATCTGGGGTGGTGTAATTACCGGCTCGGCGACCTGGAAAGCGCGGAGAATCACTTCGCCAAATCGGCGGCGATGTTTGAAAAATCAGCCCGCGCTGAGTATCAGCAGATTAACTTGGGCAACATCGGCAGCGTTCACCTGGAGCGCGGCGATTACGCGGGGGCAATTTCCTACTACCAGCGGGCATTGGCGATCGCCGAGAAGCATCAACTGAATTCGTGGCATGCCACTTGGCTCAACCATCTCGCCGAAACTTATCTGGAAGAGGGCGATACGAAAACTGCTGATGCTTACAATCGCCGGGCCAAGGCAGTACAGGTACCTGAGAATGGCGACGAGGTTGAACGATGGCAACAAGTGCGTTCGGCCGAGTTGGCAACGCGCCGGGGGGAATACACGCGAGCCCTCCAGGAATATGAAATGGCCGCTAACGGCAGCAGGGACCCCGATATCCGGTGGGAGGTTCATAAGGGCCTGGCCGATTTCTATGCAGTTCAGGGCGATCTGGCACGAAGCCGGAAGGAGTTCGGACAGGCTACCGGGGAATTGGACGACCACTGGTCGGAGTTGCTGAATCAGCAATCCAAGTTGACTTTTCTCAACCGCGCAACGCGCTTCTATCAGCGATACGTTGACTTCCTGATGGCGCACGGCCTGAAGGACGACGCGCTGAACTTCGTGGAGGCGCATCGCGCCCGATTGCTGGCGGAGAAACTGCATGCGGAGCCCGCGCAAGAGACGCTGCAGCAGCGCGCGAAGAAGACGGGTGCCACGTTGCTGTCGTACTGGCTGGCGCCGCAGAAGTCGTACCTGTGGGCGGTGACGGCTCGCGGCATCCAGAGTTACGAGATCGGGCCCGAAGCACGGATTCGCGAACTTGTGGAACGGTACACGAAGAGTATCCAGGCGGGTCACGACGGGCTGGCCACCGGGCGCGATTTGTACGAGACGCTGGTAACTCCGGCGCAGTCCCTCATCGGGCCGGGCGCGCGATTGATTGTGGTGCCGGATGGCGCGCTGCACGGATTGAATTTCGAAACGCTGATCGGGCCGTCGAAGCGATATCTGATCGAAGACGCATCGGTGGAAATTGCGCCGTCGCTGCGACTGCTGCAGCTGGATCGTGAGGGCGCAAATCGAGATAGATCCATCCTGCTGATCGGCGATCCGGTGCGCCAAGACCCCACGCTGCCCGAGCTGCCCTCAGCCGGTAAGGAGATTGCGGCGATCGCAGGACTGTATGAGGGAGCGGTTGTGAGAGTGCGCGCTGACGCGACTCCGGAAGCCTATGAGGCGGCTAAGCCGGCCGAGTTCGACGTGATTCATTTTGCGGCGCACGCGTTGCCGAATCGCGGATACCCGCTGGATTCCGCAGTAGTGCTTTCTCCGGGCCGCAACTCTTATAAGTTGTACGCGCGCGACGTGCAGAATATTCGATTGAACGCGAGGCTCGTGACGATCTCAGCATGCGAGAGCGCCGGCGCTCGCGCGTTTCCGGGCGAGGGGTTGGTGGGCTTCGCGTGGGCGTTTCTACACGCTGGTGCGCACAACGTGATCGCGTCGCTTTGGGAAGTGAGCGATCAAAATACCGCTGCGTTCATGAAGGAGTTGTATCAGCGGGTGCAGAAGGGTGATCCTCCGGCACGAGCGCTGCACGAATCGAAGCTTGAATTTTTGCGTTCGGATGGAGCGCGAAGCAGGCCGGATCATTGGGCTCCGTTTCAGATTTACGTGCCGTGAGCGGATGATTGTCGGGCGTGCAGGGACTGCGGAATCGGCACCCTCGCCGGTGGGGAGGAGGCAAGCAGTGGATGCGCGAAACGTGAGGAGTGATCAGGTTCACCACCTTGCTCTCCGGCCAGATGCGATCTACAACTTCGATGAACTCCTCCAAAGATGTGCGGCATCCGCCGCGACTAAGGTGAGCTTTTCGGCACGACTGCCTGTAACACGTGAATCCCGGAAGCGATCTCCGGCACTGGCATGGGAGTATCCGCGTTGATACTGACAGTCCGCGCGGGCTTTGCACCCGAAACGATCGCGCGACCATAGCCGCGTCTCCCCGATGCGATGGCGATGCCGAGAATAAGGCTCGTACCAAACCGCCCATCGGGTGAGCATGACGTTCCAGTGTATGGAGACCGGATCCTTCGGAAGAGTTCGCTCGCCGGTAATCGATCAATAGCTGTGTGGGGACACCAGTGCACCCAGATTGGCATTGGCATCGGCGATCCGCGAGATTTTGCGACGGTTTTCGGGGCGCAGGTAGGAATAGCCTTATCTCACCGCCTTTGGGGGCGTCCGGATCGACGCAATGATCCAACCCGCGTGTGCGCCGCTGGTAAGCAATCGGAATTCGATCGCGCCGACTGTACCTCCGCAGTCCTACCGCGCCAAGGCGTGGCATCCGCTCCCTCGCCGTCGCGGCTCGGTAAAATACACGTCAGTAAGCGGTGTTCGCGAACTGCATTGCTATTGAATTGCCAGTGTGGTGACCGTTGTTTGCCCGCCGGTGCTCATGGTGAGCGGCACGGCGCCTTTGGCGGTACCGGATGGAACAGTGACCGTGATTTGCCAGACGCCAACTTGCCCTGGCGCCAGGGCGCTACGCTGCACCGTGGCTTTCACTCCGCCAACCGTAATGGTGGGCAGACCGCGCGTCAAAGCCGGCGTATTGGGAGCCGCGGCGCCATCGGCAACTCCTGAAGTGCCGGAACTCGGCCCTTGGCCCGTACCGTAGATCTGAATTGTGTCACCGCTACGCGCAGGGGTAGATGACGAGTTCAGCGAACCATCCGCGTTCACGATCGTAAAGACTCCCGGTGCTCGCGTCACGACTGTGACCGTCGATCGAGCTGCAGTTTGACCGGCTACCCTCACGTCGACGAGGTACTGCCCCGGGGCGAGCGCGCCCGGGATTTGCAGATTGATCTGGTTCGTGGAGACGTAAGCCAGCGGCACAGCCGCCCCGTTGATCTGCACTTGCGTCTGCCCTAGCGTGGCGGGCAGAGGAATCTGTGTCGCGCCCTGCGTGCTCGCGCCCGCGAAGTTACCCAGTACCGTAGCCAAAGAGGCCGGTGCGACGGGCGCACCCGGCGTGAAGCTGGCAGCGTTGACCACCTCGGCGCTCGAAAGCGGCTCCATGACCCAGACCTCGCGCGTCCTCGGCAACGCTGCCTTGCTGATGGTCACGCTGGATGGCTTGTAGACCACGTTCGCAAAGGGCGTTGCCACAGCCGGAAGGCTCGCAGCCTGAGCGGGTCCACCGAGCGCCGTTCGGTAGTGCATGAGAATCGTGATTCGCGCGCCGATCTGGTTCACCAGGGCTGCCTCCTGGTCCGCATCGACGGTAAAGTATCCTCCTGCCGGGATAAAGGCAACGTCGAGATTCTGCAAGTCGGCGAGCTGCGCCTCGGTAAGAGAGTCCTGTCCCATGTCGCCGAAGTGTGCGAAGCGAAGGCCGGATTGGGTCCACTGCACGATCGTGTTCGGGCCGGAGGCAGCGCCGTTCTGGCCGTCGTGAAAGCCAGGGATCAGCACGAAAGGCATATTCGCGGCGGTCATTTGCGTACGCGTCGTGACAGGCCGCCCATCGACGAGGGTGAAGTTGCCTTTTACGCCCGCGACGTAGTTATGGTCTCCATGATTGTGAGTAATCGAGACCGCATTCGCTTCCACATTCGGGATTGGATACCCGAGAGTGGGCGAGGGTGGATCTGCAATCACGGTCGGGCCACCCTCGCTTTGGATCATGAAGCCGGACTGGCCGATCCACGTTATTTGAGTATTCTGTGCCATAGCGGGAATGGCGATCAGAAGGGTCGCAATGATGACGCAGCTAATGTTGTAAATTCCTGACATGGATGTGATCTCTGGAAAGATACTACTTCCCTCGCGCTCTGGCGAGCAACGAACCTCCGGGCTTATTCGGACTGTTCCCAACAGTCGTAACAAAGGTTTCGCCGGATTGAGACAATGGAGTGGTGAAGCAACGGATATTCGGGTGTCTATTTGCTTTCGCCTGCGTGGGCCACGCGGCCGGCACGGTTTCGCTTCAGATTTCGAATGAGAGCGCTCCTGCTGGAGGATTTGCGCAGATCAAAATCTATGCGGCCAAACCCACGGCAATCGCGAGCGGCCACATCGTAGTCAGCATGGATCGGAGCGTGTTCTACGATAACTCGGTGGTCGGACTGTTTGGCGCGAATGCGGACGCGTCGGGTGTTGCGATGGTGACGGGAGGTCAGATCGACATTCAGTTTTCTTCCCCTTCGAGCGGCATCGGTCAATTGGCCGGGCTCCCCGTCATCGTGATCACGGTTCCTGTGATGTCTGCCGCTGCCGGAAGAACGGCGATCGTATCAGCGACGTCGCCTGATTCGAGTGTCACAGTCGCCAGCGGCTCGGTTAGCATTAAAGGAAGCCTCTCGGTGGGGCTGATTCCCGCGGGGATGGGAGTGGCGCCTGCGGGAACCGTACTACCCGTATTGGGCACGGGCTTCACCCCTGCGACCACGGTGTCGATCGATGGAGTTGCGATAGCTTCGACCAAGCTCGTGTCGGCGCAAGAGATCGATGTGACGCTCGGCGGATCTGCGGAATTAGTTGGGAAAGTGGCCCGAGTACAGGATGCCGGCACAGATTTCGATTACTTCTGCTTCGAACCCAATGACCCAGGCAACCTGCCGACGCCGGTCGTGCAGCCGCTATTTCCTCTGCTTGCGATGACCTCGGTGCGAACGACAAGCGGGTCAGTTGGCGGCCTGATTGCGATCGAAAATCCGAACGATGTGGCGGCAACCGTGACATATGCGAATGTCGCCGAGTGCTGTGGCCCGCCGGTCGCAGGGCCGGTGAATACGATAACGATTCCGGCAGGCTTCTGGGCGGAGTTGAATGGGCCGGCCCGACAGACGTTCGCGATGAAATCGAGCGTGCGGGTGCGGGTTGTCGCGATGAATCTCTGCCCTACGGGGGGAACGCAGGCGGTTTGCCTTTCCAGGATCATTCCGTATGACGAGAACGCGCTGGTCGGCAGCATCGGACCCGTCTTAACGCCTTCAGCCCTCACCCTCAATCTGCAGCGCGGGTCGTCGGTTACGCGAGCGATTACCGTGACGCCCGTGAACTCGATCGTTAGGCTGGCAGCTAAAGTGATTTCGGGCGGTGACTGGCTCTCGGTATCGAGCCAGAGCGGTTCTGTTTCCGTTGCTGCAGATTCCGCAAAGCTCGCGTCCGGGTCGTACCAGGGCTCGGTCGAAATCACGCAAAGCTACGGTCCGAGTACCAGTCCGGCTTCCGTGTTGCCTGTCGCGTTGACCGTGACGGACGCGCGAGTGCCGCTGATTACCGCAACTCCATCGAGCGTCAGCCTGACCGCTCCTGCTTTCAATGCCACGCCCCAAACGCAAACGATCAGCGTTACGAGCGACTCCGGCCCCGAACCCTTTCGCGTGAGCCTGCCGCCGGGAACGTGGGCGAAGGTATCTCCGCTCGGCGGGACAACACCGGCCACGCTCAGCGTCACGTGGGATCCGGCGGTCACGTCGCAGATCTATTACCAGCAGCGTGCCACACCCACATCGATATTGATCAGCGGGCCTGGAAATGCCGTCACCATTAGCGCAACGTTCAACGTCACGGGCGTTCAAACATTCCAGACGTACCTGGGTGAATCGGGCACGGGACCGAACGGGCTGGTATTCTCCGCGTCGTCCGGGTCGTCGCCGCAGACGCAGATCATTAACGTGGATCCGGCGGGGGTGATCTCGGCAACGACGGACCAATCCTGGCTGAACGCGGTGAGCAGCAACAGCCAGACAGTGACCGTGACAGCGAATCCAGCGGGACTGGCAGATGGAGCGTATCAGGGCAACGTGACAATCTCGGAAGCCGGCGTCGCGTCCAAATCGGTACCAGTCACGCTGGGCGTGTGGAGCAAGGCGCCGGCGTTGACGATTACGCAGAATCGCTTCCTATTCATACAGACGCTGGGACAGTTTACGCCGGCTACACAGACTGCAGAGGTGGACTCGGGTGGCGTACCCGTGCCTTTCACGATTTCGTTGGGAGCACCCTGGTTGAACGTGGTGGATCATTACAGCGCACCTACGCCGGCTCCACTCGAAGTGAATATCGCGAATGCACCGCAGGCTCCCGGACAATACGAAGGATCGTTCACGCTCGAGTCGGCGGGCGGTTCGGTTTACGTGCCGGTGACGCTGCTTGTGCAGCCTGGAGCGGCGGCGCCGCCGGTGGTGTCGCAGGTGGTGAATGCGGCGTCCGGCATCGCGGGCGGTGTGTCGCCGGGCGAGGTGATCAGCGTGCGCGGATATAGTGCCGGTTCGTCAGCGATGGGGGGATTGCGTTTGGATCCGAACGGGATGCTGGTCCCGCAAGTCAACGGATTGACGGTGACGTTCGATGGCCAGGCAGCGCCGCTGATCTATACTTCATCGAATCAGACGAACGTCATCGTGCCATATGAAGTGGCGGGAAGGAAGTCAACGGTGATGCAAGTGGTGTACGTGACTGCAGCGGCGACGCTGAAGACGGCCGCTTGGGGTTTGCCAGTGAACGCGACGGTCCCAGGGATCTTCACTTCGGATGCCACAGGCACAGGGCAGGCGGCAGTGGTGAATCAGGACGGGTCGCGCAACAGTGCAACGAATCCGGCGACGCGGGGATCCGTAGTTTCGATCTACGCGACGGGCGAAGGGCAGACCTCCCCACCGGGAGTGACGGGCAGCGTAGCGGAATCGACTGCCACAGCACCCGTGGCGACGGTGACGGCAAGG
>Ga0105237_10008547_pt1 | contig 11067 bp, 9 predicted proteins | sample KBSC24metaG_FD_81520 | JGI IMG/M metagenome (GOLD analysis project Ga0105237, IMG submission 81520) | Corn rhizosphere microbial communities from Kellogg Biological Station, Michigan, USA - KBS C2-4 metaG | ecosystem: Host-associated > Plants > Roots > Rhizosphere > Soil | place: Michigan, USA... | reverse complement strand
GTGTGGTCCTTCTCTGCCAGATACGCGTTGATTGTCTGTTCGGAGATGTTTGTGTCTGAAGCTTTGGTCAGCAGCATCGCGAAATCTTTGATCTGAGCATTCGTCAATCCGACACAACCATGCGAAGCAAACTTTCCGATCTTCGCCGGAGACTTGCCTCCATGAATCAGCGACGGTAAGCCAATCGGTATCTTGATTGGTCCAAGCGGATTCAACTTGCTCCCCGCCTCGACTGTTTCACCTGGCGTGATGTTCTTCATGTCCGCAACCCACGGCGAGTCCGGCGGTGTCCACGTTGGGTTGAAGATAATCGTTTGCGCTTTCCGCAGACCCTGCGGCAACGGAAACTGCGGATAACCAATGCCGACCTGGTACGACTTGACCAACGATCCATCCTGAAACAAATCCATGCGAAACGCTGGAATGTTGACCACCACGCGCGTGTCCGTTGGCACCGCGTTTGGTCCTTTCAACATTTTGGGCGCACCGCTGCCACCATTGCCTGACGCTTCGGTTGGATCACCCTTGGACCAGTATTCATTTGTGAACGATGCGAGCTCTCTTGCTTTGTCCGCACCCAGTATCTGATTCAGTTGTTCACTCGCCCGCGCCTGAGGATTCACCGAACTATCGTCGAGGTCCTCGGCATTGCTTTTTCGAAGACTCGCCACCGCCTCGTTTGATACTCGCTTCAGTGAGTCGATCTGTTGCTCGTTGAGTTTGAGATTCGATTTCAACCGGTCCACAAACTTTTCATCCGTCAGCAACGCGTCGAGTAAGGGTAACGTTATCTGGGCCGAACTCTGGCTCGGCTGTACTGGCGACGTCGTCGGTGCGGGAGTTGGACCAGTATTGATGTTGGCCGTGTTTGTATTGTTGATGGGAGCGTTCGTGCAGCTCGTCAATAAGCACACTGCAAAAGTGAGAATCAAAACTCGCCGGATCATTTTTAAACTCCTCGTATTAAAATTTTTCAGCGAGTAATGAGCAACGGGCGTTCCAGCGCTGGAACATCATTTACCGCCGTTTTCTGCATGATTAGCGAACAAAGGAGGCGCGTGAATGTATGGCTACGGCCGCAGGAGAGGATATGGATTGATGTTAGTGCCTTCCCAGTAGCGTTTCGGATCGGAGACCATGGCGATAGAAAAGTGCAGATGGTAATTGCCTGGCCCGGCGTTTCCGGTGTCGCCGACGTAAGCAATCACCTCGCCCTGGCGAACTTCCTTTCCCTCGAAGAGACTCGGAGCGTAGCCCGCGAGGTGAGCGTAGTAGAAGATCAGTTCCTGGTTTGGACCAAACTGATAAATCGTGGTGCCGCCGCGCTCGCTTTGAAAGAGTTTCAGAATCCGGCCATCCGCTGCGGCCAGCACAGGCGTTCCGGAAGGCGCCATGATATCGATCGCATCGTGCAGCCGGCCTTCCGATCTCGCGTCGTCGAATGTGTCAACCAACTGTTCAGGCTTGATACCCGCAACCGGAATGATCAGGTGCACTGTTCCGACAAAGTTCGACACTGTAGGAGCAGGCACCGGCGCAGCAGGTACCTGCTCGGGTGCGGGCGCAACGGGATCTGTTGATATCGGCGTTCCGATCGCTACAGGTGTGTTAGGCAGAGTTGGTGGGACGTCGAGAGCGGGGACAACCGGCGTACCGCGGTACCTGATGGCGGTCCACACGAGCGCCACAATGACCAGAAACAGAACACAAAGAACAATTCTTAACTTTCCCGCACCCATGTCAGGGTTTGGTAGACAACTAACGTTCCAAACCGAGAGGTAAAAGGGGCCGGGGATCAGTTCCGCCCAGGAACCAGCTCGCACCGACGCGAAGCCGGTGATGCCACGTCGGAAGCCGAGACGTGTACAACGCAAAGCGCGCCTGTCGTGCTAACGCGCCGCCGAACGCTTTGCCGCCCGTGAGCACCGCGGCGCGTTCAGTGCCGAGACTGATCGCTTCACCGAGCTCCTCGAAGTGCCTGGTGTGGAGTTCATTTCCTTCAAGAAATGCGTTGATATTGCGAGCCGCGAGCGATGCTTGTTGAAAAGCCAACTGCGCGGTGCCTTGCAGCGAGGGAGTCGCATCCGGATAGAAAGCGACATCGCCGAGCGCGAAAACGTTGTTGTGTTGCGGTAACTGCAAAGTCGGGTTGACGATGAGTACGCCTCGCTTGTTCTTTTCGACGTCGAGCTTCTCGATAAGCGGACTCATCTTCACGCCGCCGGTCCAAACAACGCCCGCCGTTTTCATCGTCTCTCGATTCCCCTGGTGCTCGAACGTGACTTCGTCGCGCGTCACCTTTACCACTCGGGTCTGCGTGTGCACTTCGACGCGCGATTCGCGCAGGGCGTCTTCGACGAAAACTCGGATCTGTTCACCCATTCCCGGTACAACATGATCGCCCATCTCGATCAGCAGCACTCGCGGCTCGCCCTGAAGAGCGCGTCGCTTGAACGCGTCGAGAAGCAGATCGGCCATCTTTGTCGACAGTTCACAACCACTCGCGCCCGCGCCCGCGACCGCAAATGTGACGTCGCGGCGGACGTCCTGCGGCGCAGTCTGGGGCGGAATACGATCGAGCGCGGCGACCATTCGGCGGCGGAGGTCGTCAGCATGCGCGAGCTTGCGAAAGGGTAACGAGAACTCTTCGGCGCCTTCGACTCCGGCATAATTCGTGACGCCGCCCAGCGCCAGCACCAGCATGTCGTAACCAAGCTTTTCCTGCCGATTTTCAAGCGACACGGATTGATCCGTGAGGTCGATGGCAGTCACGGCGTCCTGAATACACCGGACGTTCTCGTTCAAAAGATCGTCGTATGTCGGCGCGATGTGCCAGGCCTCGACTTCCCCGCTCAGGTACTCGTAGAGCATGGGCGTAAAAAGAAAATGATCGGCGTCCGTGACAAGGGTTACATCCGCGGAGCCGGCGAGTTCGAGAGCCGTGAACACGCCGCCAAATCCGCCACCGAGAATCAGAATTTTGGGTTTGCTCATGAGGGGCGATAGTACCACCTCTGCGGTTCTCTGCGTTAAATCTGACACGTTAACGCAGAGATCGCAGAGATACGCAGAGGGCCGCAGAGAAGACCCAGGCATTACCCCCGGAATGCGGCATTTGTGCAATTTTGCGACACATGTTAAATTGAACGCGCTTTTTAAGTTTAGCGGTTGCCGCTTTTAGCGGAGTTTACTGCAGTTTGAGAGGACCATTTAGGCAAGTGGCGTTAGCAAAAACGAAGAAGGAAGCGATAGTGTCAGACTTCCGCACCCATGAAACGGATACCGGTTCACCGCAAGTTCAGGTCGCACTTTTGAGTCAGAGGATTAACGACCTCACTGAGCATTTCAAGACCCACAAGAAGGACAATGATTCGCGGCGCGGCCTGCTGAAAATGGTCTCGCAGCGCCGGAGTTTGTTGGATTACCTGAAACGCACGGATATCGAACGCTACCACGAGGTGGTTAGCCGTCTGGGTCTGCGCAGGTAGAGCTTCAAGACCTAACCGTAAATGAATAAGAGAGAGCTTCGACATCTCTGTTAGTTTAAAGCCCGCGTCTATCGAAGAGCTTGTGGCAGTGCCGAACGTGACGGCGATTGACTGGAAACAAGCAGACGCGTACGGCCCTAGCTTCGAGCAAAAAGGCGGCATGAGCTTCACGTTCAAGTGGCTCGTGCCGCCTTTTCCGTTACCGTTCAAGGAGAACAAATGCCAGAAAAGAAATACCTCAAAGAATCAATCAAGCTCGGCGAGCGAGAGATTACCGTCGAAACGGGGAAAGTAGCCAAACAAGCAGACGGGTCAGTCGTGATCCGTTATGGCGACACGATGTTACTGGTCGCAGCCGTCAGCGCTTCGACTCCCCGGGAAGGCGTTGATTTCTTTCCGCTCACGGTCGAGTACCGAGAATCAAATTACGCAGCCGGACGCATTCCCGGCAACTACTTCAGGCGTGAAGGACGCCCAAATGAAAAAGAAGTACTAACCAGCCGTCTGATCGATCGCCCCTGTCGCCCGCTCTTTGCTGAAGGTTACCGGAACGAGACTCAAGTTATCGCCAGTGTCATCTCAGCCGATCCTGACAACAACCCTGATGTTATTGCGATAACCGGCGCCTCGTGTGCCCTTTACCTGTCCGATATTCCCTTCTTGAATCCGATCGCAGGTGTGCGTATCGGCTTGATTGAAGGCCGTTACATCATCAACCCGACTTACGACGAAGTGCGCGAATCGCGTTTGAACTTGATCGTAGCGGGAACTGAAGAAGCGATCGTCATGGTTGAAGCCGGAGCGAGTGAAGTTTCGGAAGAGATCATGCTCGAAGCGCTCATGTTGGCCCACAAGGAGATCAATCGCCTCTGCCGGTGGCAGAGAGAACTCTACAAAGCACTCGAGATTCAGAAGCGAGAAGTCACGCCCGTCGTGCTCGACGAAGAGATGCAGCGAGAGATTTCCGACAATTACTCCGAACGCTTGCGCGCAGCGCTCGACACGGGCACTCATGATAAGCGCTCGAGTTATGCCGCCGTTGACGAGTTGAAAAAGGAAGTCGGCGAATCGTATCCGGAAGATCAGCCCGAACGTCGTTTCATGGCCAAGCTGATTTTCGATCATCTCAAGGAGACGATCTTCCGCGACGATATTTTGAACAAACGACGACGCCCTGATGGACGAAGGTTTTCCGAGATTCGTCCGATCACTGCGGACGTCGGCTGGCTGCCGCGTGTTCACGGTTCCGCGCTTTTCACACGCGGCGAGACGCAGGCGCTGGTGTCGACAACACTCGGCACGAAAGAAGACGAGCAGTTCATCGACGACCTGGAGAAGGGCGAAGTCAAACGACGATTCATGTTGCATTACAACTTCCCGCAATACTCGGTCGGCGAAGTTGGTCGCTTCGGATCGTCAAGCCGGCGCGAGATCGGACACGGTGCGTTAGCACGTCGAGCACTCGAGACAGTCCTTCCTGAAGATTCAGAATTTCCCTACACGGTTCGCATAGTTTCAGAAATAACAGAATCAAACGGTTCGTCTTCGATGGCCACTGTGTGTGGCGGAACCCTTTCGATGATGGATGCGGGCGTGCCTTTGAAAGCGCCTGTTGCCGGAGTTGCGATGGGGCTCGTGATGGAAGGTAACAAGTACGCGATCCTGACGGACATTGCCGGCGCCGAAGATCACTACGGCGACATGGATTTCAAGGTAGCTGGAACACGCAACGGAATCACGGCGCTTCAGATGGACATCAAGATCGCCGGCATCAACGCGCAGATCATGGCTGAAGCCCTCGAGCAGGCGAAGAAAGGCCGGATATACATTCTCGGCGCAATGGAAAAGACGCTTGCTTCTCCGCGCGAAGAGATTTCCGCGCACGCTCCGCGAATCATCCAGATCAGAATCAATCCCGACAAGATCCGCGACGTCATTGGACCAGGCGGCAAAGTCATCCGATCCCTGGTTGAAGAGACTGGCGCAAAGATCGACGTATCTGACGACGGTACGATCTCGATCGCGACGGCGAGTGGTGAGGCAGCGGATGCGGCAGTCAATCGTATTCGCGGTTTGACGGCGGAGGCTGAGGTGGGCCAAACCTATCTCGGTACTGTGAACCGAATCGTCGACTTCGGCGCCTTCGTCGAGATCTTTCCCGGCACGGATGGACTGCTGCACATTTCAGAGATCGCGGATCGTCGTGTGAAAGACGTTCGCGATGAACTGAAGGAAGGCCAGCAGATTCTCGTGAAGTGCATCGGCCGCGAAGGGAACAAGATCAAGCTTTCGCGCAAAGCGGTTCTGCGTGAGGAGAATCGAAAAGCCGAAGCAGCCAGCCAAAGCGGCGACGGCGAGATGTAAGCGCGACACGGTGACACGGTGACGCGGAGACGCGGTGACACGGTGACGCGGAGACACGGGGAACTGCTCCGCGTCTCCGCGTCTCCGCGTCTCCCCGTCTCCGCGTCGTACTTGGTCCATCGGTCCAATTCTCAGACGGTTGGTCCAAGACTCAGACGAAGCTCGCACTAAAATCCCACAAAATCCCGCTTTTTTGGACATTTTCCGACGGCCCTGAATTTGCACGTGGGCTAGCGAACGAAAATGTCCCAGAGACTCCGAGAGGTCGTTAGATCTTTAGCCTTCAAGACACTCTCCTCTGTCAAAATATCCAGTATTCACCAAACAACGCGCGTGCGGCTGGAGTTTCTGGACTATTAGCATTGTCCTTCCAGTGGATAACATAATTCGGTTCGTCAGTAAGACTGTTCAAACAGTATGAACTTAACTGCCCCAAAGTGTTTCATTAAAAAGCTCCACTCCGGTGGTCGAGCGGCTTGCGCGCTCGCTGCTGTCTTAGCTGTTTGCGTCTCCACGGCAGCACCAGTGTTCGCCGATACTGTGCGAGTCAACCAGGTGGTCCAAACCGTGACTTCGCAGGGCCCGATCGAGATCAGGCTCAACACAGTAATCCCGCAGGACCCACAAAATCCTGGTCCAAAAACTACTACGCCACAAACTGGACCACGTACCGATTCGCAGGCCGTCAATCAAGGTGGAACGAAAAATGAAACGATAGCTTCCGGCGTAACAGTCAGCTCTGGACAACAACTCGGAGTCGACATCGCGGAAGAGGGCGAAGTCGAAGGCACTGTTTGTGATTGCGGTGAAATATATGTTGCGGGCGGAGCGTTTCCGAAATGGCCGCTGTTGTTTCTCGGCGTTATCCCACTGTTCTTCATTAGCAATTGCGACAACTGTGATCAGCCGCCGGACTCAACACCAACGCCAACTCCGACGCCGATTTCATCTCCATCGCCGCCGCCTCCGCAAGTTCCAGAGCCGGCATCGTTGCTCCTGTTCGGAACTGGCCTGGCCGCGTTTGGTGCAGGTATACGGCGACGCTATCAAAAGATGAAACTTGCAGAGCAGATCACAGCGCAGGAGGAAGAATAATGTCTGTCCTACACACGTTCATCCTCAACCGCAAATTCCAGTTTGCATTTGCTGCATTGCTTGCGCTGACTTTTTTCGCGGCGCATCCGATCGACACCTCTGCAAAGGCGAAGAAGGCGAAGTACGGCACGATCAAAATTCTTACGAATCCTGGCGGTCTGTTTCTCACAATCGACGGTAAGCCACGAGGCGAAACCACCACGCTGTATCGAGCCATCGATCTGGAGCCGGGACTACACAACATTGCAGTCACTCTCCCCAACGGCAAAACGTGGACGCGCGACGTGGAAGTGCCGGCGGGTCGCGTGAAGTGCGTTGTAGTGAACTACCGGCCATTACCGCCACTGCCGAAGTCTCCATGTCCGTACCCGGTGAGCATCTCTGCACCTGACAAAGTCATGGAAGGCGAGATCATCACCTTCGCATCGGACGTCGAGTATGGGGGCACCGCGAGTTTGAAGTACAACTGGACGATCAGCCCATCGACGGCTCGCATACTTACGGGCGCCGGTTCGCCGACGATTACCGTCGACTCGACAGGTCTCGGTGGACAGCGCATCGTCGCAACGTTGACTGCTGATGATGGATCGTCCGATCCAGCTTGCGCTCAAAGTGCACAGGCGGTTTCAGTGGTTGCGCCGGTCGTGAAGGTAAGCCTCGTCTCGTTCGAGTTTGATGAGTGTACCAACTGCACCTTCGACGATCAGAAGGCGCGGCTTGATAACCTCGGCGTCGAGTTGCAAAAAGATCCGAGCACGCGGGCATACATCGTCGCTTATGGTGGACGGATGAGTCCGTTGGACCGCGTCGAAGTGCTGATGTCACGCGCGCGCGACTACCTGGTCACGCAACGCGGGATCGATGCGTCGCGGCTGACGGTCGTCAACGGTGGATTCCGCGAAGAGGACAGCGTTGAGCTTTGGATCGTCCCGAGCGGCGCGACGCCTCCTCGAGCGACCCCGACGGTGCCGTCGAGCGAGATGAAAGCGCCCGCAAAGCGTCGCAAGCACGACTAAATTCCGCCACGGATTACACGGATTACAGCTGATTTATCCGCAGCGATCCGTGTAATCCGTGATAAAGTTTCCCCACGAATTAGCCCCCCGGATTTTCTCTCAAAGTTAAAAGGAGGAACCTTCATGGCCGAAGAGGGCGAAGGTGGAGGTGGCGGCGGTGTGGGCGTTGTCGCTATCGTGGCGATTTTTGTTGTTGTCATACTCGTACTGGTGTTTGTCTTTAGAGGCCGGCTGTTCGGAGGCGGAGGAAAACAAGACATCAAAATAAACGTTTCGACGCCGAGCAGTAAGTAGTTGCGACAGGTAAGCCACGATTCGCGGATACGTTTTACTAATCTCGTGAATTTTGTTAATCCTGTATTCGTGCCTGCACCAAACATCGACACTATCGTATCGCTCGCCAAGCGGCGCGGCTTTGTTTTCCCTTCTTCCGAGGTTTACGGCGGCCTCGGCAGCGCCTGGGACTATGGTCCACTCGGCGTCGAGCTTTCCAACAACATCAAACAATCGTGGTGGCGTTGGTTGGTTTACGACCGCGACGACATCGAAGGAATTGACTCGTCGATCATTCTCAATCGTCTCGTGTGGAAATACTCGGGCCACGAGGCGACGTTCAATGATTGGCTGGTTGATTGTCGCAACTGCAATGACCGCTCTCGAGCGGACAAGATCGTCGACAACAAGTGCCCTAAGTGCGGCGCGAGTGACTTCACCGAAGCTCGACCATTCAACACCATGTTGCAAACGAGGTTGGGAGCTGTTGCAGACGACGATCCGGCTGCGGTGGCTTATCTCAGACCCGAAACTGCTCAGGGCATATTCATTAACTTCCTGAATGTGCAGACCACTATGCGGCGCAAGTTGCCGTTTGGTATCGCGCAAGTCGGCAAGTCTTTTCGCAACGAAGTGACTCCGGGAAACTTCATCTTGAGAACGCGCGAGTTCGAACAGATGGAGATGGAATACTTTGTTTCGCCAACTGCCGAACACTCGAAGTTAGTGGACTATTGGGTCGAGCAATATCTCGAGTGGTTTGCCTCACTGGGTCTAAGTCGCGAGAACCTTTATTTGTACGAAGTCCCGGGAGAGGAGCTGGCGCATTACTCCAAGCGTACGGTCGACATCATGTACAGGTATTTTCCCGAACGCGAGAAGCCGTGGGAAGAATTGATGGGAATCGCGTGGCGCACTGATTTCGATCTAAGCACCCACTCGAAGAATAAACTCGACGAGGAAGGCAAGCGCATTAACACTGACTCGACCGAGGATCTGTCGTACTTCGATGAACCAACAAAGCAGCGGTTTTATCCGCATGTTATCGAACCGGCAGCAGGAGTGAATCGAACTGTGCTGGCGGTTTTGATGGATGCTTATTCAGAGAAGACGAACGACAAGGGCGAGACGCGAGTGATTCTCAAACTCAGCCCCCAGCTTGCTCCGATCAAGGCGGCGATCCTGCCGCTCGCGAAGAACAAGCCGGAGATCGTCGGCATGGCGAAAGCGATCAAGCGCTCGCTGCAACCGGTGTTGCGCGCCGTTTACGACGACACGGGCGGGATCGGGAAGTTGTATGCTCGCCAGGATGAAATTGGTACTCCGTTCTGTGTGACCGTCGATCACCAGTCGCTTGAAGATGAAGCAGTTACCGTAAGGGATCGGGATACGTGGGAACAGGAGAGAGTCAAAGTTGCCGATCTTGCCGAACATTTGCAGAAGCGTTTGAAACCGTATCCGATCGCGGTGTCTGAGCCGCAATGAGTTATGCCAGTAGTCAAGAAGCGCAATCAGCAGACTGAGACTCGGCTTTTGCTGGAATCGGAGGAGCCTGTCGAACTGCCGCCGGCGGAGATCGAGGATCGATCGGTGCTGGTCCAGTTTGATCAGTTCAAGCCGTATATTCCGGAGTTGCTCGAGGTCTTGCGCGCGGGAACGGTGGCGGAGCCTGTGCCGGTGATGATCGACGGTTCAACCTTTGCGATTCACGGGGCCACGCGAACGTTCTGGGTCAAGCTCTGGCACGCTGCCGGCAGCGAGATGACGAAGATCGATCGCGCGCAGGTGATCAGTTGTTTGCCCTCGACGCGTGGCGTGCAGGTGCTTGTCGAGTCGCCTGAAGACGAATAAAAAATATCCTCGCAAAGCCGCAAAGACGCAAAGAACGGGCTTTGGTATAGCTTTGCGTCTTTGCGTCTTTGCGCCTTTGCGAGGGAATTCCTGTGGTTTCCATGCCTGAGTTTCCCGAAAAAGTCATCGCGCTTTCGAGAGCGATCCACGACGCGGGTGGTCGTGCACTGCTCGTCGGCGGTTGTGTGCGCGACACGCTGATGGGCATCGCTCCCAAAGACTGGGACTTGGAAGTTTACAACCTTGCGGCGGACCGGCTCCGAGAAGTGTTGGACCAGTTTGGTCCGGTCAGTGTCGTCGGCGAAGCGTTCACGGTTTACAAGCTGGGCCAGGATCTCGACGTCTCAATCCCGCGCCGCGAACGTAAATCGGGGCGGGGTCATAAGGCTTTTGTCATCGAGGGCGATCCGTCGATGAGCGTCGCCGAAGCGTCACGGCGACGCGACTTCACGATCAACGCGATCCTTCAGGATCCGCTCACCGGCGAAGTGATCGATCCGTTTCAAGGCCGGCAAGACATCGAGCGGCGAGTCCTGCGCGCGGTTTCAGCAGAGACGTTTGTGGAAGACAGTCTGCGCGTGTTGCGAGCGGCCCAGTTTGCGTCACGCTTTCAGTTTGAGATCGAACCGGAGACGGTTGAATTGTGCCGGACGATTGATCTCAGCGACCTGCCGTCGGAGCGAATCTGGGGCGAGTTGGAGAAGCTTTTGCTTCAGTCGACGCGGCCATCTATCGGACTTGAATGGCTGCACAAGCTGGGAGCGCTGGAGAAAGTGTTTCCGGAGATCCAGAGCCTGATCGGAGTGCCGCAGGATCCGGAATGGCATCCTGAAGGAGACGTTTTTGTGCACACGCAGCTCACGATCGATAGAGCGCGTGAACTGATCGAAGAGCTGTCGTACCCGCGTCAGGTGACGGTTATGTTGGCGGCGCTGGCCCACGATTTTGGGAAGCCCGCGACCACCGAATTTATCGATGGT
>Ga0105237_10008545_pt1 | contig 11068 bp, 11 predicted proteins | sample KBSC24metaG_FD_81520 | JGI IMG/M metagenome (GOLD analysis project Ga0105237, IMG submission 81520) | Corn rhizosphere microbial communities from Kellogg Biological Station, Michigan, USA - KBS C2-4 metaG | ecosystem: Host-associated > Plants > Roots > Rhizosphere > Soil | place: Michigan, USA... | reverse complement strand
CATTCCATCCTCTTCGTCACCTTCTGTTTCGTCTGCTGCCTCGCTCGGCCGATGGCTTCGGCGACGATACCGGCTGCCACCGATGCCAAACGAGTCAACAGTGACGTCATCCAATTCCTCCCCTCCAACAACCCGCCCTTCTGTGTCAACCACCTCACACAGCTCCATCAAGCTTTGTCGACTCAAGCTGCGGAAGCCTTCTGTGCGAACAACGCGACCCCAGTTCATAAGACAAAATCTTGCTGCTCGCGCTTTCAACCATTCCTCATCAGTTCGGCCTGCACGCTCCCAGATTACGGCTGCATGTTCAATGTCGATTTCCCTAGATAGGCGGTTGACGCATAGGAGTCGAAGCTTTGGCATGTCATACAGGTTTGCCATCACAAGCATACCAGCAACATCGGTGAGATCTCGACAGAAGACCGGATGCGGAGCAATGCTGTCGGTATACAGGTAATACAAGAAGGCACGGACCACAGAGTATGGTTCTGGGATGTGCAGACGAGATGTTTGATATTCGATCATCTTGGAAGCATACAGGCGCTTGAAATGTGGCCACCTTGCATGGAGAATCATTTTGTGTACATGGATCGGCTGGCTAATGTTCGAATTGTCAGAAGGAAGTATTTGGCTGCCAGTGGAGTTGAGCGAGAATCGAGGTTGGGAGTCTGTATCTGATATAGTGGACTCATAGTCCGTAGGCTCGTTGTTTGCAGTGATAATGAAGTCTGTCATGCTATTAGATTCTGGAGATTTATCAAACATGTGAGCAAGATCTGAGCCAAGTGCCGTGCCGACGCCGCTGGGGCCGCTGTACTGGGTTTGTCGTTCCGTGGCAAGAATTCGAGACTGTTCTGAAGAGGAAGACAAGTCTTCACTCCCGAGGAGGCCATATCTCTTTAAATCGACGGCTAGAATTTCACTGAGTTGTAGTTCTTGGTTGGCTGCCGCTGACTCTTCAGCTGAAGATCCAAGCAACCAAACTTTTGTCCCATCCTCGTTGATAGTGCAGTAATGCCACTTGTAGCCTGGTTGAAAGAGTTCAGGTCCTTCAACCAAACGCTGCCATCTCAGAGAGTCCAGCTCCAGTGATGACAAATTGCATTCGTTGTGACGAATTGTGGAAGAAGGGGTGACGAAGTCGAGAAGTGCCCCTGAGGAACATACGTGAAAGTGAGTGCCGGCAGACTGTAGAGGAACGTGTGGGCCTGACACAAATTTGAGGGACGAGATGGCACCTGGAGCAGTTGGCTTTTCTCTTCTTGAAGATCGAATATGTACACTGCCAGAGTTTGCGGCGTATGTGTCGATGCGGTCTGCTCTGCCATGGCTCTGCCATGGATCTTGCCGACTCGATGGAATACGGCCCATTGTAGAATATTGCCGTCCTGAGTCTGAAAGCGCAGGGCTACCCTTGAGGTCTAGCCACCAGATCTCGGACGGCCGCTCCATGTCCGCTCCCAGGCCTCCGAGAACCCACAAACGACCGCCCCAGATCCAAGCGCTGTGGTCAAATCTCTGTACGAAACTCCATGTCTTGGACCACGTCCAGGTTTTCAGGTCAAGATAGCAAATGTCATCGAGAATGTAGTTCGCTTCGCCAGTAAGGCCTCCGATGACGAACAGCTTGTCTTCATAAACTACAGCTGCGTGTCGTGCTCGACCTTTCGGAATAGGACCTTGAACATCAGGCTGGGTCCAATGGTGATCTTTGAGATTGAGGATGACCACATCAGACAAATATTCCCTGTGTTCGTTCTCACCTCCGTAAACGAGTAACTTGTCTCCTTCATAGAGCGAGGCTGAGTGGCCCATGCGTACGCCAGGGATGTCCCCATAATTGTCGACTAGCGCCCAATTTAGCGTCTTTAAGTTCAGCCTTAGCACGTGATTGTAGACTTCGTCCGTAAATTGATCAAAACCACCAAATGCGTAAATTTGGTCATTGCCACAGTAAGTCACCGAAGCGTTGACTAGGCAGGCGGGCTTTTGCCCTGTTGTCTTGGAAATCTTTGGTTCCAGGCCGTCCTTGGGGCCAAGGCTGTTCTTAGCAGGACTGGTGGGCATTAGATAGGTTGAACCCGTTGGCGTGCTGGTACCAGAAAGAGCGGATCTATTTGAAGCAATGCCGGCCCATGTGGCAGCTGCAGCAGGAGGGAATAGACTGCTAATGGACGGTTGAGACTGAGGCGTAGATGGATGAGCCATCATAGGCGACGAACCAGGTCCAGGATGTTACAGGAAGAGATGGTGAGATGGACAGCGGAAGAACGTAGACGGGTCCATCCACAAGGGCTCTGTTGCAAACAAACAGTGTGCCCGAAGGCTAGACATAAAATGTGCCTATATTTGATCACCAATTGGGGTTTTTTGATGCTTCCATGGCGATCAGGATGTTTGAAGGGGAGTGATCCCAAGAGTTTGAAGTCAGCGAAAACGGCCAGGGCAGAAAAAGAGACTAGTCCAAATTAGGTGGAGGCCTGACGCTAAATGTTATTCTTCCGTTTGCCGGCTTGGCGTGTCTCGGATTGCGAGGAACAGGCAACTCAGCCGAGGCAAAACCCGTTGCCCAGCAACGGCAGGAGCCAAACAAAGAGTATATCAGCAGCCCTCACTCAACCACGAACTTTGAGCTTTCTTCCTATCACATACCGCTCCATCCACCTCCTTCAAACTCCCTTTTACCTCATACATTCTTGCATGTGCATAGCATACAGTCCACTAGATCTTACTTGCATCCGCTAGATTTGATCGACCCCCCGATTGCATTGCTTGCCTTGCATTAATTGACCTTGATCGGTTATTCAATCATCCAACAATTGCAGCGACAGAGAATACTAACCAACACCACAACCAATAGCTTTTCTCAGGATCCATTCAGTTGAGACTCTTGAGATATCACTGAATTGCTGGAACACAAGCACAGACTTCCATCGACAAGTTCTGATTGCTTTAATCGACAACCATACTAACCCCCGAGATCTTCATTGAATTTCGGATCACAGGACTCTGATCGAAACATTGAATTGTCCATTCGATCATAAAATAGCATATCACATATCCATCATGGCTACTACCTCTGTATCAACCCCTCTCAAGAGTCATCATGGACTATTCTCAGCAAAGACCGCTGGTGGCCGCATGCCTCTCACTCCCTCTCCCAGAGCGAGAACGACAAGCATAGCCACCAACGGTTCTTCTCCATTCACTCCTCCCCGAAAAGAACAATCCATTCACAAGCCCGAAGCCTCCACCATCTTCTCCCGATCCGTATCACGATCAGTCTCTAAATTCGCATATGCAAATTCTCCCAAGTCCAACATTGCCAAAGGAAAGGCATCTCCCAAGCAACTCGACCTCGGTGTCTCAGAGTGGACATTGGCCGGGACTGGACCTGCATCAACCAGCACACCTTCAAGAGAAAAGTCAAGAAAAGACACTGCATTGAGATCAAGGGTTGGCAAGACTACCATCAGACTCCCTCACAACACTGCAGACCGCTTCATTCCCAACCGAACAGCAAGTACAGGCCTCAACACTAGCGGTTCAGGCAAGGCGGATGAGAATACTCGGCCACGAACTGCAGGTGCCGATGGTTCGGCTGTGCTTGCTAACGCCGCCAGCGCCTTCGACATCTCTGCACGAGGAGCGGACTCAGATATCACCACGGCGCTGGAGAGTCTTGGTCTAGATGATGATAATACCACGTCATATACACGAACCAACACTGATTCATCAGCTTACGAGTCTTCCTTGGCCTCAGCTTGTGGGATCTCAACCAGTCAACGAATCCTCGAGTTCAAGCCAGCACCCCCGGAGTCATCGAAGCCAATTGATCTTCGATCTCAATACAACCGGCCACTGAAGCAGGCCAACACTCAATCTGCGCAATTCCGTCGACGGATACAGTCAGCACCTGAACGGGTGCTTGATGCGCCTGGCCTTGCCGATGACTACTATCTCAACTTGCTCGACTGGAGCTCTGGCAACCAAGTTGCCATTGGTCTGGAACGCAATGTGTACGTGTGGTCTGCCGAGAGTGGCACGGTCTCTTGTCTCTTGGAAACATCCCCCGACACATACATCAGCAGTGTCAAATGGTCGGGTGACGGAGCATATGTTGGCGTTGGGCTCGGTTCTGGCGAGGTTCAAATCTGGGATGTGGAGGAGGGCACAAAGCTCCGAAGCATGTTCGGACATGACACTCGCGTAGGTGTGATGGGCTGGAACAAGCACACATTGTCGACTGGAGCCCGCAGCGGGTTGGTGTTCAACCATGACGTCCGTGTTCAGGAACACAAAATTGCGGAGCTGGTGTCGCACACATCCGAGGTGTGTGGACTCGAGTGGCGCTCGGATGGAGCTCAACTCGCTACTGGCGGAAATGACAACCTAGTGACCATCTGGGACGCTCGGTCTCTGGCTGCACCCAAGTTTGCCAAGAAGAATCACAAAGCCGCAGTCAAGGCTCTTAGCTGGTGCCCGTGGCAGTTGAACCTCCTGGCGACTGGTGGTGGATCTCACGACCGCCACATTCACTTCTGGAACACGACAACAGGCGCTCGGGTCAATAGCATTGACACCGGATCACAAGTGACGAGCTTGAAGTGGAGCAATCACTATCGTGAGTTGGTGAGCTCAAGCGGATTCCCAGACAACTCGTTGAGCATCTGGAGCTATCCTACATTGGTGCGCAATGTGGAGATTCCGGCACACGAGTCACGGGTGCTTCACAGCTGTCTAAGCCCAGACGGACAAATGCTCGCAACAGCCGGTAAGTGGGCATGATTTCAGAATGAGTGTAAGCGACGTACTAACCGTGAGATTAGCTGCAGACGAAAGCTTGAAGTTTTGGAAGGTTTTCGAGCGGAAAGCGGGAATGAGCGCGGCAGCGTCAAGGGAGGGCGGCGTAGGCAAAGGTGGGCAGATGGCCAAGCAGATGACAATCCGATGATGCGGGTCACGGTCACGGATATCTCTGTTGGACTGCTCACTCGTTGATGCGACCATCGACCAGGGGCTTACGACTTCTTTTTGAGCAAGGTGTTGGTGGAGACTTGACTTTGATTGCATTCTGGGGATGATGGAATGGAATGAGCCAGGATGCTTGACGCTGAACATCATCGTGATGAATGACTCTGATACGAGTAACACTGGGAGGGCAGATGTGATTTCAATCGGACGATATGATATGCTTTGTGTTCTGAGTGTTTTTATCAGCAGGGACAGATATTTCGTATCCCTGGGTACCTAACCTTTGGGTACCGTACAGGGTATTAGTTTCTGTAGCATGGACATGACATGCAGCTGTACCTCGCACCACCTGTTACCTGGTGATCTTTGCCAACTCGTCGGTACTCGACTAGTAAGTCTGTGGACTAGTCGGAATTACAGGCGACCAGTGTCCCTCTTGTTGACTCGTGTACGGAGTACGGAGGACTCCATCTCGACCTTCCTGTACCAGTACGCGACCCGATAGTCGGCACCCTTGGTGGCTAGTTCTGTAGGTAACCGCTTCATTAACCAGGTAGTGCGCTTTTGCTAAAAGTAGGAGGACTCCGAGGTCTGGAGTACAGAATACCGAGTATAGTGCTCTGCAATTACAGACTTCAAGTCAACCTTACTCACCCGAGTTGGCCTTGTGTTATTCCTTTTCCTCGTCGTCCCATGGCCACTCCTGGGTCTTGTCTTGGTCTGTCAACCACCACCAGGTGGTCCCTTCTTACATAATTCATGGGCCTTTTCGCTCCCTTTCACACTGTGGTACTCCGTGTAGCACTCCGTCCATCTGTACAAGGCCAAACTCGGTTCTCCCAATTGCGGACTACCCACTCCTGACTAGCACCAACTGCCAAGCCCAATGCCTTTGGCTCCAGTTCCCCCGGGCGCTTACGTGCAGGTGGCTCTGCCATGCCGTGTCTCTCGGTTGCCTGTCATTCGTGGAAATGCCTCTACCAATTCTTCAGTAGTTACTTGGTGGCTGCTCGGTATCTCTCAACCCTTCTCCCTCCCGCACCCTCTCTTCCTTATTGTCGGCGCTTAAAATCCTGCCCTTCTGCCTATCACGTCCCGTCCTGGTCGAATCGACCCGTGATCTTCTGCACGCTTAGGCAAGCCTCTGAGGAGTCGAACGGTGCCCATGCACCTAGCTCGTCGCTCTATCACAATTGAAGCTTCCCTCCAGGCCCTCCAAGTCCCCTCCACCAGCTCGTGGCAGACCAGGGACCTCCTGCTGGACCCTCCTCCTCTCTATCCTGTTGGTTCAACTTGGGCCCTGGTTCTTCGATACCGCTAGTTCGACCAGCCTCTGCCACCTCCTGCTTGTTCCAACTTTCTGTCCCTCTCGACCTCTATCCCTCTCGTCGATGGATCCCAAATTCTCCGGGTCCCTTGCTTGTACCGTCTGGTATCTCACTAGTTCATCTAGTCCATCTAGTTCCAGGGTTCCCGTGCCATCTATCTCCCTCTGCTCTCCCTCCAGGCCACTCCATTACCGAGTGCGTCCACATTCAGCCCAACCAGTCGCCCCACTGTCGTGTCTGGCTGTCTGTGCTTTTGCTTCCAGCCATCAATCCTGTCACCATCCTACCATTGAGCTTTCTCCCTCGACGCGCTGCTGATCCTGAAACGACCGGTCCTCCGTTCTCCAAGCTTATCATCACATTTGCACCTCCCAGCTCACAAGCTAGGCGCGGCGCGAGTCTAGCTTCTGAAAACTTTCTGCCAACATCTCGTAATGTCATCTTTCAGTGTTCAGTCTGCATCCGGTCTACTGAGCGCCTTGTTGCCTACTAAACCCATCCGAGAAAAAGAATGAAAATGAAATGCACAGGTTCAGCCTAACCATGCACCCTCCCTCGAGCGTCTCCCAACCCATGGATGGCAAGCCATCTGCGATCCTAGTTAGTTCGCTTTCACGCATGCCATGCGTCTGTTGGCTAGGCTGCAGAACTGAACAAGTAGAGAGACCGTCAGGCCTCCTGGAGACTAGCACCTTTCTCCAGTCTCCATTCTCCATTCTCCATTCACCAGAACCAGAACCAGAACCACAGCACCAGGATCAGGTCCTGTGTGTTTGCTGCTATCTTTCTGCCTCTCAATCTTTCCCCCTCCTTTGCATTTTTTGAGGCTCTTTTAACTGACGAATTCTATCAACCCGTTTTGCTACCTTCCAATTACTACCCACCACGTCCCTCGCTCAGTCTTCCTGTCATTGACTGGGCATGTGCGAATTCCACCCCTACTGACCCGTAAGCCGGGCGCGTGTGTTGTTTGTTGCTGGACGCATACTATCCCCAGACCGATTCACCAACCTCCTCTCCAACCCACCCACCTCTTTCACGACCACCCCCAGGAGCCCAACACTCGTCCCTGTGCCAGCCTGCATTGCCGCACGCGACCGTTTCGCTGGCCGCAACAAACTCTCTCCGACTTTCTGCAACTCTTTGTGCCCTCGCCGCGACCTCCAAGTGATCCATCCTTTTCATTGATCACTTGGGAGGGTAGTCTGCCTTGCCGACTACTTGTATCCCAATAGCCATCCTCCCGTCGGCTGAGTGCGCAGACGCACTGAGAGGACAGGCGCAAGTCTTTCCTGTTGGCATCAATCGACCCTTCCCTCAGGTGGTCGGTTGTGCCGCAGGATAGATAACATTTGCGCAAGATCATGATGGCTGTGCGGGCTCCTTTGGGACTCAGCCCTTCTACAACCCCTCTCATCTCCGCCTTCTCTCCAGATTCACCGCGCTATGTCAGCGCTATTGGGTCGAGGTCGTCTATGTGGGCTTCTCCCCTCAACCATCCGCGCGGATGTCGTTGCTAACACGGCCCAGGTCCATCCTCGAGAGGAGCAGTATAACGAGTAACAGCCATCTCAAGGCCCCGCCTCTCAACTACATAACCTCGCCTCAGGATCCGGTTGCTCCTTCTCCGATTTCGTCAGACGTTACTCAGTTCGAGGACGTAGACGACCCCGTTGAAGAGGAGGAAGAGGGCACCGAAAAGGGCTCTCTGGCTGGCGACGTCATAAGAGCCAACGACGAAACAAATTCAACCTTTTATCCTCCTTCTAAGGATGGGAATCCACGCTTCTCTAGTGCACTAAGGGTATTCCATACCATCTGAATGTCCACTCTTTGCTCCATGCTGACCTAAGGCAGGTTGATATTGGTCCGGCTTTGGAGCAACGTCTTCGAGACAAGCTCGACGGAGACAACGAGCCACAATCGGTTATACATATCCCGTCAGGTTTTGGAAAATTCGTAAGTCTAGAGGTGTGATGCTTGTTGGCTTTGGGCACGCACCTGACATGTCTGTTCCACAGCCAAAGGGTACCGGTATCGACTCCCAAAAGCTCGATTCTACCCCAGAGAGCCCCGAAGACGAGTCGCCAAAGCAGCCGATTGATGTTGAAAGAGCAAGGGCTGGTTCGGTTGAGTCCCAGATGTCTGAAGCTACTGTGAGCACCGCCACGACTGCAAAGAAAGACCCTCCTCCACCCGATAAAGACTCAAAGCCCGATGAAAAGAAGGAGATCAAGGTCGGTTAGGAGTGGACCGCAATTTTGAAAATGCTAACTTTGCAACATCAGGAACCCAATGAAGTACCGATGCCTCCTTCGCCACTACAAACCTCGCTCCCTTCACTCACTCTACATGACTGGTCCACTACCCCAAGGGCCCAAACGAGGCAGGATTTTGCTCCTGTAAGCCGTCCGGGCTCGAGTTTGGCCAGTAAGTGTCTGCCAGCTTTAGCTTTTCTTTTACCGTCTGACCATAAATAGGCATTGAAGAGACCGACGACACTGACCATCCCAGCACTGAAGAACCCAAAGAGGAGGAGGAGGCGGACAATCCAAGGCAAAAATTCCTTCGCAATGCTGAAGTTGAAATCGCCGCCCTTCGGAATGCTCTATCTGAGTGTTGGACGCTCTGCAACACCTTGGCCAGCCTGAGCCACATCCACCGAACAAGAATGTTCAGCTTTTCGGGCCGCGGGGATATGCAGGAGCAGGCCTGGAAGTCCTGCTGGAAGCTGTGCCAGAATCTTTACAACACGCGAGATGATCATCCGTCGGGATCATACTCCCACAACTCAACGAGACCGACGCTGGACCTTTGCCGAGAGTTTTGTGCGGCGCTCTTTGAAGTCAGAGTTCGCGACAACGAGGCCGCCGACTCGGTGCTAAGAGTTAGTTTTGAGTTGAACAATCACCTCTTCAACACGCACGACAGAAGTCTTCCTGAGGCGTTCCGTGAAAGGACTCTCGACTTCTATATCACATTATGTCATCGGCTGATGAAACAAAAGGCCAAGACGGCAGAAGAAACCGACTCCTTACTGAAGGCTTGCTGGTCCCTTGCCGAGATGCTGTTCAGCTTGCGCCAGAATCGGCGGGAGGGGAAGAAGGCCGATGAGGAACTCCTAGGCTCGGCGATTCAAGCTTGTTGGGAGCTTTGCGACCTCTTCCGGGAAGGATGGACTCAGATTCGCCCGGAAAGAGGGACGCCCAGGCCGAGCCAGACGTCCTTTACACAGGCTTTCAATCAAGCAAAGAGATCTGGATTCGTGCCTCTGGATGAGAATGGAAACCCGCGCGTTCTCCCTGAGACACCGACGACCATCTTCGAAGACACCATCACCACCATCTCACCGGATGAAGCACCGACCCCAAATATCCTCATCCTCGGCGCTGAAGAAGCTTCCCGGATCTCCAGCTCCACCAACACCTCGGGAGCACCAGCTACGATGCAAACAACGCAACGAAAAAACCTAACACCATCAGCCATGCGACCGAACCACCCCTTCTCTCCTCACCCCGTCCCACCAGCACCCACGTCCGCCAACCCAGGCCACCGATGGACATCCTCCGCATCCGTGATGTCGGGCCCAACATCCGCCATCTCCGAAGGTGGACCAAACCCCATGTCGGCTACAACCGTATCCACGGTGCGTACGCCCTCTGACGACCCCACACTAATCCTGCTAAAAACACTGTTCGTGAAAGCGGCCATCCTTACGAACAGGGGCTACACGCGTACCTCGTCCGACCCGAACCTGAACAGCCTGCCCAACTTCGTCAAGAATCTGCCAGACAACGCGTTTGGCACGCAGAACTGGCAGGTCGCCGTGCTGGAGAACTACCGCAAGGCGATTGCCAACGATTCCGGGTTCCGCAACCTCGGCATGGCGGGCACGATCGGCGAGCGAGGAAGGATCAATGCCGTTGAGCTCGCGCCGGCGATCAGGGGAATGACCAATTGTGTGTATGGGTTTGGGTGGTTGAGGGATCTGTACCGTTTTGTCTTCGGGTACTATGTCGAGGAGGCGCTCAAGGCAGGCGATGCTGCCCACGCTCCTAGGCGCGGCGGAAGGCACCAGGGACCGGCGGCAAGTCTCGCGGGTACGGTTATGGGGAATGCGAGCGCGGTCACGACGCCGGGGAGTGTCTCGACGATTAGTAGCGTAGCTAGTGGAAATGGAGCGGGTGGGAAGGCGAGGCGCACGGTGAGTCAGTGATAGACTACCTGCCAAGAGGAGCAGGGTCGATCGATGATTGTGGTGATGGTTCTTGTCGTTGTCCCTCCCCCCTGCCTGTCCTTTCTGCTCTATCCTTTTCCTTTGTCCCAACACGGTGCCGTCACGCATGCCTTGATCGGGTACACAACCCCACTCACCCATATCGGCAAACGTGAAGTATGGATCCCAGACCTGGACCACGGTCTTCACCACACCTGGAACTCGAATCCGTACTCGAATCCGAACTCGAATCACTGGAACCGCACGCCCAATGAACTCGAGAAAGAATTGGAGGAGCGCCCTTGCCGTCCTTGGGGCACCGCCGCTTACGAAGGTACCGGATGAGCTCAAGAAGCCCACCATACGACACACCTCCTAACTATTATATATAGTACACCAATATCACCACCACCAGAATCACACCAGATTTCTTAATATAGCGCAAAACAACGAGGTCTTCAACCATGGTCCCATGTGTTCCCAAGTCATACTTTGTCGTATGATACAACCTCCCCACCGTCATTACCGATATATATATATATGTATATAT
>Ga0105237_10008544_pt1 | contig 11068 bp, 8 predicted proteins | sample KBSC24metaG_FD_81520 | JGI IMG/M metagenome (GOLD analysis project Ga0105237, IMG submission 81520) | Corn rhizosphere microbial communities from Kellogg Biological Station, Michigan, USA - KBS C2-4 metaG | ecosystem: Host-associated > Plants > Roots > Rhizosphere > Soil | place: Michigan, USA... | reverse complement strand
GAGGCATGGGTGGTGATCGGCCCACGACAGCGAGCCATCGCCACGCATTGCGGTTGCGAGCTTGTCCTTGTCCAGATACATGCTGGCAAGCACAACAGCGCCGCCGGCCACGTAGACCGGCGAATCCTCGTCGGCCAGTGCCATCGCCTGCTCCGGTGGCAGCCGGAAGTGCCCGTCCTCGTGCTCTACATAGCCGCTCGCGGCCTGCGCGCTGAGCCACTCGCGCAGGAGCCGTGGATTGCAGCCGGTACGTCGGCCCAGCTCCTCCGGTGTGACCGGGTCGCCGTCGGCCATCGCGCGGTACAGGCCGAGTTCATCGCCAAGAATCACGTTGGCCATGAGGGCTGCGCCACCCATGTCCGTGACCAGTCGGCCCATGAAGTCGTGCAACTTGGCTTCGTTCATCGCATCGCCCCTTCAGTCCAGGTATAGCGGACCTCATGCGCCAACCGTCGGGCGGCCCGCGAAGCCCGCACGGGAATGCGTCATCGATGAGCGTGAGTCGTGGATCGATGCAGGGCCTTACAGCCCGACCGTCCGCACCCAGTTCAAAACATTCGACGCGGTGCGCCAACGTGGGATGTCGGCAACCCCGCTACGGCTTCAACCTAGTGGGCCAGTGGGTCTGGTTCGGCGTACTCGCGATCGAGCAGGCTGCCGGTCGCCTTGAACCAGCAGATGGAGTCGTGCGCCGAGACGACCGCCAGCTTGGACTTGTCGGACGCTCCGGGGTCGGCCAATGCGGCCCACTTGGCGCTATCGGCCGATTGCTCAAGCTCGAATACCGCCTCGCGTTGCCCCGGGCCCGGGGCGCCTTCAATCGCAAGCCGCGTTTTCGCGAACTTCCGCCGAAACTCTGCGACGACTGCCACGAGAACCGGAGAAGCCATGCCATCGGCCGCCAGTAGACCTTCGGCCGCGATCAATCGGTTCTCGAGTTGGGAACAGGCCTGTTGTGCAACCGTCGTCGTCATGATGCCCTCCAGTCAGCCCTGGACATCCGTGTGGCCTTCCGGCGGCCTTCTACCGCCAGCCACTCTTCGACTCTAGTACTCTCCGGTACCGCTGGCTACGGCCAACCACCGCAATGTTCGTTGATCTGCACAAGCTGAAGTTGTCCGCCTAGCGGGCTTCTTTTTGTGCGCCAAGTGCCTTGTATCTTCCCGATGACCGAACGTCTTGCAGCGTGCTTCGCACGCGTCCAGCCGCCGCTCATGTCAAGCCTTGAGCGGCCGCTTTCAGGCCGGCCCATGGGGCAGTGTGACCGGCCGCTACGGGTCGGACTGGAACTTTCGCCGTACTGACCTCGACAGCGTCAAGCGGACGTCCCACTGTGAGGCGATGCGGGCCAGATGCGGCGTTGATCTTGTGGCGGCGCCGCGCACGCCTGGACAGGGGCGACCGCTGCATGTACGGATCTCTGCGCCGCTCATGAACAAGCATGTCGATTTGCAGCCCCAGAACGGCACCAGGCGCTGCACGACCGCGCCTAAGCTGCGTCCATCGATTCCAAGCACCTTTCGATGGCGCTGCATCCCGACGAACTGACCGACGACCTCCTGCTCCGGCCGGAGTCCCGTACGAACAACTCGCTCATCTCGTGCCGCGCAAGCGCTGGCCATCTCGATCGCAACCACATCGACGGTGAGCGGGTTCTGCCCAGCGCTCAGGCCCGAAGTGCGGTCACCGCAAGAAGTGCGGGCCTGGACAGTGCCGATGTCGTCGCAAGGGGTTGAGCTGGCGCGGCTGGTGCTCGCCCAGCTTTTCCTCAACGCGTGCTTGACCGGCATGCGGATGGCCACGCCGCTGCAGGCGCTGCGCCTGAGCCTTGACGAGGCGGCTGTGGGATGCCTGATTGCGCTGTTCGCCTTGGCCCAGGTGTTCCTCGCGCTGCCCGCGGGCCGGTACTGCGAGCGCCATGGGCTGAAGGGGCCGATCGTGTCGTCGGTGGTGGTGGCCGTGGCCGGTTGTGCGATGGCGGCTGCGTGGCCGGTGTTCCCGGTGCTGTGCGCGAGCGCCCTGCTCACAGGCGGTGCGGGCGGTGTCGCGATCATCGCGGTCCAGCGCCACGTCCCACGCCTCGTGAGCGACCTGGCCGCACTGCGAAAGGCCTTTTCGTGGCTGGCGATCGGCTTGGCGTTGTCCAACGTTCTGGGCCCGCTCACAGCCGGCGTCATGATCGACGGCGCCGGGTTCCGCGAAGCGTTCTTGGGCCTTGCCACGCTGCCTTTGCTGGCCTGGCTGGCGGTTCGAGGCGTGGGCCGGCCCGTGTCCGTGCCGCCCGGGGCGGCAAACCGCGAGGGTGGTGCCTGGGCGCTCTGGCGCGATCCCGACCTGCGCCGGCTTCTCATGGTGACCTGCCTGCTGTCGTGCTGCTGGGACGTGCACGCCTTCCTCGTGCCGGTGCTCGGGCATGAGCGCGGCCTGCCGGCTTCGGTGATCGGCAGCATCCTCAGTGCCTTCGGCATCGGCGCCGCGGCCGTGCGGCTCCTGGCACCGCTGGTGGTCGCGCGGCTGCGCGAATGGGCGGTGTTGGCGGGTGCGATGGCCGCCACCGCCATCCTGTTCGGCATCTATCCGCTGATGCACGCAGCGCTGGCCATGGGCGTGTGCTCGGCGTTGCTTGGTTTCAGCCTGGGCAGCACGCAACCCATGGTCATGAGCCTGCTGCATCGGCTGACGCCCGAGCACCGCTATGGCGAAGCGGTGGCGATGCGCGTGATCGTGAACAACGTGTCCAGCGTGGGCATCCCGATGGTGTCCGGCGTGGCCGGCTCGCTGATCGGCGCGGCCGGCGTCTTCTGGGCCGCGGGTTTGATGGTGAGCGCCGGCGCCAGGCTGGCGCTCGGCCTCAGGAAGCAATGAAAAGAAGCGCCACGGGAATGCTTACGAGCCGGCGCAACTTGTCCGAAGCAGGTTGTCCTTTTCAGGTGTTGGGTGCGCGTCACTGCCGTTTGGAGACTCGAGCTGAGGTGTCGCTATACCCACGCAGTTCGGCCCGCGCGCGTGCCGGCGTGACGCCGGTGTGTTGCCGGAAGGCTTGCGTGAAGTGTGACTGGTTGGCGAAGCCGGCCTGCTGCGCCACCTCGGCCAATGAATCCTGGCCGCGCAGCAGCGCGGTGGCTCGCTCCATTCGCCGCTGCTGGAGGTAGCGGTAGGGCGCCAGGCCTGTACTGGCCTTGAACAGGCGGGTGAAGTGCGAGGGGCTGAGCCGCAGTTGCGCGGCCAGCTCTTCAATGCCGAGGTCGCGCGACAGGTGCTCGGCGATGTAGTCGTCCAGCCGGGCCAAATCGCGTGGCGGCAGCTTGCCCGGGATGAAGGGCGCTGCCGCGGCGGACGCCGGGCTTGCATAGCGGCTCTGCAGGTAGCCCAGCAGCGCGAGCGACAGTCCCTGCGCAAACAGTCTGCCGGTGCTGCCGCCACGCCGACATTCGTCGCGGATCGCGACCAGCAGGCCGGTGAGTGCGGTGTCCTCGAATGGAGCGAGCGTGACCAGGCCGGACGGGGGAGGTTCTTCGGGTGCCAGTGCGGCCACCCAGTCCGGCGGGAACTGCAGCGCAAGGATCTCGTCGGCCGTGCCCGACCAGGCCATGCGGCTGAATTCGATCCCTTGACCTTGCAGCGCAGTCACGCCAGCGCGGAACGGCAGGCGGATCCAGCGTCCACCGCTCAGAACATCGTTGTGGCCGCAACCTGCGTCGCCTGGGGCCTGAAGGCAGACGGCGAGCGTCGGGTGGGGGCTGTACGACGGCCCCGACTCGCCTCGTCCGTCGATCCGCTGCAGCTCCAGCGGCCATCCTTGCCAACCGGCCTGCGCTGAGTTGAACAGGCGCTGCCCGAACTCTGGCGCCGGTCGTCCCTGGCGGTCCAGAAACACACATCCAGAGGTCGGCGGAAGCTGCTGCATCGGCGCGTGACGAAAAAGTGAATGCAGTCTAATGCATGTCTTGACGTCGTGAGTGCGGGAAAGTCCGCCCCATCCGTCGATCGAAGTTCGACAGGGAAGGTCGCTTCTCGATAGACCAACGAGGACGCGCAGAAGAAACTGCCGCGGTGCAGCTGCACTTTATTGCATAGCAGCCTTGCTGCGACGATGCGGCGGGCCGCTCAATCCTCACAGGAGACAGGCGTTGAATTCTTCTTCATCACGAACCTTGGCCGCACGGACCGCGTGGCTGTCGATGCCGCTGATTGCAGCCGCACTCACGGCCTGCATGGGCGATGGCGACGATGCGCCCGCAGCCCCCACAACCGCAACCACGCTGACCTGCGACGATTCGATCAAGACCGGCTTCAAACCAGACGCCAACACGCAGGTGGTGCTCGTGAAGTCCTTCAAGGCCGGTGACGCGCTGACGTTGAATGCCTCAGTGCCGACTGGCACGCCGACCGCGGCCAAGGACGTCTGCCTGGTCAAACTGATGGTTGGGCCCGGAAATTCGGGCCCGGCGGATGCACCGTCCACCTCGCTGGGCATCGGAATCGAGGTCTGGCTGCCAACTGCGGCGAACTGGAACCAGCGCGTCCATGCCCTCGGCGGTGGTGGCTGGCAGGGCGGTCCGGCCGGTTCGGCCAGCGCGATCGCCAGCACCGCCGCAGCCGCAGTGGCCGGCGCCGAAGGCGCGGTGTCGTCGACCACCGACACAGGCCACGCAATCGCAGGCGTCGGTTCGTTCGCGATGAGCCCCGACGGCACCATCAATCAGACACTGTGGACCGACTTCGCGCAGCGCGGCATCCACGAGCAAGCGTTGAAGACCAAGGCGCTGGCGCAAGCCTATTACGGCACTGCCCCCAAACACGCGTACTGGGACGGCGGCTCCACCGGGGGCCGCCAGGGCTTGAACCTGGCGCAGAACCACCCCGACGACTTCGACGGTATCGTCGCGCTCTTTCCAGCCATCCACTGGAGTCGTTTCATCACCGCCGAGCTGTACCCCCAGATCGTTTTCCAACGCGACCTCGCCGGCGTGCCGCTGACCCGCGCGCAGCAAGACTTGGCCTCGAATGCGGCGATCGCCGCGTGCGACGTGGTCGGCGGGCAGCACCTGGGCTACATCGTCAACCCGGCCGCCTGCAGCTACGATCCCAGCACGGATGCCAGCGTGTTGTGCACCGCTGCCGGCGGCACCAACGCGACGTCTGCCTGCCTGAGCCAGTCCCAGGCCGGTGCGCTGAACAAAATCTGGTACGGCATGACCAGCGACGGCAGCGTGCCCAATCCGGCAGTCGACAACGGCTGGGCTGCGGCCTCAGCGGCAACGCTGCCAGCCGGAACGCAGCGCTGGTTCGGCCTGACTCGTGGCACCTCGTTGTACGCTGCGTTCTACGCCGCCTTCGGCGTGAACGGGCTGGCCAGCCCGGACGGCGCATTTTCGATCGCCTCCGACCAGGTGGCGCTGGAGCTCCAGAACTCCACGCTGGCGGACCCGACGTTCACCAACGCGACGGGCAATGGCCAGTCGCTGTGGAAGACGCTGTCGTACACGCAGTTGTCGAATGCGTTCGACCGCGGCTTGGCACTGCAGGCGCAGTTCGGCGGCATCAACACCGAGAACCCTGACCTGAGTGCCTTCAAGAGTCGCGGCGGCAAGTTGCTGACATGGCATGGCCTGGCGGACGAACTCATCATGCCGCAGGGCACGGTGAACTACTACCAGCGGGTGGCCGCGCAGACGGGCGGCATGGCCGCCGCGCAAGACTTCTATCGTCTTTACCTGGTGCCGGGTCTCGGCCATGGCTCGCCCAACGGCACGTCGAACGCTGCCGCGGTCGTGCCGAACTTCGGCGCGACGCAGGTGTACGACCTGCTGACGCAGTGGGTGGAGCACGGCGTGGCGCCGAACGATGTGGTGCTGCAGGGCGGCACCGGCAACACCGCGCGCTCGATGCCGGTCTGCGTCTACCCGAAGCAAATCACCTTCACGAGCGGCGACCCGACGTTGGCGGCGAGTTACGTATGTTCATGAGCTGAGGCCTGACCCGCAGCACGCTGTCGGGTCTGCCTGCAGGTGCTGCGCCGACACCGGCTCAGCACGCTAGAAGTTCGAGAGCCGAAGGTGATGGCGTCGTCGGCCATTTGCTCCATCGAATTGGCGGGCGAATCAGTGGTCATTGGTCCAGGTGATTCCCGCTGCCTGAGGTGCTGCCGACGGACTGCACTTTCGGGTGCTGTCAGGCGAACCATCACCCCGGCCCCGCTGCCCATGACGTGAACGGCGTGGCCAAGGCGAAAGCCAGGGCGACGGGTTTGAGCAGGTTGCGCACGACCTGAATTCCCAGTGAGCTTGTCAAAGGTCCCGCTCATCCACCAGCAGCGACAGCAGCCACAGCTTCACGCGCAGCCACCAACCGCTGTTCGGCTCGTCGACGGTGGCGCTGGCCAGGCCTTCCTCTTCGAGGTGGGTCCATTCGATGGTCTGGCCGTCAGGCTTCAGGTGAAGGTTGTAGACGCTGGTGAAGCGGTCGCTTTCGAGCCAGGCGGTGAAGGCCCCGGCCAGCACCGGACTGTCGATGACGACACCCATCTCGGTGTTGCCCACCGCCGAGCGGGCGTCGAGATTGGCGGAGCCGACCAGCAGGCGTTGCCGGTCGACGACCGACACCTTGGCATGCAGGCGCGGAGTCGACCGCCCGAAGTCGCCGAACCGCCGCACGCGGCGGGTTTGCGTCGAACTGAGCTCGTACAGTTCCATGCCAAGTTGCAGCATCTCCACCCGGTAGGCCGCGTAGCGGTCGTGGACCAGCGGCTCGTCGGTGGAGCCCAAAGAGTTGGTGATGAGCATGATGCGAACGCCGTTGGCGCGGGCCGTTCGGATCAGCGGCATGCCGACCTCGCCGGGCACGAAATAGGGCGAGACCATCACGACCTCTTGCCGCGCAGCACTGAGTGCAGCCAGCAGCCCGCTCACCGCTTGCGTCGGCACCGTGGCGAGCGTCGTGTCGCTGGCCTTTTCGGGTGGGTCGGCATGCACCTGCGCGGCTGCATACGACATCGCGAGCCGGCCTTCGCGCAGCTGGGCCCCGATCGTCGATTGGCCGAATGGATCGGCCGGCTCTTGCGGCGCGGTGACGCGCGCATCTTCCACGTCGCGATCGAATTGCAAGCGGGCCGCCGCCGGGTCGGCGGGCTTGCCCAGGACCGTCTGCACGGGCCACGCCAGTTCGCTGTTCCAGTAGAGGTCGAACGCCGCCGACAGGTCGCTGACCACGCGGCCGGTGGAAAGGACGTCCATGTCGATGAAGTTGGCCTCGCGGTTCTTCATGAAGTATTCGTCGGCGATGTTGCGCCCCCCATAGATGGCCACCGCGTTGTCGGCCACGAACAGCTTGTTGTGCATCCGATGGTTGTAGCGCTGGAAATCGCCCGGCGACAGCACGAGCCGGAACACCGGCGCACCGCGGCGCAACGGCATCGGGTTGAACAGTCGCACCTCGACGTTCGGGTACGACGCCAGTCCGATCAACAAGTCATCGATCTCTGCAGCGAAGAAGTCGTCCACCAGCAGGCGGACGCGCACTGCGCGCAGGGCGGCGTCGCGCAGTTCGCGCAGCAGGGTGCGTCCGGCTTCGTCGCGGCGGATGTAGTAGTACTGAAGGTCCAACGACCGCTCGGCCCGACGCGACAGGGCCACGCGTGCGTCGAAGGCGAACTCACCGACCGGCAGCAGCCGAAAGCCCGAGGGTTGAACCTCGCCCGGCGGCCGGCTGGACGCCGCCACCCGCGCCAGTGCCGTGGCCGCGACAGCGGTGGCGCTGAAGGCACGCGACAGGGACACCTCGCCACGCGGCGGCAACGCGGCGCACGCTGTCAGCAGCGAGACAAGCGTCAGGACCAGGAGGCGCCATACCCAGCGCGCCGATGAATTGCCACTCGAAGGAATGCGCAAGGCCAGGCTGTTCATGGGTCCTGCCACTCTCCGTTTGCGATCAGGACCGGGATCTCGATGCGCCCGTCACGAAGACAGTGTCGGGTAGTCTGTATAGCCCTTGGACCCGGGCGTATAGAACGTCGACATGTCGACCGGGTTCAGCGGTGCGTTCCTTTGCATGCGGGCGACCAGATCCGGGTTCGCGAGGAACGGCCTGCCGAACGCCACCAGATCGGCCTGTCCATCAGCGAGTGTCTTCTGCGCACTCGCAGTGTCGAATCCGCCAGCCAGGATGAACACACCCTTGAATGCTTCTCGCAACGAAGTCTTCAGTTCGAAGGGGACTGGCGGCGCACCCAACGCCGAATGGTCCAGGACATGGACGTAGGCCAGTCCGAGCTCCGACAGCACGGACGTCAGCGCCAGGTACTGCGCATCAACCTCCGCGAAGCTGCCGGTTCCATTGAATGCACCGTGAGGTGAAAGTCGAATGCCCACCCGCCCGGCGCCGATCGCAGCGACAGTCGCTCGCGCCACTTCCAATGCAAATCGGTTCCGGCCATCGATGCTCCCGCCGTAGCCGTCTGTTCGTTCGTTGACGTTCGCGTTCAGGAACTGCTCGATCAAGTAACCGTTCGCCGCGTGCAATTCGACTCCGTCGAATCCGGCTTCGACCGCGAGCGTTGCCGCCCTCGCGTACTCAGCCACTGCGGTCGCGATATCTTTGTGCGTCATCGGCCGTGGCGCGGTGTGCGGCTGCATGCCCTTGGAGTCCGTGTGCATCGCTCCAGGACAGACGTCGGCCTGCGGCCCGATCACCTCGGCTCCTGCCGGGAGGTTCGCGATGTGGGCAACGCGGCCGGTGTGCATCAGCTGCACGAAGATCTTGCCGCCCTTGGAGTGAACGGCCTCGGTGACGAGCTTCCAACCGCGGACATGCTCTTCGTTGAACAAGCCGGGTATGCGCGCGTAGCCCAGGCCATTCGGGGAGGGCGATGTGCCCTCCGTAACGATCAAGCCAGCCGTCGCCCGTTGGCCGTAGTACTCGGCCATCAACGCGTTCGGTGTGTTGTTCACCACGGCCCGGCTGCGCGTCAGCGGCGACATCACGGCGCGATTCGAGAGGGCCAGGGCACCCGAGTCAAACTTGTCGAAGAGCATGTCGAAACTCCAGTTGTACTTTCTTCAGTTCGCTGTCTGGTACCGCTGTGCGACTTGCGACTGCTTGACTTCGGAAAGCAAGCCCTGACGCGCGGCGTCGAGGGCAGCCCAGCGTGCGGCGTTCTGCAGAGGCGGAATCGTCACGAGTTCGCGGCGATCGAAGCCGACCAGCGCGGCATCGACCAGTTCGCCCACTTCCATCACCTCGGGCAAATTCTTGATGTCGATGCCGGCACGCTCCCAGATCTCCGTGCGGGTGGCGGCCGGCAGCACGGCCTGGACATAGACGCCCTTGGGCGTGAGTTCCAGACTCAGGCCTTGCGAGAGGAACAGCACGAACGCCTTGGTTGCGCCATAGACCGTCATGCCGAATTCAGGGGCCAGACCGACGACCGAGCTGATGTTGATGATCGCGCCGTCGCCGGCCTTCGCGAATCGCGGGGCGACCGCGCTGGCGAGTCGAACGAGAGCGGTCGTGTTGAGCGCGATGAGCCGCTCGTTGGCCTCGGCGGTCTGCTCGATGAAGCTGCCCGACTGGGCGGCTCCGGCATTGTTGACGAGGATTCCGATGCGGTCGTCATCGCGCAGGCGGGCCTCGACGGTGCTCAGGTCGCCGGACTTGATGAGGTCGGCCTGGATGACGTCGACCGAAACACTGCATTCTTGACGCAAGCGGGTCGCGAGGGTATCCAGTCGTGCCTTGTCGCGCGCGACCAGAACGAGGTCGTGGCCTCGGCGCGCGAAGCGCTCGGCGTATGTAGCGCCGATGCCGGTGGAAGCGCCTGTGATGAGGACGGAGGAACGGGTGCTCATGTGTCTACTCTCTTGGTTGAGGATGGGGGGCATTACCTACGCATGACCTGGATCGAGGCCACACGGATGTGCGATTCGGTGGCCTTGCTGGGCGGGGGCGATCACGCGTTGACATCGACGACCGTGCGGCCCTGGACTGTTCCTTCGAACATCCGCCTGGCGAGGGCCGGCACTTCGGCAAGGCCGACCACGTGAGTCGTGCGAGCGAGCTTGCCGAGGTCCAGGTCCCGTGCCAGGCGCGACCAGGCCTCGATCCGAACCTCCTGAGGCGCATTGACGGAGTCGATTCCGGCAAGCGTCACGTTGCGCAGGATGAACGGCAGCACCGAGGCCGGAAGATCCATGCCCTGGGCCAGGCCGCAGGCGGCGACCACGCCTCGATAGCGTGTCGTTGCAAGCACGTTGGCCAGCGTGACACTGCCGACGGAGTCGACCGCACCGGCCCAGCGCTCAGCCGCGATCGGCCCGCCCGGCTCCGACAGCGTCTTGCGGTCGATGATGTCTGCCGCGCCGAGACTGCGCAGATACTCGCCTTCGTCAGGGCGCCCGGTGGACGCGACGACGCGGTACCCAAGGCCCGACAGCAGCGCGATCGCGATGGAGCCGACGCCACCGTTGGCACCCGTGACGAGGACGTCACCGCGCTGCGGAGTGAGACCGCCGTGTTCGAGCGCCAGAACGCACAGCATCGCGGTGTACCCGGCCGTGCCGATGGCCATCGCGTCCTTGGTCGAGAACGTGTCGGGAATCTTGACCAGCCAGTCGCCATTGACGCGCGCCTTCTGTGCGTATCCGCCGTGATGGCTTTGACTCAAACCCCAGCCGTTCGCGACAACACGATCGCCGACTGCGATACCCGGGTAGGAAGACGCCTGCACGGTACCGGCAAAGTCGATGCCGGGAATCAGGGGGAACTGGCGGATCACCGGCCCGCGTCCGGTGACTGCCAATGCATCCTTGTAGTTCAGCGTCGAATAGTCGACGGCCACCAGGACGTCTCCCGGCATCAGCTCCTGTTCATTCAGCGTGACGACACTGGTCGAGATTTTTTCGCCTGTCTTGGTGGCGAGCAGCGCCTGGAAGGTCATCGATGTTCTCCTTGATCGGCCCTGTCGGGCCGTGGTGTGAAGCGGCGTGTCTGGTCAGGCCGCGAGCCGCAGATCTTTGCGAACCCCCGCGTCGAGTACGCTGGCGGGCGCAAACCTGCGCAGCCATCGCATGCG
>Ga0105237_10008542_pt1 | contig 11069 bp, 7 predicted proteins | sample KBSC24metaG_FD_81520 | JGI IMG/M metagenome (GOLD analysis project Ga0105237, IMG submission 81520) | Corn rhizosphere microbial communities from Kellogg Biological Station, Michigan, USA - KBS C2-4 metaG | ecosystem: Host-associated > Plants > Roots > Rhizosphere > Soil | place: Michigan, USA... | reverse complement strand
CTGGTCTACCGGGCGGACTCGATGGTGAACTGGTGCCCAGGCCTTGGCACGGTGCTGGCCAACGAGGAAGTGACGTCGGACGGCCGCAGCGATCGCGGCAACTTCCCGGTGTTCCGGAAGCGGTTGCGGCAGTGGATGATGCGCATCACCGCGTACTCCGACCGGTTGCTCGACGACTTGGAAGTGCTGGACTGGCCGGACAAGGTCAAGGCCATGCAGCGCAACTGGATCGGTCGCTCCACGGGAGCCGAGGTCCAGTTCGCCACGGACGCAGGCGACATCGAGGTGTTCACCACTCGGCCGGACACCCTGTTCGGTGCCACCTACATGGTGTTGGCGCCGGAGCATCCGCTGGTCGACGGGCTCACCGCGGCGGCGTGGCCGGATGGGGTGGACCCCCGGTGGACGTACGGCGCGGCGACGCCCGCCGAGGCGGTGGCCGCCTACCGGTCGTCGATCGCGGCCAAGTCCGATCTGGAGCGCCAGGAGAACAAGACCAAGACCGGCGTGTTCGTCGGCTCGCATGCGATCAATCCGGTGAACGGCCAACGCATCCCGGTGTTCATCGCCGACTACGTGCTGATCGGCTATGGCACCGGCGCGATCATGGCGGTGCCGGGCGGCGACCAGCGGGACTGGGACTTCGCTACCGAGTTCGGCCTCCCGATCGTCGAGGTGACCAGCGGCGGCGACGTGTCACAGGCCGCGTACGCAGGCGACGGTGTGCTGGTGAACTCCGGAGACCTCGACGGGCTGAGTGTCGCGTCGGCCAAGGAGGCGATCATCGCGCGGCTGGAGGCCGAGGGCCGTGGCCGCGCCAGGGTCGAGTACAAGCTGCGGGACTGGCTGTTCGCCAGGCAGCGCTATTGGGGCGAGCCATTCCCGATCGTCTACGACGAGGACGGTCGTGCCCATGCACTGCCGGAATCGATGCTGGCCGTTGAGCTTCCGGACGTCGCGGACTACTCGCCCGCCCAGTTCGATCCCGACGACGCGGACAGCGAGCCATCGCCGCCGCTTGGCAAGGCCACCGAGTGGGTGCACGTCGAGCTCGACCTCGGGGACGGCCTGAAGTCCTACACCCGCGACACCAACGTGATGCCGCAGTGGGCGGGCAGCTCATGGTACGAGCTGCGCTATGCCGACCCGCTGAACCAGGAAACGTTCTGCGCCAAGGAGAACGAGGCGTACTGGATGGGTCCGCGGCCCGCCGAGCACGGTGCGCACGACCCCGGTGGCGTCGACCTGTACGTCGGCGGCGTCGAGCATGCCGTGCTGCACCTGCTCTACTGCAGGTTCTGGCACAAGGTGCTCTACGACCTCGGCCACGTCAGCTCCCGCGAGCCGTATCGCCGACTGGTGAACCAGGGCTACATCCAGGCGTTCGCCTACACCGATGCACGGGGTTCCTACGTGCCCGCGGCGGAAGTCGTTGAGCGCGACGGGAAGTTCTACTACCAGGACTCCGAGGTGAACCAGGAGTTCGGCAAGATCGGCAAGAGCCTGAAGAACTCGGTGTCGCCCGACGAGATCTGTGAGGAGTACGGCGCCGACACCCTGCGCGTCTACGAGATGTCGATGGGCCCGTTGGAGGCGTCTCGGCCGTGGGCGACCAAGGACGTCGTCGGGGCATACCGCTTCCTGCAGCGGGTCTGGCGCGCGGTGGTGGACGAGAGCACGGGCACCGAACGGGTGGCCGAGCACGAGGCCGTCGGTGACGAGACGCTGCGGCTGCTGCACAAGACCATCGCGGGCGTCGCGGAAGACTATGCGGCACTGCGCAACAACACCGCGGCGGCCAAGCTGATCGAGTACACCAACCACCTGACCAAGGAAGGCGTCACCGCGCGCGCGGCCGTCGAGCCACTGGTGCTGATGGTCGCGCCGCTGGCGCCGCACCTGGCGGAGGAGCTGTGGCGGCGCCTCGGCCACGAGAAGTCGCTGGCGCACGGACCGTTCCCGCAGGCCGATCCCGCCTACCTGGTCGAGGACACCGTGGAGTACCCCGTTCAGGTCAACGGCAAGGTACGCGGGCGCATCACCGTTGCGGCCGACGCCGACGCCGACGCGCTCGAGGCGGCCGCGCTGTCCGACGAGAAGGTCGCCGCCTTCCTGGCCGGCGCCACCCCGAAGAAGGTCATCGTGGTGGCGGGCAAGCTCGTCAACATCGTCGCCTGAGCGATTTCGGCGCGTTTCCGGTCGCTGACCGACCGGAACCGCGCCCAAATCGCGCTAGCGAGGGCGGATTACGACCTCGTGCACGTGTGCGTCTGGCGGCGTCGCGACTGCCTGCGCCACCACCGCGGCCACGGTCTCGGGCCGCAGGAAGTGCTCGGGGACGTACTCGCGACCCTCGTAGGCGACGAGATCGCGTTGCATGTCGGTCGCGATCCGGCCGGGGTGCACGGAGGTGACGCGCAGGTCGGGCTCGTCGGCGCGCAGTGAGTCCGCGAACCCCCGCAACGCGAACTTGCTCGCCGTGTAGGACGCCAGACCGGGCGAGGCCTTCTGTCCCGCACCGGAGTTGATGAAGACCACGTGCCCGCGCACGCTGCGCAGAGCCGGTAGCAGCGCCAGCGTCAGCGCGACGGCGCCGACCACGTTGACCTCGAACGTGGCGCGCCACTCCTCGACCGTCGACTCGGCGACGCGCCCCGGGTAGGACACCCCCGCGTTGTGGACCAGCACGTCGAGCTCGGAGAGCACTTCGGCGCCCGCCTCGATGGAGTCGGGATCGGTGAGGTCCAACGGCCAGGTAGGGGCGCCGAGCCGCTCGGCGAGAGCGTCGAGGCGGACCGACGGACGGCCCGCTAGCAGCAGCGTATGGGTCGGGGCCAGTGCATCGGCGATGGCGGCACCCAGCCCGCCGCCGGCCCCTGTGATCATCGCGGTCGGCACGCCGTCACACTACCGACCTGCGTAGTTCGCCTCGAGGTCGCATCATTGAAGGCGATGCCTCCCGATCCCAGCTTCGCGCCCACGCAACTAGCGGCTCGTGCCGCCTATCTGCTGCGCGGCAACGACCTCGGCGTGATGACCACCGCCGCACCCCTGCTGTACCCGCACATGTGGAGCTGGGACGCGGCGTTCGTCGCGATCGGCCTTGCGCCCCTGAGCGTGGAGAGGGCGGTCGTCGAGCTGGACACGCTGCTGTCCGCGCAGTGGCGCAACGGGATGATCCCGCACATCGTCTTCGCCAACGGCGTTGACGGCTACTTCCCAGGACCGGCCAGGTGGGCGACGTCGGCGCTCGCGGCCAACGCGCCGCGCAGCAGGCACACGTCGGGCATCACGCAGCCGCCCGTGCACGCCATCGCGGTGCAGCGCATCCTCGACCACGCGCGCACGCGGGGCCGCTCCACCCGTGCTGTTGCGGAGTCGTTCCTGGACCGTCGCTGGTCGGATCTGGTGCGTTGGCACCGCTGGCTGGCCACGGCACGCGACCCCAACTCGCGCGGCCGGGTCACGCTGTATCACGGCTGGGAGTCCGGCATGGACAACTCGCCGCGCTGGGACAGCTCCTACGCAGGAGTGATTCCCGGCAACGTGCCCGAGTACCAGCGCGAGGACAACGCGATCGTCACCGACGCCAGCCAGCGTCCATCGGACGTCGAGTACGACAGGTACCTGTGGCTGCTCGAGGAGATGAAGTCGGCTCGCTACGACGACGAGCTGCTGCCGAAGGTGATGAGCTTCGCCGTCGAGGACGTGTTCGTCTCGGCCATCCTGTCGGTGGCCTGTACGGTTCTTGCCGAGATCGGCGAGGACTACAAGCGCCCCAACGCCGACGTCCGCGATCTCTACTCCTGGGCCGAGCGCTTCCGCGCCGGTGTCGTCGACTCGTCAGACCAGAGAACCGGCGCCGCAAGGGATTACGACGTCAGAGCGGAAAGGTGGGTGCCGACGGAAACCGTCGCGCAGTTCGCCCCGCTGCTGTGCGGCGGCCTCCCGCACGACAAGGAACGCGGCCTGCTGCGGCTGTTCGACGGCCCGCGGTTCTGCGGGCATCCGGATCTGAAGTACTCGCTGATCCCGTCGACCTCACCGGTGTCACGTGACTTCCGCGCCCGCGAGTACTGGCGCGGGCCGATCTGGCCGGTGATGACGTGGCTGTTCTCGTGGTGCTTCGCGCGACGGGGTTGGTCGGAGCGGTCGTTGATGTTGCGGCGCGAGGGGCTGCGCCAGGCCAGCGACGGCACCTTCGCCGAATACTACGAACCGTTCACGGGTGAACCGCTGGGCAGCATGCAGCAGTCGTGGACGGCGGCCGCCGTGCTGGACTGGCTGGGCTAGACCCGTTAGTTGTCCTTCGCCTGTTCGGCCAGCCGCGCCAGCGGCTCCAGCGCCTTCGTCAGCGCTGCGCGATCATCGTCGCTGAGGTTGCTGAGCATGCGTGCCAGCTGTGCGCGGCGCGTAGCGATGGCCTCGCGGTGCTGAACCAAGCCGCGGGGGGTGACGTCGACCAGAACGGCGCGCAGATCGGATGGGTCCCTGGAGCGCTTGACCAGTCCGAGCTTCTCGAGGCGGCGGATCGCGACGGTGGTGGTTGGGGTGCGCACGCGTTCGTGCGCTGCGAGTTCGGTCATCCGGATCGGCCCCTTGTCTAGCAGGGTCAACAGGATGGATAGCTGGGCGAGGGTGAGATCGGCCGTACCTTCGGCAGTGGCGCGGTTGGTATCACCGCGGCGCAGCACAGAGAACACTTTGGAGAGCACCTGCTGCAGCTCCCCGGCCAGCTCAGTGACCTGCGGTTCGGTTTCTACCATAATTCGCTAGTCTAACCGTTCTTGCCTGTCAGATCGCCGACATGGGGCGATTTCGTTTGAACTTCGGGTAATCCACACCTGACCGGGCACGCCAGGAGGTTGCTCAAATTGCTCGAGGGTGATTAAAGCACCTGGGACAGGAACTGGCGGAGACGGTCGGTCTCGGCACCTTCGAAGATCTTCTCGGGCGGCCCCGATTCGACGACGACGCCGTGATCCATGAACACCACGGCGTCGGCGGCAGACCGTGCGAAGCCCATCTCGTGCGTGACGACCACCATCGTCATACCGTCCGACCCGAGGTCGGCCATCAAGGCCAGAATCCCCTTCACCAGTTCGGGATCCAATGCCGACGTCGCCTCGTCGAAGAACATCACCTGCGGGGCCATCGCGAGGGCGCGCGCGATCGCCACCCGCTGCTGCTGGCCGCCGGACAGCGTGGCGGGACGGGCATCGGCCTTGTGCCGCAGGCCAACTCGCTCCAGCTGGGCGAGGCCGAGCTCACGGGCAACGTCGGGGCCCAGGCGTTTGAGCCTGCGCGGGGCCAGCGTGACGTTGTCGAGCACCGTGCGGTGCGGGAACAGGTTGAACTGCTGAAACACCATGCCGATGCGCTGACGCAGCTGATCGGGATCGTCGGAGAGCACCGAGCGCCCGTCGAGCAGGATGTCGCCGTCGTCCGGTTCGTAGAGCCGGTTGAGCGTGCGCAACAGCGTCGACTTGCCCGAGCCCGATGGCCCGATCACCGCGGTAGTGGTCCCCGCGGGTACGTCGACGTCGACGCCACGGAGCACGGCGTTGGTGCCGAACGACAGCCGAATGCCGGTGGCCGCCAGCGAGACTGGCTCGAACGTGCTTGCGGGGGCCGCGGTGCTCACACCATCTCCTGGGTCGACGAGGGGCTGGCCGGACTCGCCGGGTCATCGACGTCGGTCGCCGGTCTGCCGCGACGCAAACGATTGTCGATGAAGTTGACCAGGTGGGTCAGCGGGATCGTGAGCAGCAGGTAGAACAACCCGGCGGCCACCAGCGGGGAGAGGTTTCCGGTCTGCGCGTTGAGGTCTCGGCCGACTTGGAACAGTTCACGCTGGCTGGCGATCAGGCCGAGGAAGTACACCAGCGACGATGCCTTCAGCAGCGAGATGAACTGGTTGACCAACGCGGGCAGCACCCGCCGCACGCCCTGAGGCACGACGACCAACTGCATCGACGCCGCATAGCTGAAGCCCAACGCGCGCGACGCCTCCATCTGTCCGGCTTCCACGCTCTGGATGCCGGACCGGAAGATCTCGCCGATGTAGGCGCCCGCCATCAGGCCGAGTGCCGCGATGCCGAGGGGGTAGGGGTTGTTGCCGGTCAGCGATCCGACGACGGGCCCGATGCCGAGGCCGATCAGCAGGATGATCACCACTTCCGGCAGACCCCGGAAGATGTCGGTGTACACCCGGGCCGGCCAGCGCAGCCATCGCGACCGGGAGATGCCCGCGATGGCAAGGCCCATGCCGATGATCAGCCCGATGACGCTGGCGCTCACGGTGAGGATCAGCGTGTTCGGCAGGCCCGTCTTGAGCAGGTCGGGGACGGCCTGCTTGTAGAGGTCCCAATCCAGGAAGGCGTCCTTGAGTTGGGACAGCGTGGATTTCGGCGCGAACGTGTTCGCATCGGTGGGGGTGCGGCTGGCGGCGATCGCGGCGAAGTCGGGCAGCTGCGGCGGCGGCGCCGCCTTCGAACCGGGCTTCCACCCTGGCGGTAGCGCGCGGGGCACCCAGTCGGAGTACAGCCTCGACCAGGTGCCGTCGGCGATCACCGCGTCGAGCCCGGAGTTCAGCGCATCGATGAGCGGCTTGTTCTCCTTGGCGACCGCATAGGCGACGAAATTGTCCAAGCTGAAGGTGTTTTCGACGATCTGGGCGGGGTCGCCAGCCTGAACGGTGCCCTGCGCCTGCTGCGACGGCGCCACCCACGCGTCGATCTGACGGCTCTTCAGGCTGGCGTACACGGTGTTGTAGTCGGGGAACTTCACCGGGTCGAGGCCGAGGGTGTCGACGACGTAGGCCTCCTGCACGGTTCCCTGCACCACGCCGATGCGCTGGCCGGCGGCCAGCTTGTCGAAGCCGGTGATGGGCGAGCCCGTCGGCACCACCAGGGAGAAGTAGCCGAAGTCGTAGCCGTTGGTGAAGCCGACGGTCTTGCGTCGCGCATCGGTGGTGGTGATCGACGACGAGCCGACGTCGAATCGGCCTGAGGCCGTCTGCGCCAACAGCCCGGAGAACTCGGTGCCGACGAAGTTGACCTGCAGCCCGATCTTGCCCGCGATGGCCCGCAGCAGCTCGTTGTCGAAGCCCGTGAACTGACCTTCGGAGTTGATGCAGATGCTTGGCGGCGCGTCCGACAGCGTGCCGACGGTGAGGACGCCGGGTGTACTCAGCCGCAGCGCGGCGGCGTTGATCGAGCCGAGGGGCGGGACGGTAGGCGTCGTGTACTTGTCCTCACCGGGCCCCTTGGCGGCGGCCGCGAGGTTGGTGGGCAGTGCGCTGGCGCTCTGCACGCCGGGCGGAGCGCACTGGTCGACGTCGGCGGTCGCGGGTGCGGCGAAGCCAACGCCGAACACCGCGAGCGCGACGACGACGATCACCATCGTCTTGCGTAACCGGAGCATCCTGGCAACCTAGCGTCCGGCGCTTGGCTACCGGCGGCTTGTGCTCATTCAGAACGCAACCGTCGGCTCCTGCGGTACCGAGAGCGGCGGCGCGAGGACGCGGCGGCGGACCAGTTCGGCCAGCATGATCCGACCCAACAGGTCGGCCCTATCGACGCAGGCGGCGCGCGCCGCACCCGGATCCCCTTCTGCGATGGCCAGGGTCTCGGCCTCGAAGAAGGCCAGCAGTTCGGCGTGGCTGCCGTAGTACACGGGCCAGAAGGATGGCGGCATGAGCGTCAGCGAGGCCCGGATGGCGGCCCGCAGCCGCGGCCCGGCGTGCGCCTCGTTGACCGTTTTGCGGTAACGCCACGCGGCGTCGCTGAACGCACGCGACCCCGCGCCCGCGCGCATCGCGTCCACCAGTCCGCGAAGCGCGTCGAGCACCTTCGGGTCACGGACGGTCGCGGCGCGTGCCGACGCGATGCCGTTCAGCATCCCGTAGAGCTCGTGATGCTCCCGGATCACCTCTTCGTCGAAACGCTCGACGTAGGCACCGCGGTGGTACCGCGTCGAGAGCACTCCGTCGTGTTCGAGCTGAACCACCGCCTCCTGGATGGGCACCCGGCTCAGGCCGAGCTGCTCGGCGATCTCGTTGCGGTCCAATCGATCTCCGGAGCGGAGCTTGCCGGTCAAGACCAGGTTCACCACATGGGAGACGACGAGGTCCTTCTCCTTGATGCCGTATTTCTTCGGCATGGCGCGGTCAGCTTCGGCTCAGGCGCGGGCGTCGCGCCACCGGCACAACGCCTCGGCGCCGGAAAGGTCGTAGTCGGGGCCGTTGACCCCGACGGTGAACAGCGTGACGCCGAGGCCTGCCATCACCTCGGCTTCCTCGATCAGCGCCTCGATGCTGTCGCCTTCCACGCCCGCCGAGTGCTCGATGGTGGCGGGGTCGCGGCCCACGTCCGCGCAGTGCCGCGCCAGCACCTCGGCCTTGTGCGGGTAGGTCTCGCGGTCGACGAAGTAGTGCCACACGTCGCCGTGCTCGGCGACCTGACGCAGCGTCTTCTTCTCACCGCCACCGCCCAACAGGATCGGGATGTCGCGGATCGGCGCGGGGTTCAGCTTGCCCAGCCGGGACTTGATCCGCGGCAGGGCCTCGGCGAGGTCGTCGAGACGGCTGCCCGCGGTGCCGAAGTCGTAGCCGTACTCCTCGTAGTCCTTGTCCTTCCATCCCGACCCGATGCCGAGGATGAGGCGGCCGTCGGAGATGTTGTCGACGGTGCGCGCCATGTCGGCAAGCAGCTCGGGGTTGCGGTAGGAGTTGCACGTCACCAGCGCGCCGAACTCGATGCGCGACGTCTGCTCGGCCCAGGCGGCGAGCATGGTCCAACACTCGTAGTGCGCGCCGTCGGGGTCGCCGTACAACGGGAAGAAGTGGTCCCAGTTGAAGGCGATGTCGACGCCCATGTCCTCGCAGCGGCGGACCGCGTCGCGAATGTGGCCGTAGTTGGGGGAGTGCTGAGGCTGCAGCTGTACGCCGATGCGTGTGGGGAAGGTCACGGTCTAAACGTACGTGTGATCACACGCCGATATTCCCGCCGTCCCGCCACACCGCGACAACCGACGGCCGCGCGGTGCCGTTTCCGCCCTCTGGCCAGCGCGACAAGGGGTTGTCGATGCTGTTGTCGTCGTTCTCGCCGGGGTGCTGAACGCTAACGGTGACCAGGTCGTCGGTGATGACCGGCCCGCACGTCTCCGCACCGAGCGGAACGGTGAGGAACTGCTTGACCTCGCCGCGGTTGGGTCCTTCGAGCGCCACCGCGAACAGGCCGTCGTTGGAGTCCAGCGCGTTGCCGTCGGTGGAGATCCAGAGGTTGCCGTGACTGTCGAAGGCCAGGTTGTCGGGGCAAGAGATCGGGCTGACCTTGGTCTTGTCGAAACCGGCGAAGTAGGTGTCGGCGGCTGCCGGGTCACCGCAGACCAGCAGCAGCTCCCAGGTGAACGACGTGCCCGCGTGGTCGTCGGTGATCTCGAGGACCTGGCCGCTCTTGTTGTCGTTGCGCGGGTTGGCCGCGTCGACGGGGGCCTCGTCAGGAGCGCCCCTGTCGTCGTTGTTGGTCAGCGCGACGTACACCTTGCCGGTCTTCGGGTTGGCCTCGAAGTCCTCGGGGCGGTCCATCTTGGTGGCGCCCGCCTTGTCGGCGGCGAAGCGGGTGAACACCGCCGCCTCCTGTGCGGTCACGCCCTGCACCAGCGACTCGGCCTGCCCGTCGGGACCCGACCGCAGTAGCGGAATCCACGTGCCGGAGCCGCTGAACGAACCCGTGGACGGGAGCTTGCCCGAGCCGTCGATGTCGGCGGGCGGAATGTCGCTGGACAGCTTGGCGACGTACAGCGTGCCCTCGTCGAGGATCGACATGTTGTTCGCCATCGCCGCTCCGTCGCGTCCCGGCTGAATCTTCTTGCTGGAGACGAACTTGTACATGTAGTCGAACTTCTGGTCGTCGCCGGTGTAGGCCACGACGGTGCCGTCGGAGGTGACGTAGACGTTGGAGCCCTCGTGCTTGAGCCGGCCCATCGCGGAGTGCTTGACCGGCGTCGAGGCGGGGTCCCACGGATTGATCTCTACGACGTAGCCGAACCGGTTGATCTCGTTGGGCGTCTTGGCGAGGTCGAAGCGCGGGTCGAACGTCTCCCACTTGAGCTCGCTCGGCTTGGCTGTGATGCCGTAGCGCTTGTGCTGGTCGGCGACCACCGGGCCGGGTGCAGGCGCGCCCTCGGGCGAGCCGAAGTAGGTGTTGAAGTTCTCTTCACCGGAAAGCACTGTGCCCCAGGGTGTTACGCCGCCAGAACAGTTGGCGAAGGTACCCGCGACGGTACGGCCGGTCGGATCGGCGGCGGTCTTGACGAAGTCGGAGCCTGCGGCGGGCCCGATCAGCGTGAAGGGCGTATCGGCGGTGAAGCGGCGGTTGTAGCGGCCCATGACCGGCTTCAGACCGCCCTGCGGCGCGCGTTCGACCTCGACGACACCCATGCCGACCGCCGCGACCTCGATGTCGAACTGCTCGCGGGTCGGGGCATCGGCGTCGTACCCGGGGAACATGAACACCGGGTCGACGTATTCGTGGTTGGTCACCAGCAGGAAGCGGTTGGGTTGTCCGTCCACCGGGAGCAGCGCGGCGAAGTCGTTGTTGAATCCGAACTGCTGGCGCTGCGCAGCCGCAGTCTGGGCCTTGACGTCGAAGGCGGGCGCACCCGGCAGAATCGGGTCGCCCCAACTGATTACGACACCCTGCTCGTACCCCTCGGGGATCACGACGGCGTCCTCGCTGTTCGGCGCGACGGCCGTGAACTTCATTCCTGGCGACGGCTCGGCGGGCGGGGGTGGCGAGGTCGGCGTCGCGGCTGGTTGTTCGTCGGTGCCGCAGGCGGCCAGCGCAGAACCGGCACCGACGGCGAGCACGGTGACGCCTGCGGCCTGAAGCACCGACCGCCGCGACACTCGCCGGACGACGTCGCCGAAGTATTCGTTGTCGCTGGTGTTGGGGACCGGTTTGGAGCAGGCGTCGCCGCACTTGTAGCGGCAGGTCACGTGCTGACGGGAGGACTTTCCGTCGTGGTTGACGAAGAGGTTCAGCGGCACGAGCACCATGGCGTGG
>Ga0105237_10008541_pt1 | contig 11069 bp, 8 predicted proteins | sample KBSC24metaG_FD_81520 | JGI IMG/M metagenome (GOLD analysis project Ga0105237, IMG submission 81520) | Corn rhizosphere microbial communities from Kellogg Biological Station, Michigan, USA - KBS C2-4 metaG | ecosystem: Host-associated > Plants > Roots > Rhizosphere > Soil | place: Michigan, USA... | reverse complement strand
TGTTGTCTGTTTTAGCGTTTATGTTTTATATTGATCCTGTGAGTCAAATATATCTTTTAATTTTAACGTTTATAATGGTAGTAATTGAGTCAGAAGAAGCACTTATTTTAGCTGTTTTAATTAACAATTTTTTTTATCCTAACAAATTTGATGAGGTGTTTTTGAGGTATTTAATTTTTTTAATTTTGTTATTAATTAACGATTTTAATCATAAAAATGTTATTAAATTTAATGAAGCAAGTCATAATAGTATAATTTTAGAGGAAAAAGCTAAGGATACTGTTAAGGTTGACATAAAAATTTCATATGATTATATAATTCTTTATAATTACACAACTAAAAAGTACGGTTTGGTTTATGAGGATATTTATACGTGCATAGATTTATGTAAAGGTATAGCTAAAGGTGCTAAAATAATTCATAATATTAAGGAAATTCCTGAACTGCCAAAAATTTATAATGATAGTGTAATTTATGATAATGAATTTGGTGGCGAAATTACTTATGATTGTGTACTTCTTTTTGATAAAAGAGCTAGTATTTGTGGTATACTTTATGAGGATATTTTCCATTCTAGAAAATTTTGCAAAGAACTTGTCAGTTTTTATAAGATAATTCATGATATAAAGGAAATTCCTGAAATACCAAAAAGTTATGATCATAATATAAGTTTTGATGAAAAAGTTGATGAAGCAACTTCGAGTGTAAATTTAGAGGAAAAAGTTGAAGATGCTATTAAAGTTGATATAAAAACTCCTGATGTAAATTTAGAGGAAAAAGTTGAAGATGCTATTAAAGTTGATATAAAAACTCCTGATGTAAATTTAGAGGAAAAAGCTGAAGATACTGTTAAAGTTGATATAAAAACTCCTTATGACCATTTACTTCTTTATAGTTATAAAACTAAAAAATTTGGTCTGGTTTATGAGGATATTGATAGTTGTCGAGAATCATGTCAAGATTTAGTTAATAATTTTACGGTAATAAATGATATTAATATTAAAGAAATTCCTGAATTACCAAAACTTTCTGATGATACTGTGTTTTTTAGTGAAGAATTTCTTAGCGGAATTGATAATAATAAGCCAGGTATTAATGCTTATGATTGTGCAATTGTTTGTGATAAAAATGCTGGTACTTATGGTTTAGTTTTTTTTGATATCACTACTTCTAGAGTTTTTTGTAATTTCATTATCAATACTCATGTTGTACTTCATGATATAAAGATCAAAAAAATTCCTGAACTACCACAAAAAACTCCTGATATAAATTTAGATGAAAAAGCTGAAGATGTTGTTAAAGTTGAGAAAGCAATTTCTAATGTAAATTTAGAGAAAAAAGCTGAAGATGTTGTTAAAGTTGAGAAAGCAATTTCTAATGTAAATTTAGAGAAAAAAGCTGAAGGTGTTGTTAAAGTTGCGAAAGCAATTTCTAATGTAAATTTAGAGAAAAAAGCTAAGGATACTGTTAAAGTTAGTAAAAAAACTTCGTATGATCATATACTTCTTTATAGTTATGATCGATATTTTTTTGGTATGATTTATGAGGATATTGATACTTGTCGACAGATATGTCAAGATTTAGTTGATGATTATGATATAATAGATAATATTGATATCAAGAAAATTCCAAGGCTTAAACGTGGTGAGATGATGTTTGTTGAGACACGTTCTTATGATCTTCAATATGATTGTATAATTCTTGTTGATAAAAAATCCCGTATTCATGGTTTAGTTAATGTAGATCATACTGCTTCTAGAGTTTTTTGTGATTTTTTGGTCCAAGCTTATAGAACACTGCATGAGTTCCGTGGTTTTCCTGAACTACCACAAAAAAATAGTTTAGGAAATTTAGAGGAAAAGGCTGAGGCTATTGTTAATGAAGTAATGTCTGAGGAAGAGTTAGAGAAAAAAAAAGCTGAAGAGAAAAAAAAAGCTGAAGAGGAAAAAAAAGCTGAAGAGGACAGAAAGTATAGATTAATTATGAAGGAGATAATTGGGACCATATAATATATATAATGTAGATTTTTAATTAAAAGTTACTTTTATTAATGAATAAAGTAATTCCTAATGTAAATTTGGAGGAAAAAGCTAATGATACTGTTAAAGACACTAAAAAAGCTAGCTTTATGGAGAAAGTTGATAAAGTACTAATTGACTCTCATGACTTAATAAAGCAAGTGGGGGGAATTGAAACCTTTGGTGATAACAAGTCCCGTATCATAGAAAAAAAGCCTCGTTCTAATGGTCGTCTTGTGTACCCTAGTATTAGGGTAGAGCCTGTTGTTAAGGGAAAATCTCTCATTAAGAGAAGATATCATCCTAGTCTTTTTAAAGAAATAAGGGTAAAACGCCCTCTTACTTTTGATGTAATATTTCAATATATTTTTATATTATTTTCATATTTATTTAATTGTTTCGTAATTTATAAGTTTAGTTGTTTACCAGAAGTTCCTTTAATTGTTTTTGATATTTTTTTCGTAATTATAACACTTTCATTTTTTTTAAGATTTTTTTTAAGATTTTTAGACAGAGGACCTATAGAATATGTAACAAAACTTGCAGTTATTTTTTTAATTATAATTTCAGTGATTTTATGGCTTGTTATTCTTCTTACTGTCTATCTAGATTTCGTAAACGCTATATGTAGTATATATGGTATTGAGTTTAGTAATGAAATTGCGTTTCGTAAGACGCATAGACATATAATAAGGATCAAAAGTTAAGAATAATAAGTAATAAAAAGGGGTTAGCATTTTTCAAGTTTTAAGTAAATTTAAAACGAATAAAATATTTTATATATTTTAAGATAATCAGTCGTATAAGAGTAGTTTTAAGGAAAATTGTTATTAAATTATTTCTTTTGATATCATGATTTTTTTTGTATTTTTCAGTTTTTTTTTAATTTTGGCGCTTTTTTTCTTTTCATTATTAGTTAAAAGAAGAAAAGCAGATTATGAAAAATTATCTACTTATGAATGTGGTTTTGTTAATTTTACAGATGCCAGGGGCATTTTTGATGTTAATTTTTATGTTATTGCAATTTTATTTTTAATTTTTGATGTTGAAATTATTATTTTTATTCCATTAATTTTAATACCATTAAATTTATATTGTTTTTTTGTATTTTATTTTTTATTATTTATTTTATTTTTCGGATTCTTTTTAGAATGGAAAAAATTAAAGACACAGGTTTTTTAATAGTAAAAGCGTGTTGTTATATATTTTTATTAAATTAATTATTAAAATAAAAATTTTATGGCTAAAAGTAGTTTCTTATTACAAATAATTTTGTTTTATCAACCGTTTGAACCTTTTGAGTTAAATATAACTAAAATAAATTTAAGATTAAAATTTTTAAATTTATTTTTATTAAATTCAAGTATGACCTTGTGCTTAGTATTTATTTTAATTTTTATAATTTTTATAGGTTCTGTTTATTCATCTAATTTTATTCCTAATATATTAAGATATCACTCAAATGCATTACTTCTTTTTGCTGTTTCTCAAGTAAAAAATCAATTAGGACAAAGGGTTACCCCATGGTTAAGCTTATTTATATTTTTCTTTGTTTTTATTTTATTTTCTAATTATTTTGGATTAATCCCTAGTTCATTTACTTTAACAAGTCATTTTAATTATGTTCTTATACCAACATCATCTATTTTTTTAGGAATAACAATAAGGGTTTTTACAGATAATTTCTATAGTTTTATACATCATTTTGTACCATCAGGAATTCCTAAAGTTATTGGAGTTTTCTTATTTGGAATAGAAATTATTTCTTATTTATTTAGAGCAATAAGTTTGCCTGTTCGGGTGTTTGCAAATATGGTTTCAGGTCATGTTTTATTATTTTTAATGGCAACAGCTTTGTATATGAATTTTGAAGTTTTTACTGGTTTTAGTTTGAAAATAGCCTTAATTATTTTGTTATTTATTTGGTTTGCGGTTTATCATTTAGAGCTTTTAGTCGCTTATTTACAAGCTTATGTTTTTTTAACAATGATTTCAATTTATGCAAAAGATATGGGTCATAGGCCTAAATCTAGATTTAATTTTCGTATACATGTTTTTAAAGAAAGATTTTTTAGTTTTATAATTTATTTATTAAAAATTCCTTATAAACTTGTTAGGAAATATATCGAATTTGTTGATCCTGATCGATTTATTAAACCAATAATAAGAAAAGACAAATATAAAACTGCGATGTTGCCAAAACACCAAACTGCATATATCGAATTTATTGATAATCCTCGATATATTAAAGAAGTAATAATATCACACGAAACTTCAATTTTAGATTATTTAGTTATATTATTTTATAGTGTTTTGTTTGGATATTTTCTAGGTATGTTTTATTTTATTTTATTTTAAAAATATTTTTTTAAAATAAAAATATATGATTTTCATATAAAGTAGTTTTTTAATTTTTTAATAAATATTTTTTTTTGAACAGTTAATCCAGTTTATTGGTTTTATTATACCTTTATTATTGGCAATAGCTATTTTAACATTGTTGGAACGTAAATTATTAGGACTTATACAGCGAAGACGTGGGCCTAATGTCGTTGGTTTTTTTGGATTATTACAGCCAATAGCTGATGGAGTTAAATTAGTTTTTAAAGAGTCTATTTTACCTGTAAAGGCGGATTGGACTGTTTTTATAGGTTCTCCAATTATAGTTATTTTTATGAGTTTTTTAAATTGGGTTTATATTCCATGGTTTACAGTTCATTCATTTACAAATTTTAAATTCAGTGTTTTGTTGTTTTTTGGGGTTTCATCTTTAGGAACATATGGAATATTGGCTTCTGGTTGGGCTAGTAATAATAATTATGCTTTTTTAGGGTCTTTAAGGACTGCAGCGCAATATTTGTCATATGAAATAACTTTGGGACTTATTTTATTATGTATTGCTAGTATTACACGATCTTTTAATTTTATAGATATTTTGTTGTTTCAATACGATGGTTGGTTAATTTGGTTTTTTTTCCCTATTGCTATTATTTTTTTTATTTCTATTTTAGCTGAGACTAATAGGTTACCTTTTGATTTGCCAGAGGCTGAATCAGAATTAGTTTCTGGTTACAACGTTGAATATTCTGCAATTACTTTTGCTTTTTTTTTTTTAGGTGAGTATTCAAATATTATTTTGATGTCAGTAGTTTTTGTTATTCTTTTTCTTGGTGGAGGTTTTCCTATTTTTGATTTTTTAAATTTTATACCCTATAGTTTTTGGTTTGTTTTAAAAATTTTTTTCGTAACATGTAGTTTTATTTGGTTACGTGCAACATTACCTAGATATAGATTTGATCAATTAATGAATTTGAGTTGGCTAAAATTAATTCCCTTAACTTTTGGTTTTTTGTTTTTTTATAATGCTTGTTATTTTTTTCTAGCTATAACTTAATGGTAAAGTGTCAATTTGTGATGTTGAAAATAAAGGTTCGAATCCTTTTAGCTTCCTATAAAATGTGGCGGAATTGGTAGACGCGATGGATTTAGGTTCCATTGAATTTTCGTGAGGGTTCAAGTCCCTCCATTCCTAGTGTTTTATTAAGTAGTTTATTATTTTTTAAAGTATGAAATATATTAATATAAAAGATTTTACTTTAAATTTTGGTCCGCAACATCCTGCAGCACATGGTGTTTTAAGATTAATATTATATTTACGTGGTGAACGTATTAAAAGGGTTGACCCGCATATAGGATTGTTACACAGGGGGACTGAAAAATTAATGGAGTATAAAACTACTTTGCAAAATATTCCGTATTTAGATAGATTAGATTATGTTTCTATGATGGCGCAAGAACATGCTTTTAGTTTATCTATTGAGAATTTATTGAATCTAGAAGTACCTTTAAGAGCTAAATTTATTAGAGTTTTATTTTTAGAAATTACAAGAATATTAAACCATTTATTGGCAGTAACTACGCATGCATTAGACGTTGGAGCTTTGACTCCTTTTTTATGGGGTTTTGAAGAACGTGAAAAATTGTTAGAGTTTTATGAGAGAGTTTCTGGTAGCAGAATGCATGCTGCTTATATAAGACCAGGCGGGGTTGTTCAAGATATTCCAATTGGATTATGTGATGATATTTTTTTTTTTATTTCACAATTTAGTAGTCGTTTAGATGAATTTGAGGAATTGTTAAGTGGAAATAGAATTTGGTATGAACGTTTACGTCATATAGGAAGTATTTCTCTTAAAGATGCATGTTCTTATGGTTTTAGCGGCGTACTACTTAGAGGTTCTGGTTTGGTATGGGATTTACGAAAAAAATTAGGATATGAAATTTATCCTGATCTGGATTTTACAATTCCTTTTGGAACTTTTGGTGATTGTTATGATAGATATTTAATTCGCATTGAAGAAATGCGTCAAAGCATTAGAATAATTCATCAATGTTTAAATTTAATACCTTTAGGGGATGTTAAGGCAGATGATTTTAAGTTTGTTCCACCTAGCCGGGCTAATATGAAATTTTCTATGGAAGCACTTATTAACCATTTTAAATTATATAGTGAAGGTTTTTCCTTTGATAACTATAAATATACTGCAGTTGAAGCTCCTAAGGGGGAATTTGGAGTTTTCATAAAAGGGTACAATACACCGTCTCCTTTGAGGTGTCATTTGCGAGCTCCTGGTTTTTTCCATTTGCAGGGCCTTAATAAAATGGTTAAAGGTCATTTATTAGCAGATTTGGTTACAATAATAGGAACTCAAGATATAGTTTTTGGAGAAATAGATAGATAAACAAACTTATGTAGTAAAAATTGTTTTGAGGGGCCCATTTTCAATAGTTTTATGTTCAGAGAACGTATTGAAAAGCGGGCCCCTTCAATTATAGAACGTGATAGCATAAATCAAGCGGTTGAAACTGGACAATTAGTTATAGATAGTTTATTTCCTATAGGTCGAGGTCAACGTCAACTTATTATTGGAGATAAAAAAACTGGAAAAACAACTATTGCTTTAGATTTAATTTTATCACAAAAAATTAATGAAAATAATAAATTTTTAAATTTAAATCAAAATTTATTTACAATTATAACTTCAATAGGTCAAAAGCAAGCAGATGTTTTAAATATTTTGTTATTTTTTGGAGAATATAAATTATTAAATACTGTTTCAGTTGTTTTAGCAAGTGCTTCAAATGCGGCACCTTTGCAATATATGGCGCCATTTGTTGGTTGTACATTAGGTGAATTTTATAGAAATAATGGATTTTCTGCAGTTGCGGTTTATGATGACCTTAGTAAACATGCAACCGCATATAGACAATTAGCCTTATTATTACGAAGACCTCCTGGCCGAGAAGCTTTCCCAAGTGATATTTTTTATTTACATGCTAGATTATTAGAAAGAGCTGGTCGTTTACATAAAAATTATAGTGGAGGTTCTTTGACGGCTTTCCCTGTCGTTGAAACTCAGGCTGGAGATATTTCGGCTTATATTCCTACTAATATCATTAGTATTACTGATGGGCAGCTTTTTTTGGATTATGAATTATTTAGTAAAGGTCATCGACCTGCAATTCATACTGGATTATCTGTTAGCCGAATCGGATCAAGCGCGCAATCTAAATTGATGAAAGATGTTGTTGGTTCTTTTAAATTGCTTGTTGCTCAATTAAAGCAATTAGAACGTTTCGAAAGTTTTGCTTCTGATTTAGATCAATCAATTCGTAATGATATTTTGCGAGGCAAAGTAATAACAAGTTTATTAAGACAATTTCAACATGTTGTTTATCCAATTTTAGATCAAGTTTTATTAATTTTATTTAGTGTTAATTTAGATCTTGACGATTTAGAAGGTATTATTGCGACTGATTATGGTTATTTTGTAAAAGATTTAATTAGATTTTTATATTCAGATAGTAATTATAATTATATTTTTAATGAAACTAAAGAGAAATATAATTATAATTTTTCTTTATGGCAATTAAATGTTATTAATAAATTATTTAGTAAAAGTAAAAATCCAGTTGTGACTAAAAATAAATTAGTTCTTAATAATATTTCACATAATTTTGATTATTTTAACGATTTCATAGAGAAATTAGATGACGAAGATTTTAATGAGGATTTTAATGAAAATTTAATGTTTAATGGTTTTTTACATAATTCTATCTTAGATTTTGATGACAATAACATAGAAAATTTAAATGGAATATTTAATTCAAATGTTAATTTTATTGATTATAGTTTTAACTATTGGACTTCTTTCTTTTATTTACCTTTTTTTGCATCTTATGATTTTCTTTTTAACAAAGTTTTTGATTTTTTATCTACTTATGATTGTCTTGACGACGTTTTTAATAGTAATTTGTTAGAGAAAGGATCTGAAAATAAAGAGGAATTGTCAGAAAATTATGATGTTTTAGATTTAGAATTTTCTGAATTAAATGATATAATTGGATTATTTGAAGAGGCAGATATTTTAGAGTTAATAGGACCATTTTTAAATTTAAAAGATTTAGAATTTTATGAAGATTCTTCGCTACGTGAATTTTTAATTGAATTATTGTCTTTTGTTAGTTTTGAAATTTATTCTGAAAATAAAAATATAGTTGAGTTAATTTTAAAATATTCAGATATTATATAAAAAATCTAATAATTATAAAACTTATTTTTAATAAATTTGATAATTTAAAAGGCGTTAAAAGCAATTTTAATTAAAAATTTAGAAAAAGATTTGACGTTCTGTATTATAAAAGTAGTTACTGTAAGGTGTTAAGGTTTTACTATCCTAAGTCCTTCTGTGTCTAGATATAGATTTATAAGATTTTGGAATAACAGTTGGAATTTATATAAACACTTTAATTATTCCAGTTTCGTATTCCTGGATAAAATATTTAATGTTTTCTTAAATTCTTTTTTTTATTCGACGAAAATAATAAAAAATTATATTACATTTGGAGATATAAAAATTCTGCGTACTTTATCATGTGTACATATTTACATTTTTTTTCATGATATTTTTTATAAAAGATTGGTTAAACAAAAAACAAAGAAAAAAATAAAACAAAAGAAAGAAAATAATATTATTACTTTTCCGACTTTATTAAAAGTATTTTTTCATATATTATTTTATAATTTTTCCTGTTTCGAATTATTTGAGTCTTTTTTAAGAGTTAATGATAAAAATTATAATTTTCATTTATCCAGTTTTTTTTTTCTTAATTTCTTATTAGTTAAAAAGGTAAATAATATAATATTGTTAAATTATGAAAAACTAATCAAGAGCAAACTTTCATCTTTTTTTATGTATAGGGAAAGTCCTATCGGCTTCACTCCGACGTTTCGTTCTTTTTATGTTGAATTAGAAAAAGTTAGTTTATCTAGGGTTCCTTATGATTTAAAGAAAAAACTAAGATTTAATTTGAAAAGCTTTTTATATTTTACCTCAAAAGTTTCTGAAAAGTTTTTCAAAACAGCTTGTAATGTTCGTTTTACAAAAATATCAAACAGGACGACAAGTGCTTTATTTTATTGTAATTTATTACTTTATAAAATCTTGAAATTGGGACGTCCTAGTAACAGGAGAAATAAATTAACGAAGCGTTTTTTTATGTCTTTTTTAAATAGAGCACGTCGTAATAAGTTAATTAATGGCTTAAAAATTCATTTAGCAGGACGTATTAATCGTCGAGGAAGAGCAATGTGGAAACAATATTTCTTTGGAAAATCTCCAAAAGGAAGTTTTAATTTAGCAGTTGATTTTGCAAAAAAAAGCATAAAGACTGTTAATGGAATTTTGACAATTAAAATTTTACTTTTTCGCAATAAACAGTTCAATTATAAGTTTAGTGATTTTAACTTGCTAAACTCTAATAGTTTAATAAAAGAATCTTTATATAGTAAATTTTCAAATGAAATTTTAAAAAAAATTTCTTTAAATAAAACAAAAAGTAAAAGAATGATTAATGAAAAACGAAGATTAAAAAAACTAAAAAAAAGCAGTATTAGTTCTGAAAAATTTTATTTAATACATTAACAATAAAATTTTTCAAGTTATGAAATTTTTCATTTTAAACAATTTTCATTTGTTTTTATGATTTTCCTGAGCCTATGCAGTTATTATTTCAGGATCCCGCTTCTACTGTTATGTATTTTATAATAGGAGCTCATAACACAATTATGTTTTATTTATTTATCATAGTTAGTTTAGTTATAGTTTTAATGTTTCATATAGTTTTACAATCTCAAATTTTATATTTCAGTTTTTTAGATTTAGATTATAAAAAAGCTATTTTCACAAAATTAATTAGTTTAAATTTTATAAGTAATAGATTTCAAAAATGGTATGAAGAAAATTTTCTGGAAACTTTTTGGACTGAGTATCCTACAGTTTTAATTATTTTGCTAGTTTTTCCAGTCCTTATTTTTTTATTTGCTTTCGAGGAAGTTGAAATTTCACAATGGAATTTAATAGTTAAAGTTATTGGAAATCAATGGTTTTGGTCTTATGAACTATTGTTAAATATAGGTGATTATATTTCAGACCAAAAAACACTTCTAATCTCCCCATCGATTTTGAATTTTGAAAGTCGTATTGTACCTGAAGAAGATCTTTTAATTGATGGTTTACGACTTTTAGAAGTTGATAATCCTTTAATTCTCCCCGTAAATTTCCCTATACACGTTTATGTAACTTCAGTTGATGTAATTCACAGTTGGTCAATTCCATCTTTAGGAATAAAGGTTGATGCAGTTCCTCAACGTATAAATTCAGTAAGCTTTATCATAAGCAGACCAGGAGAGTTTTATGGTCAATGTAGTGAATTATGCGGAATTAATCACTTCGCGATGCCTATTAAAATCATAGGCATATATTTTGATTATTTCAACATAAAAGTTGACTAATTAAAATAAAAATATATGATTTTCATATAAAGTAGTTTTTTAATTTATATATATATAATTATTTTTTCTTTTGATCTTTTTTCTCTTGATCTTTTTTGTAAGATTATTATCACGTTTCCTGTTAAGATAATTTTTTCTTTTGATCTTTTTTCTTTTGATCTTTTTTCTCTTGATCTTTTTTCTCTTGATCTTTTTTC
>Ga0105237_10008538_pt1 | contig 11072 bp, 11 predicted proteins | sample KBSC24metaG_FD_81520 | JGI IMG/M metagenome (GOLD analysis project Ga0105237, IMG submission 81520) | Corn rhizosphere microbial communities from Kellogg Biological Station, Michigan, USA - KBS C2-4 metaG | ecosystem: Host-associated > Plants > Roots > Rhizosphere > Soil | place: Michigan, USA... | reverse complement strand
TCGACTCTCTTTCGCAGTGCCGGCTTATGCCCGAAACTTTGAAGCCTTCGAAACCTTGAAACCTATCCCTTCGCCTTCTTAATCTCCTCGACCAACGGTGGCACGACGTCGAATAAGTTTGCCACCACCGCCACATCGGCAATCTCGAAGATTGGCGCTTCGCGGTCTTTGTTAACCGCTACCACGGACCGTGCGCCTTTCATTCCGACAATATGCTGAATCGCGCCACTGATCCCCAGCGCCAAGTAGAGCTTCGGTGAAACCGTCTGTCCCGACGAACCGATTTGACGATCCATCGGCAGCCATCCTGAGTCGCAAATGGGGCGAGAAGCTGCAATTTCTCCGCTGAGAGCGTCTGCCAGTTGTTTGGCGAGATCGATATTCTTCTGCTCTTTAATTCCTCGGCCCACCGAGACAATGACCTCCGCTTGTGTGAGGTCCACCGCTTGCTTAGCTTCCTTGAACGGCGGTTGCGGCTTCGTGCGAATCGCATCAGCAGAGACTTCTACGTTGACGGTTTCTACCGGCGCCGCACTGGCGCCTGCCTCGACCTGATCTCCGCGAAAAGCGCCGCTCTGGAAAGTCACGAACCAAGGTGCGTCGCAGGTAAAGCTCACGTCCGCGGCGAATTTGCCCTGGAACATCTGTCGCGTGAAAAGTAGTTTCTCGCCATCTTTTCGGAAGCCGATGCAGTCGCTGATGACGGTTCGACCCATGGCGGTCGCAAGCTTCGGAATAAAATCGCGCACCTGGTAGGTGTGCGGCATCAGCACCAGGCGAGGCTGCTTCGACTCCAGGACCTGCTTAAGTACCGCAGAGAATGCGTCCGGCGTGTACGACTCGAGTGCACTACACTCGATGTCATAAATCTTACCGACCTTCTTCCCCGCGATCTCACTCGCGATTGACGAAACGCCCGCGCCGACCACGGCCGCTTCCAGTGCCCAGCCCGTTTCCGCCGCGAGCATTTGTCCCGCGACAAGCGTCTCCCACGAAACGCGGTTCAGTTTACCTTCGCGTTGCTCCACCACAACCAGAATCGTGTCAGCCATTCTGGAGATCTCTTTCTGCGGCTTTGCCCGCTACTCGCTGAGTGGGCCGCGTTTGATACGGCCAACGATCAACAAGGTGAGCGCCAGCGCACCCTGCACTGTGAACCAGATCGGATAAACCAGCGAACCATTCTTGATGCTGGAATACACGAAAGCGAGGAAAATGAGGTCGGTCCAGAACAAGAGCTTGCCGACGGTCATCAGTACATTGCCTCTGGCCTCATCTCCACCCAATTGAACTTCTTCCATGCGGATCAGTTGCTTCCCTGACATATTCCTCCGTTGAGCTATGAGCGGTGAGCACTGAGCGGCGAGCCACCACCGCTTATGGCCAACCCTCTGTAGATCCTACCCTGCGTCCCCGATTCAGAGCCTTGCTTGTTCTATTGCTCACGGCTCGCTGCTCATCGCTCGCCGCTATTACAACACACGAATTTCGTTGCGCAACTTGTCCACCAACTTCTTCGCAATTTCTGCCGGTGGACCTTCCAGATACTCCGTCTTCTTCGTCTTCTGCGGAATATACATCCGCTCGATCTTCTGCAGGTTCGACCCGATCGCCTGCTGAACCTCAGCCAGTGCCACCTTCCGCAGCGGCTTGTTTTTTGCCTGTTTGATGCCGATCAGGGTCGCGTATCGAAGCTTGTTAATACCAGATTGGATCGTCAGCACCGCGGGCAAGGGCATATCGACGAACTGGAAATATCCAGCCTCGAGTTCGCGCTTCACCTTAATTCCAGCGTCCGTCTTCTCAATTTGCATGATGATGGTGGCGTGAGGCCATCGCAGCAGCTCAGCCAGAATGACTCCGGTCTGCGCGAATCCGTAATCGTCGGACTGCAGGCCCGTGCAGATGAGGTCGAACTGCTCATCCTTGATCGCGGCTGCAAACGCGCGTGCGGTGCTGAACGCGTCGAGTCCGACGAACGCATTATCTTCCAGATGAATGGCGCGGTCTGCGCCCTTGGCGAGAGCTTCGCGAAGGACCTGCTGTGCCCGCGGAGGGCCCGCAGTAATAACCACCACTTCCCCGCCGTGCTTTTCCTTTTGCCGCAGCGCCTCTTCCAGCGCATACGCATCAGGCTCGTTCACTTCGTAGGAAACGTCATCGCGAATCCATGTACCACTCTCATTCAGTTTCAGAGGTGCATCCTTCTGCGGCACCTGCTTCATGCAAACCAGGATCTTCACGCGATCCTCCCCTGAAATTTCGAAACTCATTAGTATAGAAGAAGAACGGGATCAATGCGCAACCGCGGCTTGCGCTTTTCCTTCGCGCAGCAATTCGGCCGACTTCTTTTCATCGATCAAGTGCCGCCGCCCATCTTCACTCGTTGTAGCTCCGCGCCTGATCAGGTCAATCGCCTGCGCCGGCGTGAGCGAAGGATCCAATGCGAACAGCTTTGCGGCAAGATTCGCCACGTTCGGGGAAGCCATGGAGGTACCTGACAGCTTCACCCGCGTGCCTCCAGGGATGTAGCTCTCGACCTCGTACCCGTCCGCGTCAACAGCGACGGTCGGTCCATAGCTGGTGAACGATGTCTCATCGCCAGCCTGATTCACGGCACCCACGGCGATCAGGTTGGGCAGGCGCAACCCTGCGGGCACATCGCGCAGGAAACTGGCATCGCTGTCGCTGTTCCCCGCTGCGCACACGAAGAGCGTGTTGGGAGCGCCCTTAATCGCGTTTTCAATCGCATCGTGCCAGATATCGTAAATCTCGTCTGCACGCTTTTTTCCCTCGGCGGGATCTGTGGGACCGCCGGTTTTGGCCAGCCACTGTTCGATTTCCCTCGGATCGTCTCCCCAACTCATATTCACCACACGCACATTGCGGGTGCGGAAATAATCGGACATCTTCATGAACGCATCTGCCATGCGGTGCGCCCACTCCGGCGTCGGCTGAAATGGAAGATCAGGCAATTGGTCGTCAAACCGCGCTACTACGAGGCGAATCGCCGGATTGCCTCTCGCAGCGATACCGGCAACATGGGTCCCGTGCATATAAAACCCAAGCACTTTGTGCAGTTCGGCGCGCTCGTGTGCCTGCTCCGGCGTCAGCGTGCTCATTCTTTTCTGCAGCGCTTCCGCCTCCGCAGAATCGACTCCATTCTCCAGATCAATACGCCCCTTCAGTTCGCCGCGGAAGATCGGATATTCCTGTTGCTGAGCCGCAGTAAGTGGATACAGCCAATCAGTTGTGGGATACCCCTTGTCATCGAACGCCCAGCCGTGGTTGCCGCTTTTGGTGGGATGCGGATCGTCAAATACTTTGCCGTCGAAAATGGAAACATCCACTCCCGAATCCCAAATGCCTACAAGCACGGGTGTGAGCTTGTCCGCAGGTGTCAGAGTAACTTCCCGCGCTTCCCAGATATCGGGTTTCATGACGTTGTGAGCTTTGACGTAGTCGCCCAGAATCTGCGCGACGGCTTGCTTTTCTGGCAAGCCGAACTGAATGTAAGTTCGGATATCCACCAGTTCCCAGGCCTGATCGTTGTTCAACGCCTTCGATTTCTCCACCGCCGGATCCAGTTCGGTCTTGATCATTGCGATCATTCCCGCCCGGCTGGCGGTTTTTGACTGCGCCCACGCTGACTTCGCCCAGTCCTGCACTACGTCCCATGGCAGCTTGTTCACGGCATCTTCGTAAGATTTTGCGAATGCCTGCTCATACTCGGCCCCGCTCGAGGTTGTTGCCTGCAACGCTGCCTGCAACTCCGACTCGCTGCGAAGTCGAGTGATAAGCCGAGCTGCTGGCTTATCCTGCATGGCGCGGAGTTCCTGCACAGTCTTCAGCGAGCCTTCGTAATCACCCGAAAGTTGCTGTAGGTCTGCCTTAATCCCGAGAAGCTCACGCAGCGTGGCCTTGTCAGAGATCTCGTAATCGCGAAGGATGCTGTCGAGATCGGTACGGACCTTATCGGCGAAAGCGTTGAACGTTGCTTTATCGGCCTGCAGGAGTTCCGAGGCCGGCATTGTCATCGGATAGGTAAACCGCGGCAGGTCAGATTGACTCGCGACCTTCTTCTTCGTTTGTGCAACACAGATTTGCGATAGCAGTACAGATAAAAGCAGGAAACATACTGGCGCTTTGGGCTTCAGCATCACGTTCCTTTCGGATGAGTCCATGAACAGAACTATTCCGTGAACACGACCGACTGCAAACCCGAGATCTCGAAACGCTTGCGGCAGCGCATGTTCTTGCAGCCCATGACATCATCTTTGCGCAGCATGTAGGAGCGCGCCTTGGCGAACTTCGCGCGGTCCCGGTCGTCGGCCCGACCGGATAACTGGCGCTTTTTAGTACGGACCAGCCACGTCACTTCGTAGTCCGCCGATTGGTGGCAATGCGGGCAGTTCAGCGTTGCCGGCTTTTTCTCCGGCCTCTCGTCAAAGAATTCTCGCTCGTCCATGGCTCCAGGTGGCTCCTTGGTCAATATTCTACAGATTGGGATGCCGCAGAGCAGGGGCGAGCTTGCGATAAACTCCACGAATGGCAAGAAAGAAGAAGCCGAAGCCATTTCGCGCGGTGAAGGCGGTCAAGGAACTCGCCCGCGAACGCATCGGCGCACCCCGACCCGAGCAGGTCGCACCGGATCGGAAGAAGAGAGCCAAAGTGTCGGAGAAGTACAAACCGACGTTGGGGCGATTGCTAAAGAAGACTGAATCGCGCAGTCCTCAATCGATTTATGACGCCTTTTTCCTATCCTGCGATCTCGCCGGCGGCAGGTCATCGGGACGACCGTATTCGTTATGCGTGTGCGTTGGCCGCTCAGGATGGTCGGCAGCGTCTTCTATCCCATCCACTCGGGAAGCTTCAATCGCCTGATCTTCGTCCGCGAGTTCCTCCACGCTTTCGTTATCGGCGTCTTCCACGATGGAGAGCCGCTGCGTGTCGCCGGACTGTCCGGCACTCTCAATTCCCACCTCGCGCGGATCTTTGCCCAACTCGTCCGGAGCTGCTTCGTTCCCCTGTGGACGTCCTTCTTCTTCCCGGTTTTTGCGCATGACTCCTCCTGAACCGGGATTGGATGCAGAGGACAAGCTTCTAGCTGCTAGCTCACTTTGCTGGGGATGTCGGTCATTCGGCCGTGCCTACGGCACTTGATCGCAATTTGCTGACCTTCCCAGGACTTCCGTCCTGGGTTGAGTATGAAAATTGGGGCCTAGTCCCGGAGGGACGGCCGACTACGAAGCGCAAGGCTAGCCTTCCTGCAACTCCGTTAGCAGATCAGCCTTTAATTCTTCCTGCTTCTCCGGGCTGAGTTTCGCCCCGTCGGACGTGAGATAAAACACGTCAATCGCCATCTGGCCCTCGGTATCAATCAGAGCGATTTCGATGTTGCAGTCCTGGTGAGAGAAGCGCGACGAAATCCGATGCAACAACCCCAATCGGTCCTGCGCGATGATTTGCAAGAGGGTACTGGTCGACGAACATTGGTCGTCGATCTCAACGCGAGTGTCGACCTTCACTTTGGCCACGCCTTTCGACTCGGCGCGCATCCGGTCACGCATCATGCGGTCGAGATCCGCTTCACCATTCAGCACGTCGGCGACGTTGCGCTTGAAGCGGTCCCATTCTGGCAGGTTCAGTTCGAGGGTACGGAAGCGATCCGTGAAGAAGAAGGTGTCGACCACCACCCCCGCGGCGTCGGAAAACGCGTCCGCCTTCACAATGTTCATTCCCCACGCCGCCAGCGCGCCGGCGATCTTGGAAAAAAGAAATGGCCGATCTTTGGTGATGACAGTCAGTTCGAACCAGTGCCGACCTCGTTCTAAATACAACTGCACAGGATCATGTGCCAGCCGCCCCGCCATCTCAAAATGCCGCAGAATCTCCTCGGGCCGATAATTGCGGAGGTAACGCTTCGGCAGGCCTTCCAGGAAGTCACGAATCTGCTTCGCCGATTTTGGCACCATCGTTTGCAGCCGCGCAATAGTCTCATCCTTCTCCGTATCAGCGTGCACGCGCTCATCGGCGGTGCGGCTCATAGCGTTAGCTGTCCCGATATAAAGCTGCCAAACATTCTCCGCCTTCCACGGCGTGAGTGCCTCAGGATTCACGGCCTTGATATCGGCATAGGTCAGCAAGGAGAGCATCTTCAGCCGCTCCGGCGTGCCCACCTTCTCGCTGAACGCCTGAATGGTGGCAGGATCGTAGATGTCGCGGCGCAACACCGATGAAATCTCCAGATGACTGCCGATGAGGAAAGCGATCGTGTCGCGATCCTCGTCATTGAGTCCGAGCCTGTCCATGCACTTGTGTGCAAGCTCCAAGCTCGTGATGACGTGGTTTGTACCCGGAACACCCTTCCCTACGTCGTGCAGCAGAAGCGCAAGATACAACAGTTCAGGCCGCTCGAGTTCCTCGAGCAGACGCCCGTAACGCTGGTCCCACTCCGATTTCGATTGCCGCGCGCGGTGCAGGCACTCGATCGCAATGAATGAATGTTCATCGACAGTGAACCGGTGGTAAAAATCCCGCACCACCAGCGAGTCGATCAGCTTCAACTCGGGAAGAAGTACCGTGAGCAATCCCAGCGAGTGCATCGAACGAAGCGCATCAGCGGCATGCGGCTCGACAAGAATTGGTTGCAGGTAGCGCCACGAATCAGGACCAGACGGTGGTTTTTCCAGCAACTCCGGCAGGACTTGCTGAACCCGGTGCTCCGTAGCCATCGCCGGTTTCAGTCCATGATGCGCGCAGAACGTGAAGATGCGAAACAGCACTTCGTGGTCGTGCACTCGCGATGGCTGTTGCAGCATCACCAGGCCATCGATAACCGAGAAATCTGCGTTCGACAAACGCGAACGGAAATTTTGAAAATGCCGATACAATGATGAACGCGACGCGGGCACCGCCTCCAGCAGGCGGAGGCACTCATAGTGGATCGCGCGCGCATGGCGGAAGTACTCACGCATCCATGCCGCCGCATCCAGGCTCTGATCGCGACTTACGCCGATGTGACGCGCCGCCCCCTCGTCCTGCGACTCCCAGGCGAGCATATTGTCGTCGCGGCCCTGACGGTAATGCAGGAACGTACGCACAGCGCTCAGGAACTCCATGGCAGGGCCAAACGCCTTGCGAGTGGAGTCGGGTAACAGCGTTTCCTGCACAGGCCATGCTCTTTCGCGATCCAGCGCGGAGAGCAGCGCCATCCACCAAGCCACGTTGTAATCACGCAATCCACCCGGGGCTTCTTTGATATTCGGCTCCAGATGGAAAACCGTGTTCCCATACTTCGAGTGCCGCGAGCGCGTCACTTCCGCCAATTGCTGAACGATGTATCCGCCTTCGCGCGCGAAAAACTTCGGCAGGACTTTATCGTGAAGGCGATCGAACAGCTCGCGATCACCCGCGACAAATCGGCAATCCAGCAACGAGATAGTGAACTCCACGTTCTGCTGATCAAACTGATCGCACTCGGCGAGCGTACGCGTGGTCGGCCCCAGCTTCATCCTGAGGTCCCACAGTTCCTGACAGAAGCTGCGGATCGGGTCGCGCAGGGCGTCTTCCGTGCTGCGATCGGCATGCAGGAAGAGAATGTCAACATCCGAGTGCGGGAAGAGAGCGCGTCGTCCAAATCCTCCCAGCGCGACCAGGGCGAAGTTCCTCGCTTCTCCTGCCGGACTGATCAGCTCTCCCCAAAGCCGGTGCAGGACCTTTTCGACCAGAGCCGTCCGCTTGGCAATTGCCTCAGCCCCGTTTCCGTCAGCAACAAATTCCTGCTGAATACGAGCGGACTCGTTGGCGTAGAGCTCCCGCAATTCTGTGCGTAACGTGACCGCTGTGCTCATGGCTTGAGGAGACAATTCGGCAGGCGCCCGCACCACCGCGAGCCCGATGCTTCACTCTACACTCTACGCGCCGCCGGAAAAGGCAGGAAATCGAAACTATTTATGGGCGGAATCAGGAATGGTTATTGGAAAACAGCTATTGGCTCTTGGTTGTTGGCTGTTGGCGCTTGCCCTTCGGGCCAAGAACCAAGAGCCAACAGCGGTGTTTCTACAGCGCATTGTCCCCGCGCTCATCATTGCGAATGCGGATGGCTTCGTCGATGCGTGAGCGGAAGATCTTGCCATCGCCGATTTTGCCGGTTTGTGCCGCGCCAATGATCGCACGCTCGATCTTCTCGACCACATCATCGGCGACGACCATCTCTATCTTGATCTTCGGAATGAGGTCGACCGTGTACTCGCGGCCGCGATAAACCTCCGTATGGCCCTTCTGGCGGCCATGTCCGCGGACTTCGATGACGGTCATGCCTTCCACGCCAATGTCATGCAGGGCGTTCTTCACGGATTCCAGCTTCGATGTTTGAATGATGGCTTCAATTTTGGTCATTGTTCGTTCCAGTAAATCTGTTTACACGACGCTTTGAACCGCCCAAATACGGCTTCGACAAGTCGTGAGCGATGCGCTGCGCAGCAGCACACCACGCTATGTCGAAACCTCCCAATAATACCCTTCTTCGCCGTGCTGCGAGAGATCCAATCCCTGGATCTCGTGCTCGGTGCTCACGCGCAGGCCAATGGTCACATCAACGATCTTCAGGATGACCAGCGTACCAACAATGGCGATCGCCCAAGCAATCGCAACACCGACCAGTTGATTCAACACCTGGTGAAAGTTGCCCTGAATCATGCCGGACGGCAATGTGTTCCCGTTCGCGTCTTTAAAGATCGGATTAATCGCGCTAGACGCGAAAATTCCGGTCAGGATCGCGCCCAGCGTTCCGCCAGCCCCATGCACGCCGAATGCGTCGAGCGAATCATCATAGCCAAACTTGGATTTCACCTTGGCGACCATCATGTAGCAGAACGCCCCCGCGACCAGTCCAATGACCAATGCAGGCATTGGCCCCACGAACCCTGCTGCCGGAGTAATCGCCACCAATCCCGCCACGGCGCCGGAGATTGCTCCCAATGCGCTGGCCTTGCCGCGATGCAACCACTCCACCCCCGCCCATCCAATCGCAGCCGCAGCGGAACCGAAGTGTGTCGCGACAAATGCACTCGTGGCAAGAGTTCCAGCCGAAAGGGCGCTGCCGGCGTTGAAGCCGAACCACCCCACCCACAGCATGCACGCGCCGACAAAGCTCAACACCACGCTATGCGGCGGCATGGCTTCGTGCGGATAGCCGAGACGCCTGCCCAAATAGAGCGCGCAAACCAGCGCGGAAACCCCTGAGGTAACGTGCACCACCGTTCCACCTGCGAAATCGAGCGTCGGGAAATGCCCGCCCAGAGCGGCATTCAGCAGTCCGCCCTTGCCCCAAACCATGTGCGCCATTGGGTCGTAAACGAGAAAGGACCACAGCACCATAAACAACGCCATCGCGCTAAACTTCATGCGTTCTGCAAACGCCCCAGTGATGAGCGCCGGCGTGATGATGGCAAACATCAGCTGATAAATCATGAACGTCTGTTGCGGAATTGTCGCCGAGTAAGCTGGTTCGGCGTCCAGGGTCACGCCTTTCAGGAAAAGATGCTGCAGGTTGCCGATGAAACTCGTTCCCGAGCCGAACGCCAAGCTGTACCCGCAGATGGCCCAGAGAACCGAAATGATCGCCATCATGGCGAAGCTCTGCATCATCACCGAGAGGACGTTTTTCTTGCGGACTAAGCCACCATAGAAAAGCGCCAGGCCGGGACCGGTCATCATTAGCACCAGCGCGGAACTGGTCAGCATCCAGGCGTTGTCGGCGGACGATTTCGCGTCAGCGGTCTGCTGCTCCAGCTTAGCGAGGCGTGCTGAAGTGTCGGAAGCGCCCATCTCCGGCGCCACCAGAGCGAAGAGGTTGGATGTGAAGGCAAGAAGGACAAGGAACAACAACCCGCGACACATTCGATATGGCATCGATGTCAGCGCCCCCTGAAGTGTTGAGTCCACACTTTAATTGTTCTGCTGCGGAACAAGGAATTGAAAGAATTTATGGAGCGGATAAGAAATGGTAATGAAGCTGACGGTCGAAAATTGGCAGACGCGCGCAACCCAAAAGTGGTTCGCGATCTGGAGAATTGCAGGAAATTAGGATTCGATTGAAAAGGGGGGTTGAATGGGCTACGCAACCATAACTCAGAAGGTTAGCACTACGCTTCCTTACGCCGCGCCACTCCGATGCGCGCTTCGGCGCGCTGAACTTTCGCAGTGGCGACCGAAAACTCCTCTTCCGTTTGCGCCGCCTTCAGCAGGTCTTCCGCCTTGGTCAGCGACTGCTGGGCACGGTTCACGTCGATCTCGTCCGCGCGTTCAACAGTTTCGGCCAGCACAGTCACCTTATCGGGCAAAACCTCAGCGAAGCCCCAAGCCATCGAGAACCGGTGCAACTCCCCATTCGAGCGATAACTGATCTCCCCAGAGCCGAGTTCCGTGATCAGCGGAGCATGCCCTGGCAGCACGCCGATATAACCGTTCCGCCCCGGAATCTGGACTTCTTCCGCTGTGTCGCGGACCACCAGTTTCTCCGGGGTCACGATTTCGAGTTGGAAAGAATCAGCCATTTCGTCGTGCGTCGTGCGTCGTGCGTCGTGCGCAACAAACCTTGCCATCGAAGTCGGCTCTTGCGCGCGACGTGCGACGGACGACCTTTTCTATGCCGCCACCTTCAACTTCTCTGCCGCTTCCACCACCTCGTCGATGGTGCCCTTCATATAAAACGCCTGTTCTGGGATGTCGTCGTGCTTGCCGTCGACGATTTCCTTGAAGCCTTTAACCGTGTCAGCGATCTTGACGTAGCGTCCCGGCGCGCCGGTAAACTGCTCCGCCACGTGGAACGGCTGCGACAAGAAGCGCTGAATCTTCCGAGCACGCGCAACGATCAGCTTCTGATCTTCGCTGAGTTCGTCGATACCCAGAATCGCGATAATGTCCTGCAGGTCCTTGTAAGTCTGCAGCGTCTTCTTCACCTGCTGCGCGACATCGTAATGCTCCTGGCCGACGATGCGCGGATCTAGAATGCGCGAGGTTGAAGCCAGTGGATCGACTGCCGGATAGATTCCGATCTCCGTTAGCGC
>Ga0105237_10008536_pt1 | contig 11074 bp, 6 predicted proteins | sample KBSC24metaG_FD_81520 | JGI IMG/M metagenome (GOLD analysis project Ga0105237, IMG submission 81520) | Corn rhizosphere microbial communities from Kellogg Biological Station, Michigan, USA - KBS C2-4 metaG | ecosystem: Host-associated > Plants > Roots > Rhizosphere > Soil | place: Michigan, USA... | reverse complement strand
GGGAGGCGGGTGAGGTGCTTGAGCCCAACGTCGGCCGTCTGGGTGTTCCGCAGGTCCAGGATGCGGAGTTCACTCAATCCGGAAATGTGTTCCAGCCCGGCGTCCGTCACCTGGGAGCCGGACAAGTCGAGGTGTTCCAGGTCGGCGAGCGTCGTCAGCAATTTCATCCCAGCGTCGGTGACGGACGAATCGCGGACGTCGAGTCGCCGTAGTTTGGTGGCGGTGGCCAGTGCCTTCATCCCGGCATCCGTCACCTTCGGCCCGCTCACCGACAACTCGCTCAGGTCGGGCAGAGTTGCCAACGCCTTCACGCCCTCGTCGCCCACCGCCGTTCGCAGCAGCGATATCGAGGCGAGGTGTGGGAGGGTCGCCAGTTCCTTCACCCCGGCGTCGGTCAGCTTGCCGTCGATGTACAACTGCACGAGCGATCGGCAGCGGCCGATCTCCTTCGCGCCGGCGTCGGTCAACTGGTTCCCCCGTACGTCCAGAAACGTCAGTTCTTTCAACTTGGTGAGGTGCCATAACCCGGCGCCCGTAACCTTCGTGTGCCCCACCCGCAAGGTGTGCATGTGCGGGCACTCGGCCAACACCTTGAGTGTGTCGTCCCCGACCTCGGTCATGTACAGGAACACCTCGCGGAGTTCGGTCAACTTGGCCAGGTACCTCATCCCGGCGTCCGTCACCTGCTGGTTGCAGCACAGGTCGAGCGACTCCAGTTTCGTCAGCCCGGCCAACTCCCTCAACCCGTCGTCGGTCAGCGATTCCCCGCGCGGTACGCCGCCCAGTTCCAGCTTCCGAAGCGATGTCAACCGGCCCACTGCCTTCAAACCATCGGCCGTGATCTTGGTCCGGCAGACGCCCAAGGAACGGAGGGCACCGATACCGGTCAGGGCGTTCAAGTCGTCATCGGTCGTGTCCGTCCGGTCCAACCGCAGAGCGGTGAGCGTCGGGCACTTCGCCAACCCTTTCAACCCGGCGACCGACACCGGCGTCTGATTCACTTCCACCGCTTCCAGTGCCTTGCAACCGCCCAACTCCTTCAGCCCGTCAGCGGGCAGTTGGACGTCCCAGAACGTCACCTTCCGCAGATGGTCGAAGCGGGTGAGCGCCTTCAACCCGTCGGCTCCCATTTCCCCACCTCGGAGGGACACGCCAAACGCCACGCCGGGGTGGGGCAGGGTGGCGAAGCCGGCTTCGGGCGGGACGCGGAAGACGAACACGGGGAGCGGGTCAGTCAGCCCTGTCGGGTTGTCCGTCGCGCTGTTCGCGTGCCAGTTGGCATCGACCCACCCGAGCCATGCCCCGGCTTTCTCCCAGGCGGCGACGGTCGTCGGGTCGATTCGCGGCGGCTTCGCCTTCGGCACCGGGGCGGCGAACAGGGGCGAAGTGACGAGCAACACGAGCAGGGTGGCGGTTCGCACGGCGGCACAGGTGCGCCCCGCTGACGGTGGCGAACACCAGCGGGTAGGGGTGTCGGGCCGCCTAGTGCGGAGCCGTTCGGCCGCGGCCGATGGAATCGGGCTGCTCATAACGTGTCCCTCAGACTGCTCAGAGAGACACGAGCATGAAACAGCGGTTCGGACCTGAAACGATGCGTGTTCGTCACTTCGGCAGCTTGGTCGGCGGGATGTGCATGTCGTCCTCCACCGACAGCGTCTTCTCCTCTGCATTTTCGGCCCGCAGGATGGACCCCGGCGTGTGCATCCACGCCAGCCATGCCTCCTCCAGTTCGCCCACGCCATCGAACCCGTACACCGCTTTCACGGCTTCATCCCAACCGTCTTCCATGCCTTTCCCGACGAAGTATACCAGCGCCTGTTCTTGTGACAGTGGGCCTCGCTTGTCGCCGGGTTTGAGCCGGAGTTTTCGCGTGAGCAGGAAGCGGGTGACCGAATGCCCTTGAGCAAACAACACGATGATGTCTTTCGGGTAGTCCTTCATCGTCAGCAACTTGTTCAGGCGGAAGCCGCGGCCTGCGTCGAGGTACTCGCGACACTTGCGATCGTGTTCCGCCTGCTCCGAGTTCGCCTCAGCTAGCACCCCGATGCCTTCATCCACCCACCGCGGCACCGGCGAGCCGATCGTGGTGGCCAGGACGCAATGCATCACCTCGTGGGGTAGCACATTCTTCAGCACGGTTTCGCCGGGTCCGAAGACCGACATCGTGATGGTATTCAGCCCCGGCATTCCGCCTTCGACCGTGCCGAATGTGAACGTCGTCGCCCCGCCGGTCCGCTTTTCGTTGATCTTCACCTCGATCTCGCACGGCGTATCCCACTTCGGCAGTTCCTTGCCGAGCCATTTTTCGGCCAGCAATTTCCGCTGCCGCTCGGCTTCTTTCGCCACCTGTGCCGCCAGTTTGTCGCCCGGTGCTCGCACCTCGAAGTTGGCGGTACAACACCGCACTGCAGAAGCCACTTTGGGTGCGTCGGCTTCAGGAGGGTCAACCAGGATCGTCTGCGGTGGCCCGACGAGTTCCGGCTGCCCCTTCGCGGTCGGCACGAACTTGACGCTCGACTTCACCTGAACCACATTCTTCCACTCCTTGGGCCAGGGCAATGCGACCGTGTAGCAATCGCCGAACCGCTCGTCTTTCGTCTTCAGCTTCGCCAGCGTTGCCGAGTCGAAATGGAACACCTCCGGGATGGGCTCCTTACTTCCACCCTTCACCTTCAGTGATTCGAGCAGCACGTACAGTTCGCCATTGGGGGTGGTGAAGCGGCCGTCGTCGGCCAAGAAGAACAACTGCCCGCACAGGCACGGGGTTGATTGGCCCTTATGGAGCGGGTCGGGAAGTAGTTGCAATACCGGGTTGAATGCCGGGCTGATCTGCGTGGGTACCGGCGGGGCAAACAGGCTGACGGCCAGCACCAGTGCACAAGTGGGCGGCATCGGACGTGGTCCTCGAAAGAATGAGGGGCGTACAATACCCCAATTGGCGTTCCCACGTCCACCCGGACCCACTCCATGACTTCCCGCTTCGTCGTCGGCATCGACCTCGGCACCACCAACTGCGCGCTCGCCTACGTGGATACCGGGGCCGGCGGTGATCCGAAAGTGCAGCCGTTCCTCATCCCCCAGGTGGTGAACCCCGGCGAGGTGGACGCCCGCCCGCTGCTGCCGTCGAACCTTTATCTGCCCGGTCCTGGCGAGCAGCCGGCTGGGGCGATGAAACTGCCGTGGGACGCCGAGCGGGATTACGCCGTCGGCGAGTTCGCCAAGAACTTCGGGTCGAAGGTGCCGACGCGGCTGGTGACGTCGGCGAAGAGTTGGCTCAGCCATTCCGGGGCCGACCGCAAGGCTCCGATCCTGCCGTTCCGAGCCGGCGAGAACGACCGCCGTGTTTCGCCGGTGGAAGCGTCGGTGCGATACCTGAAGCACCTCGCCGAGGCGTGGAACCACACGATGGCGAAGGGCCTCGCCGACCACCGGTTGGAAGTGCAGGACATGATCCTGACCGTGCCGGCGAGCTTCGACGCCGCGGCCCGTGAGCTGACGGTGGAAGCGGCCCGTGCCGCCGGGTTCGAGCACCTCACGCTGCTCGAAGAACCGCAGGCGGCGTTCTATGCCTGGATCGACGGGCAAGGAGAGAACTGGCGAAAGCAGGTGAGCGTCGGCGACCTGGTGCTGGTGGCCGACCTCGGCGGGGGCACCACCGACTTCACCCTGGTGGAGGTGGGCGAAGAGGGCGGCAACCTGAGCCTGACGCGGTTGGCCGTCGGCGATCACCTGCTGCTCGGCGGCGACAACATGGACCTGTCGCTGGCGTACACCGTGTCGGCGGCGCTGGCGAAGGAGGGCACCAAACTCGACGCCAACCAGATGCTCCAACTCACCCACGCGGCAAGGACGGCGAAGGAACAGATGCTCGCCGACAAGTCGCTGGCGTCGGCCCCGGTCACGGTGCTGGGCAAGGGGCGGTCGGTCATCGCGTCCACCATCAAGTACGACCTGCCGCGGTCCGAAGTGGAGAAGGTGCTGCTCGACGGCTTCTTCCCCGACTGCCCGCGAGACGCCGAACCGGCCCGCGCCCGGGCGACCGGGTTACAGGAACTCGGCCTACCGTATGTGGCCGATGCGGGCGTCACGCGGCACCTCGCTCACTTCCTGACCCGGCAGGCCGAAGCACTGGCGAACCGCGAGAAGCCGGGCGGCAAGAAGAAGAAGGGTGACGCTGGCTTGCCGACAGCGGTGCTGTTCAACGGCGGGGTGTTCAAGGCCGACCCGATGCGGTCGCGGTTTCTTGGCGTGCTGAACACCTGGGCGAAGGCAGCGAAGGCCGAGCCGACGCGGGAACTGTCCGGGGCCGACCTCGATCAAGCGGTGGCGAAAGGGGCGGCCTACTACGGCCTCGTGCGGCGGGGCAAAGGCGTGCGGATTCGCGGGGGCACCGCCCGTGCGTACTACATCGGCGTGGAGACCGCCATGCCCGCCGTGCCCGGAATGCCGCAGCCGATCAAGGCGCTGTGCGTCACCCCGTTCGGCATGGAAGAGGGCACCGAGGCCGACATCCCGCAGCAGGAGTTCGGGCTGGTGGTCGGCGAGGAGGTGGAGTTCCGCTTCCTCGGCAGCACCGTCCGCCGCGACGACAAACCCGGTGCGCTCATCGACGAGTGGGAAGGGCAGATCGACGAACTGACCCCGGTGCGGGCCACCCTCGACGGCAAGAAGGACGGCCGCCCGGTGCCCGTCCACCTGCACAGCAAGGTGACGGAAGTCGGGCAACTGGAACTGTGGTGCTACAGCCGCGACGGCAAGCAGAAGTGGAAGCTGGAATTCAGCGTGCGGGAACAGAGATGAAAGAGAGACTTCAACAGGAGGGACACGGATGGCACGGAAGAAGACAGGGATGAAGAGGACCAGAAAATGAAATCATCTGTTCTGATCCTCTTCATCCCCGCTTCATCCTCCTCGTCCGTGTCCTGCATTTTTCACAACCTTGCCCTGTCGGCCCTTCGGACAGGGGGGTTGTAAGTCTTACCGCGCTTGGCGTTGACACGTCCCGGCGGAATTTGACACTATCCCCCCGCGGCAAGATGCCGCCTCGCACCACACAACCCGACCACGCTCCACGGATGGAGAGGCCATGGCCGACCCGTTTCCGGATTTGCTCGCCCGCGTTCAATCTCGCTCGGCCACGATTGGCATCATCGGCCTCGGCTACGTCGGCTTACCGCTCGCCCGCGCGTTCGCCCGCGCCGGCTTCCGCGTGCTGGGCTTCGACATCGACCACCACAAGGTGGACAAGCTGAACGCCGGCCGCAGCTACATCAAGCAGATTCCCGACGACACCATCCGCGAGATGCTCGCCAACCGGTTCCAGGCGACCGACCGGTTCCAACGGCTGGGCGAAGCCGACTGCGTGCTCATTTGCGTGCCGACGCCGCTGACCGACGCCCGCGAGCCGGACCTGTCGTTCGTGGTGAACAGCACCCACGCCATCGCCGGCCAACTTCGCAAGGGGCAGTTGATCGTCCTCGAAAGCACGACGTACCCGAGCACCACCCGCGGCGAGGTGCTGCCGGTGCTCGAACGCACCGGGCTGAAGGCCGGCCGCGACTTCTTCCTGGCGTTCAGCCCCGAACGCGAAGACCCCGGCAACCCGACGCACTCGGTCAGCCACATCCCCAAGGTGGTCGGCGGGCTGTGTGACAAGAGCGGTGACGTGTCCTGTGCCCTGTACGAGGCGATCGTTCCGCAAGTGGTCCGCGTCAGCACGCCGGAGATCGCCGAGGCGTGCAAGATCCTGGAGAACACCTACCGGGCGGTGAACATCGCCCTGGTGAACGAGATGAAGGTGCTCTACGACCGCATGGGCATCGACGTGTGGGAGGTGATTGATGCGGCGAAGACCAAGCCGTTCGGCTTCCAGGCGTTCTACCCCGGCCCCGGCCTTGGCGGGCACTGCATCCCACTCGATCCGTTCTACCTGGCGTGGGTGGCGAAGCGGCACGGTATGAACACGCGGTTCATCGAACTGGCGGGCGAAGTGAACACCGCCATGCCGACCTTCGTGGTGAACAAGGTGGGCGACGCCCTGAACGACGCCGGCAAGCCGGTCCGCGGGAGTAAGGTGGCCATCCTCGGCATGGCGTACAAGAAGGACATCGACGACCCGCGGGAAAGCCCCGGCTTCGAACTGATGGACCTGCTGCTGAAGAAGGGGGCGGTGGTGACGTACAACGACCCGCACATCCCCACGCTGCCGGCCATGCGGCACTGGCCGCACCTGCCGCCGATGGAAAGCCAGCCGCTCACGCCCGAGTACCTGGCCTCGCAAGATTGTGTGCTGATTGCCACCGACCACACGGCGTACGACTACGAGTTCATCGTGAAGCACGCGAAGTGCGTGGTGGACACCCGCAACGCCACCAAGAAGGTGCCGGGCCGCCGGGCGAACGTGGTGGCGGCCTAGAACGGCTGTAGGGGCACCCCTTGTGGGTGCCCTCAGTCAGGTCCATTCACGGGCACCCACAAGGGGTGCCCCTACTTTTTCTTCCGCTTCTTCCACCAGCCGAACGCCAGCCCGCCCAGACCGATGGCCGCGATGCCGATCGTGGTCGGTTCGGGCACGCCCTTCGGGTTGTCGGGCGGGGGGGTATCCGGCGGCGGATTCCCAGGTGGGGGGGTGACGACACCGCTAGGCGGGCGTTCGTCCACCCGCTCGGTCGTCGGGACGATCGACGGCGGGGTGATCGTGTTCGCCCCCGGCCAGCCGATCCAGTAGAAGGCCGGTGCGGGCGCGGCGGCTCCCGCCGCCACTGCCGCCGCCAGTCCGAAGCGAATCAATGAACTCCTCATCTCTGGTGCCTCTCTGCGTCCGTCGGGTGGGGTGTTCCGGCCCCGCTCGACACGCCCGGTCGTACTCCGAAGGTGCGCATTTCTCATATCCGGACGCCCCCGTCAACCCGAACCACCCGGTCACGGCTTCGTCCGCAGAATCCACGGGGTGAAGATGCCGGTCTTCTCGTCGGGGGCTTTCTCCGGCGACACATACAGGCAACCGTCGGAACACACCCACCGCAGGAGGAACAGTTCCCGCACGACCTTGCCGTCCTTCGTGCTGTCCATGGTGACGAGGGTGGTGCGGTTGTCGTCGGCCACGGTGTAATCGTGGATGCCCCGGTCGCCGGCCACCTCGAACGCGATGTCCTTGTCGGTCAGCCCGCGTTTCTTGAGGTATCGCGGGTCGAAGAACTCGCGGAAGCGGATGTCGGGGTACGTCCGCATTTTCGAGGAGAACATCTTGGTCACGACCCGGATGTTCTCCTCCGTCGGCTCCTGACCGAGCTTATGCGGCAGCCCGGACTCCATCCGGCCCTTCATGTCGGCCTTCTCCACGACGTGCGGCGGCTTTTCGAGTCGCGTGTCATTCGTACCCGTCGGAGGCGATTGCTTCGCCTCGTCGAACTTGGTCCGCAGCATCCACAGCGTGAAGATGCCGGTTTTTGGGTCGGGGCCTTTCTCCGGCGAGAGGTACAAGCGGCCTTCGTAGACCACCCACCGCGCGACGATCAATTCCTTTCCCCCTCCCTTCGCGTCAACGACGAAGAGAATGGTTCGGAGGTCGTCGGCCAGGTGGTAGTTACGAAGACCTGTGTTGTCGCCGATCTCGTAGGCAAGATCCTTGTCGGTCAGGCCGTGTTTCTTGAGGTAGCGTGGGTCGATGAAATCTCGGAAGCGGACTTTACCGGGGTTGCGGATGTCGGCGATGAATTCCTTGCTCGCCACATAGATAGTCTCCTCCGTCACCTCCCCCTCGACCTTGTGAGGCAACCAGGCGAATTGTGGCTGCATGTCGGGCTTTTCCACGAAGTGCGGCGGCGACTCCGGCGGCTCGTCCGCCGTCGTCCGCTCGGCGATGCCCTTGACCGGCTTCTCTTTCGGGTAAGCGGACGCCGGGAACCAGTGCTCGACCACCGCCGCATCCCCCACCGGGGTCCACCGCTCCAACCGGTCGTCGTCGCACACGATGAGAACGGCCCCGTCTCGCACCTCCACCTTGCCGGGCGAACGACGTAGCGGCTCCACCACCTTCGCCGAGTGGTCCTTGTTCACGCGGCACCACTCGTTCACCTCGTTCTCGAACTTCACGGTCCAGGTGCCGACCAACCGCTCGGCGGGGTCGTCGGGAACCTTCGGTCGCTCCGGGGCCAGCGGCTTGTCCCCCGCCAGCCCGACGGCGAGTGTCGTGAAAGCCAGAACGCCCACCACCGCCGCTGCCACCGCCTTCAGTTTGCTCGTGGTCATGGCCTGTAGCACCTGGGTTGAAAGGGCTTCCACCGCGGGCGAGACCGGCCCCGCCGACACCGCGTTTGCCACCGATTCCGGTACGCTTGAGGCCGCCATCGCCCCGACCACAAGGGCGACGCCCCGACGGGTGAGCCGCTTCGCCAGCAGTGCCCGCGCTCGTGCCAGCCGTCCGGCGACCGTCCCCTCGGGCACCCCGAGTTGACGGGCCGCCTCGGTCCGCGTTCGCCCTTCCAGATCGCACAGCACCAGCACGGCCCGAAAGCGGTCGGGCAGGCGGCTCAACTCCTGATCCAGTGGGGCGTGGTCGCACGGGTCGGGCGGTGTCGCCGCGGCCTCGGGTAAGACCGACACCTGGCTCTCCCGTACTTTTCGGCGAGTGGCCGTCCGTCGGGCCATCAGCGCCGAACGGTGGGCCACCCCGTAGAGCCAGTTCGCCACCGCCTCGCGTGGCCGGACCGACGCGGCTTTGCGGACCAGCACGAGGAAGGTGGCCTGGAAGGCGTCTTCGGCGTCGTGGTGGGCGAGCAACCGCCGGCAGACGCGCCACACCATCGGCCCGTGGCGGTGGACGAGAGCGGCAAGGGCGTACTCGTCGCGGTGGTCGATGAATCGGTCGAGCAGTTCGCCGTCGGTCGGCGCGGACCCGTCCCGCTCCGCGGCGGCGCGGAGTTGTTCCATCACCCGGACCGACGGGATGCCCGCCATCGTGGCCCGCCACACATTCAACTGCCGCCCGACGCCGAATTGATACGCGACTTTCTTGGTGAGTGGGAGAAATGCGAAACGCCACGAGGATCACTCGTGGCGTGACGGGGAGAGCCGACTGCGAGACTCGAACTCGCCACCTGCGCTTTACGAAAGCGCCGCTCTACCGGATGAGCTAAGTCGGCTGATCGACGGAAGGAATGTTACCACCCGCACGACCGATGGGCAAGGCAACATGGCGGCCCTGGGCGACGGACCCCGGTTGACAACCCCCGGCCCATCCCGAGAAAATCTCCCAAGATCGTGAAATCAGATTCGCGGGTCGCCGCACTCTTCCACCGACCGGCACGGACGCCCTCATGCGTGTCATCGCCCGATCTTCGCGGTTGCCTTCCATCCCCACCACCGACCCACGGCCGGACGGGGTGCTGCTCGCTCGTTTCACGCTTCACTCGGACGAGTCGGCGTTCGCCGCGCTGGTGAGCCGGCACACGCCGATGGTGCGGGCGGTGTGCGGCAGTTGGCTGCGGTGCAAGGCCGACGTGGACGACGCCGCCCAGGCCACCTTCCTGGTGCTGGTGAAGCGGGGCGACACTGTGCGTGATCCGGCCAAACTCGGGGCGTGGCTGTGCCGCACCGCCGGGCTGGTCGCCCGCCGGCTGAAACAACAACTCGGCCGCACGTCCACACTGGTGGCCGACCCACCGGAGCGGACCAAGGCCGAGACGGACGGTCGGGCCGAAGCGGTCGCGGCGGAAGTGGCCGTGCTGCCGGAGAAGTACCGCCTGCCGGTGCAACTGCACTACGCCGCCGGGCTGAGTACCGCCGACATCGCCGAGCGGTTGGGCTGGCCGAAGGGCACCGTTCTCACGCGGCTCGACCGCGGACGCAAGTTGCTCGAACGCCGACTGCTCGCCCGTGGGGTGACGGCGGGGGTGTTGCTGACGGCTGGGGTGTTGGGCATCGAAGGAGCTTCAGCGGGGTGGATTTCGGACACAGCGCGGGCGGCGGTGGCAGTGGCCGCCGGGTTGCCCGCGAACGGGGCGTCGGACAGGGCCGTTTCTCTTTCCCAAGGAGTGGTAAACGCCATGATGTGGACCAAACTGCGGGTGGTGCTGGCGGTACTCATGCTGACCGTCGGGGTGGGCGGGTTCGCCCTCGGGCAGTGGGCGACGGACAAGTCGGCCAGGCCGAAGGCGGACGCGGCAGGCGAGAAGGTGGCGACGGCACCCGCGAAGGCCGAGGAGCCGGTGACGGCGAAACCGGCCAAGCCGGACGAGGGCAAACCGGTGGGCCGGCGGAAGGAGGCGGTCATCAAGGTGCCGACCGGCACGTTCGTGAAGGAAATCGACGTGCCGCCCTACGGCAGCGGACGGCTGAGTTGGACCTTCGAGGACGAGAAAATCCTCGGAACCATCGAAGCCAGCCTGCCGATGTTCGGGGTGGACATCGAACTCCAGACCGAGGCCGAATACTCGCTCAGCAGCAGCGGCACGATCTACGGCGTGGTGACGGCGGTGAAGCTGGTGAACCTGAAGGTGAATGAAGCGCTGCTGGCACAGGGGGGCAAGGGTGAGGCTGCCGAGTTCAAAGCGATCATCGGCATGGTGAAAGCGGCCGAGCCGCTCATCGCGGAGATGTTCAACGACCTGCCGTTCAGCTACCAGTTCCGGCTGAGCGGCGACCGGCTGGTCATCCAGAACTACCGCACCCTGCTGGCCGGGCCGAACCCACTGATGAAGGTGGCGCCGCTCCTCGGTAACGCCGGCGGGTTGGAAGGGGTGGCCGGAGCGATGCTGTACTTCCAGGCGATCGGGACGGCTTTCGAAGGGACGTACACTGCGTCCGACCCCGATGCCCCAGTCGCACCGCAGAAGAAGCCGACGCCGAAGAAGGGGAAGTGAACCGCTCCGTTGGAGTTCACGCTTCAGCGTGACCGTTGCATAGATCACGCTGAAGCGTGAACTCCAACATGATTCACGACGTGCCGACTGGCAGCCGCACCTGGGTGCGGGCGGCGTCGTACACCTTCACCACGCAGCGGTTCCGCCCGCCGCGTTTCGCCTCGCCCATCGCTTCCGACGCCAGTTCGTAGAGTTGCTCGAACGACACCGGG
>Ga0105237_10008529_pt1 | contig 11081 bp, 9 predicted proteins | sample KBSC24metaG_FD_81520 | JGI IMG/M metagenome (GOLD analysis project Ga0105237, IMG submission 81520) | Corn rhizosphere microbial communities from Kellogg Biological Station, Michigan, USA - KBS C2-4 metaG | ecosystem: Host-associated > Plants > Roots > Rhizosphere > Soil | place: Michigan, USA... | reverse complement strand
TTCAAATCCCGGTGGATCACCCCGTTGGCGTGCGCGTGTTCGACCGCGCGTGCCAGGGTGGCGACGACCTCGGCGGCCTGAGTCGGCGTGAACAACTGCTGGAGAATTCGCTGACGCAACGTCTCACCGGAGACGTATTCCAGCACCAGGTACGGCACACCTTCGAACTCGCCGACCTCGTACAGGCGGACGATGTTCGGGTGGTCGAGGCGGGCCACCGTCGTGGCCTCGGACAGCAGCTGTTGTCTCGGCACTTCTCCGTCACACCCGCCCCCGAGAAGCACCTTGATCGCGACCACCCGGTCGACCCGCGTATCCCGCGCCAGGTACACCACGCCCATCCCGCCTCGCCCGAGTTCTTTCTCGACACGATAGCGGGGGGCCAGCGCGGCCGCGGCCGATGGCGGTTGAATGAGGTCGATGGCGGGAAGAGGGGTCGTCGGCGCTTCGTAGCTCGACTGTTCCAGCATGGCGGAGACTCCGGTCGGGGTGACGCCGTAACGATCTCCCAGCCCTCTCAGGCGATCGTAGGACATTCCCCGAGAATGCAACCGGCCGTCTCGATTGATCAGGCAGATAATTTCACCCAGAACCCGCACATTCGGACGTCAGCAGACCCCAGCGGCCGAACAGGTTCGAGCCGAATACGCTCACCCGACTCCACTCTCGCTCGGCACGAACGCCTGGGTCATGTCGTTGTTCTGCACGGCGGGTGTCGAGACCACCTGGGTGAGCGGCGGGCCGGTCTCCCGGACGGTGACCGGGGCCGGCGGGTTGGCCCACCAACTTGCGGCGAGGGTGGCAGTCCACTTTCCGGAGACGGGGCACTCTTCCAGCGCCGCGAGCAAGGCGCCGGCGTTCTGCGGGCGGCTGTCGGGCGACTTGGCGAGGCACCTCAGCAGCAGTTGTTCCAACTCCGGGCCGACGACCGCACCACGGGACGACGGCGGGGTCGGCTCCTTGTTCATGTGCTTCATGCAGATTTCGACCACCGATTTGCCGTCGAACACCGGCTGACCGACGAGCAGGAAGTAGGCCACCGCACCAAGGGCGTACACGTCCGCCGGTGGGCCGACCGAATCCGGCTGGCTGATCCCTTCCGGCGACAGGTAGAGCGGGGTGCCGGTGACGGTGTTCGCGGAGGTCAGGTGGGCTTCGCGGGCGTCGGCCACTTTCACCAGCCCGAAGTCGAGTACCTTCACGAAGTCGTGCAGCCCGCCGCGGCGGGTGAGGAACACGTTCGCCGGTTTGACGTCGCGGTGGACCAACCCGGCGGCGTGGGCCTCGGCCAGTGCCCCGCACACCTGCTTCAGCAGGTACACCACGCGGGCCTCGGGCAGTGGGCCGTACTGCCTCACGAGGTCGTCCAGGTTGGTGCCGTCGAGGAACTCCATCGCGTAGTAGAAGACGCCTTCCGGGGTGCGGCCGTAGTCGTAGATGGCGACCGTGTTCGGGTGGGTCAGCACGCTCGTCATCTGCACCTCCCGCTCGAACCGGGCGATGGCGAGGTCGGTCATGTTCGCCACGTCGAGCAGTTTCACCGCGGTCGGCCGGCGGAGCATCGCGTGCCTCGCCCGGTACACGGTGCCCATACCACCCTGACCCAGCTTTTCTTCGAGTGTGTACTGGCCGAGTTGCTTCGCCTCCAGCACCGCCGCTCGCAGCTTCTGCTGCTGTCGGGTCATGTACCACATCGCTGCGAACAGGGCCGCCGCCGCCAGCAGCAACATCCCCAGCAACACCGCCAGCGCGCCGCGGAGGATGTACACCGGCCGGAAGGCCTCGTCACGGTTCACTTCCGTGACGATTCCGATCTCGTATTCGGGGTGCCAGGTCCACGCCCCGAGTTTCGGCACCCCGCGGTAGTCCGGGTAGCCGTCCACGTCGTACCCGTCGCCGTGTTCCACCGCTTCCGTCACCGGCTTGGTGAGTGGCCACTCGGCCCGGCGGGTGCGGGTGCGTTCGCCCTCAGACAGGTTCGCACCGGGGTTCTTCAGTTGCAGGGTGAGGATCGACCGCTCCTCCGGCCGGTCCACGAGCAGCCCGTACTCCTTCATCTCCTCGTCGAACCGCGACTGGCTGAGCATCAGCCCCTGGCGGTCGAAGGCGTAGGTCTCGCCGGTGCGCCCGGCTTGAGAGGTTTGCAGGATGCGGGTGAAGTCGGCGTCGGGGCGGATGCGGAGGCCGAGGGCGGCGAACACCTTCCCGCTCTCGTCCCGTACTGGGGCGGCGACGAACATGGTCGGCACGCCCATCCGCAACTCGCCGTTGTCGTCCTTGATCCACGTCAGGCTCTTGTACGGCCGGCACACCCCCGGTTGACCCGCCAGCACCCGCTCGAAAAACTCCTTGCGGTACTCCGTCAACTTCTTCCCTTGCGGTTGATCCTCCTCGGCCGCGACGATCACCCCGTCGGGGTTCACCAGGAAGAAGCCGCGATACCCGTGTTCCTTCAACCGAGGTGCGAGCCAGGCCCGCAACTCCTCCACCGCTTTCACGTCGGACGACCGGCCGATCTCCGGCGCGCTGATCTCGCGGGCCGCCTTTCGCACCTCCGCCGTGTCGGCCATCTGCCTGGCCACCTGCTGCTCGCGCTGCACCCACTCCCGCAGGGCTTCCACGTCCGCCTTTAAGATGGTGGTCATCGTCGCCACCCGCTGCTCCCGCAGGGCCGATTCGATGGCCGAGTTCACCCACCAGCCGGCCCCGCCAATGAGGACGGCGGCGATGGCCGGCCACGCCCACAGTTGGCGCTGAAGAAACTTGGCAGTGGCGTCGAGGGCGGCGGACGAGGTGAGGCGGCCGAACAGACGGTGTGAGGCCCGGCCGACGGCCGACCGGCTGAGACCGGAAACCGGTCCGGTGTTGCCTGGGGCGGGCGGCGGGGTGGCGGACATGGCGGTGCGGCGGCGGGTGACGGGTTGCCGTCAGTCTACCTCACCGCCGGCACGATGTGGCTATTTCACGTCCCACGGCGATTCCATCATGTTCACGATGAACCGGGCGGCCTTCTGTACGGCCGCGTCCTCGGCGGTGGCCGTGGACTCGCCGTTCTGGGTGAGGAACCGGCCGGAGGCGGAAATCCGCACCGGGATCGGCTTGGGAGCGGCCGCGTTCGGGTCGGGCGGGGCGGGTGGCTGAAGGCTCGGGTCGAACGCCACCGGGTCCGGAGTCGCCCGCTTCGGCGCCTTCGGGTTGGACAGGATTTCGCCCGTCCGCAGATCCCGCCACACCACCTCCACCTCGATGTACAACTCGGACTCGAGCGGCAGCGCCTGGCGGTTGCGGTTGAACACCGCCTTTCGGATTTGCGTGATGGTGCCGATCAGTTCGGTGTCGGCGCGGTTCGAGTCGGAGATCACCTTGATCGGGCACTTGCGGGCGGTCAACTCCTTCACCAGCGCGTCGGTCATCTCCACGTCGATGTTCCGCAGCGGGGTCGTCACCACCGGTCCGAGCTTGAACGTGGGGATGTTCACGCTGCGGATGTTCGGGTCGAACTGCGGCTGGGTGGTGTACCCGAACAGGGTGAAGTTGCCCCCGTTCCGGCAACCGGCGGCGACGGCCGCGGTGCCGGCGAGCAGAGCGGACAGGAACAGGCGGCGGGTGAACCGGCGGTCAGCGGCCATCGTTCACCCCCTGGACGGGCACCACGGGGACGGGCTGCGGGCGGGTCGGCCGCTTGACGGTCGGGTCGGTCGGCACCCCTTCCGGCCGCGGCTTGTTGTTGAACAGGTTGTCCAGCCCGTCTTGCACCTTTTCGAGCGTCGACTGTTTGCCCGCCGCCTTGTCCGCCTCCCGCTGCGCCTGAATCTGCTTCATCTCCTCGATCCGCTTGGCGGCCAGGTCGGACCACTTGGTGCCGGGGTATCGCCGCTTCACCAGTTCGTAGTAGAAGTAGGCCGACCCGTACTTCTCGGTGCGGCGGTAGTAATCGGCCGACTCGTAGTCCCGCTCGGCCTGCCCCTCGCGGATGGTCAGCTTCTGCTTGGTCAGCCATTCCACCTTCGCCGGGTCGCGGCGGTACTCCGGCTGACTGGCCTCGATGTTGTGGACCAGTTGCAGCGCCTCGTTCGCCTTCTGCCCGTCGTACCACGGCCCGCCGACCGCCCGGTTCTTGGCGTCGATGGCGTACTTCACCGCCTCGGCCCGCAGCGGGCTGTCCGGGTAGTGCTCGGACAGCGTGCTGAAGTAGTGGTCGGCGTCGTCGTAGTCGCCCTTGGCGTAGTGCAGGTAGCCGGCCCAGAACATCGCCTTCTCGGCGCACTCGGCGTGCGGGGCACCTTCGGCGATGTTCTCGTAGCACTTCACCAGTTCGCCGTAGAAGTCGAGCTTCGGGCGGGAGGGGTCGGTGAAGTTGGGCACCCACGACGCCTGCTTCACCTCGGTCGCGTTGTCCGGCATCAGGTCCTTCCGCCAGATCTCGGCCAGCTCGAACATGCGGTCGGCCGCCTGCCGGCTGTACACCCCGGCGATGTGGTCCTTCAGGTAGCGGTTGTACGTCGCCACCGCCTCGGGGTACTTCTGCTGGATCTTGCAACACTCGGCTTCCAGGAACCGGGCCTTCTCGACCGTCTGCCCGGGGTTGTACGTGTTGTCGGCGATGGGGCCGAACCGCTTCCGCGCCTCTTCATACTTGCCTTCGGCGAACAGTTGCTCCGCCTCGGCCATCTTCTCGTCCACGTACGGGTCGTGGTACGAACTGTTCAGGGTGGACTGGAGGGTCTCCTTCACCTGCTCGCTGAACGTCTTCTTGTTCCTGTCCTTCCCGATGGGGGTGGAGCAGCCGGTGCCGGCGGCCACGGCCAGCAGCACGGCCAGCGGCGCGAACAGTCGGCGGATGATGGACATCACTCGGCTCCCCCGGCGGTCCGCCACCCGATCCCCTCGAACGGGCCGGCGGGCCGATTGTCACCGATGCGGGGCCGTGTGCCGCGGGGTTCACCCACCGTCGAGGTAGGCGAGCATCCGCGGGCGGCGACCGAGAACGAAGCTGACCGTCTGACCGAGGACCGCCCGCACCTCCCGCCGGATGGCCGGCGGGATGATGGGGGGCGGGTCGCGGTCGTCCGCCCCGGCCGACAGCGCACTCAGCGCGGCCCAGGCCGGGTCGGACAGCGGTCGGCGGTCACGGACGCCCGGAGAGCAGTTCGGGCACACCACCCCACCCGCCTCGGGGCTGAATACGACCCGCACGGAGGACGGTGGTGGCACGGGCAATCCCCGGGCGCACACGGCACACGCATCGAGTCGCGGGCTATACCCGAGCTGCTTGAGCCAAACAAGCTCGAATGTGGAAACGGGATCTCTGTCTTCGCCGCGACCCACGGGAGCAGTCGTCTGTTGCGGGGGGCCACCGCCCCCCACACCCCCTGTCACCGCTCCCGTGGGTCGCGGCGAAGACCCCAACCCCCGCAAGACACCGATTGCGGCGTCGAACAGCTCCGAGTGCGGGTCGTAATCCTGGGTGCCGTCGGCCAGCAGTTCGGCGACATAGTAGCCCACGTTCAGGGCGTGCAGGTCGGTCCGCAGATGGGGGAATCGCTCGGCCACCTGCGCTTCGATGAGCAAGTCCAGCCCGCCGTGGGCCTTCCGCAGGTAAACCACCCGGCAGACGGTCAGCAGGTCGAACGCGATCTCGAACTTGGAGTTCAGCCGCCGCCCGCCCTTCGCCAGCGCCCGCACCTTGCCGAACTCGCGGGTGAACAGGGTGGTGATGCGACTGGTCTCGGACCAGTCGGTGCCGCGGACGACCAGGGCGAGTGCGGTTTCGGCCATGTGGTGATTATCGGACGCGGCGACCGCCGCGGGTGCGTGTTCTATACTGGCACGGCGAGACATTTTGGTATCGCCTTGGTTGAAAGAGGTGCCGTGATCGTGACTTCCGCGACGGACGAGCGTTCTTCGGCGGGTTCCCCCGTGGCGGACGTGAACACCCCCCCGCCACCCGTAACCCCGGCCGACGACCTGCCGGTCACGGTCATCGAGAATCGCCTCGCCTGGAGTTGGGCCGACTTCGTCGAGATCTGGCGGTTCCGCGAACTGTTCTTCTACCTCACCCTCCGCGACATCCGCCTGCGGTACAAGCAGACCGCCCTCGGGGTCGGCTGGTCGATCTTCCAACCGCTCGCCACCATCCTCGTGTTCGTGGTGTTCATCGGCTTCCTGGGGAATGCCAGCGGGGGGATGGATCGGGCGAGCTATGTCCTGTTCGTCATCGCCGGCGTGATCCCGTGGAACTTCTTCGCCAGTGCGGTGCAGAACGCCGGTGGCAGCTTGGTGAGCAACGAACGGCTGGTCACGCGGACCTACTTCCCGCGGGTGGCCTTGCCCGCTGCCAACGTGTTCGCGGCACTGTTCGACTTCCACATCTGCCTGGCGCTGTTCGCCCTCATCACCGTCGGGTACGCGATTGCCGGCATCAGTGTCGTGGTCACATGGAACCTGCTGCTCGCCCCGGTGCTGGTACTGTTGTGCGCCGGTCTTGCCACCGGGCTGGGGATCTTCCTGTCGGCGCTCATCGCCGCCCAGCGTGACTTCCGCTTCCTCATCACCTTCGGCATTCAACTGTGGATGTTCGCTACGCCGTGCATCTACTTGCCGCCGGAGGCGTACCAGAAGTGGCAGTGGCTGTTGCAGTTCAACCCGGTGTTCGGGCTGGTGTACAACTTCCGGGCGTGTACCCTCGGCGGCGAACTCGACTGGCCGTCGCTCGGCATCGCGGCGGCGGCAACGTTGGTGACGCTCGTCGGCGGCGGGATGTACTTCCGCCGTGTCGAGCGGGCACTGTCGGACACGATCTGACGTGCTTTCTTCCGGTCGAATGCGGATGGTTCCGGCGGGGGGTGTAGGTGTCGGCCGGAATCAATGGGAACGGGTAAGGAACACGACACAGGAGAGGATGACCATGCTCGGCACGAAGCTCGGACCGGCGGAGTTCCTGAAGCGGCTTGGGGAGGAGTGTACCCGTGTCGATCCGGCGAGCGTGAAGAATCTGGCCGACCTGATGTGGGAGCGGTACGAGGCCGGGCGGATGATCTTCGTCATCGGCAACGGCGGGAGTGGGTCGAACGCCTCGCACTTCTGCGAGGACATCGGTAAGGGCACGCTGAAACTGCCCGACGACCTGCACGACGACGGCAAGAAGCGGTTCCGCATCCTCAGCCTGACCGACAACACGCCGTACATCCTGGCGTGGGGGAACGACGAGGGGTTCGAGCGGGTGTTCATCGAGCAGTTGCGGAACCTCGCCTCGCCGGGGGATCTGCTCGTCGCCATCAGCGGCAGCGGGAACAGCAGGAACATCCTGATGGCGGTGGAGTGGGCGAAGCGGAACGGGCTGACCACCGTCGGTTGCACCGGGTTCAGCGGCGGCGCGTTGAAAGACCTCGCCGACCACAACCTGCACTCGCCCATCCACGACATGGGCATCGTGGAGACGGTCCACCTGGCCGCCTTCCACTGGGTGGTGGACGACCTCCACCGCCGCGCGTCGATGTGATGTTCCTCTCTCCCCTGGGGGAGAGGGGTAGGGGTGAGGGGGACGGCGAATCCAACCACCCAAGACACCCTACCGGCGGACTCACGTCGCGCCACTCGCCTGAGACAGTTATGCCACCCCCCGCCGTTCGCATCGACCGCCTGAGCAAGGCGTTCACCCTGGGCCAGCGATCCCACGGGTACGACAACCTGACCGAGAGCCTCAAGCGGGCGGTCGGCAAGGTGGCCGGGCTGTTCCGTAGTGGGGCGGCCACGCCGAAAGACCCGTACTGGGCACTTCAGGACGTGAGCTTCGATGTGATGCCGGGCGAGGTGGTCGGCGTCATCGGCCGGAACGGAGCGGGGAAGAGCACCCTGTTGAAGATCCTGTCGCGGGTGACGATCCCCACCGAGGGGCGGGTGGAACTCCGCGGGCGGATGGGCAGCATGTTGGAGGTGAACGCCGGCTTCCACCCGGAACTCACCGGCCGGGAGAACGTGTTCCTGGCCGGCAGCATCCTGGGCATGCGGCGGAAGGAAATCCTGGCGAAGTTCAACCAGATCGTCGAGTTCTCGGAGATCGGCGCACACCTCGACACGCCGGTGAAGCGGTACAGTTCGGGCCAGTATGTGCGGCTGGCGTTTGCCGTGAGTGCGTACCTCGAACCGGAAGTGCTGATCGTCGATGAGGTGCTGGCGGTCGGCGATGCGACCTTCCAGCGGCGGTGTATCGACCGCATGGCCGACCTCGCCCGCGACGGCCGCACCATCCTGTTCGTCACGCACAACATGCAGCTCATCCCGCGGCTGTGTCGGCGGGCGGCGTGGCTCGAAAAGGGCAAGCTGGTGGGCATCGGCCCGGCGGCGGAGATGACGACGAAGTACATGGAACGGCTGCTCGAAGAGACCCGCGTCGGCGACCTGCGAGACAAGCACCACACCGGCGACGGGCGGGCGACGTTCGTTCGGGCCGGTGTCGCGGACGGAAACGGCCGCCCGCTGTCGGTGTTCGTGTCCGGGGAAGACCTCGTGGTGCGGGTGGATGTGGAAGCGATGGCCGACCTGCCGGACGTGACGCTTCAGGTGGTGCTGGCCAGCCTGCACGGGCACCGCACCATCAGCGGGTGGAGTCGCGAGGACGGGTTCGACATTGCGATGACCCCCGGCACGCACGCCTTCGAGTGCCGCTTCCGGCATGTGAACATCAGGCCGGGGCACTCGTTCCTCGTCCACCTGAGCATGGCGACCAGCAACGGCACGCTGATCGATGCGGTCGAGAACGCGGTGGTGATGGACACGATCAGCGACGACAAATCGGCCCACCTGAGCACCAGCCAGGACCACGGCACGGTCTACTGCGAACACTCGTGGCGGCGGGTTTCGTAGGTCGCGGTCGAGCGGCCCGTAGGGGAGCGAGGCCCGACGGTCAATTCGATGTCGGGCCTCGCTCCCCTACGGGCCGCTCGACCGCGACCTACAACAACCTCCCCACGGAGGTTTCCATGCGTCCGATCATAGCGCTTCTATTCTTGTCCACCCTCGCACTGGCTGCCGACAAGGAACACTCTCTCGGTTCGCTCTCCGAGAAATACGAATCGGGCGGTCGTGGGCCGGCGACGGTGTCCACCGGCGAGGGCGATCCGGGTGGCGTGAGCTACGGCACCTATCAACTGGCCTCCAAGATCGGTCGGGCGGATGAGTTCGTGAAGAAGCACTTCCCCGACGAGTTCAAGGGGCTGAAGGGCGGGACGGAGGAGTTCACCAAGAAGTGGAAGGAACTGGCCGCGAAGGACGCCGACGGGTTGCGGAAGAAGGAACACCAGTTCATCCAGGAGACGCACTACGACCCGCAGGTGGCGAAGCTGACCAAGGATTTGAAGCTGGACGTGACGAAGCGGTCGGCGGCGTTCCGTGATGTGGTGTGGAGTACGGCGGTGCAGCACGGGCCGAAGACCGACGTGATCGTCGTCGCGGCGAAGGGGTTGGTCAGCGACAAGAAGGGCATCGACGATGTGACCGACGAGGAACTCATCAAGGCGGTGTACGCCGAACGCGGACGGAAGACCGACGACGGCAAGTTGGCCCGGTTCAAGGGCGTGAGCGAGAAGTGGATCCCGGCTCTCACGAAGCGGTTCGAGAACGAGCAGAAGGACGCGCTGGAGATGCTGAAGAAGGAGCAGAAGTAGCCGAAGGCAGAACGACCGAGTTCACCTGCCGCCGACACGACGAACAGAAAAACCCCAACCACACATTTAACGGCGGTCAGGTGCAGCGACTGGTTCGGCCTCTTGAGTCTCACACGACCAAGATACCGACACCTGAATCGCATTGCCGAGGGTGTGGTGTCGAGCCCGACCACATGACCCCCGATACGGATTGACCAAGCCAAATTCGTAATCATCCGAATAGCCAGCGCCGCATCCTGGACACTGCCAGCATACATGTCGCGTTTCTCCCTCAACACCGCGTAGCACCCCGTCGACTTTTACTCGCTGCTCGTCCACCTTATCGCCCTCTTCGCCGAACTTGGTATTAGCGCGCATCCGATTGCGATGTGAATCATGCGCGACTACCGATTCAAACTATCTGATTTCCCAGGGAAATGCCAGTCACACAGCGCCTACGGCGCATCCTATCGCCCTAAACAGCACTATGCGCGGGGGTGCCGTCCGCTGGACCCCTCCCTACTTGTGGTACACCGCTTGCGGGTCGAACACCCGCTCGCCGACGATGCGGTATTCTTCCTCGCCGGTCAGTTCGCGGAAGAAACAACTCTCGTACCCCTCGTGGCAGGCCGCCCCGCCGATTTGCTTCACCTTCAGCAGCACCGCGTCGGCGTCGCAGTCGATGGCGATGCTCTTCACCTCCTGAACGTGTCCGCTCTCCTCGCCCTTCCGCCACAGCTTGTTTCGACTGCGGCTGAAGTAGACCGCTCGCTTGGTGCGGACCGTTTCGTGGAAGGCTTCCTCGTTCATCCACGCCACCATCAGCACCTTCCCGCTGTCGGCGTCCTGGGCGATGGCACACACCAATCCGCCGGCCTTCTCGAAGTTCAACATCGTGGAACCCTTCTTCGGTGAACCTGTCCGGTCGAGCCGCGAGTGGTGCTACCAACCACCCCCGACCTTGCGGTCGGGGTTCGCCTGGATCGGGGTGGGGTGTACTCGCCCGCGGCCGTAAACTACAGTGTAGACAGACCGGCTTGAGGTTCGCGGAGCCGCCCTTCATGTCCGCCAGTGAGCCAAAATTCGACAGCGCCGTCCACGACGTCCAGAGCGACGGCGACGACGACACCGCGTGGGTGCGGCTGGTGTACCGCTACCAGGCGCAGATCACCCTCTGGTGCCGCAAGCTCGGCCTGCAACTCGCCGACGCCGAGAACGTCACCCAGGAAGTGCTGGTGCGGCTCACCCGCAAAATTCACCTGTACGACCCGAAGAAGGCCCCGTTCGCCACCTGGCTGCGTCGAGTGACGGTTCACGTCGCCCGAAACTATGTGCGGAAGCAGACGAAGGCGGCCACCGGCTCCGGCGACACCGAACAGATGATGCGGCTGCAAGAAGTGCAGGACGACTCCGAAGGTTACTGGGACCACATCAACT
>Ga0105237_10008525_pt1 | contig 11083 bp, 15 predicted proteins | sample KBSC24metaG_FD_81520 | JGI IMG/M metagenome (GOLD analysis project Ga0105237, IMG submission 81520) | Corn rhizosphere microbial communities from Kellogg Biological Station, Michigan, USA - KBS C2-4 metaG | ecosystem: Host-associated > Plants > Roots > Rhizosphere > Soil | place: Michigan, USA... | reverse complement strand
TCTTCAAAGGCTTTGTTTATTTCATCATAGGCCTTTTGCTGTGCCGGCGTAAAGTTTATCTCTCTCAGTTCTTCATCTTTAGCAGGATAGTTCAGCCTGCCCACATCTATTTCTGTTATGCTGAATACACCTTTATCTGCCAGGCTTTTTATCTGCGCCGCATTGGCATTGCTGCGCTCCAGCAATTCAGCTTGCCGCACCACACCATTTTTCAATGATAGCTCCGTGTAGGCCATCAGCACGTTCAGTTGCTTTGGCGCACGTTGCAATTCATCAAACAGCGCTATCAGGTCTTTTTCATTATCAAACAGCGCATGTAGCGCCACTATCTTCTCCTTCTTAGGCCTGTAAGCAGGCTCCAGCGAATCATTTATGATCAGTACCTGCTGCTCCAGCAGCTCATTCAGCACGGCTGTAAAATGCCGCAGGCCCACTATGTTCTTGAGCTCGCTTATGGTCAGCTCATGGCGCGTTTCCAGCGCTTCAGCAGCCAGGTAGGCATGGTCAGTCCATTCATATACCACATCTTTTTCACCTGCCCATTGCAGTCTCGTTTCCCCCATCAGCTTCAGGTGCGCGGGTAGTGCCGCCTGCATCACCTCTCCGGGCGCTGCCATATAATAGTGCGCTATCCAGTGCCAGAACTTCAACTGCCGTTCATTCACCACCGGTTCCTCGTCTATTATGCTGCGTATATTCTTTACCTGGTAGGCTTCAGGCTGTTCATTATGCAGCCGCTCTACTATGCCTGCATATTGCTTGTTCTTGCCAAGGGCCACTTCCACGCGCATGCCCGGCTGCAGCAATGCCTGTATTTCTTCCGGCACGCTGTAGGTCAGCAGGTTAGGCATGTTAAGGGGCAATATTATATCGGCAAAGCGGTAGGCGTTGGCGTTTTTATCAGCAAACAGCAATGACATACTTTATGCAAGTTAAACAAAAGCAGTGTACCCTATTTATTATAAAGACAGAGAAGAATTTGCAAATATGAGATATAGTATTACATTTGTATTATACAACTTGAATAATACATAATGTTTAGAAGTGGTAGCCGCATTATAAAAACACAGCAACAACGCGATGAATTGCTCGATGCATGGGAAGAAACCTACAAAAAAGGTCAGTTAACGCTATGGATCTTCCTGGCGCTGAAGCAAAGCCCTAAGTATGTGGATGAGATCAGGCAGTTTGTAGAAGAAAAAACACTCGGCACGCTCACCTGCGAAGAACAAAGCCTTTACCGAACCCTGCGCAAATACAAGGAGCTGGATATGGTAGACTTTAAAGCAGGCCCTGGCGAAGGTGGCCCGGAACGCAAATATTATTTCCTTACTCCTCTTGGGCTTGATCTGCTGCACGAATTTGCACAGCGCAACATACTGTTGTTTTACAACCCCGAAATCAAAGATTTACTGTTTAAAAACTAAAATAATATGAAATTTTTCAATCGTCTTTTACTGCTCTATGCGCTTATTGTGGTAATACTTACACTCGTTTATTATTATTTCAATATTCATGTATTTCCTGCTCATTCATCCAATAGCTTTCTTTTTGCCGCTTACCTGGCGCTTATTTTCGCTTCAGCCCTGTTCATGAGTATGAAGGATGAGAATAGCGGCTATATAGGTTTCAACTATCACCTGGTTACATATATTGTGGTTATGGGCCTTGCTTTTTGCCTTGTACTATATCTGGGGGGAGCAAATACTGCCGATAATATAAAGGGAGTGCTTACCGCTATGCTTATATGGGGTGTGGGTGTAGGTTTTCATTTTGCTATGTACCTCATGTCCCGTCGAAAAAATATAGGTGCCTACGAAAAGGACGACGTTTTTAAATAAATCTCTTCTAACTCTTTCAATAAGCAGAAATATGAAATTCAGATTATTCCTCATTGCCCTGTGTGCCGTAAGCAGCGCCAATGCCCAGCTTACTATTCATCACTGCGAAGATTTTTCCATTGGCACCACACTTCGCTTTCAGCAGTGCGACCCTGCTGCTTTGGCTGGCCCCGCAGGTGCAGCCCTCACCTGGGATTTCACCGGTCTCACACCACTTGCCGATACGACCACAGAGTGGATGGTAAGTCCCTCAGCCACTACAGCAGGCAGCCTTTTCCCAACCGCCAACCTGGTGGAAAAATATTCAAACGGAACTTTTGTATATGTACATACTAATGCAGACAGCAGTTTCCTGGTAGGCTATCTCGACACAGTAAATTCAATCAACATTTCCTATTCAAAGCCAAACTTATTTGCCTTGCGGCCTATTAGCTATGGCACTTCTACTTTAGGTACTTATCTTACGGATGTTACTTTCTCTTCATTTCATTTACATGGTAGTGGCATAGACACGCTCGCAGCAGATGCTTACGGCACACTAAAGCTACCCAATGGCACATATCCCAATACCCTGCGACTAAAGATAACACAGGCAGAAAATGATACAGAGCTAACAAGCCGAACAGTTACAGTTACAACCATGGTTACCTATGTTTGGTTCGATGATAGCCACACATCTGCCCTGCTGAAGATAGACTCGACCAACAGTCCAGGCGGTATACAGAAGACAGTTCAATACCTAATTGACGAAACCACCGCCGTTCCAAGTACATCCCTTGCGTCCACTTTTAGCTGCTACCCCAATCCCGCCAGCGACCAGCTTTGGGTTAATGCGCCCCGGCCCGGTACACTTTGTATTACTAATACACTCGGACAAATTGTGTTGAATAAACAGGTCCTTGGCAATCAGTCACTTTCGCTTGCTCTTATACCACCTGGAATTTATTACCTCAACTACCGTTCTGGTACCATTGTCCGCACCCAAACTCTGGTAATACGCCACTAGCTGTTTACCTAGGCCTATTCATGGATTTATATCACCACTACCCCCTCTTTTCCAACACGCTATGTCAGAAAACTCTCATATTATCCACCCTTTTCCGCATAAACCAATCGTTTTTCGTACCTTAGCAGGCTAATTAATTGGAATATGGCAAAGCAAACTGAAAGAAAATGTTCCTTCTGCGATCGCCTCGAAAGCGAGGTTAGCATTCTCTTTACAGGTATGAGGGGCAATATTTGCGACCAGTGTATTGAGAATGCCCATCACTTGCTGCAGGAAGCTACCGGCGCAGATGCGGAAAAGAAGAAGGATACGGCAAAGAACCACCTGCTCGACCAGCGCATATACAAACCAAAAGAAGTAAAAGAGTTTCTGGACCAGTATGTTATTGGCCAGGATGATGCTAAGAAAATACTTTCTGTAGCTATATACAACCACTACAAGCGCCTCACCATGCCGCATAAAGATGATGTGGAGATCGAAAAATCGAACATCATTATGGTAGGCGAAACAGGCACTGGTAAAACACTGCTGGCCAAAACTATAGCACGCCTGTTGCAGGTGCCCTTTGCTATAGTGGACGCTACCGTGTTTACAGAGGCCGGCTATGTGGGCGAAGACGTTGAAAGCATTCTCTCCCGCTTGCTCCAGTCATGTAATTTCGATGTGGCTGCTGCTGAACGTGGTATCGTATATATCGATGAGATAGATAAGGTAGGCCGCAAAGGCGACAACCCGTCCATCACACGCGACGTAAGCGGTGAAGGCGTACAGCAGGCCCTGCTTAAGCTATTAGAAGGCTCCGAAGTGCTGGTACCCCCACAGGGCGGTCGCAAGCACCCCGAGCAGAAGATGGTAAAGATAAATACCCAGAACATCCTCTTTATTTGCGGCGGTGCATTTGAAGGTATCGATAAAATGATAGCCCGCCGTGTGCAGACATCTGCCATAGGCTACAATGCCATAAAGGCCACGCAGGAGCTGGACCGTTCCAACATATTACAGTATGCCAACGCACAAGACCTCCGCAGCTTCGGTCTTATACCCGAACTGTTGGGCCGTTTGCCGGTAGTTACATACCTCAATCCGCTCGATCCCCCTGCATTGAAACGCATACTCACAGAGCCGAAGAACGCGCTCATCAAGCAATACACACGTCTTTTCGAGTACGAGAACATAACGCTGGAAGTAGAAGACGAAGCGCTGGACTATATGGTGGCAAAAGCGGTAGAGTTTAAGCTGGGTGGTCGTGGTCTCCGCGCCATTTGCGAAATGATTCTTACCGATGCCATGTTCGACCTTCCTTCATCCAACGATCATTTTGGCCGCTTCCACCTCACGCTGGAATACGCCAAGAGCATGCTGGAACACTCCAAGCTCGACTACATGAATCTCAAAGCAGCTTAAAATTTTAATAACCTTATTATAAAACCATATGCAGGAACTGATAGACAAACTGAAGACAGAAGTAGGACTAACCGACGAGCAGGCAATAAAATCATTGCAGGTAATAAAAGATTACATCACCTCAAAGCTGCCCCCAATGATGCAAGGCATGGTCGACAACTTTCTCGGCTCCTCCGCCTCCGACGACTTCATGGACAAACACTAAAAAAATAAAAGAACATCATACAAGCCTGCTTCCAAAGAGCAGGCTTTCTTTTTGCCTAAAGGAGATATCTAATTGCTATTGTATGAGGTGAAACCAGATGAACAATAAACTACCAAACGAAGATCTGAGCGACATCCTTAGCCTGGCAGCACAATATCAAAGAAGCTTAACAGTAGCAAAAACAAAATGAAAAGCTATCGGAGTTATTTAGCCTGGCAGCGCAGTAGCACTGCCGCTCATAGTAGCACCAACCCGAAAAAACTGAAGCTTTTTTTTCGGGCGGCTTTCTTTTGCATACTTTTCTTTTCCGCAAAAGAAAAGTATGAACACGCGCCGTTCAGGTACTACATAAGTTAATCAACGAAACAATAATACTTGGCATTACATTGCCGCATTCAAAAAGCTACTTTACCACAAAATGCTGCTTTTCCTTAAAATCCTCCCTAAAGAAAAGCACCCCGATATGAAACATATCCAGGCTCAGCCGCACACTGTTATGATTATATAATTGCTCCCATTCCTCGCTGTGCAATTTGCTCTTATGTATATTAGTCACCACCACCATCGCATTAGCGCCCAGGTTATGCTCATACATATGGTATAGCGCGTTCCATGCATGCGGGTCTTTCACATCCATCAGCAGGCAATCAGCAGGGAAATGTGTTGGCTGCAGCTCATGCCCCATATGGTCATTGCCCAGGTATTGCTGCACCTTGCCGCCTTCCTCCACATAGCTCATCACCTTACCCACCTTGTAGTAGGCCAGTATGCGGTACAGCAGTTGCAGTGGCTCACCCTTCAGCGACAGTGCATCCAGCGGCAATACCCTTTCCAGTTGCATGCGCGATATCACTGTTTTGCTGCGCAGCACATCCTCTATAAAGCTGAATACGAAGGGGGAATGCACCCCGTGTCTTGTCTTTGCTTTCCGTTTGTACTTAAGGTATGCGATTAGTGTTTGCAAATTCAAAGCTCTATTCGTTCGTAATGCTCAAAAGTGTAAGCGTAGTTGTTTTTTTCATCGGCCTCATGCGCCTCTTCCCACACCAGTTTCCAGTGGCTGTGGTCCACTTCCGGAAAAAAAGTATCTGCTTCTTTTATTATTGTATGTACACGGGTTATATACAGGCTGTCTATTAGTGGCATAGCCTCTGCAAACACATGCCCGCCTCCTATAACAAAGGCCTCTTCCGTTCCATCATCCTCTAGCTTTTGCAGTGCCGCATCCAGGCTGTCATAAAGTAATACACCATGAGGCAGTTGTAGGCCTGCCTGTCTACTCAGCACAATGTTTATTCTGCCTGGCAAGGCCTTCCCCAGCGATTCAAATGTTTTCCTCCCCATCAGCACCGGCTTTCCAAGCGTTTTGCGCTTAAAGTATTTCAAGTCTTCGGGCAGGTTCCAGGGCAGTTTGTTCTCATGCCCTATAGCATTGTTTTCAGATACGGCAACTATTGCAGAAACAGTCATAATGTTGCAAAGCTAAAAAAGTAAATCTCAAAGCGACGAATGCTTATACAGCCACCGGTGCTTTTATGGCCGGGTGGTGTTGGTAGTTCTCCAGCGTAAAGTCTTCGTACTTGAAGTCAAATAGGTCTTTCACATCCGGATTTATACGCATCGTCGGCAGCGGATAAGGCGTGCGTGTCAGCTGCAGCTTAGCTTGTTCTATATGATTGCTGTACAGGTGTACATCACCAAAGGTGTGTATGAAATCCCCCGCCTGCAGCCCGCATACCTGCGCCATCATCATGGTCAGCAGTGCATACGAAGCAATATTAAAAGGCACCCCCAGGAAGACGTCCGCACTGCGCTGGTACAGCTGGCAGCTCAGCTTGCCATCCGCCACGTAGAACTGGAACAATGCATGGCAAGGGCTCAGCGCCATCTTCGGCAGGTCTGCCACATTCCAGGCATTCACTATCATGCGCCTGCTGTCCGGGTTTGTTTTTATCTGCTGCAGCACATCCTTTATCTGGTCGTAAGTTGTGCCGTCTGCACCCGTCCAGCTGCGCCATTGGTGTCCATACACCGGTCCCAGGTCGCCATTTTCATTCGCCCATTCATCCCATATGCTCACGCCACGCTCCTTCAGGTAGGCGATATTGGTATCCCCCTTCAGAAACCACAGCAGCTCATGTATTATTGACTTCACATGCAGTTTCTTGGTCGTCACCAGCGGAAACCCCTTCTGCAGATCAAAACGCATCTGGTAGCCAAAGCAGCTCAGCGTCCCCGTTCCCGTACGGTCACTTTTCACAGCCCCCGTATCCAATATATGCTGCAACAGATCAAGATATGCTTGCATGAAATAAATTAAAAATACAAAAGTAAAAACGCAAAACAGGCCACAAAATACCCCCGTAAAATTACCCATTAATTCCCAAAGAGACAGATACAAAGGCTAAAAGATACCCACCGCTGTGAATAACAAGCCTTTCTATTTAGCATTCTTCTTCTTCTTATATAAAATTTCCATGCTTAACAGAAATACTACCGTACTGGTAAGAATACCTGCCAAAAATATAAATATTGCGGTCCAAAAGTGAATTCCAAATACAACATGAAATTTATCAAAGGATTGAATAAAAATAGATATTAAAGCAAAGATTGCTAAAAGAAGTGTGAGTCGGGTTGTATCTCTTTGGTTAGTTCTTTGATGTTCCTCTAAGTTTAACATTCTTGTATTTTCGGCGTTTTTTCTTTTATGTTCGCCCACATAGCCACCTTCTTTGTCAAATAAAAGACCTTTAAGAGTAACTTTACAAGTTCCGCTATTTAAGCTCAAATATTTATCACCGACGAGCTTAGCAATCATTTGTTCTCTATATGATTCAAGAAATTCTACATGCATTGTCGGATACTTTTGTTTAATTTCTGTCCAAGCCTGTTCTATCCCAATTCCTTGAGCAGAATGTTCAGCCATAAATGAAAGCATCCAGTCAAGCCTTATTAGCTGATTAGACTCCTGAATCAGATCTCGAGCATAATTTCGATAAGAGCCTTCTATCTTTAAATTTCTTCCTTCATTTGTAAGAATAATTCTTCGACCTTGATTGAAAGATAAAAAATCGTTACCTGCATAATCGGCAAATCCTTTTTCAACAAGAAAAGTGGTAATGAGAGGTTCGGCACGTAAAACTTCAGTAGGCAATAGGCGAAATTCATTTTGTGGAACTATTGCTAAAAAGTCATCTATTGAAAAGATTTCATTATCAGGAAGAACTGATAGAATATTATCTAAATATTCCACCTCAATATTTGTCATCATTTGTAATTAAATTTAATAGAGACTATGAAAATTACGGAACAATTTGTAGAAACACACTTAGATAATTATGAATAATGACCCGAATATTAACTGGATAGATGACCACGAAGGTTTATTACTAGATGCAAAGGAAATCGAGGCCAGGGCATTAAAATTGAAAAATTTGCCTCAGCGGTTATTTAGATATCAGCCACTAAATGAAAAAGTTCTACAAGCTTTAGATGCTAAAGCCGTTTGGATGTCGCGACTAGAATACTTAAATGACCCCTATGAATGTTCTGCATTGTTTAAATTGAATAAGTATAAAGAGGAATTTTTCTTTAATCCAGATTTTCAAAATGATTTCAAATTAATTCATGGTATAGATATCACAGATCAGGAAATTGATCAGATAAGAGGAAGCACAGACCGATATAACACCTACATAAAAATTTGCAACTCGAAAGGGTTAATAATAAAGGATGCGGACCTGGTTGAAAGGGAAATAAAAGAGATTTATACACATGAGATAGATAGACTAAGAAAAAATCTAATCGTTTGCAGTTTTAGTGAACGAAATAACTCAACTGTAATGTGGGCTCATTATTCTTCCAATCATCAAGGGATATGTATAGAATATAATCTTACATTACAAACTGATATTAGTGCACAGATGTATCCAGTAAAGTACAGTGATGAAATGTTTGATATGACACCAAGCATTCGAAATGGAAGACATAATTCAGGCGCAAATAAAATTCTTGTCGCTTCAATTAGAAAAGCGATGGACTGGAGTTATGAAAAAGAGTGGCGTCTCTTATTTCCTAAGGAAGATAGTAAAATAATAGAAGGTAGCTATTGTAAAGTTGCTATTCCAACTGCTATTTATCTGGGTTCGAAATTTAGTGAAAATAATGCTTGGTGTAGTGAATTATTTAAGGTGTCAAACATTCTAAAAATCCCATTAATTAAAATGCAAATGCACCCAAGTGAATTCAGGATCATTCAAAGTTGATTCTACGTAATTTCTAAATCATTTTCGCGCTTTGTATTCCCCTCAACGAGCCCTAGTTTAAAGGTAATAAAGTAGTTAGCCCATAAGCGCGTTGTCGCTCCAGCTAATGATGGCGCCTTAATTTTTGCCGAAGAAACGACAGATGAAAAACACTGACAGAATTATATAATAATCCACCGAAGCCAATTAGCCCGGCAGCGCAGTAGCACTGTCGCTCATAGTAGTACCAATCCGAAAAAACTGAAGCTTTTTTTTCGGGCGGCTTTCTTTTGCATACTTTTCTTTTCCGCAAAAGAAAAGTATGAACACGCGCTGTACAAGGAACACCGATGTAATGCAAAAAGCAAACAAACACGAGACACATAAACACATTAATTAAACACCTATTATATTTACCCTCCAAACACACACCATGAAAAAAACCATCATCATATATCTCCTCTGTATTTGCTCCATCGCAGCAAAAGCCCAGAAATACCAGGTCTTCGGCGATGTAGGCATTTCCACACTACTTTTTAAATCAACAGATTTTTCAGCAACAATAGATATGATGCATAACCGCAATTTTGGCCTGGGCCTCGGCGCACAAACGGTTAGCACCAATATCTATATCGCTTCACGTCATACGGATACCCCGACTAAGGTCTTTAAAACCTCGCTTTTTCTCGATGCCCGTTGTAATTTATTCATACGCAAAAGCTTTATTTTTCTTTTCACTGATCTCGGCATATCACTTTATCATCAGCCAGCCATAGCTGGTGTACAGGACGGTCATAACAATGGGTTCTATTTAGGGCTAGGCTTTGGTTATTGTTATCCGCTCACGGCGAGAGGCATGGGCCCTTACATCTCCGTCAAGTTAGCATCAGATGCATATTACTACACGGAATATAGTCCTGTAACACTGCAACCCAGCAAAGCAGGCATCCTCGATGGCACGGGCGTACTCGCCCTCGGTTTCAAATTCTAATGAACTATTTAATTTAGCCAGCAAATGGCAAATCCACTCATCATCTTCGACATAGACGGCACACTCACCGACAGCATCAAAATGCATCAGGATCTTTACGCAGCAGTGCTAAGGAAAATTGAACTAAAGAAAGACGACGAATTTGGCAGCTACAAGCACCATACCGACCGCTATATTTTCCGTGAAATATATTATCAAAACCACAGCGCATACCCTACAGAAGAGATTACAAAACATTTTTACAATACTGCCTGGCATGACTATCTGCAACTGGCAGAAGAAAATAAGATAACAGAAATAAAAGGCGCCGCCGTATTTATAAAAGATCAGCTCGAAGCAAATAGCATTCCCTATGTTTTTGCCACGGGTTCTATCACCAGCCTCGCGCTCGAAAAACTAAACATATTTGACATACCCAAAGCAGAGCTGCTGCTGGCAGCTTCAGATGACATAGATAGTAGGGAAGAAATTGTATTAACCGCCCTGCAAAAAGCAAAACATTTCTATAGGAGACCCCATTTTGATATCCCAATCATCATAGGCGACGGCCTATGGGACTACCGTACAGCCCAAAACCTCGGAATGAAATTCCTGGGCATCGGCAACAACCCCAAACTAAAAGAAGCCATAGAAAACAAACAGTCCCCCTGGCCCAATTTCACAAACAAAACCCTCAATAACCTTTTAGAGCAAGCCATACAATAAACTTAAACCAATCTATTCTTTCCTTCCCCGTTTCTAGCAATAGCTTCAGGTTGCATTGAAAAGAAAGTTCATAAGCGCATTGTCGATCAGCCATGATCAAGCCTTAATTTTTGCCGGAGAAATGAGAGAAGAAAAACACCAACGGAATTGTATAATAACATAATCCACCGGAGCCAATTAGCCCGGCAGCGCAGTAGCACTGCCGCTCATAGTAGCACCACCCCGAAAAAACTGAAGCTTTTTTTTCGGGCGGCTTTCTTTTGCATACTTTTCTTTTCCGCAAAAGAAAAGTATGAACACGCGCTGTGTAAGATCACACCAGTGCCAAAAAGAAAATAAACACACAACGCCCGCAAACAACACTTTTCGAATTTTTAATTTTGACGTTTTACTTCATCAATGTGGACATCTAAATTTGGAACCCCCATGTTAATAATAGTACCTTGCCACATCAAGGCCGTCATGTCGAGGGCACCGAGACATCTCCTGAGCCCTTGCACTAAGCTTCATCAAGGAATGAAGCAACGCTCTTTGACATACTGTAACCCTAAACAGTTATCACCCAATCATCTGTCTAGTCCTAAAAAAAGTTTACACATAAAGCGTAAACGATGCAAAAAGTCAAAGGACGTAAAGGACAAAAAGGCAGGGGTACCCACGAGTTGACATTCCGTCGCCATGTAGCCC
>Ga0105237_10008522_pt1 | contig 11087 bp, 12 predicted proteins | sample KBSC24metaG_FD_81520 | JGI IMG/M metagenome (GOLD analysis project Ga0105237, IMG submission 81520) | Corn rhizosphere microbial communities from Kellogg Biological Station, Michigan, USA - KBS C2-4 metaG | ecosystem: Host-associated > Plants > Roots > Rhizosphere > Soil | place: Michigan, USA... | reverse complement strand
TGCTGGCCGCGCTGGCCGAGCGCGGCTGGTCCGCCGTCGCCGGAACCGAAGCCCCGCTGTAGAAGGAGCTCGGCGGGTAGGCTCGCCGCGGCGTCAGCGGACGAGAGTTCGCGGCCGTAAGCCGGAAGGAGTGGGGTGCGCGGGGAGCGCGGCGGACCGGTCATCGCGATCGACGGCCCTTCGGGCTCGGGCAAGTCCACCGTTGCCAGAGCGCTGGCGGCCCGGCTCGGCCTGCGCTACCTGGACACGGGGGCGATGTACCGCGCCGCGACCGCCGCAGTGTTGGCGGCCGGACTCGACCTCACCGACCCCGAACAGATCGCGACGTTCGTCGCCGCACTGGACGTCGAGATCTCCACCGATGCCGCGCCCGCCCGCGTCAGCGTCGGTGGCCGCGACGTCACCGACGAGATTCGCGGGCCCGCGGTCACCGCAGCCGTCAGCGCGGTCAGCGCCCAGCCGGCCGTCCGGGCTGCCATGGTGGCGCGGCAACGCCGGCTCATCGGCGCCGGCGGCATCGTCGTCGAAGGCCGCGACATCGGCACCGCCGTCGCGCCGGACGCTCGTCTCAAGGTCTTCTTGACCGCGCAACCGGGGGAGCGGGCCGCCCGGCGCGCGCTCGAGACGGCCGCGTCGCTCGACGCGACCGAGGCGGATCTCGCCCGCCGCGACCGGCTGGACGCGTCCCGGGCGGCGTCGCCGCTCACCCAGCCGCCCGATGCCCTCGTCGTCGATACCACCGACCTCGACGCCGACGGCGTCGTCGAGCGAATCCTGCGTGCCCTCGACGGCGCGGTCGCCACGGGACGCAAGCCGTGACCAAGCGCGACGACCCGACCCGCGAGACCCTTCCGCTCGCGATCGTGCGCCGGTGCGTCGCCGTGCTGTTGCGGGTGATCTTCCGGCTGCGGGTTCTCGGAGTCGAACACCTGCCGCCGACCGGGCCGGTGCTGCTCGCCGGCAATCACACCGGCTTTCTCGACGGTCCGATCGTGTTCATGATGCTGCCTCGCCCGGCGATGTTCCTGGTGAAGAGCGAGCTCTACTCCGGACCGTGGGCCAAGGTGCTTGCCTTCGCCCGCCAGATCCCGATCCGCCGTGGTGCCCCGGATCGGAGTGCGCTGACCCGTGCGCTGGAGGTCCTCGAGGCGGGCGGCGTGCTCGGCGTCTTCCCCGAAGGCACTAGAGGTGAAGGCAAACTTGAGACTATCCAGCATGGGATCGGCTACTTAGCCTTGCGTGCGGACTGTCCCGTCGTACCAGTCCTCTGCACCGGCACGGCGGCCGCGCTGCCGAAGGGCCGGCTGCTGCCGCGCTGGCGGGCGCCCGTCGACGTCGTGTTCGGTCCGGCGTTCCGGCTCGACGTCGACGGCAATCCGCGGGCGCGCAGCACGGTCGCGGCCGCGGCCGAGCAGGTCCGCGAACACCTGCTCGCGCACCTCGAAGCCACCGCTGCGCCGGGCCGATGACTGCCGCACCAGACCTCCCCGTCCTCGCGGTCGTCGGGCGGCCGAACGTCGGCAAGTCGACGCTGGTCAACCGCGTGCTCGGCCGCCGGGAGGCCGTGGTCGAGGACGTGCCGGGAGTGACCCGGGATCGGGTCGCGTACGACGCCATCTGGAACGGCCGCCGGTTCACCGTCGTCGACACGGGCGGCTGGCAGCGTGACGCCCGCGGGATGGCCGGCCGGATCGCCGAGCAGGCCGAGATCGCGGTGAGCGCGGCCGACGCCGTCCTGCTGGTCGTCGACGCGACGGTCGGCGTGACCGACGCGGACGAGGCGATCGCGCGGGTGCTGCAGCGCTCCGGCAAGCCGGTCGTGCTCGCCGCGAACAAGGTCGACGACGCCCGCGCCGAGCTCGACGCGGCCGACCTGTGGCGGCTCGGCGTCGGCGAGCCGCGCCCGGTCAGCGCCCTGCACGGCCGCGGCAGCGGCGACCTGCTCGACGAGATCCTGCGCCAGCTGCCGGACGCGCCGCCCGAGCGCGCCGCCGCGGCCGCCGGCCCGCGCCGGGTCGCGCTCGTCGGCCGGCCGAATGTCGGCAAGTCCAGCCTGCTCAACAAGCTTGCGGGCGAGGAGCGCGCGCTCGTCGACCCGGCGGCCGGCACGACCCGCGATCCGGTCGACAGCCTGATCGATATCGACGGCTCGACTTGGCGCTTTGTCGACACGGCGGGGCTCAAACGGCGATCGCACGAGGCGAAGGGCGCCGATTACTACGCGATCCTGCGCACCGCGGCGGCGATCGAGGCGGCCGAGGTCGCCCTGGTGCTGCTTGACTCGGACGACCCGATCACGGAGCAGGACCAGCGCGTGATCGGTCAGGTCATCGAGGCCGGCCGGGCGTTGGTGCTGGCGTTCAACAAGGCCGACCTCGTCGACGCCGACCGCCGGGCCGAGATCGACAAGAACGCTGAGCGCGAGTTGGCCCGGGTGCCGTGGGCGGCCCGGATCAACATCTCGGCGCTCACCGGCCGCGGCGTGCACCGGCTTGCCCCGGCCCTGACCGAGGCGCTCGCGAGTTGGGAGACCCGGGTCCCGACCGCCGAGCTCAACGCGTTCCTCGGCGACATCGTGGCCGCGACGCCACCGCCGGTGCGCGGCGGCAAGCAGCCGCGCATCCTGTTCGCCACCCAGCCCGGCGTCGCCCCGCCGCGGTTCGTGTTGTTCACCACCGGCCCGCTGGAGCCGTCGTACCGGCGCTTCCTCGAGCGGCGGCTGCGCGAGCAGTTCGGCTTCCGCGGGACGCCGATCGAGGTCGCGGTGAAGGCGCGGGAGAAACGCAGCCGCTGAGCAGCGGCGGGCAGTCGCGCCGGTCGCGAGATTTTGTCGGGCTGACAGGATTTGAACCTGCGACCCCTTGACCCCCAGTCAAGTGCGCTACCAAACTGCGCCACAGCCCGTAGGGCGCCCAAAGGCGCCGGGCACGGAGTCTATCGGCTCGTGCGACCGGTGTGATTTGGTACGGCTGCGACCATGACGAGCACAATGACGCGCACCGTGACCGCTGAGGCGCCCGCTGACCGGGTCTGGACGATCCCCAACCTGCTCAGCCTGCTTCGGCTGCTCGGCGTGCCGGTGTTTCTCTGGCTCGTCCTCGGCCCCGAGGCCGACGGCTGGGCGTTCGCCGTCCTCGCCTTCGGCGGCCTCTCCGATTACGCCGACGGAAAGATCGCCCGCCGGTTCAACCAATCCAGCCGGCTCGGCGCGGTGCTCGATCCAGCCGCCGATCGTCTCTACATCCTCGCGACGATCAGCGCGCTGGCCGCCCGCGGCATCATTCCGATCTGGCTGGCGGTCGCGGTGCCCGGGCGCGACGTGCTGCTCGCGCTGACGTTGCCGGTGCTGCGCCGGCACGGCTATGGCCCACTCCCGGTCAACTTCGCCGGCAAGGCGGCGACGCTCAACTTGCTCTACGCGATCCCGCTGCTGTTGCTCGCCGACACCGGGGGCGCCTTCGGGACCGTCGCCCGCGCGGCCGGCTGGGCGTTCACCGGGTGGGGCGCGGCGCTCTACTGGTGGGCCGGCGCGCTGTATGTCATCCAGGTGCGGCGGCTCGTCGTGGCGGACCGGGTGGCGGCATGAAGGCCGTCGTGATGGCCGGGGGCGAGGGCAGCCGGCTGCGCCCGATGACCGCGAACCTGCCCAAGCCGCTGCTCCCGGTCGCGAACCGGCCGGTCATGGAGCACATGCTGCTGCTGCTGCGCCGACATGGCATCACCGACACGGTCGTGACCGTGCAATTCCTCGCCTCGCTGGTGCGCAATTACTTCGGCGACGGCGACGAGCTCGGCATGAGCCTGCAGTACGCCACCGAGCAGCGACCGCTCGGCACCGCCGGCAGCGTGAAGAACGCCGAGGCCGCGCTGCGCGACGACACCTTCCTCGTCGTCTCCGGCGACGCGCTCACCGACGCGAACCTCACCGAGATGATCGCCTTCCATCGTGAGCACGGCGCGCTTGTCACGGTGGGCCTCAAGGCGGTGCCGGATCCGCTGGAGTACGGCATCGTCATCCGCGACGCCGACGGCCGGGTCAACCGGTTCCTCGAGAAGCCCACGTGGGGCCAGGTGTTCAGCGACACCGTGAACACCGGCATCTATGTGATGGAGCCCGAGGTCCTCGACGAGGTGACCGACGGCGACGAGGTCGACTGGTCGGCCGACGTGTTCCCTCGGTTGCTGGCGATCGGAGCGCCGGTGTACGGCTATGCGTTCGACGGCTACTGGGAAGACGTCGGCACGCTGGAGAGCTATCGACAAGCGCACCTTGACGTGCTTAACCGTCAAGTCGAGGTCGAGATGGGCGCATTTGAAATGTCGCCCGGCGTATGGCTCGGGGAAGGCGCGGAGATCGACCCCGACGTCGAGATCAGCGGCCCGCTGCTCGTCGGCGATTACAGCCGGGTCGAGGCCGGCGCCTCCCTGCTGCCGTACACCGTTCTGGGCAGCAATGTCGTCGTCAAGGCCGGCGCGGTCCTCGAGCGCACCGTCATCCACGACAACGTGTTCATCGGGCCGCGAGCCCGGCTGCGCGGCTGCGTTGTCGGCCGTAACACCGACATCATGCGGGCGGCCCGGGCCGACGAGGGCGCGGTCGTCGGCGACGACTGTGTGGTCGAGCAGGAGGCGTTCCTGTCCGCCGGCGTCCGCGTCTACCCGTTCAAGACCGTCGAGGCCGGCGCGGTCGTCACGAGCAGCGTGATCTGGGAGTCCCGCGGCCACCGCAGCCTGTTCGGCCCGCACGGCGTCTCCGGATTGGTCAACGTCGAGATCACGCCCGACCTCGCCGTGCGGCTGGCGAGCGCATGGGCCACCACGCTGCACAAGGGCAGCGTCGTCGTCGCGAGCCGCGACGTCTCGCGCGCGGCCACGGCGCTGAAACGAGCGGTGGTCAGCGCGCTCACGGCAAGCGCGATTGACGTCCGCGATCTCGAGGTCGCGCCCGCCCCGGTCGCCCGGTTCGCCACGGCGCACAGCGATGCCGTGGGCGGCGTGATGATCCACACGACGGCCGGCGACTCGCAGAGCGTCGACATCGTCTTCCTCGACGAGAACGGCGCCGACCTCTCCCCGGGCGGTCAGCGCAAGCTGGAGCGGGTCTTCTCCCGGCAGGAGTTTCGCCGGGCGTTCCCGGGCGAGATCGCGCAACTGTCGTATCCCGCGCGCTCGGTCGAGACCTACGTGCAGGAGGTCCTGGCCAGCGTCGACACGGGCGGGGTCGCCGAGGCCGATCTGCGCGTCGTGATCGACACTGCGGGCGGCTCGGCCGCCGTCGTCCTGCCGACGCTGCTCGGCCGGCTCGGCGTCGACGCGCTCGTGGTCAACAACCGGCTCGACGAGACCAACCCGACCGAGACGCTCGAACAGCACCTGCAAGGCCTCGACCGGCTCGGCGAGCTCGTCGCGTCGTCGCGGGCGGCGTTTGGCGCTCGGTTCGACCCGGTGGCCGAACGCCTGGCCCTGGTCGACGAGCGCGGGCAGGTCATCCATGACGACCGCGCCCTGCTGGTCGTGATGGACCTCGTCGCAGCTGAGCGCCGTACTGGCCTGGTCGCGCTGCCGGTGACGACCACGCGAGTGGCGGAGCAGGTCGCGCAGTTCCACGGCGTCGGCATCGCCTGGACCGGCACGGCGCCGCAACTGCTGTCGGCGGCTGCCGCTCGCCCGGACGTGGTGTTCGCCGGCGACGGCCGCGGCGGGTTCGTCGTCCCGGAGTTCTCCACCGCCGTCGACGGGATCGCGTCGTTCGCCCGGCTGCTCGGCCTGGTCGCCCGCACGAAGCTGACGATGAGCGAGATCGACGCGCGCATCCCGCTGGCGGCGGTACGGCGGCGTTCGCTGCCGACGCCGTGGGCGGCGAAGGGGGCGGTCATGCGCGCGGTGCTCGAAGCCGCCGACGACCGCCTGGTCGACACCACCGACGGAGTCCGCGTGGTCGAGCCGGACGGCCGGTGGGCGCTCGTGCTGCCGGACCCGGCCGAGGCGGTGACCCATCTGTGGGCCGAAGCGGCGACGCCGAGTGAGGCCGAGCGCCTGCTCGACGAATGGTCCGCGGTCGTCGAGGTTGCACACAGCTAGTGCAGACGCAACGCGAGCCGGCGCCTCGGCCCACTCGATCGACTCGGCCGACCCGGCCGGATGCGTCGATGTCTCTTCTTATCGACTTGTCGACGGATGCGCTGGATCCTGGTTACGCCGCCGCCGCGGCCCGCAAGCGCGCTGCGGGGGTCGAGCCGCGGCCGCGGTGGTCGCTGGTCGGCGCGACGATCGCCGCCGCGGTTCTGCTGATCGTGATCGCCGCGGTGCAGACGCGGGCGAGCGCGCCGGCCGCGGCGAAGTCCCGATCGGCGCTGATCGCCGCGGTGAATCGGCAGACGGCGACCGTCGACCAGTTGGAGAGGTCGCTTGCCGCGTTGAGCGCCAAGCAGGCGACGTTGCGCGACGCGACGCTCGTCTCGACCAGCGCCGGCGCCGCGCTGGCCCGTCGGATCGCCGCCGAGGAGCTCGCACTCGGGACGCTGCCGGTGATCGGGCCGGGGCTGCGGGTGTCCGTCGCCGACGCGAGCACGTCCACCGGTGGCCGCAGCCGGGTCCTCGACCGCGACCTGCAGGACGTGGTCAACGCGCTCTGGACCGCCGGCGCGGAGGCGATCGCGGTGAACGGCGAGCGGCTCACCTCGCAGTCGGCCATTCGCCAAGCCGGCGACGCCATCCTCGTCGACTTCCGCCCGTTGGTTTCGCCTTACGTCATCACGGCGATCGGACCTGCGGTTGACCTCGAGACTCGATTCGGGGCCAGCCGTACGGCGGCCCGCATGCGCGGGTTCGCCCAGCTCTACGGCCTGCGCTTCGGCTACTCGCGCGCGAGCCGACTGTCGCTGCCCGCCGCCGCCGACGTCACGCTGCACTTCGCTCGACCCGCGCCCGCCCCATTGTCGAGAGGCCCGTCGTGATCGTCCTGCTCGCCGTCGCCGTTGGTGTCTCGCTCGGGCTGGTCCTCCAGCCGACCGTGCCGCTCGACCTGCAGCCCTACCTGCCGATCGCCGTCGTGGCCGCGCTCGACGCGCTGTTCGGCGGCGTGCGCGCGTGGCTGGAGCACATCTTCGACGACCGCGTCTTCGTGGTCTCGTTCGTCGCGAACGTGCTGGTTGCGAGCCTGATCGTGTACGTCGGCGACAAGCTCGGCGTCGGTGGGCAGCTCTCCACCAGCATCGTCGTCGTCCTCGGCATCCGGATCTTCTCCAACGCCGCCGCCATCCGCCGCCGGGTCTTCCGCGCATGACCCCCGACGAGGCAACCGGGGCGACCGGGGCGGAGGAGCCGCTGCGCCAGCGCCTGACCCGGGCGCTGTTCGCCCGTCCCGGGCGAGCTCAACTCGGCGTGGCGGCCCTGTGCGGGCTGCTCGCCTTCGCGCTCGTGACGCAGGTCCGGACGACGGCGGCGGGATCCGGCACGCTCGCGAGCGCCCGACCCGACGACCTCGTCAGCATCCTCGCCGACCTGTCGGGGCGGGCCGACCGGCTCCGGTCGCAGGTGGCCGACCTGCAGCGCAGCGAGGCGCTGCTCACCAACGGCTCGACCCGCGACTCCGCCGCGCTCGCCCAAGCGCGATCGCGGGCGCAGACCCTCGGGATTCTCACCGGCACGCTCGCCGCGCGCGGGCCAGGCGTCGTGCTGACGATCCAAGACCCGCAGCTGCAGGTTCGCTCGGACATCGTCCTGAACGCGATCGAGGAGCTGCGCGACGCGGGCGCCGAGGCAATGCAGATCGCCGGCACCGGCGGCGTCGTCCGCATCGTGACGTCGACGGCGGTCGGTGATCTGGGCAGCCGGATCACCGTGGACGGGGTGGCACTGACCGCGCCGCTGCGCCTGGTCGCGATCGGTGACTCACGCACCCTGTCGACCGCGCTCAGCTTCCCCGGCGGAGCGGTCGACGCCGTCGACGCCGCGCCCGGCGCGCATGCGATCGTGACCGCGTCGCCGGCGGTCTCGGTGACCGCCTTGCGGGCCCTGGCGGCGCCTCGTTACGCTTCGCCCGCTCCCGCGCCCACACCTTGACCCGCCCGGAGGATCGGCCCGTGATACCCGACGACCTGCACTACACGGCCGAGCACGAATGGGTCCGCGACCTCGGTGACGGGCGGGTGCGCATCGGGATCACCGACTACGCCCAGGAGGCCTTGGGGGACGTCGTCTACGTGAGCCTGCCCGAGGCGGGGGCGTCGGTCGACGCGGGGCAGTCGTTCGGCGAGGTCGAGTCGACGAAGAGCGTGTCCGAGATCTACGCGCCGGTCGCCGGCGAGGTCGTCGCCCGCAACGAGGCGCTCGAGTCGCAGCCCGAGCTGGTCAACGCGGACCCGTACGGCGACGGCTGGATCGCGGAGCTGTCGACCCCCGGCGATGGGCTCGCCGGCCTGCTCGACGCGGCGGCGTACCAGAAACTGACCGAACAGTAGATCGCGTGCTCGTCTCACCCTCGCCTGGAGGGTGTGCCGGTTTGCCCCGCCACGCCGGGTCCGGTTGACCCCTTCCGAAGCGGCTATTACGGTGCACGGCACCTGAACCTCAACATGACGGTCGGCCATTGGCCGGCCTTTGGCCCAGCCCGGGAAGGGGTAGCAACGTGGCTACCGTGTTCTGCACCCAGTGCGGACAGCAGAACCCCGACGACAGCCGGTTCTGCGCGCGCTGCGGCGCCCCGCTGACCATTCCGGGTTCAGGACCGGGCGGGGGAGGCGGCGCCGAGCAGACCAGCACGATCTCGATGGCGGGCCTCGAGGCGGCCGAGGAGGCCGACCGGGAGCTGCACGCCGACGTCGGCACCGACGCGTTGCCGCGGGGGACCGGCCTGCTCGTGGTCAAGCGCGGGCCGAACGCCGGCAGCCGGTTCCTGCTCGACAAGGACGTCACGACCGCCGGCCGCCACCCGGAAAGCGACATCTTCTTGGACGACGTCACGGTCTCGCGCCGGCACGCCGAGTTCGCCCGGGCCGGCGACACGTTCAGCGTCCGCGACGTCGGCAGCCTCAACGGCACCTACCTCAACCGCGAGCGGATCGACGACGCGCCGCTGACCAACGGCGACGAGGTCCAGATCGGCAAGTTCCGGCTCGTCTACTTCACCAGCGGAGGGGAGGTCGGCGGGTGAGCGCGACCGCATCGCACGCCTTCCTCAGCATCGGCGAGGTCCTGGCCCAGCTGCGCCCGGACTACCCGGACGTCACGATCTCCAAGATCCGGTTCCTCGAAGCCGAAGGGCTGATCGAGCCCGAGCGCACGCCCTCGGGTTACCGCAAGTTCTCCCGTGAAGACGTCGCGCGGTTGCGCTATGTGCTGACCGCGCAGCGCGATCAGTACCTTCCGCTGCGGGTGATCAAGGCGCACCTCGAGGCGATCGACCGTGGCCTCGAGCCGCCCGACTCGCCGGGCGGCGGCCCGCAGGTGCCGCGCGCGCTGGCAGTCGCCGACGGCCTGCCGGGACCGGACACGTTCGGCCGGGAGACCAGCGAATTGCGGCTGTCCCGCGACGAGCTCATCGACGCGGCCGCGATCGAACCGGCGCAACTCAGCCAACTCGAGCAGTTCGGTCTGCTCGCTGCCCGGCCCGGCGGCTTCTACGACGGCGACTCGCTGGTCATCGCCAAGACGGTCGCCGAGATGAGCCGGTTCGGGCTCGAGCCGCGCCACCTGCGGGCGTTCCGCGCGGCGGCGGATCGCGAAGTCGGCCTCGTCGAGCAGGTCGTCGCACCACTCGTTCGCCAGCGCAATCCGGAGGCACGCGGGCGGGCCGAGGAGGTCGCACGGGAACTCGCGGCCTTGTCGGTCAAGCTGCACGCGACGCTTGTCCGCTCGGGCCTGCGGCCACAGTTCGGCCGCTGAATCAAAGCGCCTAAAGACCCCGCCGTACCGGTGTAGCGTGGGCCGCGTCTCTCATGGCGCGGCGCGACGGGGAGTGGACAGGTTGCACGAGCTGACTGTGGTCGGAGTTCGGGTGGAGCTCCCCTCCAACCAGCCGATCGTGCTGCTCAAAGAGGCCGACGGCGACCGCTACTTGCCGATCTGGATCGGAGCGGTCGAGGCGACCGCGATCGCGTTTGCCCAGCAGGGCGTGACGCCGGCCCGCCCGCTCACCCATGACCTGCTCAAGGATGTCATCGAAGCCCTCGGCGCCGACCTCGGCTCGGTCACCATCACCGATCTGCGTGACGGCATCTACTACGCCGACCTGCAGTTCAACTCCGGCGCCACCGTCTCGGCTCGACCGTCGGACGCGATCGCGCTCGCGATGCGGACCGGCACGACCATCTACGCCGAGGAGTCGGTCCTCGCTGAGGCCGGCGTCGCCATCCCCGACGAGGCGGACGACGAAGAGGACGGCGACGTCGTCGAGCGGTTCAAAGAGTTCCTCGACCAGGTGTCGCCGGAAGACTTCGAGACCGGCAGCGAGCAAGGCAACTGACTGCCTCCGCGCACGGGCAGCCTCACCCTTGAGTAGATCTCAACCTCGACCTCTACCTGAGAGTCTGAACACGCGGGGTCGAGGATTGACGATCGAGGCGTCGAGACCTACCGTCGGGACCCCGGAATTGCAACGGTGAAGTTCTCGCGGACGAAGGCGGCGGCGATGGTCAAGGACAGCGGCGACGACGGCCACCAGGGCGCGCTTTTCGGCTTGCAGGAGGCCGCGCCGGCCGACGGTGTCGGCTACCGCGGGCCGACGGTGCTGTCGGCCGCCGGCATCACCTACCGCCAGCTCGACTACTGGGCCAGGACCGGCCTGGTCGAGCCCGGGGTCCGGGCGGCGGCCGGCTCCGGCAGCCAGCGGCTCTACTCCTTCCGCGACATCCTGGTGCTCAAGGTCGTCAAACGACTGCTGGACACCGGCGTCTCCCTGCAGAACATCCGTACGGCGGTCGAGCACCTGCGCGAGCGGGGCATCGACGACCTGGCCCAGATCACCCTGATGAGCGACGGCGCCTCGGTCTACGAGTGCACCTCCGCCGACGAGGTCGTCGACCTGGTCCAGGGCGGCCAGGGCGTGTTCGGCATCGCCGTCGGCCGCGTGGTCCGCGAGGTCGAGG
>Ga0105237_10008520_pt1 | contig 11088 bp, 7 predicted proteins | sample KBSC24metaG_FD_81520 | JGI IMG/M metagenome (GOLD analysis project Ga0105237, IMG submission 81520) | Corn rhizosphere microbial communities from Kellogg Biological Station, Michigan, USA - KBS C2-4 metaG | ecosystem: Host-associated > Plants > Roots > Rhizosphere > Soil | place: Michigan, USA... | reverse complement strand
AAACGTAAGAGACGGAAAAAGATGGATCATTTATTTGAAAAATACAACCCTCATTACGTTTATCACACGACGCCCTATGAGCGCGCTCCAATCGTGGAAGATAAAGCAACTGAGGCCATGGAAACTAATGTTTTAAGCGCTAAAGCAAAAGTCGATCTGGTACACAGATTAAAAAACAAAAAATTTAATTTTTGAGGAATTAGATGTTACAACTAACACTACCATATGAAAAAAATATTACTCTTTATCATCCCTCTCTGTTTTATTGGGTCGTGCAACAAAAGCACTGTTAGTAACGAGACGGTGGTGTATCACAATGATTTTGAAACCAACGATCTGTCGAACATTACCAATGGAACGATCACTCAATTTAATAACTCCGCAGTACTGGGGCGGTACAACGACACCAGTTTTACCCTTTCACTAAAAGGACTGCCTAACCATGACCTAATTACTATTTCGTTTGATTTGTACATTCACGATAGTTGGGACGGAAATAAAGCTACGCCTGATGGTCCGGACATTTGGGAGATGATAGTAGATAACAGTCGTTACATTTATACTACCTTTTCAAATTCTGACTGCTTGCCCGGCAATTTCTGTTCGCCGCAGTCGTATCCACTGGATTACCCGAATAACTACAATAATCCGAAAACCGGGGCGTACAGGACTGATTTGCCCGGCGCCTGCAGCTGGGCAAGCAGCACTCATGGCACCACGATGTATAAGATTTCAAAGACCTTTAAGCATTCTGAAAAAACATTAGTACTACAGTGCCTGGATAAACTTGTTCAACCAAACACGATTGATCCAAAATGTGACGAAAGTTGGTCAATAGATAATATCAATGTTAAAGCAATTACCTTATGAAGATCCTGAAGCTTGCATTAATATGTGCGCTAGCAACTTTTGTGCAATTTAGTGCTAAGGCGCAAACTTTGCCTGTTGGCACAACGGCGCTCGAAGACTATTACAGAAGGGCGCAACTCCTTGGAACTGCCGACTCAAGCGTATCGTTTACTGTTCGACCTTTATTTACCGGCAGCATAACCAAAGGCTCAAATATATTTTATCCTGACAGCACGGCACAAAAATATACAGGTTTTGGCTCGAGCAGGTTGTGGAAACCAGCAAAAAAAGATGCTTTAGAGATTAGGCTATTACCAGTAAGCATTCAAACTCAATTTAACTCCGATCACCCCTATGGATGGAACGATGGTATAATGATACCTGCCAAAGGATTGCAGGGAGTTTTGAGTGCAGGTGTTTTTGCGCAATACGGCCCTTTGACAATACAGTTGAGGCCGGAGTTTTTGATGGCTGCAAACTCAGATTTTGTAACATTTAATCCCAATCATTATGATGTAATCTTCGCCCGTTACTATGATATCTACAATAATATTGATTTACCAGCGCGTTTTGGTACTTCAGGGTATGATAGGGTACGCTGGGGGCAAAGTAGCATACGGGTAAATTATAAGGCGATGTCGCTCGGCTTATCGACCGAAAATTTGTGGTGGGGGCCGGGTATCCGCAACTCGCTGTTAATGAGCAATACAGCGCCGGGTTTTTTACACGCGACCTTAAACACCACCCGCCCGATAAAAACCGCAATAGGCTCGTTTGAAGGACAACTCATAGGTGGGAAACTCAATAATTCGGGTTACCCGCCCCTGGAACCGGGACATACTTATTTTGGTACGGACCTTTATGTTCCAAAACCTACCGATTGGAGATACCTGGCGGGAATTGTGCTTACGTGGCAGCCAAAATGGATTCCAGGTTTATTCCTTGGATTTGACCAGAGTTCGCAGACTTACGGGAAAGATTTGAATGGTATTAAAAGCATCCTGCCTCTTTTTTCACCGATAAAGAAAGTTGGGGCGCCTAATGACGCGATCAACAAGCAAGATGAGCGGAGCTCGTTATTTATGCGCTGGTTATGGCCGCAGGAAAACGCTGAAATTTATTTTGAATGGGGACACAACAATTATACAGGCGATTTAACTCAGGCTGAATTAAACCCGAGTGAATCCCGTGCGTACATTTTTGGGATTAGAAAACTAGTGCCTTTTAATACTGCAAAACAAGAAAATGTTTTGATAGGGATAGAAGTTACTCAATTGCAGGAAACGTCTTTCGATAAAATTAAGGCAGGTGATGAGTGGTATACAAGCAAAGGCATCCCTGAGGGGTATACTAATTATGGCGAAGTACTTGGTGCCGGCATCGGCCCCGGAGGTAATTTACAAACGCTGGAGGTAAGCTGGGTAAAAGGGCTTAAGAAAATCGGACTGCAGTTTGAACGGTACATCCATAATAACGATTTTTATTATTATGCTTACTATGACAGTTATGATTTCAGAAGGCACTGGGTTGATTTGAGCATCGCAGCAAATGGCGAATGGAATTATAATAACCTGTTATTTAATGTTAAGATACAGGGTATAAAATCGTTAAATTATCAGTGGTACTTAAAACAGATCGGCAATACATATTTTACAAATGGTGCCAATGCAGTTAATGTACAAATTCAGGCAGGTGTTACATATAGGTTTTAACCGCTAAAGTTACAGATGAAAAAGATATTTTTTATATTAAGCATGGCGTTAGCCTTTACAGGTTTGTTGAAAAGCAAGGTGAGCGCTCAGTCCGTTCCGGTTGGCACACCTGCGCTTGACGATTACTATCGCAGGATGCAGCTACTTGGAAAGGTCGACTCGAATTTTTCGTTTACCATACGACCGCTTTTTCCAGGCGCGGCGTTTAAGAAGCAAAATGCATACGATCCCGACACTACATTAAAAAGCGATAATTGGACACCCGCAGGCCCTGTTAGCTTTGGCAACGGTGCCGGATCGTTTCAAATATTGCCGTTTAGCTGGCAACAGCAATTTAATTCTGACCACCCGTATGGTTGGAACGATGGGGCGATGATACCAGCCAAAGGGTATCAAACTATGGTGAGTGGCGGGATATTTTTAAAGTATGGCCCTTTAAGTATTCAATTCCGACCGGAGTTTGTTTATGCCGCTAACCCACCTTTTAATGGATTTGCTTCGGGCCATTCAGACCAGGAGTTGATCAAATACTATGGGTTTTACAATAACATTGACAACCCGGAACGTTTTGGCACTAAAGCCTATAGCAAAGCATTTTTAGGACAAAGCAGTATCCGGCTGACTTTCGATCCGGTATCAATCGGACTGTCGAATGAAAATCTTTGGTGGGGGCCGGGTATTCGTAATTCGCTGATCCTGGGAAATAATGCCCCGGGGTTTAAACATTTTACAATTAACACCGTACGCCCGATAAATACCCCGATTGGATCGTTTGAATTCCAGGTAATTGCCGCTCGTTTGGATGCTTCAAACTTTCCGCCTTTATTAACTACCACTACCTCGACAGGGACTAACCTTATACGGGCAAAAACCAATGATTGGAGATATTATACAGGGGTAAACATTAATTATCACATAAAGTGGGTTGAAGGTTTGACATTGGGACTAACCAGGACCTTTGATGCATATCATAAAGATATTAATACGCTTAGTGAGTACGTCCCCTTCTTTTACCCATATCAAAAACAAAATACAAGTGATGGCGACCCCATCCCCCGCGACCAGTTAACTTCATTATATGCCAGGTGGTTGTTTACAAAGGCTCAGGCCGAGGTCTATTTTGAGTATGGCTTAAACGATAATTCATACAATTTCAGGGATTTTATAGGATCTCCTGACCATTCCCGTGCTTATATATTTGGAGTGCGTAAAATGCTTCCTTTTGGCGGCCATGAAGATCAGCATATTTTATTAAGTGGAGAAATAACGCAGCTTTCGCAATCTGTAGATAGATTGGTAAGAACAGCAGGGGGATGGTATATTCACGGCGGGGTAAGGCAAGGCCAAACTAACGAGGGACAAATTATTGGAGCAGGTACTGGTTCCGGAGGGAACCTTCAGTCGATGGATGTGAGCTGGGTTTCAGGGTTAAAAAAGCTCGGCGTTAGACTTGAGCGCTATGAGCACAATGTTGACTTTAGCAGCGTAGCATTTCCAGATATTAATGGCAACAGCAGAAAATGGGTTGACTTTGCATTTGCTTTGCAGGGAGAGTGGAATTATAAAAACTTGATATTTAACGCCACCTTAGAGGAAGTTAAATCGTTAAACTACGAATGGATTTTAAAAGATTATAATTCATCACAATATTATATTCCGCATAACACGGTCTATAACCTTCACGCAGTAATTGGCGCTACATACAGGTTTTAGGTCCTTTTTTTCCGGGTTATCAGTATATAAAAGCTGAATAATAATCCTGAAATTATTAAGCCACTTAATATGGCGATAGAATATTTGAGTTTGTTCTTCTTTAGTGGCAACTCAGGTTCATCAACTATTTGAACGGTTGGTGTTTCCTGTGCGAGCATCGTTTTGCTCGATTCAAGGTTTTTAACCGTTTCGGAAAAAACGGTGGACAGGACAATCTTGTCGCGTTCTTTTATATCAACATTGGCTGATGCCCTGGTATAAGCGGGGTTAACATCAAGCAATGTTTGGTTTGCACTGGACAAGTCGTAAGTTTTATGGTTCAAAATAGCACCAATACTGTCAGCGCGTTGCTGCAGTCGCTCCACATTATTCCTTAGCCGCTTTGTTTTGGTACTAATAAAAAAATCAGTGGACTGTTTAATCATCCTGGTGCAAAACAGTTGAGCCAGCTTTTCATCCTTCATGGTAGCATTTACTTCGAAGAAACCAAGTTTTTTATCGGTTTTATCAATACCAAACTCGCCTGATAATATAAGTGTTGTCATTTCGTGCAGGAGGCTATCCTGCAGGCGTGTATTATTTTTACCGTTTAATGGAAAACGAGTGATCTTCCCGTCGGGACTGTATTTAAGCCACTTTTTGTCAAGCTTGTTTACCGCAGCATAGCGGTCGGCAAGGGTTTGTGTACTATCGTAAGCGGTTAACAGTGTAGCTTTTATCAATTTATGGCTCTTTATCAATTCCTCAACATTGTCGCCGGCTAAAACACCGCTGGCGCCGCCAAGTCCATCGAGATTGAATCCAAACTGACCTGCCAGCGCTGAGAGACCACCTGCGCTGCCTGATGATTTTGCATCATCCACGACAAATGTTAGCCTGGCAGTATAGGATGGTGTCCACAACCAGGCGGTTAGCGCGCCCGCAAGGCAGCCGACAATTAAAACCAGCGCCAAGGCTTTTTTAAACTGAAAAATATAAGCTATATCCGCAACACGGTCTTGAAGTACCTTTTTTATAGAAAATTCGGGCTCGTAAGGATATGGTGGATTTTCCTGGCTCATTCTTATTTGTGTAAAATGGCAATAATACTAACTATTGCTGTTAACGCTGCAGCTATGCTGCCAATATCTCCTACGCCTATTTTGATACGGTTATCCGGCGTTTTTTCGGGCACTATAATCTTACTTCCGGGTTTCACTGAAGGATAGTTGCGAAAGAACAGAAAATGCCTTACAGGTTGGTTTAAGCCATCGGGATACTTAATGTAAGCGCCCTTTAACCTTGCTTTTTCGGTTGTGCCACCCGCGGCATTAATGTAGTATTTAAAACTGCTGCCGTTATAACTTATGTACTGTGGATTGTTTACCGAGCCGGATACTTCAACATATGAGATAACCCTCGGAACATAAACACTGTCGCCCGGCATTAATACCATATTACTGTTCTCTATTTTATTACCGTCCTTCCGGGTAAGATCAACATTTACGCGTATTCCTTTTCTGAAAACCTGGGCATTTTGCAACGAACCATAAGGCGTTACGCCACCGGCCCGATTTAAAAAATCAAGCGCTGTTTCGTCCTGTTTTTGAACTGCATAGTCGCCAGGGAATACCACCTCACCTTTAATGCTCACGTTTCCTAATGAGCGATAGTTGACAAGGCGAGGCACATAGATAAAATCCATCGGCTGTAATTCAACGTCCTTGCCGGCATCCGGATTATCCATATTTACAACAAAAGTATTTACCAGTTTATTGGCTACCGTGTCCGATTCATTTTTTATAATCCTTGATATCTCAACGTGGTGATTAGCCGCCTCGTCAGCAAACCCGCCCGCCATTGCAATTACATCAGCCAGCTTTAACCCGGAACGGTAGGTGAAAACTGCTGGCTTCCGTACAAAACCATCTACCACAACTTTTTGGTTTGAAATAAATACATCGCGGTTAAGCACCATCACCGAATCTTCGCGTAACAAAGCAACGTCATTTTTGCCGGCGATTACATCGCCAGGATTAAATGATATCAGTTGCCGTTCGAGGTTTGGCATTGTTCTTTTTATATAGCCGCGTTCCATATAGGCTTCGGGTTTTAATCCTTGCGCACTTTTTAATAGCGCGCTTAAAGTAAAGCCAGCAGTAAGCTCATAAACGCCGGGGCGATAAACCGCTCCTTCGAGTACTATTCTATTGGTGTAGCGGTTTGTAATGGCTCCTATTTGTACTAAATCGCCATTATGGGGTATGTAGTTTGCAAATAAGTTTGCCGGTACGTCCTTAACCTCGCGTTCCAGCGCATTAATTTGGTCGACCTTGGCAATTCCCTTGTAGGCTACATCAGTAAAGCCACCTGCATATTTTATAAGGTCGTCTAACTGTTCATTATCCTTTAACTCGTAAATGGCAGGATTTTTTACTTCGCCACTAATGCCAACACGTTTTTTATAAACCGGGATGTGTATTACATCCTGATCTTCGAGCCTTATATTACCATCCAACAGCCCCTGCTGGAGAAATGCATAAAAGTCGACCGTTTTGTATACTTTATTATTTCTTATCAGCTCAATGTTTCTTAGCGATCCGTTTTGATTTGGGCCGCCTGAGTTGTATAAAGCGTTAAACAAAGTTGAAAGGGCCGATAGGGTGTATGACCCCGGAGTCTTCACTTCTCCCACCAACGTAATCTTTATGCTACGGGTATTACCAAGGTTTACAGCCAATTGTGTTTGGCCCGAGCTTAGGGCAGGGTAAACCCTGTTCATTTTGGTTTTAATAAGTTTTGTAGCCTGCTCAATAGTAAAACCATTTACATAAACTATACCGGCATAAGGTACCTGGACATTGCCCTCCGGTGTTACCTTCGTGCGTACGCTGCTTTCGTTCAGTCCGGTTAACAGTACAATCAATTCATCGCCCGGGCCTATCACGTAGCTTTTTGGCGTTGCGATGGAAAAATTTGGCTGAAAGCTTAAACTGGTTTGGTTAAAAAAATCGCTTCCGTAAACACGTAAGTCATTGGTGCTGGCAGGAGCCGGGGCTGCGGTATTTGCTTTTGGGGTTAATACTGTATCGTTTTCGTCCCTTGAAAAATCTATCTTTTTCTTTTCAGTTGATTGGGTAGATTTTGTTCCTGTTTTTTTGTTGAGGCCAAGCAGTGTTACCCGGTTTTTAAAGGCATCAACTTCACCTGCAGGCATTCCCTTTTGAATGAGTAGTTTGTAAGCATCCTGTTCAGATACGCCGGAGTCCTGTAGTTTTTTCCAGGCCATTGTTATTTGCTCATCACTTAAAGCGCCTACCTTTATGTTTTGGATATTTGCCAGCGACACATCCTGTGCTATTGCCGTGGTTGAAAAGGCCGTTAAGGCGAAAAATAAAATATATAATAAGTATTTAATCCGCATGTAAAAATTGATGTTAAGCTTAGCGTTGCAAATATAAAATATTAAATCAGTGAAATACCATAAATAGCAAGCCTGTGGTAATACGCAGCGTTAACAAAACGAGAGCGGCTTGGTTTGCCGATTTTTAAAATAAAGTGGATACAAAGTATTCCAGATAATAGCCCGAGGCAATTTGCCTACAAGCCGGGGATAAGTTTTTGAAGGCTTTCGTAGTGTGTTTTGTTGTTTATAAGTTTGTTGATGTGTCCGAGTGCATTTTTTCCCATTTCGGTAACAAGGTCTTTATTATTGTATAGAACTTTGATTTGCTCTGCCAACTGTGTGGCATTTCCCGGTTCAAACAACAGCCCTGTATAATTATCAATAACCATTTCGGGTATACCGCCAATGCGGGCGCCAATAACTGGCTTGCCCAGCGCCATAGCCTCAACCACCGTGAATCCTAAAACCTCGTAGCACTCCGAGGGACAGATCAAGAAATCGGCCCCCTTAACAATTTGTAAGACTTCTGACTTACTTTTTTTTCCTAAAAACTCGACATTGTTAAGCTGATGCTCATTTTTTAACGCCAGTAGCTCTGCTTCCTGCGTGCCATCGCCGATTATTTTAAGCTTGATGTGAGGGAAGGATTGCATCGCTTTTAATAAGGTGTGCGCGCCTTTGATCCGCTCCAGCCGGCCTACAAAAATTATATACCTTTCGGTTGTTTGCACCGGCATCGACCTTGCTCTTTCAATTTCAGCATAGTCATATCCGTGATAAATTTGTACCAGCTTATCATTAAAAAAATTGAACTGCTTATATTTTTCAAGTTGAAAAATTGACGGGCAAACAAAATAATCTACATATGCATAGTAGTTAAGGTATTTATGAACGTAGTTTTCAAGTGCGGCCACCGTGCTGGCCAGGTACGAACCTTTTTTGCATGAATGGGTAATGCAGTTATAAAATTTGCCACCAAAGCATCTTTCGCACACCTGGCCATGGCTTACAAAAATACTATCAGGGCAAATTGGAGTATATTCGTGCAATGTCCAAATGATGGGAATATTTCGTTTTTTTAAAATTTTTAAAATAGTTGGGGTAATATAATGGTGGATAACATTGATATGGGCAAAATCGATTTTAACATCATTCAGCAGCTTTTCAAGGTTTTCCTGGGCCTCAAATGAATATATACTTTTCATTACCACTTTTACTCCGGCGGATAGGCTCCGTTTGTTAACCTTTTTGTAGTCTATGTTTTCGATAAAGTAACTGCTGTATTCCGAAGGCAGGTTCCTGTCATCTTTCATAGAAAATGGCACAACTTTGTGTCCTTTTTGCTGGTAAATATTTACCACATTTTCAACATAAGTCCAGTCACCGCCGGTGGGATACCACGCCCAATTAACAACAAGAATATTCATTCAGAATAATTTCTTAACTTAAATAAAACAAAATTCAAAGATGCCTGTATTAAATGATATTAGTAAGATAAAATTAGAAGTTTAAAATTTGGAGGACAATTTTACATTAATAACGGGTCGCAATTTACCCGGTAAGGACATGAAAATGGCCCTGAAAATTAACTCACATTAAACAATGTGAACCCGCATTGTAGCGAATTGATGTAGATTTTCCACACTGTTTAAACTTTCGATAAAGCGTTTTGGGGCAACCTGCCGGTTATAATACCTGTATTTAATTGGTGTTTTGGTTGCTAAAATTTTATCTAACTATACTAAAAGCCAAAGTATTTGAATTATTTTATTGATTTTTTAACAGTTTTAAAAAAAATAATCTGGTTAGTAAGGCAAAAAAAGTTAATTTTGGAAAGTGAAGACTATCTATCCCGTCACACTTTTGAATCAACTACCAGATTCTACCTTATGGATTTAACATTTATATGAAGAAAAAGATTTACATTGCAGGCGCAGGCGGAATGCTTGGGGAAGCTTTTTATCGAATATTTAAAGATGAGTATGAAGTTAAGTGCACAGATAAGGATGTAAATGAAAAATGGCTTAGCTTTTTAGATTTTCGTGATTTTGAGAAATATAAGAGAGAAGTAGAGAGTTATAAACCAGATTATCTTTTTCACCTTGGCGCTTATACCGACCTTGAGTTTTGCGAACTTAACTTAGACGACACCTACCTTACCAATACCACAGCTGTTGAAAATGCTGTATTTATAGCTAACAACTTAGATATCCCTTTATTATACATCAGCACCGCCGGTATTTTTGACGGTACAAAGGATTTTTACGACGATTGGGATGAGCCTAATCCGCTTGGTCACTATGTACGTTCGAAGTATATGGGTGAACGCTATGTGAGAGAAAATGCCAAGCGCTATATTATTTGCCGGGCAGGATGGATGATGGGCGGAGGCCCGTATAAGGATAAAAAGTTTATCAACAAGATAATTAAGCAATTGGCAAGCGGTAAACGCGATTTGCATATTGTAAACGACAAAGACGGAACGCCAACTTTTACAGTTGATTTTGCCAAAAATGTTAAGCTGCTGATTGAAAAAGAATATTGGGGGCTGTATAACCTTGTTTGCAACGGCGAAACCAGCCGGCTTGAAGTGGCCGAAGAACTGGTTAGAATTTTGGGCCTTGAAAACGAAGTTACTTTCCATGAAGTTTCGTCAAGCTACTTTAAAGATACCTATTTTGCACCCAGGCCGCCGTCAGAGCGCCTGATCAATAAAAAACTCGAGTTGAGGAACATGAATATTATGCGCGACTGGAAAATTGCTCTGAGCGAGTATATTGATGACTACTATGTTGACTACCTGAAGGAAAAAAATATCTATTCGATAAAAGAAGATACCATTACTTTATAACTACTACCAGCCATAATGCGCATTGCTGCCTTCGGTTTCCGGTCGGTTCCGCCATCAAAAGGTGCTGCCGGAGCTGATAAATTTGCTTTAGAACTTTTTCCGCGACTAGTTACCAGGGGGCATAGCGTTGTAGCCTATAATCGCCGGTACCCGGATGTTTTTGTTGATGTAGATGAATATAAAGGCGTTAAAATAAGAACTTTTAAAACCACCCCAAAAAAAGGATTTGATACACTGCTACATTCTTTTAAATGTACCTGGGATATTATTGCCAACAACACAGCAGATATCGTGCACATACAAAATGGGGGCAACAGCATATGGGCTCTTCCGTTGCGCCTGTTTGGCAAAAAGGTGTTTATCAGCCAGGACGGCGTAGATTGGAAACGCGATAAATGGCCCTGGTACGGCAAATTATATTTAAAACTTTCATCATTTATTACCGCACATGTGCCCAACGAGGTGATATTTGATAACGTAATTGCCAAAAAACTTTTTGAGGCGAAATTTAACAAGCAATTTAAGTTTATACCCTTTGGCAGCGAAGTTGAGCCGGGCAATGGCAATACCGAAATTTT
>Ga0105237_10008519_pt1 | contig 11088 bp, 15 predicted proteins | sample KBSC24metaG_FD_81520 | JGI IMG/M metagenome (GOLD analysis project Ga0105237, IMG submission 81520) | Corn rhizosphere microbial communities from Kellogg Biological Station, Michigan, USA - KBS C2-4 metaG | ecosystem: Host-associated > Plants > Roots > Rhizosphere > Soil | place: Michigan, USA... | reverse complement strand
TAAGCGAAAAGGACCGGATGCTCGCTTTGGACAAGGATTTTCTTTCCCGTGACCGCGATATCCGCGACCTGATCGGCGCACGAAACCTGTATATCGCCGACATCTTCGACACGAACGAGAATGGCAGAACCGCCAAGCAGTTCGGCCGCATCTTCTATACCCGGGACCGCTCTCTGATTTTTTACGGTTTCGATCTCGAATCCCAGGCAGGCCGCAAGCAAGACGTGTCGTTCCAGGTTTGGGGAAGTGGGAGCGATCGACCAAGCCCGGTAAGCCTGGGCCTGTTTTATCAAGATGACAATCACAAGAGGTGGGTGCTCCGGTGCAACGATGCCAAGACGTTGGCTCGCTTGGATATGGTTTTTGTAACGGTCGAGCCACCGGGCGGAAGCTCCAAGCCAACGGGCAAACAGCTTCTGCGGGCTTATCTGCAAGTTCATCCCAATCATCCGTAGTCGCTCAAGACCCTTGGTACAGATTGGCATCCATTCCAGATCTTAGTGACAATCGAATGGCCATCCATTTCGACCCAGTCATTGAATCCGGTTGAACGCCAACCCGATCCGCACCCTTCAGACCGCTTGAGATGAATTCAATCCCGTTCGGCTTCCCGCCAGGACTGTTGGTCAAAAATCTATGTGAGTATTATCTGCTGCGATCTAGGATTACAGCGTTGCGAAGGACGAGGACATCCGCCTCAGGCTCCAAGCAGATATTGACTCATTATTGCGTTCTTGTCGCTGGCTAAGCGACATGCGGGAGATCAACCAATGAAAAGGGGCGTGTGGTTCTATGGCGTGGGGACTGCCCTTACAGGGGTTCTTACGATTGCATGGAGTGCGTTCGATGTCTCTCATCAGCCCTTCCTATTTCTCGGCAAGAATTCTCAGGGTCAACACATGCTGTCCTATGTCGTAGGAATTTGGCTGGCCGCAGCGGGCATCGCAGTGTTGCTACGCGGCAGCGCAAAACTTGGCGCCTTAGCCTCCGCCTTCGCTTACTCGATCTTTGTGCTCATGTGGTTGCTTAAGTGTTACGCCGGAATTCATACGCTAGGCTGGCGGTTCAACGTACTAGCTGGCAGTGCTTTCGGCGTCGCTCAGCAGGCAATGCTGATCGCTCCGGCAGCAATCGTTTACGTATCCACCGCCTCGACACTTTCCTCGTTGCAAAGGAGGGTCACAATGGCGGCGCGTTGGATGTTGGGATTGCCTCCTATCGTTTTCGGCGCCCTTCATCTTGTCGGCATCCAAGTCTTCGCGCCCATCGTCCCGCATTGGATGCCGTTCGCATATTTTTGGGCAGCAGTAACCGGAATCGCATTCATGCTGGCTGGAATTGCAATTTGCTCGGGGATTAGAGACATTCTGGCCGCCAGGCTTCTTGCGCTGATGCTGCTGCTGTTTGAGGTCCTTATAGAAATTCCCCCTATCTTTGTCCGTCTGCACAATCAGGCGACCTGGGGAGCCGCCGTCTATAATCTCTCTGCGATTGGGGCATGCTTGATCTTCGCCGAGATCCTCGCAAGCCCCGTGAATCGAGGAAAAATTGGGTCCGCCAAAAATGTTAATGTGCTTCGCCTTCTTTGCTTTCAATGACGGCGGATGGTCCGATCAAGTCCTCTTCCGGGCCGTTCCGCGAACACCCGCAAACGGCAAAGCAGTCACTTTCAATATCACCGGCAACGGATTCTTCTCCGCCATGGGCATTCCTGTAGTTGAAGGCCGGACCTACAACGCGCAAGACCTGGTGAATTCGCCCAAGGTCGCCGGCATCAACCAAACCATGGCGCGTCGCTTCTTCCCGAACGGCTCGGCCATCGGTCAGCACTTTGGCATCGGCGACACGCCTGATCATCCCGGCGAAATCGAAGTCATCGGCGTACTCAAGGACGCCAAGTACTCGCTCTCGACGAAGGTTCCGTGATGGCCGCCTATTTTCCGTGCAGCCAGAGCTCCGGCTTCTTCGGCAACTTCATCGTGCGCTATGCCCCCGGCGCCAACCGCCAGGAGATCGTCTCCCGAACCCGCACGGCCATCGCCGAAATCAACTCCAATATCCTCGTCAATACCGTAACCAGCCTTCAGGAGCAGGTCGACCGCTCCATCGCCGCACAATCCCTCATCGCTCGGCTCTCCGGCTTCTTCGGAACCCTCGCCGTTTTCCTCGCCAGCATTGGAGCCTACGGTTTGCTTTCCTACTCAGTAGCTCGCGCACCAGTGAGCTGGGCATCCGTGTCGCCCTCGGAGCACAGTCGTTCAACTTGCTCTGGACGGTCCTTCGTGAATGCGTTCTTCTGCTGATTTTGGGACTGGACATCGGCGTTCCTCTTGCGCTCAGCTCTACGCGCGTCCTCAAGAACCTGCTCTACGAACTCAGCCCGATCGATCCGCTCTCCATCTTTATCGCCATCGCGGCTGTTGCTTGCATGACCATTGCCGCTGCCTGGCTACCTGCACACCGCGCCACTCGCGTTGATCCAGTGCAAGCTTTGCGCACGGAATAACGCGTCGGCTGTGCACTCTAGCTGCCAATCGAGTCACGAAAGGAAACTCACCGTTCGAGTAGGCGGCTGGAACTTCGCTGGCCTAGACAAGTACATAATCCACAAATCGCTCACTCACTCGTCTGCACAGTCCATGAGCGCATTGCCCTGGAGTCGTCAGTTGAAAAGAGACAGTTCCGGTTTGCACCGTAATTGTGCGCTAACCGGAAGTGATCCCATATTCATGCCTATCCATTGTCTCGCAGACAAAGGCTCACGAGCCGCCTACCGCGTCCCGTCATACTTGCGGGCGGCAGAAGCCGTTGCTCGATCTTGTTGAATCCTGTTTAGCCATTGCTTCCGATCGAGGAGGACACCTGATTTCCAAATCTTTTGGATGTCGCGAGTCGCTCGGATGTCCTCTGTGGGGTCGCCATTGACAAGGAGCAGATCGGCGCGCAACCCCGGCGCGATTCTTCCGCGATCTGCAAGATGGAAGGCCGTGGCGTTTGCCGATGTTGCGGAAGTCAATGCCTGCAAGGGGCTGAGTCCGGCTTCTACCAGATATTCCAATTCGCCGTGCAGTGAAGCGCCGGGCGCAGTTCCAGGATTACCCGCATCGGTTCCCGCCAAGATCGGAACGTGCGCTTCTGCGAGCGGGAGAATGGCGTCCATTGCGATCATGCATTTCCCTTCACGGCCATGATTGATGTTGCCTTGCAGTTGCCTGATGTAGGCAGCCAAGATGTAGGGGCCGAGTTTGTCGTCATCCAAGACGCGCCGGCCCGGGTTCTGATTGCACACGCTTTCCAGAACGCTCAGGGTTGGAATTACGAAAGCATGATGCATGGCGACGGTGCTAGCGAAGCCCGTGTCGAGGATGTCACTCCCGTGCGAAAAGAGATGTGCAAGTCCATCGGCGCCAGCCTCGATGGCATCGAACGCTTGTCTCTCGCTATGAATATGAACGACCGCTAGTTTCCCGCGGGCGTGAGCGGCAACAACCAACGCCTGAAGAGTAGCCCTGTCGATACTGGGCCTGCCGCCTGCCCCGGTGTCGCCTCCGTTCTCGTACATGATCTTGATGAACTCCGATCCTTCCGCGACGCGCTGATCGACCCAACTCTGCGCCTCTTTGGGACCACTGATTGTAGGGAGAGACAGGCCCTTCTCAGTTCCGTGCCCGCCGGGCGCCGTGGCCGCATAGCCGGAGGAGAACAAGTCGGCCCGGTCGTCAGCTCGATTCACTTGCTGCTCCTGCTTCATCGCGCGAAACAGGTTCACGTCCATCAGCATGGAGACGTCGGTTGTGACGCCCAGGGCCAGCGACTGTTCCAGATCCTGACGAGAGCGGATGTGAGTGTGAGCGTCAATCAAGCCCGGTAGTAGCGTGCACCCCTTGCCCTCGACTACCGTGGCGTGAGTTGGGATCTTCAGGTTTGCACCGATCGCTGCAACTTTGCCATGGCTGATCAAGACGGACATGTTGTCTGCCACGGATTCGCCATCGAACATGCGCACGTGGCGGATGAGGATGTCGTTGCCGGTATGCTCTTGAGCTGGAACGCCGAGCGCTGCGAATACAAAGGCCAGAGCACAAGCACCACTGGAAAAAGTCGTTTTCATCGCGCAACTCCTCGCGACCGGCCGCCAGCCAAAGTGGATTTTCTCCGGCATTCAAGCGGCAGAAGCGCCATTATGTTTTCGATCACTTTGTTGCGACCATTACGTTCCAGGGCGTCGTCGGCTCTGGGCGCTCAATTCGGATGTTCTTGAAGCCCGCGCTTGTGAGTGCTGCATCAACTTCTTCGGGGGACCTTAACTTAAAAATATCCAGGGGCATGCCCATCCGTTTCATGTGCTCCTCCGGAAGGAATCCGACGAAGAGCTGTCCGCCGGGCGAGAGCACTCGATGAATCTCCGCGAAGCCTAACTCGAGCGACCTCCAAAAATAGATCGTGTTGACTGTGCAAACCTTATGAAACGAAGACCCTTCAAAGGGTATTCGATCTGCGCTCCCTTCACAAAACTGTGCACGGTTTGTTGATAACGCGTCCGCGAAGGTTGATTTTGCTCGCCTGATCAAATCCGGCGAGGGGTCGATGCCGGCCATGAAAGCTGAGCCAGCGATCAGGGAGCGGAGATTAACTCCCCCGCCAAATCCGATTTCAAGGACACGGTCGGAGGGGCACAGATCAAGCTGTCGGACAACGAAAGCATTCATCCTGGCATTGTGCCAATTCATGAGCAGCCCCACGAAATGGCCGAACAAACCAGTGGGACGGGAGAGCTGCCGGGCAATAAATCGAGTGGGTTTCAAGTGTTTTCCTTTCGTTGGGCGTCGGGTGTTGCTTCCGACGGTGTTGTCATTTGCGCGAACCACAGCTTTCAGGACCTCCGGCGATAATCTTGCAAAAGAGTCGGGATTCGAGATTCAACATGCTGCAGCGAACGTCACGTATCATTACTTGGCGTGGGCTGGTGCGAGCCATTTCGCCAAGCGACTCACGCTCAGTTGTTTCGCAAGGCGTTCGGCAATTCAGTTGGAAATGGCTTGCGGCACGGTCTTATTGGCCTGCGTCATCACAAGAGCGTCGAAGCGTTCTTCAGAGTCCATGAAATAATGGTGCCTGTCGAGGCGGTTTTCTACGATGATTCCAGGCGACAATCAAGTGACTCCTCGCGCCACTCAAGCGGGCGCGGCCTCTGAGTCGATGCACTCGGCGAACCTGCGTGGAATGTTCGGCGCGCTCGAACGTCTGGGTTACGACATCGATTTATTGTTGGCGCCGTTTGGGTTCAGCCGCGCGGATCTGGACGACCCGGACGGTCGCCTCCCCGCTCCGGTGTGCACGGAGATTTTCGCGGCGATAAAACGTGAGCGACGAGTGAAGAATCTGGCGCTCCGCATCGCTGTTGAGATGCCGATCGGCGCGAATCCTCTCCTCGATTACTTGATTTGCAGTTCAGAATCCGTTGGTGAAGGCCTCAAACAACTGGCCCGATATCTCGGCCTGGTCAACCCTGCCGTCCGTCTCGTCTTTCGTGAGGAGGAAGATCCGATAAGAGTTTTGGTGGAAGGCTCAATCGATACCTTCACGGTGGAGTTGACGGTATCCATGAGCGTGCTGCGCTTGACCCACGAGTCTGGAGATCGGCTGCAGGTGGCGCGCATCTGCTTCCGCCACGAACCGGAAGATTCCAGCGCTTTCCGAAGCGTGCTGAACTCAGAGGTCGAAACACAATCCTCTTGGTCGGGATTTGCTCTGACCCGTGAAGCCTGGGGGCTGCCTTTGCGGCGCCGCGATCCCTTGCTTCGGACCTGGCTCGAACGCAAAGCGGCTCAGATGCTCGCGAGTCAGGCGACACAGGAGGGTGTAGCCATGGAAGTTCGGCGGCTCTTGGCTGCGCCCGCCAGCGGAAGCGGCATGAGCATTGGAGCTACCGCCCGGCGTCTTGCGATGAGTCCCCGCACATTACAACGCCGGCTTTCGGAAGAGGGAACCTCGTTTGACACTTTGCGCGAGGAGATGCGTAAGCAGACTGCCGAGATGTTCCTGGCGGATCGGACACTCTCAGTAGGCGAGGTGGCTTTTCTGCTGGGCTTCTCGGAACCGGGTGCTTTTCATCGCGCCTTTAAGCGTTGGCACAACGTCACGCCAGATGCTTTTCGCAAACAACAGAGCGATTCACGCCAAGCCAACTAGGTGCGATAGAAATGCGTGACAAGCTCGCCAGCAAATCGCGGTCGCGCCCTCAATGTTCGATTGCAGCTTCCCGGCTGGAAAGATTTTGGTGGCTTGCTCATTCAGCACTGGAAATCTGGAGAAGGGCTGGTCCAACTCAGACTTTTTCTGGGGGCGATAATCGGATGCCAGTGACGCGCGAAAGTGTGCCAAATGCTCGACAAGAGTGCGAAGTCCATGATCGCGAAGCGCGAACGGCAATAATCCTTCTCATAATAATAACCAGAGAACAGGGCGGCAATTTGAGAATCAACCCCCGACAATCGCGCTTTCAGTCAAGATCGTCAATGCGCGCATAATTTCCTACGCGCTTGTCGATAACAGGCTATAACCAAACGATTTCACTACATTGCACTACCTTATGCATGTCAGCGGCATTGGAGGCCGCATGTATGCGCAAAAAGAACCAGAAGCCCGCTTTGTCGAAAGATTGTTCTTCGGCTGTCGGACCGAGATACCACTAAGACAGCGGGTCCGAGCAGCCTTAGTTCGCCGCACTCGAGACGCAACTACAAGTTCACCATGGAGCAGTTCATCACACAATATTGCTCTGAACCTCGCCTTGGCTAAATTGTGCTGTCGTCCTTAGTTTCCGACCCTACCTCGAATCATTCGGATTGACAGCAGGAACCGTCAATCAGCGGCTAGCGGCAGGGAGACGATTTGCGTATGAGGTAGCAGATTCGGGTCTGCTCAGCCCGGAACTTGCCACGGGCTTCCGTCGCGTCAAGGGTGTCAAGGCATTGGGCAGCCGCCTAGGCAGCTGGTTGAACGTCGATCAGGTCAAGCTGATCTTGAAAAACGCCGATGGTCCTGTCGGCTCACCCGTTCCTGCACATGCGCCTCTGCTTCTACATTGAGGAGCGCCGTCTGCTGTTTGCGCAGTGACGACCAGACATCCGGCCCAAGAGCCATCAGCGCATTAAGAGTGTCTTCCGAGCAGCCCATCCTCAACTCTCAGGGCAGACAACTCCGCACGCCGTAGCCGAAGAGGCTGGGACATTGGACCATCGTAGATTTGGTAGGACGGCCGGCCCAACCCCGATTGGAATCAACCTTGGACATCACAGGTTTGGCTCACCAGTGGGCGCTCACCCAGATGTGGAATTCCCTTCGGAATCGAGTTATATACGATTCGCAATAACAACCCAAGGAACCCCCTAGCGCCTGCCGAATTTGCCCACGGCACGCGCTCCCGTTTAGGCCCGAACCCGTCTTTATAGGATTGTTGTTACTGTTCCTTGTGCCACAAAACGAAGTAGTTGCAGATCCCATACCTCCCAAACAGAGATGCTGGCGCACCTGTTGTGATTTAGCGCACATCCACTGTTTACCAATTTGGTACATATTGAACGCATTCCCGGGTCCCGATTCCTTGCCATAGCCACCCGGTCTAGGAGTCCACATGGATTTTCGATATCAACGGAGCTATGCGCAAGCACTCTGGGATACTATTGCAAAGCTGGATGCCGATCCGTCGCCGACTTCACAGTCGATTGATTTGAGGCGAATACTTACCGCTCGCCTAAGCCTGCTGGAGCATCCGCCAGCCGGACGACAGTCTCACCAGCCAATTTCGTAGCGACCACTATCATTTGGATGGGCCGTCTCGCTGACCCATGCCCGCCTTCATTAGGTTCGGTGTGGTCCTCACCAAGTGCGTGCACAAAACCTGGCAAGTTTTTGGTTGGTTTCCTGCAAAGCACTAATGCGCTCCCAAGCAGGAGCTTGATCCGTGTTGTGCTCCTACCGATCAGTGACATGTCCGCCGTTGCTATTCGTAGGGCGCGGCGCCTGCTGGATGAGACTCTCATTTAATATTGGTGTTCATGGATATCGTGGCCGAAAGATCGCTGCCCTGAAGGCAGACATTCGAATGCTGACCGAGAGAAAAGACTGGTATGACTCTCAGATTTCCTTTGGAAGATTAAACGCCGAGGAAATTCAGTTAAGCAGGACATCCTGCAACATGTGCTCGCTGCGTTGGCTCAGCTTTCCAAGGAGCTTCATGATCTGGAGCAGCATTCGGGAGCCTGAGAGAATTATTCGCGTGATTTGATGAGGCACTGTTCTCGGATAGCACATTTGTTGTACCAGTCCATCTCCCCTCGGTGATCAATGCCACAAGATCTTTCGAAGAGATAGGCGAAGACTTATCTGATCGAGGATTTGCCAAATGGAACCTTCAACAATGCTTAAACGACTGATTGAGATTGGCCAGGCACTCAGCGCGAACGGTGATGTGATGTACGCCAGCGATATCCACCGCATTCATCAAATGGTCATAGATACTCAAGATCTCCTCCTTCGCATGGAAAAGGAAGTAAATCAAGGTGCCTCACCTTTAGGAGTTTGAATGATTGCTCCGACCCTCAACCCCACCACCGCGAGATCTTTGCTCAGGACGACTCCGAAGAGAGCCAGGTTGATTCCTTATATAAGAGCTTGCTAGACAAGCTCTTTGACGGCGTTTACTTCGTCTATTGCGATCGCAGAATTACCTACTGGAACCAGGCCGCCGAAGGCATCACCGGCTATTCAGCTAGCGAAGTACTCGGAACCCACTGCTTCGACAATATTCTGGTCCACATCGATGATGACGGCCATTCCCTGTGTTTCGATGGTTGTCCACTTGCTCAGACGCTGCACGACAACGAGAGACGAGAGGTTGACGTCTACCTGCGTCATAAACTGGGGCATCGGGTGTCAGTGAATGTTCGCGTCACCCCCATAACCGATCAGGCAGGTCGGATCACGGGGGCAGTCGAGGTATTCAGCAGTAACAGTGCGAAGAAACGGACCGAAAGCAGAGTCAGAGAGCTTGAGAACATTGCATTCCAAGACTCTCTGACCGAAGTCCCAAATCGTCACTATGCGGAACTCAAGGTGGAACATGCCCTACAAGAGGTAGAACGATTCAACCGAGGAATTGGATTGCTCTTGATGGACCTCGATACGGGCAAGGGGCTGTAGATTCCCTCCTCCGGACGGTTTGCCGGACCTTTTCGGGCAACATGCGGGCTGAGAATGTGATTGCGCGATGGGGTGGCGATGAATTCCTACTGATGGTGAAAGATGTCAAAGAGGAAGGGCTGCTGCAGTGTGGCAATCGGCTCGTCAAGCTGGTCAACAATTCAGCAGTTGTAGAGGGCCACCATCGGATTTCAGTGACCGCTTCTATCGGTGCAACAATGCTCCGCACTCGAGAGACCCATCAAGCAGCAGTCCAACGGGCTGACGCGCTCATGTACAGAAGTAAGGAATTGGGAGGAGCAACCGCTATTCTTGGATAAGCTGAAGGCCTGAGCTATAGTGCGTCGCCTATTATGACTTGGGATGGGAATGTACCCATGCAGAGATGCCGGGAGCGAGGTCTTTGATCAGTTTCCAGCCGTTTTCGCCGTTGGTCAGGATGACATATCCGGACTTACCTGCCAAAGAGATCTCTGAAGTCGAGTGAAATCCGCTTTGATCGCCACCGTGGCTAACCAGGACGGCCTCGTGCGTATGCGCTACTCGCCATCCAAGTGCCCAAATCCTGTGCATTGTTGTCAATAACGACATCTGCGCCGAGGCCATTGACCTGTTGGGCGTTCTTTGCGCTCGTCGTGGTCGCGACTGTCGCGCCAAGAATCCGGGAATCCGTTGTTTATTCCCGAAGCCATGGACCAGGTGGGAAATCTCTTCTGGGCCGTCGGTCATCACTCTGCTCCGGGCTGGTCGCCCTTCGGTGTTGAAGATCTGAGCCCATATGGCCAGGTGGCGCAGCCATACAAGCTACTTTCCCCGATGCTTCCTCAATTGGCAGAGTGGGAGGCCGCGGGTAAGGTGAATGGCATTCTGGTGTCGACGGCGAGAAGACCGGACCTGTTTTCCTGGACGGCTATAAGATTTCGCTGTCAGCCGGTATGGGATTTGGCCCACCAGCTCCCACGTCAGATTCAGATGCGAAGCTTAGAGCTGGCGTTACATCCGGATCCCGAGCAATGCCGAGTGACATGCGACCGTTCGCCATTGTGGTCAACACCGCGCCCGACGAATTCCTGTTCGGTGCGAATGGAGATCCCGTCTTCGCGATTGATTCAGGCCCGGAAAGGTCCTTGTCTCCTCAAAGGACGAAGGGCGCTATGAGAACGGAAAATGATCGCTGGCCGCAGAATCAATGGCTATGAGCTGTTCCAATCAGGTCTGCCCAGAACTAAAGTCGGGATGCTGAAAGTGAAGGTGGCGCGTATCCAGTGAGAAGGACTCGATAATCCCAATTCCCCGTGCGGCCCTCAGATCTTCCTGCGAGGAGAACATCTAAACAGTTCCGACTGGAACCAGTTTCTTAGAGGCCTTCCAGAGCTACAGCTCAGCAGCGAGAAGGCGCTACTTCCCTCTTCGATGGCTTGCGGGCGCGCAAGCTGGTCAATTCTGATCAGATTCCCGACGTGTGAATGACCGATAGTTGCTCGTGGGGTGCGCTCCCGCCGTCCACAAGCCGGTCGAGGGTTCTGGCGATCCGTACTACGGAAGGCTTTCGGAGGAGACTGCGCGATGAAATTCGGCGGAACAACAAGTTGGGCGTTTCCTTCGACTGCACGCATTAGGCATCTATTCACCGCTGGGTCCCTGTTTCTGACCGTCTGCATCGCAATCCAGCAGTTTGCCCTCGCCCAGAAGCAAGGCGTTCTGCCGAAAGAGCGTAGCCCGCTAACAGCAGCACAGGTTAGAGACAAACTCGTTGAGATGAATCTTCGGCGTGCTCAAGCACTCCACTCGTATCAAGGCACGCGAACGTATCGCGTGATCTACCGCGGTCTTCTCGGCTTGACCGTCGCAGGAATGGTGGTAGACGTGACCTACAAGGCTCCG
>Ga0105237_10008518_pt1 | contig 11090 bp, 4 predicted proteins | sample KBSC24metaG_FD_81520 | JGI IMG/M metagenome (GOLD analysis project Ga0105237, IMG submission 81520) | Corn rhizosphere microbial communities from Kellogg Biological Station, Michigan, USA - KBS C2-4 metaG | ecosystem: Host-associated > Plants > Roots > Rhizosphere > Soil | place: Michigan, USA... | reverse complement strand
TCGGCGCGACGTAGAAGAAGGTGCTGACATGGCCTTCAACCGTAGTGGCGTTGGCGAACGTCAGCCCGGCGTTCTCCACGCGGCCCGGTCCGGCAGGGACGCGGATCGACGCGTATTGCTCATCCGCCGCGTTCTGCAGTACCGAGCCCGTAAAGCGGCTGACGAGGACGGGGTCGTGAGCGCCCGGCACTTCGGAGACCTTGGCCTGTGCGAAAACCGATGAGGCGGCAGGGAGGATGAGAAACAGGAACAGCAGACGTCGCATCTTTCTGACCTTTCGAGAAACCACTCGCCACGTCGATGGGTGGGAATAAAAGGATGGATCGAGCAGTCTTGCAGAAATGCTCATTCGAAACCCGAGCTCACGAACAGACAGCAACGATACCGCAACTGTCATTGCCTTGGGGGTACTGGCCGCGACGCTTGCAGACATCTGTCATGAAACGCTGGGCCACGGCCTCGGCTGCTTCAGCGCCGGCGGTCATATCACTCTTTTGACCTCGACTTGGTTCCATTGCTCCAAATGGTCGGCACTCGCGGACGCAGGTGGACCTCTCGGCAATCTGGTAGCCGGCTTCTTAGCGCTCGCGATACTCAACTATACCAGACCCACCCCGGCAGTAAGACTCCTGCTGCTGCTGTTGGGCGCCCTGAGTTTGTTCTGGTTCACCGCGCAACTCACATTCGAATCCCTGACCCACAGGCAGGACGACTGGTACTGGGCATTGCAGATGTTTGGCAGCTGGCGACCCGTCGGGGCGGTCGTGGGCGTCGGCGGCTATGTGCTCGTTGGAGAATCGATTTCCGCGCTGAGCCGCAAGCAACACGGCCCGAACGCGCACGCCATTCGACTGGGTTATGCAGCGGCGGCTGCTTCTGCAGTCATCGCTGGATTGTTGTTTCGGCCCGAGCCTTTCCGCAGCGCGCTCGAAGGGTTCTTGATGTTCGGCATTGCTCCGCTCGGTTTGCTGAGTGTCGCGCGGCAGGCGAGGCAAGATGTTGGCAAGGAAATCGGTACCGGCTCTGTGCCAAATTCATGGATTTGGATCTGCGTAGGTGTGGTGATCTTCGGCCTATTTCTCTTCATACAAGCCCGAGGCTTGGGCATGGCTCCATTTCGGGCAACGGCATCGATGGCGGCGCTCGACGTCCCATCGACACCCACAGTCGCGCCAGCACACAACACGGCGGTGGCGCCCGGCATCACCCTCATCCCCGGCACCTTTCCCGAAGGCCAACAACCCGACGGCAACACCGTCATGTTCACCGCCCCGGACGGTCTTATCGTGATGGACACTGGCCGTCACGCCGAACACACGCAACAGATACTCGATTTCGCGACCCAAACCAAGCGCCCCATCAAAGCCATCATAAACAGTCACTGGCATCTGGATCACATCGGCGGCAATCCCCGCATCCGGGATGCGTACTCCGATGTCCGCATTTACGCCAGTGGCGCACTCGAGGCCGCAAAACAGGGATTTCTAGCTGACTATCGACGCGACCTGGAAGGCGCTCTGCAGCAGGAACCCAACGGTGCGCAGGCACCAGGATGGCGCAATGAGCTCGCCATCATCGCGGCGGCGCCGCTCGCGGATGAGCGGATCGACGCCTCCGGCCCATACCTGATTGCTGGACGCCGGCTCTTCTCGCTCGTACGATTACGGCGTTAGGTTGAGTTTCATCCGACCTGGGGGCAGTTTGCGGAAAATCGTCCGAGCGCACGGTAGAAACACTGATGCCGACAACTAAAATTGAATTTCGCCTCGAGGTCGACGAGGAAGGATACCCGCCGATCAGTGTCGAATCTCTCAACGCGCAGCCAATCGAAGATGGCGCATTCGAAATTCTCAATACTCCGTTCTTTGCGGAGAACGTGGCGTACGCCGACACCGTAACAGCTACCCTACAGCAAGATGGCAGCTTGTTATTCGAGTCAGTTGTGAAGTTCTCAGGCTTCAGGGCGATATCTATCATTCTGCTCGACGATTCGCTGGACGCTCACTTGCTGGATTTGCTGCGGGGACTTCAGTGTGTCATCGAGTATGGCGAATTTGGGGCGACGAGGATGTTTGCGATCGGGATTCCAGAAGCCGTCAACTACGATCCCATTAGAGCTTCGCTGGAAGAATACAAAAGGCTCGGGAAACTAAGTTACGCGGAGCTCGTAGCTTGATGTACGAATCACAGAGTTCTCCGCTCCTGGGGCATTTTTCGCGCTGAGCCTGAGGAAGAAGCGATCGGGAATTCTTCCGTGGGGATCAGCGCGATCCACCGTTTATCTCATGTGTATGAATTGGGCAAGTAACCGTTGACACTCAAGGCGGAGCGCTCATCAGCGGGACGGCCACGCGGCCTACGTCACTTTAAATCCCTCAAGCCCCTCCGGCCATAGGGTTGTATATTCGCTTCCGGTCTGCTCCCTAAACGCCACACGCGCGGTGTCCAAGGCGTCAGAGTCAGCGAGCGTCGCCTTCAGCATCTCAAACACTCGGTCCGGTTCGTCCGTGTGGATGAAAATGTTGACCTCGCCAGACCCTGCATCGTGACCGTCGACGACACTGCCGGGTGGTAAAGCTTGCTCTATGGCATCTTCCACTTCGACCATCCTATCAAAGTCTCGGACTGTGGAAGCTGACCATTGAATGACGAGCTGGTATTTCATTTGTAGGGCGGTGGGAGCAGCCCCAGAGCCTCCTGTATCTTTATGTAGAAAGTTTGCCCTTCCTCAGGCCCGATCGGCAGAGTCTCGTGAAGGTTTCGTTCAAGAGACAGCATGTCCTTTTTAGAGCCGCTGGCAAGAATGCGCAAGTCCCCTCCGGCGAGTTCTTCTTTAGTATATCGAGTTGCCGGATTCTTGGTAATCCCAAACTTCAAGTGCTCTCCGGATGCGCCTACTTTCTGGTATAGATAAGTGAGTTCCTTGGCGCCCTCTTTTGCTAAATCCTTCGCCCCCGTCTTGAATAACACCTTGATGCCAGCTAAGAGCATCTTGCCGAACGCAACATCACCGCTACCTAATTTGCTGACTCCTGATTCCCTGGCATCCTGAACTCCCTGTTCAAAGCCGTCAGCTCGTTCCTTAGGCATCGTTATCGTAACGAGAGCCCCTGGAGCGCCGACGTTTACTGAGACGGGTTGTGTACCCGCGCTTGCCGGGTCGTTGGAGTCTAATAGCGGGGCACCGAAACGGGCAGGTTGGCACTTAGCCCAGTCTATGCAGTTTCCGCTCGGGTCCAAATGATTGAGAGGATCATTGCCCACGTAGGCATAAAGATTGAAGTCATCCTTGTAGCCTACTGGATCCGTCTGTAGGAATCGTCCCAGTTGAGGCGAGTAATACCTCGCACGATAGTAATACAATCCGGTCTCAACATCGAAGCGACGCCCCGTGAACTGGAACGGTTCGCCGGTACCGGATGCCTGGGCCGATAACTGCCCATATTCATCGTAAGCCAGACGTTGCGACACATTACCTGCGGCGTCCGTCATCGCCAGCACGCTGCCCTGCTGATTTACATGGTAGTAGGTCTTGGCAGGGTTGGTCACAGCGTTGCCTTCGACATGAGCGACGCGATCGTCTATACCGGATCCAACAACGTATCGGCGCATCAAAGTTGCACCAACGTATTCGCCAATTTCCTCATCTCCATCCAGGAGATAAGTTGTCGTCACTCCATTAGCGACCTTTGACGCTCGCCTCCCGAGTGAATCGTAGTCAAAAAAGATCGTTGGCGTCGAACTGCCATTTACGGCAGCGCTCGTAAGGTGATTCTCGCTATCGTATGTATACGTATTCTTTCCGCTCGCCGAAACCCACGTCAGAAGGTTTCCATTCAAATCATAACATGATATATCACATCCGAGCGATGTATATTGATTTAAGGCGTTAGTGGTGTAGGGCACCTGTACCGCAGCCACTGGCTGAGGCAGGTAAAACCTATCGCTGGCATTGATGGTCTTTATTTGACCGGAGTCATTGTGCGTATATCCAAGCGTCAACGAAACGGCGTTGAGCGTATGCGTTAGTGTCATTAACGCGCTATCGTCCTCGTAGGTGTATCCAACGGTGTTCGTAGCCTGCCCGCCGAGCCGCAGTGTCTGGCGACGAGAGAGCGGGTCGTAGGTGTAGTTTGCAAGTTCGACGGTGCCGTTCTCGCGCACAAACGTGAGCCGGTTAAGGTCATCGTAGACATAGAACACGAAGTAATTGTCGGGCCAAGTCGTCTGCGTTCGGTTCACTCCATCGGTATACTGATAACCAACTGTCCTGCTGTTGATATCGTCGGTCTCCGATAGCTTTCGGCCATCGGCGTCATAAGTGTATGAAGTTGAGTGGGCAGGAAAGCCGGCAATGGCCAGATTTGACACCGACGCTACGTCGCCTACCAGATTGTACGTGGTGGTAACGAGCGGCTTACCAGGAGGCAACTTTGTGGTCGCACGATTGGCTGCATCGAAGGTAAATATTGTGGGCGCCGTCAGGGAGTCGTTCCTCGACTTGAACGATGTGCGGTTCCCATTGTTGTCATACCCCGATTGCTCGAAGGTCTGTAAACCGGTGCATGACGGCGGCGTGCTGTCGTAATTGGGAGATCCCTGGGACATCACGCTGCAGAGGGATCCGTTTGTCGGTTCCGGGAACAGGGTCCACCGCAAGCGATCCTGACCGTCATAGGCGAGTGCCGTCGTGTTGCCGTTCGCGTCTTGGATTGAAGTCTGTAGTCCGTTCGAGCTGTAGGTATATGCGGCAAAGCGAAACGGACCGTCTCCGGCATAGATAGTGGGATCCCAACTACAGCCCAACGCAGTCGTCGCGGTCCAGCCACTTCCTCCATGCCACGTGCACAACTTCTGTCCAGCGGGATCAAAGACGGTTGCCGTTTGCCGCAGATCCGGATCAGTTACGACCACCGGTCGACTCATTACGTCGTAGACTGTCCGAGTAACCTTACCCTTAGCATCTGTGACTGTACTCAGGTCGCCAGTGGGAAAGTAAGTCCTGCTCTCGCTTTGCCATTGATCAGCTGGATAGATGTTTTGGCATTGACCGCTCAGGCTGGCGGCACTTGCATTCGGGTCCGCGAGGCCGGCCGCTCGCGCGGCGTTGGTGCTTGTCAATTGTCCGTCGAGGTCGTAGCAATAACGCGTCACCGCATAAATCGCGCCGGTCATGAGCTTTGTCACAGTCGTCAGTCGCCGGTCCTTATCGAATATGTAGTTGGTAACGTCCGATACATCCGTCCTGGGGCCATTTATCTGCGAAGGATTCCCCATCGAGTCAAATGCAAAGGTGGTGACGAGATTCAGTGCAGTGTTCTTTGCTGATGTGGTCCAGGTGCCGCCAACAGACGTAGGGGGCACGAGAGTCGGATTCGGATCCACGATAGACGTCTGTAGGGCGAGGTGATTGGTGAGAGGATTAGTTATATCGTAGGTGTAGGTTCTGACCCGATTCGTGGAGGAGTCGACCTTATCTACCTTTCCCGTCATTAAACTAATGGAGGGGCCCGACGTGCCTGCAAACAACGCATATTGATAGTCTGATTGTGCGCTGCCGCCGGTGACCGCCGGCCCAACGATGCGGGCCACCTGACCGTTCGAGTAGTAGGAATATATCGTGACATCCGTGACATCTGTTCGCGGTCCGTCGATCGACGCAGGCAGGTTGCAGGTGAACACGTTCGCGCAACCAATGACGGTTGGGCCTTCGGGATAGGTCGTGGTCGTGACGAAACTTCCGAGAGCTGATCCCGGTTTGGAAGTTCTCGTTTCAGTCAGGATATTGTTGCGCAAGTCGTAGGTGAATTGCTTTGTATTGCCCTCTGGGAGAGTAACTGTTATCTGCCGTCGAGCTGTATCGTAGTTATAACTGGTCGGTCGGTTCACCGGGTCGATAGTCTGAGTCACAAGCCCGAATCGGTTGAAATAATCCGTTGTCAGTGCCGATATGGGAGCCGGGTCCAAAATCTCCGAGCGCTTTTGATTCTCAAAGCCGTACAAGGCCGAAACGAAATAGGTCGTAATGTTCTGCGGACTCGAATTGTCCTTTTTATCCTGGACTCGATACAGGGAATCGTAGTCGACGCTGACAAAGGGGTGGGAATTGTCGGATGGTGTGAACCATTGATTTATCCTGTAGGAACTTCTGTTCGTTGGCGCTGTGGGAGCCGGCAGATAAGCATACTGACTGGTCGCAGTCGCATCAGGTGCGGTGACACTCAAGCTGGTTACATCGATGAGATCAGCCAGGCTATGGTCGCTGGTCGCGTACTTCGAGGCAGTCGCTGCCAGTGAAATGTTGACGGTCCGAGCCGAATCGTCCGTCACTGTCGTCGCAGATGGTTGTGCCTCCGTGCCGGTACCCGAGCACAAGTCGTTGAATGACAGGCTTCGACCCAGGTTGCTGTTGACACGCGTCAAACACTTGGCGTCTTCAGCTCGACGGCCGATGCCGGGATCGGTGTACGTGAACGAAACTTGTACACCGGACGGGAACGTCCACAAGGAAGGTGTAAATATGACCTCGGATCCGCCGACCGGATTGGTAGAGGCGCCATAGGTGAAATACAACTTTGAGCCGTTGCGGTCTGTGAGCGAGTACGTGAGGGCACTGTTGTTCCAAAGGTTGCCGCCGAAATAGGTCCGCGTGCCGGTTCCCGTTTGCGTGAGGACATCACTGTTTCCCGGAGCTGCATTAAAGGCTCCGTCGGGGAGCAGAACGAATTCATCGGTACGGGGCGGTCGCGAAACGGATACGACGTTACCAACCAATTGCTTTCCCAACCAGCTGCCGACGAATACGGTAGCAACGTTTGACTGAAAGTTGGCCGTTCCAACGTTTAGACTTCGCAGCGCATATAGAGCCGCCACAAATGACGACGCGTCGAGCGCGGAGTTTCTTCCCATGGCCGCGAGTCCGTCATTGGTCAACCTAGCAACGATAGACCAGTTGTGTGTCCATCCGATTGGCAGCCCGGCCAAATTCGCTGAAGTACGGGTATACCAACCGCTCTTGTTTCTCCCGATTGAATCGTTCCCTGCGTTATAACTGCGCTGGTAGGCAAGCGAATAGGGAAAGTCGCCCGTACCTGTGACCAAATCCGCGGGGGGCGAAAGCGTTAATGCGCCCGAGGCCATATCGATGGAGAGCGATTTAGCGCTTCGCATGCTGTAGTTGCCGATTGCAGTTGCACTGTTGACGACGCCGACCGGATCGCTCGGGCCGCCTGCGCCCTTGTCCCATCCGAGCACAGTCGTCAGGTAGGCAATTCGGCCCGCGGCGGGTGCCAGCGCTGCCACGCCATTAAAATTGAAGAGGAACTTGCCGCTCGAGCAACCGCTGGGGTCGCAGACCGTCCCCGCATTTCCGGCGCGGGGCAGCACCAAGCTGTAGCCGGGACCTGCCTGAGCGTACGCCGAAATGTTGGCAACGTCTTCTGGACTGTAATTCGAATCTAGCAATGTCAACGCCGACGAGAGGTTCGCGCTGCTCACGTTGAGAAACTGTATCTGCGTTACATTCGATTCCTCCATTGCCGATAATGCATTGGCGCTGTAAACGGAATTTCGCTGCTGCTCTACTACGCTACCCTCCAGGCGTGCGAGTACGGTGGCGATCGAAGTGAATGCCGCTAGGCGATCCGTGCTGGTCGGATCACTGGAATTGATGCTCATCGCGCTTTGGATATTCAGCGACACTCCGGACCCTATGGTCTCACCCGAGAGCACTACACCCATGCTTTCATGGTTCTGCACTACTGAATTGTTGATCGACCCTGCAAGACTGGTGGCTCGGCTGGATTGTGCAAGCCAGTTCGCGGCGAGTACGGGTTGAAAAAGCTCCCGGCAGCCGGGGTCCCTGACTGGGGTAGTTGATGGTGTCCCGTTGTTGTTGCATCCGGGATTGAAGACATCGACACGATATTTCCAGACCTGCCTTGGATCTGTCGCCAGATTCTCGGCATAGGTTGAGGTAACGTCATTTTGTTCCAGATCGGAGAAATGCCTGACGGTGCTCTCGGAGGAGTTGCCCCAGGACTGAACGACGGTTAGAGAGCCGATCAACCAGGCGTTAGTTGGTTGCCCATAACAGCCCATGGCCACCGCGCACTGATTGGCGGCAAATGGCTCATTAAATGCCAATACTTCACTGTCATAGGATCCATTAAATAAATATGGGTGCGACACCGTCAACGTGAGGGGTTGCGTGTAGGTCGTAAATGTTGGAGTGTTTCCCGCGAGAAGCCGCGAATCCGCATAGAGCGCAACTTTCACTGTGGCGCTGGTAGTCGTGGGCGTACCCATTCCATAACCGAAGATGCGCAGTCGTCTGCCTGCGATCTCGTCGGCGTACATGAGTTGTGTGAATCCAGCAAAACTCAAAGTCAGCGTAGATCGGAATTGATCGGGAATTTGCGACCATGTGTAATGGGGGTTAGCTGGGTAGTAGCTGCCCGGCAGAAAACTGCCGGTTCCCACTGCAGGCGTCCTTGTTGTATCGATCGTTAACCCACCGATCAAGTCCTCTATCTGCATGTTCGGATTGGGTGTCGCAAAGTTCGCTGCGTTTTGCCCTTTGATATAGGTTTGCAGGGAGCGCGCGTAAGCGTTCAGTGTGCTGCCCAAGTGCGTTGCGTCTACATTGCTGATCGCCTGAACGGCAGGATTGGTCCCGGCGACCGTAACTGGTGCAGGCACGTACTGAGTTATCTGCGATGCACACGTGGTCCCGCAACCCAAGGCTGTGTTCATTGCCACGGGGTTTTTTGCAATTTGAATCTTATAGGCCGGATCGTAGACGATTCCTCCTTGTGTGATCCAAATGTGGCCCATGACGATGGAACTGCCGGCAGTCAGGGTGCCGGTCACCGACGCGCAAGAACTGGCACCATTGATAGTGGCAGGAATTCCTCCATCGGCGAGAAATTGACACGCGGTTGATGCGTTGCTGATACCCGTCCATTGGGTAAATTCCAACCCATTCAGGCTGATTTGATCGACGTTGTAGGTAGCGTCGGTTATTTGGCCTGCGACCAGGAGCTGCATCATCAGATCAGCTTGGTCGAAGGCCGTTCCGGACTGGTCAATCAGTGCGCCGCGACCACCCTTGGACAACCCGAACCTGAATTCCGTGGCGATATTATTGCGAACGTACTCAGCCACAGTGGCTGCATATGCCGAGTGCGTATACCGCCCAGCTCCCAAAGCCCTCGCAAGCTCTTGGATTTCGGGAGGCGGTGTATTCCAAGCCGCGACACCTGGTGTATGCGTGGAGCCGGTACCGTAATGTGCCCACGCCGCGGTCGTTGTGACCAGGGGTGAGGTCAGTAGCTTAACGGATGGCAGTTCGGCCAAAGCTGCCGTCGAGGTTGCGAGACATATGGTCGTTACCAACCAGTGGCGTAGGGTACGCATCATTTGATTCCTTCTCGTGCCGCAGGGTGTCAGTGGCCGTAGACGGATTGTGTTGCCACAATCCGACACGTTGCGGGATTCGGCTGGCTATAGCCGGCTGCTGCGGTGACCTGGAAGATGTTCGAGTTGTTGCAGGGAACCGAGTTGTTAAAGAACGACCACACAACCGCCTGCGAGCCGTATTTCTGGGTGACCCTAAACTGAAACGTCTGTAACAAACTCGAGTGTTCGATTGTCGCGGTATAGAGCGCGGACGCTGCAGGCAGTACATTTCCCGCATCGTCTGTGATTTGTATGATCGCCTGGGCCGTCGTGAAGGACGCTGCGAGACCGGCAGGGCCGGCGCCAAAAGAATTGCTTGCGCGAACCTGCACTGTATACGGCGTTGCGCCCGAAAGCCCCGAGATTGGAGCTGTCAGGACGTTGCCAACATCCACCCAGCTGGCGCCGCTGTTGATGCTATAGGCGTAGCTGGTGACGATGCCCGAGGCCGCAGTCCAGCTCGCCGTGACTGAGCTCGAAGTGATCGCACTGAATGTGGGCTGTCCCGGCGGCCCAGGGAGCCCCTGAGTGTTCAAAGTCGCGGAGCTTGGATCGCCGGTCCCACCTGCGTTGGTTGCATGAACCTTCACTACATACGAACTGCTGGCGTTGAGTCCCGTGAGATTGGCTGTCAGCGCGCTACCCACACTGATCCACGTACTTCCTCCGTCGATGCTGTAAGCATAGGAGGTAACCAGGCCGTTTGGAGCCGTCCATCCCACGGTCGCGGAATTTAACGTGACCGCACTGAAAGTCGGAACGCCCGGCGCGCCTGGGAAAGTTGTGCCTGGGACGGATGTTGAAGGTCCGATCGTATTCCCGTCCGAGTCCTGAGCCGTGACGGTATAGTTGTAAAGACTACCTTGACTCAGAGGCGTATCAACCATCGACAGAGTGGTGACCGGAGCCAGCGCCTGACCGCTTCGGGTAATGACATAACTTATGATGCCGTTACCGCCCGTAGCCTGACTCCAGGCGAGATTAATTGAAGTCGCCGAGGTCGGCGTCGCCGTGAGGCCAAACGTGGTCCCTGTACCGGTAGGGAACGATAGCGGAGTCACAGGCAAGCCTGCGCTCGACAGCCGATTGCCTGCCGGATCCAACACGTATGATTGCTGTGCATTGTCGTCATGCCTTGCGACGCGCAGACGAGCGGCTTTATCGTAGAAGTAGCAAGTAGTCGCCAGGCCGTTCACGGGGGCACAGATGTAGGGAACCTGCGCACCGGTCGACTGCGCATAGAAATTTGAATATCCGCTCTGATTGTTGGAGCCGTCCTTCCCTCGCACACGATACGCATAGGAGGTCGAGGCCGTCACGGCGGCATCCATATACCTGGCGAATGTGCTGGTACCGATCTGCGTAAATGGATTGCAGCCGGTTCCGGTACAGGTGGCACAGCCGGCACCGGTGCAGCGCTCGATCTGATAGCTCACTATCGGTGAACCAGTGGTGGGAGCAATCCAACTCAGATTGATCTGGGAATCGGAACTCGCCGGTGAGGTCAAACCCGTGGGCGCCGACGGTGGATTGCCCGCCCCACTCGATGCCCCTTTGAAGGCCACCATCTGCATGATCCACGCCGCACTCGGGGTCACCGGCGCGGTGGCGTTGTATGCACCGGTCGTGGT
>Ga0105237_10008515_pt1 | contig 11095 bp, 10 predicted proteins | sample KBSC24metaG_FD_81520 | JGI IMG/M metagenome (GOLD analysis project Ga0105237, IMG submission 81520) | Corn rhizosphere microbial communities from Kellogg Biological Station, Michigan, USA - KBS C2-4 metaG | ecosystem: Host-associated > Plants > Roots > Rhizosphere > Soil | place: Michigan, USA... | reverse complement strand
CTGTCGATAATATATTCCTCTGCGCCGGGTACATACCGGCCCTGATCCGTATCTTCAATGCGGAGGATGAAATCGCCCCCGTGACGGCGGGCGAACAGATAGTTGTAAAGAACCGTCCGGACTCCGCCAAGATGCAGTCCACCGGTGGGGCTTGGCGCAAATCGTACTCTGACTTTTTTGCTCATAGAGTGCAAAGGTACATTGTTTAAAAAAAAATTGCAGATTGTGAAATTTCTGTTGACCTTTTGCCTTTTTTTGATCGTCGGGGCCGCCTCCGCCCAACTTACCTATGAAACACTATTCGTGGACTATGACAGCGCCTGGCAATTCAGGAACCTAAAGATCATCCCTATCCGTCGAAAGGCGGGGGCGGGAATGATGGCGCAGAATGCCGATATCGTTCCGCTCAACCAGGCGATGAAAAAGGGGCTGGTAACCGTGACCGAACGCGGGACGACCTCTTTCGAAAATGTCCACTGGCTGCGATTCAACACCCATGGCAAAAGTTCCATTTATATCGCGGGCGGCGAGATCGTCTCGGGGGGCCGGCAGGACCGGATGATCGTCCGCGACACGATCCTGCGCCCCATGGAAAAGGACCAGTATGTACCGGTGATGTGCGTCGAGGAGCAGCGCTGGAGCGACAAAGAAAAGAAATTCGCTTACGGAAGTTTTGCCAATCCGCATCTGCGCAAGGTGCTCGACTCGACGGGGAATCAGGTGTCCATCTGGCGTGAGGTAGACCGGCAGCTGCTGGCAGGGGCGTTCAAGAATAAGACGCTCGCCTATCTTTCCCGTTATGAGGACAAAAAATACCTCGCCTTTGAGGATGAATACTTCCACTATTTCATGGACAAGTTCGCAAAGACGGACAGCAATGTGGTGGGATTTGTCGCCATCACCGGCGATAAGATCATCGGCACGGATATTTTTGATGGGACGGGCCTTTTCTACCCGCAACTGGACCCATTGCTCCACGGATATATCGACGATGTGATGGCATCGGGCCTGCCCGTGAAGCTTAAGGATCCGCCGCTGAAGCGATATATGGATCATCTGCTCAAGGATGAAAAGAGCCAGGAAGAGTTCGTAAAGGATAAAGGAAAGATCTTCCGGCAGGATGGGCACGTCATCCATGTGAATACCTTTACAAAGGAGACACCCGTGCCCTAAAATCCCTATATTGTGTTGTATGTTTTATCTCGTACGGTCGCCCTGGTGGCTGAAGAAATTCTATTCGAAGCTTATCTGGAATATCCCCGTAAAAGAACGGGTCCTCTATCTGACCTTTGATGACGGTCCACATCCCGTGGTCACGCCGTTCGTGCTCGATCAGTTGAAGGAATACGGCGCCACCGCCACTTTCTTCTGCATCGGGAAGAACGTACAGGAATACCCGCAGATCTATCGCAGGGTTTTGATGGAGGGACATCGCGTGGGGAACCACACGCAGAATCATCTCAACGGCTGGAGATCGGACGATCGGAAGTATATCGACGATATCCGCGAGGCAGCGAAACAGATCGACTCCGGCTTGTTTCGTCCCCCATATGGCCGCATCAGCAGCTTCCAGTCTGATCTACTCCGCAAGGAACCGTTCAACTACAGGATCATCATGTGGGAAGTCCTAAGCGCCGACTTCGACCGGTCGGTGGATGGAGACCGATGTGTGCGCAATGTGATCCACCACGCGCGGCCGGGTTCGATCGTCGTCTTTCACGACAGCGAGAAAGCCTGGGATCGGTTGCGCATAGCGCTGCCGAAAGTGCTGGAGCATTTTTATAAAAAGGGATATCGATTCGAGGGGATACCGCCATCCTGAGGCGGCCGGATTCCCGAACTGGGAAAAAGGATCGGGAGGAACGGTTTTTGCTAAAAATAAAATTGGGCCTGGGTAGACACCCTGGCCCGTTTTTAATCCGTACCCTATGAAAACTGGTTTAAAGGTAAATCTTTTTTTGAACTGTGCAAAGATATTTAGTCAGTCGGGCCTGACGAATCTTCTGGAACACGGCCTTTTACCACCAATTTCTTTCCCTTCTCACGCTACCGGTTTATTGCCGCCAACCCGCGTCCACTCCACGTTTCCGCGGGAGGGGCGCCTTTTGATGGCGGCGCCGCATAAAATGAGGATCGCCGAAATCATGGGTTTTGGGGATATTTGCACTCAATTTGGAAAGCAATTGTCATGGAACTGATCGACACACATTGCCACTTATATAGCAAGGAATTTGGGCGGGATATCGAAGAGGTTATACAACGTGCTGAAAAGGAGGGTGTTAATAAGTTTTTCCTGCCGGCGATCGACCGGCATTGCCAGGAGGCGCTGTTGGCGCTCGAGGCCCGCTACCCCGGCAAATGCGTCGGGATGACGGGTTTGCACCCCTGCCATGTAAAGGCGGACTGGGAGACGGAAATGGCCTTCGTGGAGACCGAACTGGCGCGCCGTTCCTGGGTCGCCGTAGGGGAGATCGGTCTGGATTTTTATTGGGACCGGACCTTCGAAAAGGAGCAATATGCCGCTTTCCACCGTCAGACGGAATGGGCCCTGAACCATCGCATCCCGATCGTGATCCATTCCCGGGAGTCCATGAAAGAAAGCATCGGCGTGGTCCGCGAGCATCAAAAAGGCGCTCTACGGGGCATCTTCCATTGCTTCAGCGGCGACGCCAAGGCCGCGGCAGAGCTCGTCGACCTCGGCTTCTACCTCGGCATCGGCGGTGTGCTGACCTACAAGAATTCCGGCCTTGGCGATGCCATCCGCGACATCCCACTTGAGTGGCTCGTCCTCGAGACCGATGCGCCCTACCTCGCGCCCGTGCCTTTCCGCGGCAAGCGCAACGAGAGCAGCTACCTCCGGTATATTGTTGAAAAGCTGGCCGAAATAAAGGGTCTGCCCGTGGAAGAGGTGGCCCGCGTGACAACGGAAAATGCACAAAAAATATTCGGAAACTAGGACCAGAAGCCGTACTTTTGCAGCCCTCGCGCGGGCAGCCAAACCCCCGCAATCATTCAACCGGAGAGGTGTCCGAGTGGTTGAAGGAGCACGCCTGGAAAGTGTGTATACTCGAAAGGGTATCGCGGGTTCGAATCCCGCTCTCTCCGCAGATGAATCCTTGCCCCGCATTCGCGGGGCATTTTTTATTCCCGGACGCGGGGCGAACTTGTTCGCCAAAGCGGGAGGGGATAAAAAATGATAGTCCCCTTTTTTAATGTAAAAGGAATTGCCCGTCTGCCGGGCAATTTCCTTAAAAATGAAATTAATCTCCGGGGTTCGAAATGCGAACCGTGAATTTTTGGAGTTGGCTGCAGATCGCAGCCCTTTCGGTTTGATAGCGGATCATGTATCTGCTATTCCCTTCTTCCGTCACCCTGCCTAAAAGGTGGTTCTCTTCGGGCCTGCTGGTGAAGAGCAATCCCAGTCCTTTTAAGCGCTGTAAAATTTTCCAGGGCTTGCAGGCCATTACTCGCAAAAGAGCAGGCGGCCGAACCATTGATTTATTAGTTAAATTGCTTGCTTTCGTTCGACAGGTTTATAAAAAAGGTCTGTTTTGCCTTTTTCCGTACCAGCGATCATTTTTGTATGGGCGCTGCAAATGTGCCTGACGGATTCCGCAGCGTCCTGAGTAAAACCACTTTGGGGATACGCACAATATAAACAGAAGGCTTCATTTTCACAGAACTTGTTCCAAAGGTGTTCGAGCCTTACCGTGGCGCCGATCTGCCCCTTGGCCCACAAGATGGCTACCATCTCACCAAAAGCCCGAACGTTACGGCTGTTTCCTTTAGCCCTTACGATTACTTCATTTATAACTTGATTGAATAGATTTTCGTCAGGCCAATCATTGACCATAAATTTAGACAAAACTTCCTGGGCATTGAGGGAGATGTATTGAGCATTGGAGATCAAAAAAGGAACCGTGTATCCTAAAGTAGTAAGGCGTTCTTCCAAAGCCTCCAGATGAGCAGCTGTCGCGATAACTACTGCGCATTCACCCGAGTTGACCCCCCCTGAGACAAAGCCGGACAAAAGATCAAGAAAATCTTCATCATTCTCATAGATCTGGACAACATGCTCACAAGGCGCAATCTCTCCCCAAAAGATTTCGTTGGAGCTTGCCATCCATCCGTCATTAGCCATCTTTAAAGGTTCCATTTGGTTTAAGTTTGTTTGAAATAATTAGTTATTTTTTTACTCTAAGCATCGCATTAGGTTTTAATGCAGTTCAGCGCTCTAAACCGACCGGTAGATAAATGTGAAAAGTCGCTCCTGCATTTTTTTTGCCTTCTGCATAGATCGCTCCCTTGTGATTCTCCACTATTTGCTTACAGATCGCAAGGCCAAGGCCGGTGCCTTCATATTCTGTGCGTCCGTGCAATCTATAAAATTTATCAAAGATCTTCCCGGAGTCCCCCGAGGCAAACCCAATTCCATTGTCGGAAACGCTAATATGATAATAGACTTTACCAATCCCCGACAGCATATTGGGCAAACTGTTGCCTTGAACCAGTTGGCAGCGCACGGAGATTGAAGGATCATTGTTTGATTGGGAGAACTTTAATGCGTTACTCAGCAAATTCAAAAATAATTGGTGAAACTGGAACCTGATAACATTCAATGTAGGCAATTCTCCGACATCGATCGTTGCATTTTTCTCGGCAATCTTTGCGTCGAGCGCAATCATCGCACTTTTAAAAACTGAATTCAAGTCCACTTGTTCCTGCTTATCTTCGCATCCATTACTCCGGGCGTAGCTTAACAGATCGTGGATCAATTCCCTCATTCGGACGGATGACTCGACAATACGGCGGTATAAGCCCTTCCCCGTCTCTGAGAATTTATGTCCTTCAAGATCAAAAAGCCGATCGGAATTGATCTGTATCTTTCTCAACGGCTCCTGCAGATCATGACTGGCGATTTGTGCAAAAGATGAAAGCTGGTTGTTGATCTTTTCAAGCTCCTCATTTTTCTCTTTCAGCATCTTTTCAGCAAGCCTGAGGTCAGCATTCCTTTTTCTCAAGTCTTCTGTTCTGTCCAATACGATTTTCTCAAGCGAATACTTCACCTGCTCCTCGGCTGAGATATCCTGAAGAGTTCCTATGTAACCTGTAACTACTCCCCGGGCATCAAAAATTGGGCTTGAATTGACATATGCAATAATATACTTTCCGGATGCACTCAAAAACCTGAATTTCCCCTCAAATGACTTTCGGGCGTAAAAAGAACTTCTCCATGAACTGAGAACGTTGTCGTGGTCATCCGGGTGAATGAGATCGAACCAAAACGTTTTCAAGCCTTCCTGCACCGGCTTGCCGGTCAATTGCTCCCATTTCGAACTCAAAAAATTGCAATCGCCCTTTTCATCGGTAGTCCAGATAAGCAACGGAACAAGATTTGCCATTTTTCTGAAGCGTTCTTCACTCTCCTTAACAGCTCTCGCAGCTAGTTTCTGCTCGGTTACGTCGATGGTAAAACATCGTGTGTGAACAAACTTTTCATTTTCCCACAACGCCGTTGAATTTATGGTCACGTGTCGTACAGAGGCATCCTTGCATAAAAGCTCTGCATCGTAATTCCGGATTTGTTGCTTGGCGCTCAAACGATGCATAATATCTTCGATGGCACTTTTATTCACATGAAATTCAGAAATATGATGTCCGATGTATTCCTGCTCGGTATAGCCCAGCAATTGGAGTTCTGCCGGATTCGCCCAAACAATAACACCATCGGCATTTACCCAATGAAGACAAATGGAGGCATTTTCAAAGTAATCTTTAAGTGCTCTTTCGGTTCTGTTTTTCTCGGTAATATCCGAGCAATGAAAAATGAAACCCTTGACCATTTTTAGCCGGTCAAATTCTGGAGACAGGGTCGCGTCAAAATATTGGAGACCATTTTTAGTATCAACGGAGATTTGAAAATGGGCACGTTCACCCACTAGAACGTTGCCCATATGGCGTTGGATCTGATTAAATATTTCCGGTCCTACTATTAGTGGAATTGTTTGGCCCGCGATATCCCGGCCTATGCCGAACCTGGTTTTGAAAGGCTGATTGCAGAATTGTAGAACCATATTGCAATCAACAGATGCAACCAGAGCTGGGATAGAATCTAAAAGGGTGGCTAAATCTTCAGGTTCGTTGCCCACATTAGTTTGCAAAGCCAAACCTGCATACGCGTTATCGGGCATGAGTCTGGGTGTTTATCCAAATTTACGTCTTTCAAGGGGACTTAAGTGATGCACTTTAAGCAGAATATGCATATACCGAAAAAATTGTGCCAACTCACGGTCCCTTCCCGGGTCGTTCATTATTCTCCGGCTGCAGATCCCTGATCCGGGCAGGAAGCTTTGACCGACTGTACGCCGGTCCGGCATAAAACTTGGCGTGGATATCGGTGATTCTGAGCGAGGCAGCGGTTAAAAGCCAGCTAATTGGCCGACGCTCTGTAAAAAAATTTCCACACTTTACGTGGGCTTGCCCTTCGTCTTCTATTTCGGGCTTTTAATTAAATTAGCCTTATGATTTCCGGTCCGACAAAAATATTGGTAGCGGATGATGATGACGAAGACCTCGATCTGATCGAAGAGTATATTTTACTAGTGGAACCTGCCGTGCAGCTGTACAAATTTATGGACGGGCTCTCGGCATATGAATATTTATTGTCGCGGCCTGATGATGATTTACCGTCTCTTATCATCCTGGATTACAATATGCCAGGCTTAAACGGAGCCCAGCTTTTGGGAGCACTCAATTCTTCGAGCCGGTACGGGCCGATTCCGAAGGTCGTCTTGAGCAGCGCCAGTACAGCCAAATTTATTGAAGAATCGTTGAACAACGGCGCCAATGACTATATCGTGAAGCCTGGCACCATTGATGAAATTTACGAAATGGCAAAAAAACTCGTTGCGTTAGCCAGAAAAGAGATCAATCCACAGGAAGGTAAATAGAGAAAGCTGCCCCCATTCCAGGGTTTCCCGATGCTTTGATCATTCCATTGTGGTTTTGAACGATCTTTTTGCATATCGAAAGTCCTATGCCCGATCCTTTCACCACCGAGCTATTTGGCAGGCGTTGGAATATTTCAAATATCTTTCCTGCAAAAGCTGGTTGAAAGCCTATTCCATTGTCCTTTACAGTAATCTCATGATATTTTTGGAGCTGACTGGCCGAACCCTTCAGGTCCTTGCCAGAGACCATTGCTGTCTCTATGGTTATTTGACCGTCTTTTTCAGGATGTTTATATTTAATAGCATTATCGATGAGATTGCACATCAATTGTTTAATCTGGAACGGGATTCCTTTTATCACCGGCAGATCGTCCCGCCGGATCGTCACGTTCCTGGCTTCGAAATCTTCCTTAAACAATGAGATAACCTCATCGATCAGGATATTCAGATGCACGGTCTCAAAACCTTCCGCCACGCTTGTTACCTTCGCATACGAAAGAAGATCTTCTATCAGGCCATTCATTCGCTGTACTGCCTGCAGGGATTTGGCAAGAAAAGCCCTTGATTTTTCATCCATCTGGTTACCGGGAGCAGACGCAATATAGCTATTGTATATATTGATTTTTCGCAAAGGTTCCTTCAAGTCGTGACTGGCTGCATACACGAACTGTTCCAGCTCCTTGTTTTGGAACTCTAACTGCGCCATGTAGGCTTTCATTCGATCTTCGGACCTCCTTTTTGCCGTAAGGTCCCGGGTCACCTTTGAAAAGCCGATGATCTCGCCCTGATCATTGCGCAACGCAGTCAATACAACACTACCCCAGAAATTACTTCCATCCTTCCTCTTCCTCCATCCTTCATAGAGTGCTTTCCCATTCCTCTTTGCTTCTTCAAGTAAAATAAAAGGCAAACCCCTTTCCAGGTCCTCGGGCAGGTAGAACACCCGAAAACTTTTGCCAACGATCTCATGTTCCTGATAGCCCTTTATCCTTTCTGCTCCTTTATTCCAGTTTTGTATGATGCCCTCACAATCGAGCAAGATAATCGCATAATCCTCCACTTGTTCAATCATTCTATGATATCTCTCTTCACTTTTTCTAAGCTCTTCTGCAGAAATGCGTAAGTCTTTTACTTTCTCTTCCACTATTTTCTCCAATGACGCTACCAGCAATCGGTATTTCTCCTCGCTTTCCAGCAACGCCCTTTCCTTGTTTTTGAGTTCCGTAATGTCGGCTAGCATGTTGATTGCGCCGATCATATGTCCCCGATCGTCATACAACGGCTGCGGTGATGAAGCCACATGTCGAATGGCGCCATCCGGTCGTACTATCAGGACCTCTTCGTTAAACACGGCGCGCTTTTCTTTTAAGCACATGGCCATAGGGCAGTTATCAAGGGGAAGCTCGGCGCCGTCGGTTCTCAGGATCTTATATGATCCACACCATTGGTCTTTGCCGATGACCGGTCTTCTGCCCCATAATTCCACTGCCGCCTCGTTGAACAGGGTTATTCTTCCATCCAGGGCAGTGGAATACAAGGGCGTTTTCACCGTATCAATGAGCCGGCGCAGCTGTAATTCGTTTTCCTTTCGTTCCGCCTCAGCACTTTTAATTTCGCTGATATCCTGGAAAACATTGACAGCACCCACGACTTGATTTTCGGGGTCATATAGCGGATCGATGCTCTCCGTTGCATGAAAACTGCTTCCATCCGGTTTCTGGACAATAGCTTCCACATTTCTAAAGGAACGCCCGGTTGCCAAAGCGACCGCCATAGGCGTCTGGTCTGGCCTAATGTAAAGTCCATCCATGAATACTTTGTAACAGGCGCAATACCTGAGGGTTGGATCGCCGATATTGGGGCGGTATCCCCATAACTTGACAGCGGTTTCGTTGAAATAAGTGATCCGGCCAGTTCTATCGCAAATATAAACCGCGGCGGGAAGTAGATTCAAGACGGAGGCAACAGAAGGGCTTCCAAGTGCCGAAACACTCTCTAAAACATTGATTTCCAAATCCTGTTGCATAGTAAATAGGTTAATTTGCGACACCTGGCCGAAGACTAAACAAACTTGCAATTAAGAGGACTTATCCAATGACGTTAATAACAGGTCGCTGGCATGGAAATTTAGAGCTTCAAATTTACCAATAATTTACAATATGACAAATGAGGCTGTTTGGATCATTGATCATGACCTTGAGGACCATGAAATAGTGCAGGAGGTTTGGGGGGAGCTTGGACTTTCCTATGAACTGGTTTTTTTGACGAGCGCTGAGAAGGCCATCGAGCGCCTTAAGAGCGTAGCCAAAGCTCCTTTTATCATTGTTTGCGAGGTCAATCTTCGCGGTATCGGAGGCTTTGATTTCCGCCGGCAGTTATTGGATACCCATTCCAAGAAATTCAAAAGCGTTCCTTTTATCTTTTGGACGACCCATGCTACCGACCAGCAAATAACCGAGGCGTTCAATTTATCCGCCCACGGATTTTTTATAAAAGAGGGTAATTTGGACGATCTGAAAGATACCTTTCTTACGATCGTCCGCTATTGGCTCAAGAGCAAAATGCCGGCAAAAACGGAAAACGTAAACGCTCTTGACGATGTTAAATAGCCTTAGTAAGATTGATGATTTTCAATAAATTAGAAATAAATAGGTTCGAAAACTGTCCCTCTTGCCCCGCAAGAAAAAGGGTATGTCTTCCATCCAACATAAGCCAACAGGGATGTATATTTGGAAGAAGCTTAAAACCCAAATAATGAAAAGGATTGTCTTTTCGCCAATGATCGTGTTTCTTGTCAGCATTTCCATAGCTTCGCCTGGAGACAAAGGAATGGATTCCTTGGTATTTAGTCTTGCTTCCCGGTTCATTAATGAACCGGGGCATGTGGGGCTGTCCATCGCCGTTCTCGACCGGGGCAATATACATTTTTACGACTACGGGAGCATCAGAAGAAAGGTGCAAATCAAACCGACAGAAAGGACGATCTATGAGATGGCCTCATTAACCAAGACCTTTACAGGCATCCTACTGGCAAAGGCTGTCACCGAAGGGCGGGTCCGGCTGTCCGATGACATTAGGAAATATCTCCCCGGCAATTACCCGGAGCTGCAGTTTGCAGGCCGCCCCATCACTATCCGGGATGTAGCCAGCCATACCGCCGGCCTGCCCAAGAACCTGCCCCCCATACCCAAGCAGCGGACACCAGCCGGGATACTCGCTGATTCCGGGAGATATTCCAGGGAAAATTTTTTAAAAGAGCTCGCCAGGTTCAAGCCAGATACTATCCCAGGCACCCGTTTCAATTATTCCAATGCCGGCACCCAGTTGATCGGACTGATACTGGAACGTGTATATAGCATGTCCTATGAAGAGCTGGTTAAAAAATATATCACATTGCCGCTTCACATGCCGGATACAAAACTGGTGCGGCCGGAAATGGACCCTGCCCGTACTGCAAGCGGATACAATGAGCAGGGGGAAGTAATGCCAGCCTTTGCTTTCTGGCCCGGGCTGCCTGCAGCAGCAGGTTTAAGAACCACTGCTGCCGACATGGTCAATTATATGGCTTATAATCTTAACGAACGTGATGAGGCAGTCAGGCTGGCACACCAACCGGTGTTTTTTCATACACCCGAGAATGGGCAGGATATCGGACTGTTCTGGTTCTCCAGATTACTGCCGGACGGAACCAGGGCAGTTATGCATGCAGGCGGGAGCTTCGGCTGCACCAGCTATTGCATGCTCTTCCCGGATCAGCAGATCGGCATTATGTGCCTGGCCAATGATGCTAGCCCCGGTACCGAACAGGAGTTAAGGGTTATGTCCCAGGAAATGGGGACGTATTTGATCCATAAAGCCCCGCACTAAATAGCATTCCAGTTCTGTAAGTATTCCACCAGCAATTCCGCTCCCGAACCGGAAGCCAATTTCCCATAGGCTCCGGCAACCGCCATTCCCAGGACACAACATTGTTGGCGATCGAGCCGTAGCAACAAGCCCAGCTGATAACCGGCGCTGAAGCGGATCCTTGCATTGATCACCCCGCCGATGCCGACCGGCGGCGGACCGGTCAGACTGAATTGTCCCTCCCGGGAAAACTGCATGGCGTGGCCGGCCTGCAGGACGACGAGGAAATCGATGCTCAT
>Ga0105237_10008514_pt1 | contig 11095 bp, 10 predicted proteins | sample KBSC24metaG_FD_81520 | JGI IMG/M metagenome (GOLD analysis project Ga0105237, IMG submission 81520) | Corn rhizosphere microbial communities from Kellogg Biological Station, Michigan, USA - KBS C2-4 metaG | ecosystem: Host-associated > Plants > Roots > Rhizosphere > Soil | place: Michigan, USA... | reverse complement strand
CTGAGCCGGCACTTGCGAGTGCTGGAGAACGCCAAGCTCATCGAAATCGTGAAGGGACACGACAAGAATCGCCCACTGACGGTCTGCCGCATCACGTCCAACGGGCGCAAACGCTACTTGGAGTATTTGACGACTCTGGAGCAGGTCGTCCGCGACGCGGCGAAAGCCGGCAAGGACGAAGCTCTCCCAAATTTGCTGCGTACATTGGCGATTTCGCCGGTGTAAATTTTTTGCTTGGTCGCTTTGCAGTATAAAGTACTTTGCGTTATGGAGACGCTTATGAACGACATCTCAAACTGGCATTCGACCCTGCAGTCGAAACTTCGGTCGCTAGGCGTAAAACTTTTCGTCGTGTGCGCGTTAGCACTCATTATGCTGATTCCCGCGTTTTTGGTCGGAGGCCTGATTGATGAAAGGACCACACGCGAGGCGCAAGTGGTCAGTGAAATCAGTGCGCACGTCGGGGGACAGCAAACCTTCCTGGGCCCGACACTCAGCGTGCCGTACAAAATTCCGCCGCAGCCGGGAAGCGATTATGAAGCGCACGGCACATATCTTCTCTTTCCCGCGGAAGCTTCGGCCAAGCTGAAGACCACCACCGAGGAACGTCGTCGCTCATTGTTCAAAGTGCCGGTTTTCCAGGCAGACCTGAAATTTGATGCCAGCTTCGATCTCACTAGCGTGCCCAGCACCCTTCCACCAACCGCCCAACTCGACTGGAGCCGCGCGGAAATTCTCGTAGGCGTTACGGACGCGCGCGGCGCACTGGCCGACGCCACCACCACGATCGATGGCAAGACCTCCACCCTCGTTCCCGCCGAATCGGCGCAGAACATGTCCTTCAATGCAGACCAGGGCGCGCAGCTGAAGTTGACGCTATTTGGATCGAAGTTGGACGGAGCCGCGAAACCGAATACCCACTTCAATGTCACGTCGAATCTGAAATTCTCGGGAGCCCAGCGCATAGCGGTGCTGGCATACGGCAAAACCACGCATGTGACCAGTCAAGGCGATTGGCCTAGTCCAGGATTCGATGGGGGATTCCTGCCGGTCAATCGAACCATCTCGCCAAGCGGTTTTACCGCCGAATGGACGGTTCCGTTTATTGCTCGCGGAGTTCGCGCCGAAGGAGAGGCTGGCACAATCACCGGCCTCGGTGCGACTGCGCTCGGCGTCTCTTTCATTGAAGTCGCCGATCCCTACCAATCCGTAAATCGCGCGCTGAAATATGTGCCGCTTTTTCTTGGCTGGGTGTTCATCTCGTATTTCATCTTCGAAGTGACGACTGGAAAGCGCGTTCACCTCGCTCAATACGTTCTGATCGGGATCGCCCAAGTCATCTTCTATCTACTGCTGCTGTCATTCGCTGAGCGCATCGGATTCGATCTCGGCTTTCTCCTTGCGAGCGCCGCAACCGTGACCCTGCTCGCTTTGAACGCGGCGTGGATCTTCGAGAGCCGAATACAAGGAGTTCGCGCCTTCGCGACCTTTGGCTGCCTTTATGGACTGATCTACCTCCTGCTCCGCCTTGAGGACAATGCGCTGCTGGTTGGCGCAATCGCCAGTTTCCTGGCCGTCGCTGCTGCCATGTACTTCACTCGCAGAATCGATTGGTACGGTTCTCTCCCGCCGGCCGGCGGGAAAGTGGCACCCTTATCGGTCACACCGGGAACAGGCTCGTAGGTCGGAATGGAGGTGTTCTGTCATACGACTTCTTAGGAGCAATAAGCGAAAATGCACAACTCACCACAAAACGGACTTCACGTCGCCATCATTATGGACGGCAACGGCCGCTGGGCCACACGCCGCGGCCTGCCGCGAGTCGCCGGTCATCGCGCCGGTGTCGCGACCGTGCGCGAAGTTATTGAGCACGCGCCTGATCTGGGCATTCGCCGTCTCACGCTATACGCCTTCTCCTCGGACAACTGGAATCGCCCCGCTCCGGAGGTGCAAAGCATTTTTTGGCTAATGCGAGCTTACCTGCGCTTGGAAACGGATCGCCTGCGACAGCGTGGCGCGCGACTTCAGGCGATTGGTCGGCGTGACCGCATTCCTGCGGCCCTCTTGCGTGAGATCGAGAAGGCTGAGTTCGCCACGGCGGATTGCAAACTCCTAGACGTTCGCGTAGCGGTCGACTACTCCTCGCGAGACTCCATCACCCGCACCGTTTCGGCGTTGAAGGAAACGGTTTCAGGCTCTGTGGCCGAATCGCCCGATTTCTTCCGAGGCGTTTTGACAAAAGTACTGACTGCCGAGAGCGGGAATGTTGACTTGCTCATTCGCACCGGCGGCGAGAAGCGGCTTTCCGATTTTCTGCTGTGGGAGTCTGCGTACGCCGAACTTTATTTCACTGAGCGCATGTGGCCCGACTTCGGCGCCATTGATCTGGAAGCCGCGGTGAGCGAATTCAGCCGGCGCCAACGTCGATTCGGCGGACTGAGCAACCCAGCCTCTCAGCCAACTACCTCAAGTACAGATGGTGCGCGATGATCGCGCCCGGCAATCGTCCGCTGAAAGCGAAGTTCATCCTTCCCGCACTGACGGAGGCCACCGATCCCTACTGGCGTCCGATTAAGTACTCGTTGTTTCCGCCGCTTGGACTTGCAACCCTTGCTGCGTATTTGTCTCAAGACGACTGCGCCGTCATCGAGGACGAGCACGTACAACCACTCACTTTCGACGACACGCCAGACGTCGTCATCATTCAGGTCTACATCACCAATGCATACCGCACCTATAAACTCGCCGACCATTATCGAAAGCGTGGGGCATTCGTTTGCCTCGGGGGCCTGCACGTCACGTCACTTCCGGAAGAAGCAATCGCTCATGCGGACACCATCTTTCTCGGCCCTGGCGAGCAAACATTCCCGCAATTCCTTCGAGACTTCCGCGCCGGCGCTCCGCAACGCACATACATTTCAACCTCAGGCCGTACGCTGGAGCGCATTCCGCCGATCAGGCGCGATCTTATTCAGCGCCGGCTTTACCTGGTGCCAAATTCCGTCGTCGTCACTCGCGGCTGTCCGCAGCATTGCGACTTCTGCTACAAGGACGCCTTCTTCCAAGGCGGCCGCGGCTTCTACACGCAGCGCGTGGACGACGCGCTCGCCGAGATCAATCGCCTTCCCGGACGTCACCTCTATTTTCTCGACGACATCTGCTGGGCGATCGCCGCTTCGCCGAAGCTCTATTTGAAGGCATGAAAGGCATGGGGCGCCTGTTTCAAGGCGCCGCCACCGTGGATTCCATCTTGCGGGGCGATCTGATCGAACGGGCTGCCGAAGCAGGACTGCGCAGCATCTTCGTGGGATTCGAGACGCTCGCGCCGGAGAATTTGCGGCGCAGCAACAAGCGCCAGAACCTGGGCCGCGACTACAAGGCGGTGGCCGATCGTCTGCATTCGCTCGGCATCATGATCAATGGCAGCTTCGTCTTCGGCATGGACGACGACCGCGAAGACGTCTTCCGACGCACCGTCGATTGGGTGGTCGAGCACGGTATCACCACGGCTACATTCCACATCCAGACACCGTATCCGGGCACTGCCCTCTATGCGCGCATGCAGCGCGAAGGACGCATGCTCACTCGCGACTGGAATCTCTTCGATACTCGCCACGTGGTATATCGGCCCGCACAACTCAAGCCGGAAGTTCTGAAAGAGGGATACGACTGGGCTTACCAGGAGTTCTACCGCTGGTCATCAATCGCGCGGGCTTCACTCCATCACGGAACACTGAAGCACCAGGCGAAGCATTTCTTCTACGCGTCCGGGTGGAAGAAATTCGAGCCGGTATGGGATCTCATGATCCGTATGCGTCAACTGACACATGTGACGCCGCTGCTGGAAGGCGTGCTGTCGAAGGTGACGAGCGCGTCGGCAAAATCAAAATTGCCTGTTACGGAAAAAGCTGACGAAATCCTGAGGGTCGCGGTATAAGCAAAAAGCCGCAGCATCATGGCTGCGGCTTTGTATCCCTCGAGAACGCTTCCTACTTCTTCTTCCTCGCGGACTTCTTGGCAGGCTTCTTGGCCTTTTTTGCCGCCTTCTTTGCAGGCTTCTTGGCAGCTTTCTTGGCGGGCTTCTTAGCCTTCTTCGCCGCCTTCTTGGGCGCCTTTTTCTTTGCGGTCTTCTTGGCCGCTTTCTTCTTCGCCGGAGCTTTACGCGCCGGTCGCGACGAACCTCCTCCGCCTCCGCCGGCAGTTGGCGCGGGCGCGGCGGGTTCTGGTTCCGCTGCAGGCTCAGGCTCATCCTCCATAGCGGAAGGAAGCTCGCTTTCTTCTTCCTCTTCTTCTTCGTCGTAATCTTCTTCGAGCGTGTCGCCGTAAGCGCCAGAGTCACCGAACTCGTCGGCTTCATCGTCACGCAGGTAGAGGGTTTCCTCGAACATCATTCTGTCCTCCTCGAATCTTGGGCGCCTCGGCGCCGATTGTGCGACGCGGGAAGCCATCACGGGCGGCCCAGGTCGCGAGAGAAATTTAAAAAAGACAAAACTGCGACGGCGCCGGATTATAACGGGTCAAGGTCGCACTCGCAACCACATTCGCGCGGCGAAGAAAAGACGGGAGTTCTTACTGTTGTGGCGGGATGATTAGCACCATGCCGGGACGCAGCGTAGCCACATCGGCATTGGTTTGTTTGATTGCTTTAACCGTGGTGTTGTAACTGTTCGCGATGGAATACAGCGTTTCGCCGCGCCGGACTGTGTGGCGGCGGGTGGAAGCCGTCTTAGTTGCCGGTTTCCCCGCCGCTGGCTCGGCGGTCCCCGTAGTTCCAGCGCTGGTCTTAGCTAAATGACTGCTCCGTTTCGATTTAGTCGAAACGGATCGAGCCGCAGCAGCAGCACCTGGGCTGATTGGCAGATGGACATACAGCACCCTGCGCCCGGCTAGGCTGTCCCCTTTCAACCGGTTCCAGCGACGGATTACTGTAGGCGGAATGCCCAGGTTATCGGCAACGCGCTGCACCGTGTCACCCTTGCGCACGTGATATACCGTCAATCGTTTGGCGTAGGTTTGCGCGTCGCCGGTTGCATGACGTCCGGGGGCAACTGGAACTATCAGTTTGCCTCCTGGCTCAAGATCCGCGCTGAGATCAAGCTGGTTGTTCTGAGCGATCGCTCGCGCTGTCGTGTGGTAGTGGCGTGCGACAGACATCAGTGTGTCGCCGCTTTCCACCTTGTGCAAACGCCACCAGACCCGCATATCAGGAGGAATGGCGGCAATCGCACTCTGATATTTCTGCGAGGTTCCAGCGGGCAAATGCAGGTCGTAGTGCCCCTTCGGCGTGACCATCCGAAGAAGGCTGGGGTTCAGATCCTGCAGGTGGTCAACCGTTGTGTTCACAGCTTCGGCGACCAGGCGCAAATCAACCGGATAGTTAATCTTGACAGTGTCGTAGGTGATTGCGTGGTCCGGAACGATGGACTCGAGATCATACTGCCCCGGGTTCTTGGCCATGATCGTAACGGCTAAAATGATCGGCACATAATTACGAGTTTCTTTGGGAAGCACGTTCCGCTTCCACAGCTCCCAATAGTCCGCATAGCCGGTGCGCTTCACCGCGCTCTGAACCGTTCCCGGACCGGAGTTGTAGGCCGCCATGGCCAGGTACCAGTCACCGAACTGGTTATAGAGATCCTTCAGGTGGCGAGCCGCGGCGCGAGTGGACTTCTCCGGGTCCTGGCGCTCGTCGACCCAGGAGTCGCGGTGCAAATCGTAGGCGCGGGCACGGCTTCCCATGAACTGCCAAATGCCTCGAGCTCCGGCACGCGAGACCGCATACGGATGAAATCCTGACTCGGCCTGCGCAAGATAGATCAAATCCTGCGGAACACCTTCTTCCTTCAGCGTGCGCTCGATCATGTCGCGATAGCGTCCGCTGCGTTCGAGAGCATGCTCCAGGGTCCCGCGGCCCCGGTTTGAGAAGTAGTTGATGTAACTGGCGACCTGGTCGGTGAGCATCAGCGGCAAATCGGAGTGCGTGGCCTTGATCTCAGCGGCGGCCTTGGCCTTCACGTTGGGGTCGACCGGATAGTTCGAGACCTCGTTGGCTTCGTCGATCGGGGCGGGCTCAGACTTCTGCTGAGCTTCCGCCGGTGGCGGTTCTGTCTGTAGGGCTGACAATTCGATATTGTTCATGCCCTCCAGCACGCGGTCCATCTCACGCTGAAACCGCTGATCGGAACGGACATTGACCGGACTCCCCTGCAGCAGGTTGAACGCCTGAGAAAAGTGCTGCTTGGCTATGTCGTGGTGCCCGTTGGTGTATTCCTGCTGGCCGGACTGGTATTCCTTCTCGACCTTGGCAATCAGATCGGCAACGGGATCGGCGGGTGGCGCAGGTTTGGCCTCCGCATGAACTGGAGCAGGCTCTTGAGCCTTTGCCGCAGGCGCAGGATCCTTGGAGGCCGCAACATTCGATTGGGGCGACTTTTGGGCTTGTCTGGTGGCTTGGATCGGCGGTGGCGGGGTCTTCTGAACGGCAGGAGCAGCCGCACTGGGCTTCTTCCCAGAACAGGCGCAACCGGCCAGTAATGCCACCGAGATTGCGATCAGCGCAAACCTGTTGATCTTCATTTCCATCTATAACTTACCGCCAATTCCCATTGCGGATTTTATGATCGTACTCCCCTCACTTTTCAGGGTCAACGCCGAAGGTACCCAGGGGTGGTTACTTACGGAATAGCCGGGCACCTCCATTCTCCGGGACGGCATCGAAAGGTGTTCCATTTTGATACCGATTCCAGTCTGAAGGAGCCCGTCATGCCAGAAGCTACCCAGGAACGTTGCGCCCACCCGAATTGCACCTGTCCCGTATCCGCCGGAGAAAAGTATTGCAGCCAAGCCTGCTCCGATGCCGCCGAAGGCAGCGGACGCAATGACCGCTGCGCCTGTCCGCATCCGCAGTGCTCCAGCGCCATGGCAGCGTAGAAGAATTGAGTCATTGAATCATTGAGGGATTGAATCACTGCAGACGCTTTGGGCGGTGAGCAGTGAGCAATGAGCGATCCTGGGATTGAAATATTCGCTCACGGCTCGTTGATCATCGCTCACTGCTGTTCAATGATTCAATCCTCCGACGATTCAATGATTCAATCCCCTGCTTCAATCCTGTTAATGTCTCTAAGCGGCACTGCTGTCCCCGCGAGCGGATGAACGCCAACGGCAATCGCAAAACTCAGCTTTTGGTACTCATCGTTGTCATCAGCAACGTAATTGGAAACGTGTCGCTGAGCCATGGCATGCATCAGGTTGGGCGGATCGTCTCAGCCTCGCCATTGGACTACGTGAAGGCCTTTGCCAATCCCTGGACTATTATCGGCATCTGCATCCTTGCCGTCTGGATGCTCTCCGACTTGGCCCTTCTCAGCCGCGCGGACCTCAGCTTCGTCTTGCCCGTAACCGCCAGCGCGTATGTTCTGGTTGCGCTGTTCGGGAAATTCCTTCTCCACGACCACATTTCATGGGAACGATGGATGGGCATTTTGTTAATCACCGGTGGCGTAATTCTCGCCGAAGAGACCCCAAGCCGCACCACCAAAGGCCCACCGGAGCACCTGAGATGAGATGGATCCTGGTGGGAATCATTGCGATCTGCAACACCCTTGGCGATGTTCTTAACACCGCCGGCATGAAGCGGCAGGGTGAAGTCGAGGACCTCCGTCCGCGAAGCCTTTTCTGGATGGTTCGCCGGGCCGTGGTTAATCCCTACGTTATCGCTGGGATTGCCGCGATGGCGGTGTCGTTCTTCGCGTTGTTATCACTGCTCTCCATCGCAAATGTCAGCTTCGCAGTCCCGGCGACCGCGGCGAGCTACTTATTGGAGACGCTCCTTGCCAAGTACATCCTCGGCGAAGACGTCCGTTCTCGCCGCTGGGCCGCCGCCACGCTGGTAGCGATGGGTGTGGTACTGCTGCAGTTCTGAAATAGCATGCGATCGATCACTGGAACTTTCTGGTCTAAAGAAGTCTTATTCTGGCGGTAGTTTTCGCACTCCGGCCGCTAAACACTGGCTGTCGTTAGGGGTTATTGAATCGAACTTCGTATCGGGGCATGTCTTCACCTGCCGTTCAGTAACCAGGTCGAGGCGGGGCTTTAGCCCCTGCTCAAGCGAGTTCATTTGCTAGCCAGACAGAGCTTCCGAACCATCGCCTAAAAAGGCACATCAGTTCTGGCGAGCTTTATGGCACGCATGAATGCGTGCCCCGATACAAATCGTCCCGCCGCAAGTCTTTCGCAAAACGGCATCTACGGTTTCGCTGCCGGTTTCGCCTCCTCAGTCTTCGCCGGCTTCGGAGCGTGAGCTTTCCAGAACTCCGGATCCGCCTTTACCCACTCGTCCCGCGGATAGCTCATGGCCGGACTGAACTGGAACAGGTTGGTTTGCGTAAACTCCACCGCCGCTGACTCTAACTCCGCCAACTTCTTCATCCCTTCTTCACCCATGGCGTCGACAAACTGTTTCTCGTTCATCATGTCGTGGTCGATCTCCGTGGCCGACTTCCTCGGGATGAACACCACGTAGGTGAGATCTTCCTGCCCAAACATCGCCTGGTACATCGCCCAATGAACGTCCGGAAGCTTTTCGTACGCCGCTTTCACCAGCTTGACTAGATCATTCCATTCACCGCGATGTCCCGGACGCACGCGGTAGAGGGAGATTTCGAAATACCGCATGTGGGCGATATCGACCGCAGCGCGCAGACTCTGCTCTTCGTTAAAGGTCAGGACCGACGTATCCGTATCGCTCAACAAGTCGCCATCGTTTGCCGAAGCGCGGTCAAGCGCCGTGGACAGAGCCGCATTCTTCTGCGTAGCCAGGCTGTCTTTCTCCCAAGCCTCAAATGAATCGTAGCCAACGAAGAACAGTGCCCGCGATCGTCCGGTCACCGCAGTCGCCGCAAAGTAATGAGTCGGCCACTTGGCTCGCGCAAATGCCTGCACAAATGCGCTTTCCCCTTTCTCGTGTGCCGCGCCGCCTTTTCCTGGTTTCACAAACTCGCGGATAACCTGCAGGACTTTTGGCGGAGGAGTCGTGGCTGGCGCTTCCTGTGCCATAACAATTCCCAAGCCTCCCCATAAGAACAACGCTCCCAACACACCGCTGAATATCTTGTTCATGGATTGACCCTCCTGGGTCATTGAAGTGGCTTCAGACCGAACTTGGATGAGATTGGAAGCCCGGGAGCCCCAATCCCAGAGCAGGGCGGAGCCTACGCCCCACAAGCAGAGAAGTCAAGGGCAGGAACTTAGCGCACCTGCCCCTGTGACCGTCATCACAGACCCCACCTGTTTTTGCAGCCCATCATGGCTGTTCTGAGTTGCGGCGCTTCCCTGCACCTAGAGCAACGCCTGCCAAGGACTGCCCATGAGCGAAATCGAAACCAAATCACTGCCAGAGAATGCATACCGTGCATTGAGCCAAGGAGAGACGTATCCGCCGATCATTGCGCCGGATCAAAAGGTACCGGAACTGACTTGGCGCTCGCTTCTCTGGGGCACCGCCTTCTGCGTGATCTTCACGGTGGCGGCGGCCTACTCCGGGCTGAAAGTCGGCCAGGTGATGGAAGCGGCAATTCCGGTTTCGATCCTCACTATCGGTGTGGCGAGAATGTACCGCCGACGCTCGAGCCTGCTGGAAAACGTGATCGTCACCGGAATCAGCGGGGCTGCGGGCGCAGTAGTCGCCGGCGCGATCTTCACACTGCCGGCGCTATACATTCTGAAGCTGGATCCGCACCCGGTGCAGACTATCTTCATTTGTTTGGCTGGCGGATGCCTGGGGGTGTGGTTTCTCATCCCTCTGCGGCGTTACTTCGTGCGCGACATGCACGGCCTGCTTCCCTATCCCGAGGCCACCGCGATCACCGAAGTGCTGGTCACCGGAGAGAAGGGCGGCTCGCAAGCCAAGCTGCTGTTGCAGGCCACCGCGATTGCCGGCATCTACGACCTGTTCGTGACTACGTTTCAAGTCTGGAAGGAATACGTAGATTTTCAATTTCTCCCAGTGATGCGAAATCTCACCGTCCGCGCCCGCATGGCCTTCAACTTTGACGCGATCGGATTCATTCTCGGGCTCGGCTATGTAATGGGTTTGCGCAGTTCCCTCATTCTCTGCGCGGGCGGATTTCTCGCCAATTTTGTCCTCGTGCCGCTGATCTGGTTTATCGGGAGCCACATTGATGCGGCCATTTACCCGGCGGTAGTCCCGATTTCGAAGATGACCGCGGCTCAGATCTTCAGAAACTATGTGCGCTTCGTCGGCGTAGGCGCGATCGCCACAGCCGGAATTTTCGGCATCATCAAATCCCTGCGAGTGGTTGCGCGATCGTTTGGCATTGCCCTGCGGACGTTTGGCAGTGCAGGCGCCGATGCCGAGCGCGAGCGCACCGACCGCGACATCCCGATGATCACGATCCTCGCCGGCGTCGTAATCAGCGCGATTGCAGTAGCGCTGTTTCTCGGAAGATTGCCGGTCTCGTGGTCGGTGGTCTTGATCGGATTGCTGCTGACTCTGGTGTTCTCGTTCTTCTTCACTTCTGTCGCCGCGAACGCAATAGCGACCATCGCTCGTAATCCGGTTTCCGGGATGACCATGCTGACCATCATCATTTCTTCCGTCGTGCTGCTGCGCTTCGGTGTGTCGGGTACAAGTGGCATGTTTTTCGTGATGGCAATCGCTGGAATGGTTTGTACTGCGCTCTCGGTTTCAGGACAGACGATCACCGACTTAAAAGCCGGCTATTGGTTAGGCTCAACGCCAGCGGCACAGGAGAAGGTGAAATTCCTCGGCGTGATCGCATCGGCCATTGCGGTTGGTCTGACGATCGGCATGCTGGCCAAAACTTTCCAATTTGGCGAAGCCGTGGCCGGCGACGTGCGGCCGGTATTGGCATCTCCGCAGGCTTCAATTATGAAAGCATTGGTCGAAGGCTTCATGAGCCACCAGCCGGTCACATATCTTCTGTTCGGCGTTGGCGCCGTGGTGACGATCGTTTTGGAAATGCTCGGCCAGCCTTCATTAATATTTGCGCTTGGCATGTATCTCCCGCTTGAACTGAACACTCCCGCACTAGTCGGCGGCTTCATCTCGCAT
>Ga0105237_10008512_pt1 | contig 11096 bp, 8 predicted proteins | sample KBSC24metaG_FD_81520 | JGI IMG/M metagenome (GOLD analysis project Ga0105237, IMG submission 81520) | Corn rhizosphere microbial communities from Kellogg Biological Station, Michigan, USA - KBS C2-4 metaG | ecosystem: Host-associated > Plants > Roots > Rhizosphere > Soil | place: Michigan, USA... | reverse complement strand
AGGGATCACCCAGGAGATGAAGCTGGTAAGCCAGATCGTTGTACAGCATAATGTGCCGCAGCAAATCTAAGGTGGCCTCGTTTTCTCGGACGAGGGCAAGCGCCTCCCAGTATAACGACACAGACTGGGCGGTTTGCCCCTGCTGTCCCATAACACCGGCCAGTTGATACTTGATCAGCGTCAGTGTGAGCTTGCTCGTGTAGGCAGTGGGCATTCGCTGCAAGATCAGTTTTTCCGCGGCGCGTAAATGATGCTCCGCATCAACCGGGTAAGCGCTTTCAATACTCAGCGCCGTCCCCCAGATGAACTCCCCACAGGCGGCCAGTTCTGGCGGGCCTGATAAACACAATTCTTCACCCAACGCAATTGCTTCCGCAAATCGGGATTGCGGAAGCAATGAGAGATTGAGAATCAGGTAAACCGCTTCCATCGCTTCCGGATTATGTTGGGCACGAGCCACCGTCAGCGCAGTACGCAGGGCATCCGAGGCTTCTGGAAACTTGCCACTATGAAAGTAGACGTGGCCTAATCCCATGAACACCGCTAGGCGTTGAGATAGGGTGGTAGGGAAGTCCTTGTTCAAGTTCATAAGCCGCGCCGTGGAGTACCAACACCTGATCCTTCACAGGCAGGCGGGGCGAATTCTGAAAAGCGGCGATCGCTTGCTGGACAAGTCGGGTCTTTCCAATCCCCGGCTCGCCTTCGACCAGGATGAGCTTTTTCCATACATCCGGCGCGGCGAGCATTTGCAGTTCGTGCTGCCGGCCGATGAAGGGTAAGGCAGGTGACTCTGGAACTGATGAAGATGCTGCCGGTCCCTGGATTTCTGGAGTGACAGAATTCAAAGGCAAGCTAGCGAGGTGAGACAAGTTATCCGAGATAATCGCATCATAGAGTGCGCGTGTTTCGGGCATCGGCGGAATGCCCATTTCTTCGTCCAGTAATTTGCGGAAGGTATCGTACTGGCGGACGGCTCCAGCGCGATCTCCATTGAGATAGAACAGCCGCATTCAGGTGCATTGTATGTTCTCTTGGAGTGGCTCAAAGGTGGCCGCACGCTGAACGACTTCTAATGCTTTTGAGTATCTGCCCGCCAATTCTAAATGGTGGCTGAAGGCCGTTAACGCCGAGACCATCAAACCCCGATAGTGTTGGCGATACATATCCACCCATTCGTTGAACTCAGAGCAGTCGGGCAGGAGAAAATCGTTGAGAAAATCGCCACGGTACAGCGCAATCGCGGTAGAAAGCATTTCAGTGGTGGGTTGGGGATGATTGAGTAGCGCTTCAAAGTCACGAGTATCGACCCTGGTGCTCGCATCTAGGGTAAGGTTATCGCCGACGACGATGAGCGCAGTGTTCACTTGTTTCCGAATTTCGTACCACACGGTCCGAAACAAGGGTTTAGACTCTACAGATTCGTAATCCGCCCAAAATATGTTGAGCAGATGTTCCCGCGTCAGCGGAGCTGTGTGGGCAGCCACGTAATAAAGTAAGGCGCGGTTTTTCCTTCTCAGCGCGCCAAGAGACTGCTCATCAAGGAAAAGCTCTGGGGAACCGAGCAAATGAACGGATAGCATCTCGTTGGGGTCTCAGAACCATGCCCTGAGTATAGTGCCTAGGGAATTGAGTGTCCAATCGTTGGAGGCTATCGAAATAGCCAGAAGTACATGAGGTCAGGTATACGTTTCATTCGAGTTGGCATCTCGGCGCATCAGACGTTCAAGCGAGGTAACTAAAACACGCAAAGTGTTGTTTGTAAAGTGGTTTCAAAAAGGGATCGAGAGGGTGGAGGGGATCGTGACAAACGTGGAAAATCGCTTCCCAGCATGAGCGCCGAATGCCCGAACCAAGTTTGCTTTTACCCGTGATAGCCGCAGCTATCATGGGAAAATCAGGTGACCTAAGATCAAACCGTAATCAACTAACCTCGGAGACAACGGGGTTCGTTGCCAATTATATCTTGTTCCGCTGCTACAAGCGCCGGTGGAGCAATCTGGACGCGGCGTAGAGTATTCAACCTGTGCATCGTCGTCTCCGAGCAGAAATCCCGTTCGGCTTTTATTTTGGGTCTCTCATGCGTCAATCACTACTTGATAGAGTAATCGTCGGACAAGTTCGGTCGAAAAGGGCATACGATTGATCTTGGAAAAGGAAATCCGGACTTGTAGATGTGAGATAAAATGCATGAATGTAACTTGCTCTGCGTTTGCTTCGTTTATTCCATTGCTGCCTGACCGAAGCACACAGGTCGTTCTTTCATGACACCAATTCCCAGCGATGCCCAAAGCCAGTTCTTTATTCGACCTGATCTTCCAGCCACGCTCACGAGTTTTGTCGGACGCCGACGCGAGCTTGCGGAAATTCGAGACTTGCTGACCTGTGTTCCTTTACTCAATCTTACAGGCACAGGGGGATGTGGGAAGACCCGCATCGCGCTCCAAATTGGACAAGAAACTGCCTCAACGTATACTGATGGTGTTATCTGGGTCGAGTTGGCGCGTCTGACCGACCCGGTACTGGTTCCTCAGGCGCTTGCCAAAGCATTAAACATCAGCGAACAGCCGAAGGTCTCATTGGTCGATACGCTGGTGGAGGTCGTTCACTCCAAAGACCTCCTGCTCATCTTCGATAATTGCGAACATCTGCTGGATGCGTGCGCTCAACTGGCTCATGCCTTGATGCGCTCTGGCAGCGTGCATCTCCTCACGACCAGCCGCGAACCGCTCGGAGTCGTCGGAGAGACGATTTATCCAGTCAGCCCGCTGGCGCTGCCTGCCGAACATTTCCCGTTTGCTGAACTAGGGCAGGTCGAGGCGGTTCAGCTTTTTGTCGAGCGTGCGCGCAGTATTCGCCTCGACTTTGGCTTAACACCCGAAAACCACGAAATCGTCGCTGCACTCTGCAGTGATCTCGATGGTATTCCGCTGGCGATTGAACTTGCCGCTGCCCGCATTGGCGTGCTGACGGTTCAGCAGATTCAGGAACGGCTGAATCGGCGGCTCGATCTGCTGGTGTCAGGGTCGCGCGTGGATCAGCGTCACCGTACCCTGCGGGCTGCACTGGACTGGAGTTACGAACTGCTCTCGCTGCCTGAACAACTCTTGCTCGCGCGACTATCGGTCTTTGTTTCTGGTTTTACGCTCAATGCTGCCGAAACGGTGTGCGGGTGGGGCGCGATTGAGCGCACGGAGGTGCTGGACTTACTCTCCGCATTGATCAACAAATCGCTGGTGACGGCTGAGACACTGCAAGGCAGCGAGGCGCGCTATCACCTCCTTGAAACCGTCCGGCAATACGCTGAGGAAAAACTCGTCGCTGCTGACGAGCAGCTTTCGACGCAGAGTCATTTCCTCGAATGTTTCCTGTGGCTCACAGAGGACATTGTTCCAAAACTGCGTGGTCAGTACCAGCAGTTATGGTTGAACTGGTTAGAGACTGAAAACGGCAATCTTCGCGCAGCGCTCGGCTGGGCGCTGGAGCAAGGGCGGATTGAAGCCGGATTACGTATGGCAACCGCGTTGTACTCGTTCTGGGAAGTTCGCGGCTACGTTCGAGAAGGACTGAACTGGTTCAGCCAACTGTTGGCTCGTGCAGATGACACGCTTCTGTTCGAAGTATATGTAAATTCTCTGGTCTTTGCATCTTTTCTGGCGATGTTTTTACGAGAAGGCGAACAAGCAACCGTGTTTGGTCAGAAAGCAGTCGATCTCTGCGAGGCAGCGGGGGAGGCCGGCGAAGTGCTGCTCAATTTCGCATTGGCAGGTCTGGGGTCTGCGTCACAGGCGAATGGCGATTATCAGGCCGGCTACGATATTTCTTTGCGGTTGATCGGTCGGTTGAGAGGAATAAATGATTCTTACAACCTGGGTATGACACTGTTTGTCATGGGTATTTTTGCGACCGCGCTTGGCAAATACGAAGCGGCACACCAACATCTGGACGAGAGCCTGCTTCTTGCGCGAGACGCGCATGATTCGTATCGAGTTGCCAATATCCTCAAAGCACAAGGCGAACTTCATCGCTGTGAAGGCAACTTTTCTGAAGCTCAGGCAGCTTACGTGGAAAGCCTCGCCCTGTACCAGCAAATCAACGCCAAGAATGACATCCCTGACGTTCAGCGTCATCTCGCTTACGTTTCCCTGCATGAAGGCGATACTGACTATGCAGGGCATCTGTTTCAGAAGGTGCTGCTGGCATACAAGGAACACGACAACCAGCAGGGGATGGCCCAGACTCTACTGGGCTTTGCAGCACTCGCCGCACAAATCGGCCAGATGGACAAAAGCGCTCGCCTGCTCGGTTTTCTATGGGATGGCGCGCTGGCGAAGCTCTTCAGGCCGATTTCTGCCGACCGCATCACGCTGGAGCAGACTCAATCCCAAATACAAAAGATACTCGGCATCAGCCGATTCGAGGGGGAACAGGTGAAAGGGCGCGGCCTCTCGAAAGGGCAGGCTATCGAACTGGCACTTTCGATACTCTCTGAGTCCGTCACCTCTGTAACAGAGCCTCATGATCAAGCACACTCCCTGACTCCACGAGAGCGCGAAGTCGCCGCGCTGATTGGACAAGGGCTGTCCAATAGCGAGATTGCCGATGCGCTTGTCCTCAGCAAGCGAACGGTCGAACATCATATCGCCAGCATCCTTTCTAAGCTCGGATTCACCAACCGGGCGCAAATCGTCCGGTTTGCGATTGAAAATAGGCTGAGTAGCCACACGGCATAAGTGCCTCACTCGCATCTTTAGAATGCTCCGAGCGGCTGTTTCCCCTGAACAGGCGCTTTTTGTCGTGCGCCGCAAAGATAAGAAAGATAGGTGCGCGAATAGGTGCGCGCACCTAAGACAGCCCAAGCCCTTTCGAGCAAAATGGGATTTATCAAACATCAACGAATAACAGAAGGCATTGGAGAGATTTCCATGAACGTAGAGACCAGTATCCTGATCAAGCGCCCGATTGAAGAAGTTTTTACTTACATGACAGACCCGGCTTATCAGAGCCAATATGATGAAGGTCTGAAGGACATTCGATACACGCCGCAGGGTCGGGTCGGTTTGGGGACGAAAATCACCGAAGTGCGGTCATTTCTTGGTCGCAAGATCGAAACGACGATGGAAGTGATCGATTACGAACCCAACCGGAAATATGCTCGCACCAGTCTGAAGCCTTTTCCGTTGACAGGCTCCGTGACGTTTACCCGGGACGAAAAGGGGGTCAAAGTGACCTGGCGCTGGGAGGGACAACCCGGCGGCTTCTTCGCGCTGGCGGAGCCGGTGGTCACGGCGAACTTCAGGAATTCCAGCGAGACGACGCTCAAGCGAGTGAAGGAACAACTCGAAAGCGGGGTGATCGTCCGCCCGAACTAGCTTGCTCTGACAATCGCTTTACGAAGTCCAACTCAATCTGACCAGAAACATAGCTGTAACGATAAAAAGGAGAAAATCATGTCGCTCGAACAGAACAAAGCGCTGGATTATCAATGGTATGAGCGGATCAACGCTCATGATCTGGAAGGCGCATTAGCGCTCGTCAGCCCTGACTTCGTGGATCACGAAAACCCGACAGCTCCCGGCGGGCTCGAAGGACTGCGGCGGTTCTTTACCATGCAGTTGGCCGCTTTCCCAGACATGCACGCGACGATGCTCGATCAGTTTGCTGAAGGCGACAAGGTTGTCCACCGCATCCAGGTCGAAGGCACGCATCAGGGAACGCTGATGGGAATTCCTCCTACCGGAAAGCGCGTCAAGTTCACGCTCATTGACATCATTCGGGTTGCCGAGGGGAAGATGGCTGAACACTGGGGCGAAACGGACATAATGGGACTGATGCAGCAGCTTGGCGTCGTGCCGCCGCCTTCCAGTCGATAGAATGTTGTTGAAGCGCTACTGCGTATAAACAACGGTGCCGACAGAAATACCTTCAGCAGTGTCTTTCTCTATCTGAACTATGTCGTACACGCATAGACAAAAGACTTAGGAATTAAGAAGGTTGGTCTATATGACCAACCTTCACCTATGAAACACCCTCTGTACTCGACGAGGACGAACCCCGTCGCCCTCGACATAGATGGTGAACAATTTGAAAGATTCGTTGCGGAGAGATTCCAAACCCGTTGGCAAGATCAGTCAGTGCCTCTCCAGAGTTAAATCGGTCGCGGATGATTTCATTTCGATTTCGTCTGATCTGAGGCAGGATTCCACAATGACTTGGTAGCCATTGAGCCGTACCGTGTATAAATTCGGCTGCGGGGGAAAAATCTTGTCCTGTTAAGCGATCTCGCAATAATAATCGTTGATCAGTCCGCCCAGCACCTCAATTCAATGTTCGCGCCTCCATTGACCGATTGCAATGAACCTGTGGGACATTGTTGCTCCAGCCCTTGATGCGGTCGTCTGGCGTTGTCGTAATCGACATATTCTCGCAGGACGGAGTTCAAATGCCGTTTATTGACGATGATGAGGTCGTCGAGGCATTCCTGACGCACGGAGCAAACCCAGCGTTCCGCGTAAGCATTGGCGTTCGGAGCGCGAATCGGTGTACGGATCACTTTCATGTGTCGGGTAGCAAAGACCCGATCAAGAGCCGAGGTGAATTTGGCGTCCCGATCATGGAGTAGGTAGCGAAAAGCGGGCGCGCTGTCTTCACAAACGACCAACATAGTTGGCGCGCCTGCTGTGTGCCCCAGGTGGAAGTCGGATGCTCGGTACAGCTTGCGATATGGACACGGTGCGTACCCAACTCAATGAAAATGAGCACGTAGACAGTTTTCAGCCGCGGGGTTTCGACCGTGAAAAAGTCGCAAGCCAACATCTGGTGCTGGGAATGTCGCAGGAAGATACGCCAGGTGCTTTTCGGTCGCCGCTTCGGTGCTGGTAGCACGAAATAACGTTTGAGGAGATTGGGAACAGTGGTGCGGTCGATGGAGTAGCCGAGTTTGACCAGTTCGCCCCCGATACAATCATAGCCCCAACGGACATTCTCACGAGCCAACTGAAGCACCAGCGCTTCGAGTTCGGGTGGGATTCTCGGGCGTCCTGCCGAGACTCTCCGCCGGAACGTCCATTTGCGCCGAACCAATTGGCGATGCCAGCGCAGAACCGTGTCCGGTCTAAAGATCAACACGGGTTGGGCTTGGGGGCGGAAGTTGCTCGCTGTCCGCTTCAGTTTGGCAACAAGCACGGCCAGCAAGGTCTTTTCGAGGCGAGAGAAACGCTTTGGTTGGCGCGCCTTCCGTTGCAGCACGCGAACTTGCTGTCGCAGCAGCAGAATTTGAAGGTCTTTTTGAGCGTCGGTGAGTCGTCGAACGGCGAACAGATCGACCAGACAAGAAAACAGATGGCAGAATGTAAACCAGAACATGAGGACACTCCACTGATACCGAAGTGTCCAGTGTAGGGCAGATTCCCTTTCTTATGTTTTTAAGTCACCTGGATTTTTACACAGTACGGGGATTGTGTCTCTCCGCTTTATATAAATTGAAAAAGTGATGTAGAATGTAGCGAACAGGTCTATATAATTACTAATGAAATTAATTTACCTGATTGTAAAAATGAGTTTTAGATAATTCATATTCCGAACTCCTCGCTGCCGCCTCAATTCAACCTGTTCACAAAATTAAATTCGTTATTTAATGAAGGCGGTTTATCATCGATTCACGGTTTGGGATAGGGTGTGAACAAGGTTCAGATGAGTGCTGTCGCTACCAGAAGCAGAATCAATGCAGTCACTTACGAAGCGCCAGCCCTGCGTGTGACAGGCTGGGGACTCTTTCCACCGCTGTGTTTAAGCAACAGTCTGGCACTCCTGCTGGTCGCGCTGGCTTATACGGCCAGCCGTAACAGCGTCGGTTGGGCGCAGGGCGTATTCTGGCTCAGCCTGCTGGTGGTATTCGTGCCGACCGCGATTCGCATCGTCTCACCGAGCATCGCGCGGAAGGAGCGCATCGCGCTGGTTGTGCTGCTCGGTTGTTCGCTGTATCTGGTCAAGGTGCTGCAAAGCCCTCTCGATTTCACCTTTTACGACGAATTTTTGCACCGGCAGACGGCCAACAGTATTTTAAACAGCCGTCATCTGTTTGCTGAGAATTCGCTGCTGCCCGTCAGCCCGTTGTATCCTGGCCTGGAAATGGTGACGACGGCTTTTGCCAACCTGAGTGGATTGGCGGTCTATGATTCGGGGATTGTGACACTCGGCATCCCACGGGTTGGTTTGATGCTGGCGCTGTTCCTGTTCTACGAGCGAGTGAGCGATTCGGCAGAAATTGGCGGGATCGCGGCGCTACTGTATGCTGCGAACTCGAATTTCGTCTTCTTCGATTCGCAATTCTCTTATGAGTCGCTTTCGCTACCGATTGCGATGACGATTCTGTACGTCATTGCCTCCCAGAAGCAGGAAAAACACCTACTGGCGCATCTGCTGCTGCTCCTGCCGCTGATCGTTCTGGTCGCGGTGACACATCATCTGACCGGATATGTCCTTGTCGGATTCCTGATCCTGTGGACATTGGCAGCGCTGATTCGAAGACAGGGGACACCACGCTGGAGCAGGCTGGCAATCGTCACACTGGTTGCGCTGGCGGTAATTGTTGGCTGGACGATTGTGGTCGGGATCAACATCACAGGGTATCTCGCGCCAGTGTTCAGCAGCGGCCTGAAGGAATTTCTGACACTGCTGAGTTTCGACAACAGCGGGCGCGAATTGTTTCAGAGCGCGTCCGGGCGGGTTTCGCCGCTTTGGGAGCGCGTGGTCGGTATCGGTTCGGTGATCTGTATTCTGATCGTGCTGCCAATTGGCGCGCTGCAAATCGTTCTGTCACCATTTCGACGGCGGTTGGCTTTCCGCAAGCGCCCTATAATTCCTGCGGCAACGCTGCAAGTCTGGTATCGCTATCGGAATAGCGCGGCGGCGCTTGCTCTGGCGGCGATTGTTATCCTTCACCCGATTATGCAGGGTTTCCGCCTGACATCAAGCGGCTGGGAGATTGCGAATCGTTCGTCAGAGTTTCTGTTCTGGGCGATTGCATTCATTCTCGCGGTCGGCGTTCTGCTGATGCGCACGCTGAAAATTCCAAAATCTGTGTGGTTGATCGGCTTTGCGGCGTGGGCAAGCGTGATTTTCGTAGGTGGTGCGATTTCGGGCTGGCCCCCCTGGGCGCGGCTACCGGGATCGTACCTCGTTTCGGCGGATACGCGCTCGGTTGAGCCGGAAGGGATTCAGGCGGCGCAGTGGGCGGGAGAGTTTCTACCGCCGCAAAGCCGCATGGCAGCAGATCGCATCAATTCTCTGTTGATGAGCGTCTACGGCAACCAGCGAATGATCACGCATCTAGCGGATAACATTTATCTCGCGCCCGTCTACTTCTCGAAAACCTTCGGACTGCACGAAATCGAGCAGCTTCGCACGGCTGATGCCCAATATCTGCTGGTCGATTCGCGGCTAATATCCAGCTTGCCGCTGGTCGGCGTCTATTTTGAAGGGGGGAGCCGCTGGCGAATCAGCGTCAAACGCCGCTTGATCCAGCCGTGCTATCCAAATTTGATGATGTCCCGCAGATCAGCCGGATGTTTGACAGCGGCGACATCAAGCTGTATGACGTGAGGGAACTCGATGCTACTCCGTAAACCCATGATTGATAGCCTGTTCCTGACCATTACCGTGCTGGCAGTCGCCGCCGCTCTGGAGACGACTGGACTCCCGCGTGTATTCGCTTCGGCGCTGCTGGTGTTCGTGCTGCCGGGGCGAGCAATTTTGGCGGCATGGTTTCCACATCGACTGGCAGATGCGCCGGGGAGCTTCCTGCTCGTGGGGCTGATGAGCATTGCCGCAACCGCGACTGGGGGGCTGCTGCTGAACCTGCTGCCGCAGGGATTACAGCCGCAAACGTGGGCGCTATGGCTGGGCGGGATCACTATTTTTAACGGTGCCGTAGCGCTGCTGCTCTCCATACGAGAACGCGCGCCTAGTTCGGGCTGGCAGGGATTGGCGATCCATCCGGGGCAAGTGCTGACGATTCTGCTTGCCGGGGTGATCGTCGCCGGAGCGCTGCTGGTCGCACGTGGCGGAGCGCTGGATCAGCCGCGACCCGGTTTCACTCAATTTTGGATGGTTCCGGGCGAAACGCCAGCGAGCGTCCAGATCGGCGTCAAAAATGAAGAAGGGGAGGCTGTTCCGTACCGATTGGTCGTTCTCCAGGGGAAAACAACGATTCAGACGAGTTATGAGGAACTGCTTGGCTCAGGCGCATCGTGGACAGCGATTATTTCGCTCCCGGCGGACGCTGGCACGACATCGCAGCCGATAGAAGCGCAGCTTTATCGCATCGATAAACCCGACAGCGTGTATCGGAATGTGACTTTATGGGTATCGGAAGCAAATTCAAAGTGAGTCAGCATGATCTTTGTGAGCTACAGTGTAAAGGATCGAGAACAGGTCGAGCCGCTGGTGATCGACCTCGGCCTTCTGGGTCACAACGTCTACTTTGAAGAAAAAAGCCTGAAGAATTCGCACCGCTGGTCTGAAATCTTCGCGAACATCGAACAGTCAGACGCCTTTATCTACACGATTACGCAGAACACACAAGCCTCGTATTCACGCCTGCTGGAATACGAGTACGCGCAGTTTTTAGGGAAGCCGATCATCCCGGTTCGGCTGGGAGACATCGATTTATGGATGCTGCCCCCGGGTGTTCCGTCGATCATCGACTATCACCCGCAGAACCAAGCCGAACACGCCGAACTCGCGCGCGTGCTGAATTCGCTGCCGCCTACCGTTCCGCTGGGTACAGTAGTAACGCGACCTGATCTCAAGTTTGCGCTGGCGCGGCTTTACCAACGGATCATCGCGCCGGAGAAAAGCGCGGCGGAAAAAGCAGCCATTTTGCTTAACCTACAGGAATTTCTCGAACGGCGCGAAAGCCGACCTACCGCTGCCTTAATGCTGAATGAATTTGCAGGCCGAATCGGGAAAACAGATGCGCTGGCTGGCGCAATTCGGCAGACGCGCGATCAAACTCGGCGAAGGTCAACAGCGGCATTGTTTTTCCTGCGCGGTGTGCCGCTGACTCTCCTGCTCTTATTGGCTGGCGCAGCCGTCGT
>Ga0105237_10008510_pt1 | contig 11096 bp, 12 predicted proteins | sample KBSC24metaG_FD_81520 | JGI IMG/M metagenome (GOLD analysis project Ga0105237, IMG submission 81520) | Corn rhizosphere microbial communities from Kellogg Biological Station, Michigan, USA - KBS C2-4 metaG | ecosystem: Host-associated > Plants > Roots > Rhizosphere > Soil | place: Michigan, USA... | reverse complement strand
CCCGTTGCGAGGGAAGAGGTGCATCTTCTGTTGATCGAGCCGACCGGCACGCCAAACACCGGTAATGCCGCGACAGCCGCACCGCGCGCGACCGTGTGATACTCGAGCCGCCAACGAAGCGGCTAATTGATATCCGCCAGCTTGTGCAGCGTGGCGCCGAAGATCTGGCTGGCTTTGCCTACGAGCGCGGTTCCATTCATGCTGCCGCGGGTGTCGGTGAAAGTTCCGGATACGCCGACGCCGACTGGATTGGGGCCACCGAACAGCGGATTGTCATTGTCGCGCGGGGTCGTGTGACGCTGCACCAGGACCTCGCCCTTGAAGGTGTCGCCCTTCACGGTGTAGCTGCCGGTATAAAACAGATAGGCGTCGCCACCGAGAATCTGGCCGTCCCGGAACAGAATGACGCCGCTGCCCTTGCCGATGCGCCCATCCAGCAGGGTGACGTGGATCGAATAGAGCCCGTTTTTCATGACGTCCCAGTGGCCAGCCGCCGCGCCCACGGAAGCCGGTCAAGGAATTATGCCAAAGCGTGCCATGCACCGTCAACGCGTCAGGTTGACCGCTAATTCCCGTACAGGAAGCAAGCGCAAGCCGTACCACTCCGACGTGACGCGAGGACGACCTGCAGTGCGCCGAATCAAGTTGGCCCGTGAAATGCATAGCTTGGTTTGGCACCGGCCGGCGGGTGCTGGAGCAAGAGAAGCAGGTGACCAACAGGAAGAATTCCGGCGGCCACGCGCCGCGCCCATACATCGAGAACAGCAACCGTGAAACTTCGGGCCGTCATCGCGCGGTTCGCGGGAAAACGCGAATGGTGATCGGCAGCGTGTTGCTGATGTTGCTGCTCGGCGCCGATCGCAGCGAGGCCCGCGATCCCGACGGGCGCTATGCCAACTCACCGCTGAAGCAATGGTTCGACAGTCTAAGGAGCGGGAAGGGGCCATGTTGTTCCGACGCGGACGGCAGCGCCGTCAGCGACGTGGATTGGGAATCGAAAGACGGGCACTACCGCGTTCGTATCGACGGCGATTGGTATGACGTTCCCGAAGATGCCGTCATCACCGAGCCGAACCGGGTAGGTCGGACCATGGTCTGGCCGATCCGCGGCTATCAAGGATTGAGCATCCGCTGCTTCATACCGGGCAGCATGACGTAGCGCGTCGCCTTTTTGTGGCTCGCATCGTCGGAGCGTCACGCATATTTCTTGTCGCGCTCGAGCAGCTCGATCGAAATGCCCTGCGGCCCGCGGATGAAGCAGATGCGAACACCGGGCCGGATGGTGGTCGGCTCCTTCGTGAACTCGACGCCCTTGGCCTTGATCTCGGCGGCGACCGCGTCGATGTCTTTCACGGTCAGGCCGAAATGGTCGAGGCCCTGATAGGGCGTCACCGGCGGGGTGTTGACACCGTCGCCGGCGGTGACGGGCGCGATGAACACATTGGCGCCGCCGAGTTTGACGTCGATCCGCCCGGGACCACGGATGATCTCGCCTCCGAGAACGTTTTCCAGCCATGCGGCGGTTGCCTCGGGATCGGGACTGCGCAAATGGACGTGGTCCCAGATAACGTTCGGCATCTTCGGTCTCTCCATTGTTGATTGTTGTTGCGGCGCTCAAGGCCGGTCACGGCGCGGCCAAATGTAGCCGCCGCGCATCCGCAATTCCATCCCGCTCGCACCGCCGCCGCAATATTGTCGGGGTGGTATGCAACCATTTCTGCCCTGGGTGATTGTTGACAAGCGGCGGGATCCGTAGAGCGGCGGTCGTGACAGAAGCCGTACGGGAAAACGCCCGTAGGGCTTTTTTCATGCGCGGCACGGCAATCGCCGGAGCTGCCGGGTGAGGGCGCGGCTATGAGAACCGCCGGGTGGTCGTTCGGAAAGTCCGAGGCACGGCTCGCCGTGCTGCCGGCCATCGCCATCGCTGGTTGCGCCATATGGCTGATGCTCCCGCAAGCAAGCGATGCCGAGGGCCGTTCCACCGCGACGGCGACTGAAGTCATCCGCATCTCGCAGGATGCATCCCGCAACGACGACACGGCCGGGACCCAGGCGACCCTGTCGAGCCCGGCGCCGACCGATGCCAACCCGGCGGCCGCGCCTCTCGACGTCGCGCCGCCGGAAATGGTGGAGGCCGCCAGGTCGCCGCTCGATGGCCTGAAAATTATCTCGCAGTCGTGGCGAAGGGGCGGCCTCGGCTCAAAAGCGCTGGTGACGTTCACGCTTAGCAACGCCAATGATTTCGCGGTGAAGGATATCGAGATCGCCTGTACCTTCATCCGCCGTGACGGCAGCCATCTGACCGACCGCCGGCGCCTCATTCCCGATACTGTGAACATGAAGAGCCGGAAGCGGTATGCGGGGATGCTGGTCGGGTTCGTTAACGTCAACGCAAATAAGGCGAAATGTTCCCTGGTGACCGCCAGCCGAATTTAACCCTGCGCGGCCAAACGCGCGTTCCCCGTACCCGAAAACGTGATCGGCGCCTTTGAACCTTGCCGGTGGGGCAGGAACTAACTGATGTATCGCCCGTTAGGCGATTGTACCGCGCACAACCCGCGCGGGGGGAGCGAGTTTAATGCCCGTAGCGCGTTATTTCCTGTTTGTCGGCGGAGTGCTGCTCGCGCTGTTGTTGGCGATCAATGCGTTCGTTCCAGAACAGGCCGTGGTGGCCAGCCAGGCTGGTCCCTCGGTCGATAAGACCGTTGTACGCATTCGCTCTGACCAGAAGCCGCCGGAGCGGGTGGTCTACGACACCAGCCTTCCGACCATTGTTCCGCCGACCGTGACGGCCCAGGCCGCCGCGCCGCCGGCGCCTGGCGTGGCCTCGGCCGACGCCAGTGCCCAAGCCCGCGTGCGGGACACGTTTGCCCAGTTCGTGCCGCCGGAGGCGAAGAAGCCCGAGCCGCAGGTTCAGCGCAAGCGCAAGGTCGCCAGGAGCCGTCCGGCGCCGCCGATGCAGTTCGGGCAACAGCCGCAAATGCGGGTGGCGCAGCAGTCGCAATTCGGCTTCTTCGGCGGTCCCAGATGGACCTGGTAAAGCGCGCCGCCTGATTTAGCGGGGCAGCTTCGGAATCTTGTCCGCAAAGCCGTTGTAGCAGGTCAGCCGGTCATCTTCCTCCTTGATGAAGCGGCAGTCGTTGACGCCCTTGGCTGCCGGAGCCTTCGGCTTGGGCTGCGGCGCATAAATGGCGTCGTAGCAATTCAGGCGTTCCTTGGTCGCATCGTCGATGTCCTGGCAGGCCTGCAACTTCTGGGCGGGCGACAAGGGCTTCTCTTTTTCTTTCTTGGCCGCCGCAGTCTTCTTGGACCCGACCACAACCAGCGGTTTGCCGCCGATGGTCGGAGGATTGGCGGGGTCGGCCGGGGTGCTCGTCCCCTGCGCCAGCGCTGCCGCCGGATACAGGATCGCCAGCGTCAGGATGATCTTTCTCATGTCGAAATTTCCGAATTGCCATAAGCCGAACGAGCGCGCCTGGAGAGACCAGAACTCCCGATCCTCGGAATCGAAATCCCGCTGCCCGCCCTGCGTTCTCTCTAGCACCATCCCCGAGCCTCTGTCTAACCTGTTGATTTAACGGCCTTTCAATTGGGCCCGCGGCGGGCCGGAGGGCGCGTGCCTGGTCTGGCTCGACGTCGCGTTGCCCCCGGACGATCCGGCTTGTGATCGGCACACCCCATCGCCAACTTGTGGTCTAGCGGGCACTCCATCGGCGGTCGCGTGGGCCGCCGCTGAGCATTTCGCTGGCCCGCAAAGGGAGAGCACCATGTCCGATCCGCAACGCCGGGCGTTTCTGGCTGCCGCAGGCATTGTCTCGCTGGCAGCGCTGGGCTCGGCGACGCCGGCCGCCGGTGGCGATCCGAGTTTCATGAACAATGTCCCGGACCCAACGCTCGCGGGCAAGGATCTGCCGACCTTCAAATTCGCGCTGGAGAAGTCGGACGGCAAGGTCATCGGCAACAGCTACGGCAAGGAGGCGACGGTTGCGCAACTGCCGATCTCCAAGGGGATCGCCGGCGTTTCGATGCGGCTTGAGCCCGGCGCGATGCGCGAACTGCACTGGCACGCTACCGCGGCCGAATGGGCCTTCGTTCTCGAGGGCCGCGTCCGCACCACCGTCGTCGACCCACGCGGTCTTGCCGAGACCAACGATTTCGATCCGGGCGACGTCTGGTACTTCCCGCGTGGCCACGGTCACATGCTGCAATGCCTCGGCGACAAGCCCTGTCACTTCATCCTGATCTTCGACAACGGTTACTTCTCCGAATTCGGCACCTTCAGCATCACCGACTGGGTCGGGCATACGCCGCCGGCGCTGCTGGCGAAGAATTTCGGCCTGCCCGAAACGGCGTTCGCAACATTCCCAAAGGAGGAAGTGTATTTCGCGCGCGGCAAACCGCCGCCTGCCGAACCCTCGATGCCGCTGCAGGGCTGGAAGCTGCCGACGGAGACGCACAAATACCGCCTGCTGGCGCAGCCGCCGCATGCGACCTATCGGGGCGGCCGGGAATGGCGCGTCGATTCCCGCAGTTTCCCGATTGCGAAGACGATCACCGGCGTCGTGCTCGATCTCGATCCCGGCGCGCTGCGGACGCTGCACTGGCATCCCAACGCTGACGAGTGGCAATATGTCGTCGAGGGCGAGGTGAGCGTTACGCTATTCGGCTCTCACGGCCGTTATCGGGTCGAGCGATTGCAGAAGGGCGATGTCGGCTACATCCCGCAAGGCTATGGACACTCGATCGAGAATGTCGGCAGCGGGCCCGCGCGCATCCTGATCGGATTCAATGCGGGCATCTACGAGACCATCGACTTGTCGCAATGGATTGCGGCAAATCCCAAGGACGTGCTCGCCACGAATTTCGGCCAGCCGGCGGAACTGTTCGGAAAATTCCCGGATCGGGACGTGTTCATCGCCGGAAAGGACGGTTGATGAAACGGCTGCCACCGAGCTTGCACGGGGCTGAGCGTGCGCAAAAACGTCAACTCGCCTCGCAGAGCTATCGCATCAGCGTGCTGCGAGGTCAGGTCTAGCGCAGACGATAGGCGTCAAAAGCGTGCGCCAGGAACACACCAATGCTGACGAAGATGAGGAATGCCGTCACGACCTCGGTCATAGCCTTCCTCCCTGTGTTGCGATGCCGAGAAGGGCACGCTTGAGAAATCCGCGATAGATGAGGTTCAGGACCGATACCAACATGATCTAACCCCGTCGTTTGATCAGGGAACAGGCTAGGGGGCATTTGTTTCCAGAGGACTTCGCGGGGGATCGAAATGGTTTCATTGCGTCGCCCGCGGATCACGGAATCGCGAGGAACCGGAACACCCGGATTGTCATCGTCCGCCCTTTTCTCGCCATCCTAGTTCAGGAGACCTGCCGCGCGCTCCGTGAAGGCCGTGTTCCCAAAAGGTCCCGTGTGATCGTCCGACATTTGATGCAAAACGAGACTTTTACATCGCGCCGCGCGTTGCTGCGCGGGATGGTGTCCTCAGCCAGTGTGCTCGCGCTCGGTGGATGCGCCAATCTGGGCGCGACCGGCGCGCGCTACGACGCTGCGTCGCTCTCGGCGGAGCCGACGGTGCTTGTCGCAACCACGCGCAAGCCGGTGAATGGCGGGCGGACGAAACCCTGGTTCGGGCCGGAGCGCGCTACAAGAATGACCGTCGCGCGGGCGAAACTGGTGGCGCCCGACGAAAGCCGTTTCTCGCTCGCCGCAGCCGGTCTTGGCGATTGGCGTCTCGATGCGGTCGAGCCGGCGTCGGGAGAAGTCAGCGACCTTCTGACGCAGGGCGGCGGAGGCGACGTCCTGGTCTACGTGCACGGTTTCAAGCAGACATTCGAGACGGCAGCGCTCGATGCCGCGCACCTCGCCGACGGCATCAAGTTCCGCGGCCAGACGATGGTTTTCTCCTGGCCGTCCAAGGCGGGATTGTTCGACTACGCCTATGACCGTGATAGCGCGATGTGGTCGCGCGACGGCTTCGAACGCGTGCTGCAATCCGCCATCACGACTCCCGGCGTCGGCCGCGTTCACATCGTCGCACACAGCATGGGCACCATGCTGACGCTGGAAAGCCTGCGCCAGCTCTATGCGCGAAATGGTGACGCTGTTACGGACAAGATCGGCGCCGTGGTATTTGCCTCACCCGATATCGACATGGACGTGTTCTCGTCCGCGGTTGTCCGCATCGGTCCGCTCGGCCGCAAGATCACCGTGGTCGCCGCGACGAACGACCGCGCGCTGGCGCTGTCGGGACGATTGGCTGGCGGGATGACACGGGTCGGCGCCGCCGAGAAGGCCGCCATCGAGCAGCTCGGGGTGCGCGTCATCGATGCGTCCGAAGCCGGTTGGGGCATCATCAACCACGATTTGTTCCTGTCCAATGCGGAAGTGCGGCGGGTGATACGCCGTTCAATCGATACCTCAGCCGCGTAAAACGGCCGCTTGAGAAGCTGTTTTCGGCGCGTTAGCCAGCAGTTAACCAGCCGCGTAGCGACCTGAAGCCGGCAGGGCATCGATTTTAAGGGTTTTGCGGCACCGTCAAGGAGATTGGATCCTTGTGGTTGCTTCATGAACGATATCGCGAAGTTATTTCGGATCGATGCCGAGAATCCCGAATTGATGGGCGCGCAGCTCGCGGCGTTTTCGCGACAGGTCCCGTTGCTCTATTTTATCCTGAGCGTGAATTCGATTGCGTTGGCGTTTACCCATCTTGGCATCGCGCCCACAAGCCTGACCGTTGTGTTTCCCGGCGTTCTGGTCGGAGCTTGCGCGATCCGTTGCCTGATCTGGCTGCGACGGCGCGATCGCGTGGTCGAGCCGAAAGCCGCGGTCCGCACCTTGCGGGCGACGGTGGTGCTGGGCGGCGTGCTGGGGTTTGCGTTCCTGGCGTGGGCGCTCAGCGTGTTGCCGTACGGCGACACTTCCCGCCACGGCCACATCCTGTTCTTCGTCGGCATCACAGTTGTCAGCTGCATCTTCTGCCTGATGCATGTGCGCCCGGCGGCGTTGGTGCTGACCGGCACCGTGATCGCGCCGTTCGTTATTTTTCTGCTTGCAAGTGGTGACGTGGTTCATATCGCCATCGGATTGAACCTGTTCCTGGTCACGGTCGCGATGATCTACATCTTGATCATCTGTTCCGGGCAGTTCGCCGCCATGGTCAATGGTCAAATAGAGACCAGGCGTCTCAGCAACGAGAACTTCCGTCTCGCCAATGTCGACAGCCTCACCGATCTGCCCAACCGGCGCCAGTTCTTCCACCGGCTGTCGGTCCTCGCGGAACGCGCGAGAACGGAAGGCCACAAATTCGTCGTTGGCGTGCTTGATCTCGACGGCTTCAAGGCGGTGAACGATCTCTACGGACACGGGGTCGGCGACCGGGTGTTGCAGGAATCCGGTCGGCGCCTCCTGGAGCTTTCCGATGACACGCAATTCATCGCGCGTCTCGGCGGTGACGAGTTTGGAATCATCGTCGATGCGGACCTCGATCCCGAGGCCGTTCTTGCGGTCGGCGCAAAAGTCTGCTCCGTCCTCGACGCGCCGTTTTCCGTCGCCGGGATCGTCGCCAAGATCGGCGGCTCGGTGGGATTTGCGCTGGCGCCGGATGCCGGCACGACGGCGGAGCTGCTCTACGAGCGCGCCGACTACGCGCTCTACCACGCCAAGGCGAGATACCGCGGCCAGCCGGTGATCTTCTCCAGGGAGCACGAAGTCGAAATCCGCAAGCTCAGCACCATTGAACATACGTTGCGGAGGATCGACCTCGACGCGGAACTGTCGCTGCATTTTCAGCCGATCGTCAATCTCGGGACGGCGCGGCTGGTCGGCTTCGAAGCGCTCGCGCGATGGCGTAATCCCGATCTCGGCGATGTCGCTCCTGACGTCTTCATCTCTGTCGCGGAGCGCACCGAACTGATCGGGACGATCACGCAGGCCTTGCTGCGCAAGGCGTTGGCCGCGGCCCACTCCTGGCCGGCGGATATCTTCCTGTCCTTCAATCTGTCGATGCACGACCTGATCTCGCAAGTCACCATCCTGCAGATCGTGGCGCTGATCGAAAGCAGCGGCATCGATCCCCGCCGCATCATTATGGAGGTCACCGAGACCGCGCTGATGCAGGATTACGAGCGGGTGCAGGATTCGCTCAGGATTTTGCGATCGATGGGATTGAAGGTGGCGCTGGACGACTTCGGATCGGGGCAGTCCAGCCTGAGCTATGTCCATCAATTGTCGCTGGACAAGATCAAGATCGACCGCGGCTTCATCCGCAATATCGCGACGCAGGAGAACGCCCGCAACATCGTCAAGACGGTGATTGACCTGTGCCGCAACCTGAAATTCGACTGTGTGGTCGAAGGTGTGGAAACGGCAGAGCAGGTCGAGATCATCGGCCGTCTCGGTTGCTCGACGATGCAGGGATATTTCTTTGCCAGGCCGATGCCGCAGAGCGAGGTCGAGACCTTCATCGCCAACTTCCGTATATCCGACGATCCGCGAATGGCCGCCGCGGCCGGATGAGATTCGATCAACGCCTGACGTGCAGCTTCGTTGCCGTTCAGTGCAACGCAATCGCACGGCAACGGCCTGTCACCGAGCGATCGGCCGCCGCAATGTCACCATGCCGTCACCCATAATGTCGCCAAATTGACGGAACACTTATTCGTTGCCGGCACGGTGGTGCCCGGTCTCGCCTCGAATTGCTCAACGCTTGAACTGCTCAACGTCCGCAACGCCGACCGGTTGTCGGCGCGCGACGCTTTGCGGATAGGTCTTGGAGACAGGGGGCGACGCCGGGCGCTTGCCGGCGATCCGATTTATTCAGTTGATACAGAGGAATGAGAGTCATGCGTCAAGCAACATCGAAAGCCGCGGCGAACCGCCGACAGGTGCTGTCACTCACGGCGGGCATAGCCTTGCTCGCGGGCGTCACCACGGCTCACGCGCAGAGCACGGGTATCACCGCCTGTGACGACTTCCTGACCAAATACGACGCCTGCGTCGTCTCCAAGGTCCCCGAAGCGCAGCGCGCGATGTACAAGACGCAGATCGACCAGACGCGCAAGGCCTGGGTCGACATGGCAAAGAATCCGTCGGCTAAGGCGACCATGGAAGCGACCTGCAAGCAGACACTGGATGCGACGAAGGCCTCGCTCACGGCGTATGGTTGCTCGTTCTGATCGGCGTGTGCGCCGCTGAAAGGGGATGGCGCCGTGTGGGCGCCATTCCCTGATGGCGGCCAGGGCGCGACGGAGGAGCGGCTGACGATGCCGGGAGGCGCTCCTCCGGAACTTCGGCCGAAGCGCCGTGTGCACCGCCGGCACGTGATTGACGATCAAGGGGCGCGTCTTCAAGGCGCGGTCCGCAAGCCTCTTTTTGTGCCGATTAACCACTTGTTAACCATAACGCCCCAGCATTGCCCTCTATAGAGAGTCGCCACGGGCGTTAGTCCGAAGGCGCGATTGATTGTTCATCTTGGGGGCGGGCCGAGGCTCGCGGGGCTCCAAGGAGTAACGTCATGTCGTCACCTGGCGTACGGCACGAAGCAAGTCTGTTTTCCGAATTCGTTCCGGCGATTTTCGGCGCGCTTGGTTTGGGTGTCCCGATTGCGGTTGCGATCATCTGGATTTGTTCCTGATCGGTATGGCCGCTTGTTCTTTTTGCGGCGCTCGGCTGTGAGGGGCGTGGTGGGCTGCGGCCGATCAAAAGGCCACAGTCTCCTCGGACCGCGTCCTAGACCGCGGACGCTATCATTCCGACTCTCATATCCTTGGCGAAATATACGCATGCGTCGTCGGCAAACACGCGGCCATCAGCAATTCCAACAGCCAGTTTGCCGCGCCTTACCTGGCGCATACTGACCTCGTAGCGCACGCGCTTGATGTCTGGCTTGATGTCTCCCCGGAACTTGACCTCGCCGACGCCGACGGCGCGGCCTTTGCCCGGTGAACCCGACCAGCCGAGCCAATAGCCGACGATTTGCCACATGGCGTCCAGACCCAGACATCCCGGCATCACCGGGTCGCCGAGAAAGTGACAGTCGAAAAACCAGAGGCGAGGGGTGATATCCAGCTCGGCGATGACATGGCCCTTGCCGAATTCGCCGCCGTCCAGGCTGATCTCGGTGATACTGTCTATCATCAGCATAGGCGGTGCCGGCAGTTGGGCATTGCCCGGGCCGAAATAGCCGCCTTCGCTCGATTTGAGCAGATCTTCCTTGGTGTAGGACGATTGCGGAGCGTGAAAGTCTCTTGGGTTCGACAAGACAAACTCCTTCGGCGTTTGGCCGGTGGTTGCTGAGCGTCAGGCGACTTTGTCGCGACCGGTTTTTTCGATGCCAGAGCCAGCCGTCAGGCGCAGGGCTCCGGCCATGAAGGCCCAAATTTCATCTGTGAGTTTCTCCGAGTCGGGTCGTTGTTCGCTCATCAGGGCACCGGTGAGGGCCTGGCGAATTCCGCCGATCATCAACGCAATGGTGAGATGTGGATCGACGTGATCGGGAACGATGCCGTCACGCTGCGCCGCCTCGAGCATGCATGCGCCACCGGCGAGCTGTCGGTTGGTAAAAGCTGTCTCGACATCGAGGACCTCGGGCGCGCGGCTCAAAGCTCCGATGACAAGGGGAGCGAAGGGGTGGTCGTAATGGAAGACGATATAGGAGGCTATTCGCCGTCTTTCCCTGTGCGCCCAGCTTTTCGAAGGCCGCCCCGCGTCGTTGAAAACCTCTTCATCGAGGCGGCTGTAAAACGCCTCGACAACGGCGGCGATCAGGCCCGCCTTCGATCCAAAGTGGTGATAGGCGAGCCCGACCGAAACCTGCGCGCGTTTCGCGACGGCCTGCATTTCCAGATGCCCATGGTTCTGGATCAGCTCCTCCTGGGCCGCTTGGACCAATCTTTCTCGTGTCGGCGCGGTCATCTGGTTTTGCCATTGAATTGAATTCAGTTCAAATATAGACTTCCGAGCTGCGATTCAAGCCAGGAGTTGGGCCTGCTCCTTGCCTTTGGTGCAGCATCGGTTGTTTCGGGCGGGAGCACGACCAGACCACCAGCGGAAATCAATGATGATTTCAATCACTCTTGGTCGAACGTCGT
>Ga0105237_10008509_pt1 | contig 11097 bp, 8 predicted proteins | sample KBSC24metaG_FD_81520 | JGI IMG/M metagenome (GOLD analysis project Ga0105237, IMG submission 81520) | Corn rhizosphere microbial communities from Kellogg Biological Station, Michigan, USA - KBS C2-4 metaG | ecosystem: Host-associated > Plants > Roots > Rhizosphere > Soil | place: Michigan, USA... | reverse complement strand
GTTGGCAGCACTACTTCAAGGTTTAACACGTAATCTTTCACCACACCATATTTTACGGCTTTTGGACCGCCACTGTTGGCTGCGATATTACCGCCGATAAAACAGCTTCCTCTGCTGCTGGGGTCGGGCGGGTAAAACAGTCCTTTTTCTTTCACGGCATTTTGAAGCACCTCTGTAATAACACCCGGTTCTGTGATCACCTGTCCGTTCCTTTCATCAATCGATAAAATTGAGTTCATGCGATCGGTAGAGATCAATACGCCGCCAAGATAAGGTAAAGCGCCACCGCTTAAACCGGTTCCTCCGCCACGTGGGGTAACCTGAACACGGTGTTGGTTACACAGTTTCATAATAGCACTGATCTCTTCTGTTGTTCGCGGGCGTACTACTACCTGGGGCGGAAACAGCAAACGTTCTGTTTCGTCGTGCCCATAATTTGTTCGCGACTCTTCATCCACCAAAACATAATCGTTTCCGATAATCTTTTGAAATTGTTCAATTAAATCCAAACTAACCGAACTTTTTATTGCTGCCGTATGCATAATGATCAAAGAATATATAATGATAAGCCCTGAAATGCTTTAATTATGAAAACACAAAAGTACGCCACCGTCAATTAATCTTTTCGACTTTAAGAACGTCTATTAATCAGTACAATAGAATCCAAGTTGGCACAGTATTTTATGTGGATAAATACTGTATTAACAAAACATTACGATAATCAGCACTTAAAGAACTGATTATAACTTGTCAGTTATGCACATGTAATTGATACGTGTTGGAGGGTATTTGATTTGTGCGCTTTTGTTACTATTTTTAACTCTGATATCCTCTGAAAGCGTTAAGGATTACCTGTTTGTAGCTCATCAGCATTACAAATCCTTAGAAATTCCCCCACAACCTGATTAACACAACAATGGTTAGTGATTAATCGCAATCCTGTAAAGCCGTTTTTCCCGGAGCCAGTTTGCCATTTGCTCTGCCTGCATAATTGTGGGCCGTTATTTCCAATCCCTGTGCAAACCATTGAATCCATGGTCTGAAGAAGAACAATAACATGTTTTTTGGATTTAATGTTTAGCAAATGAGAAGATGTATACTTGCGATTGACGACAGTAAGGCTATTCGTTTTTTACTGCACACTGTACTTGGTAAAGAGTATCAGGTAATTACAGCACCAGATGCATGCTCGGCGATGTATTGGTTATCGAAGAAAAATCTGCCCGATCTCATCATAGCCGATCCGCAGTTATCAGATATGCAGGATTGGGAGCTGATCGGTGAATTTACATCGAGTGCCATTTACCGCGATATTCCATTGATAGTTTTATCATCACTGGATAAGAATACGACTGCCGCAAAGTGCCTGAAATATGGTATTACAGATTACTTTATAAAACCTTTTAATCCGCTGGAATTAAATGAAACCGTGCACAGGGTAATGAGTAAACTGGTTGCGCCGGTTTCGAATGAGAAAGCCGGTTAATACCCTACCGGAAACAATCACCTAAATGTCCCTTTATGGATCTTACACATTTACCTACTACTGAAAAGATAATAAATACGTATAAGCGCTACAGTTTACCTGTTCATGAAACAGAAGCTGCGGAGGTTAAACTGCAATTCTTTTATGTCGGAAAACAAAACCGCTATACCGAAAAACTGAAAAACTTTTTCGAATTCGGTTATACCGCCGTATCTGTTGAAAGCGCCATTTTCACCTTAAAACGTTTATTGAAAAAGAAAGAGCCAGTTACCATTCCTGACATGATCATTGTTGAAGGAAGTTTGGGAACTGACAGCCTGGTTGAATTACACCGTTTTTTATCAACTGATAAAGTATTTGCACAAACGCCTTTTATCGTGGAAGGCTCTGGCTTGTCACAAACCGAACTTGCCACCCTTAAACATTACAAATTTATTGATGAGCTGTTATTGCTGAATGAGTTTGCGGCACAGGAACTGTTGCAGAAAATAAATTTTCTGAAAAAGGTAAAACAGAAATGGGTACAGCAACCGGCCGACTGTGCTGTTGAATCATCATTTCCCATGTTCTCAGATATCGGTTCATTTTTCAGAAGAGGCCTCGATATTCTTTTTTCGTCATTGTTATTGCTGGTGCTCGGTCCCGTTATGCTGCTGATCGCTTTGATCATTAAGCTGGAGTCGGGCGGACCGGTATTATATATTTCCCAACGTGTTGGACGTGGCTACCGCGTGTTTGATTTTTATAAGTTCAGAACTATGATCTCTGAAGACGAGGAAAAAGTAAATACGCAGCGGTTAACCCGTACAGGATGGTTTCTGCACAAAACAAGTCTTGATATATTACCGCAGTTGCTGAATGTATTGTTTGGCGATATGTCGCTGGTAGGCAACCGCCCGTTACCATTACATGAAGCAGCCCGCTTTACTTCCAATGAATGGGCCAAACGATTTATGATGCCTGCAGGTATGCTTGAAAAAGAAGAAAAAGATCTGCTGGTGCCGGAGCAGGGAAATGGAGCAGGCAATCCCGATCTGCTGTACGAACTGTGGTCAATGACCAATAAACCACCGGCCATGATGCAAAAAACGAACGCCTGATCTACCATTTATATTCAATTGCAAATCTCCCCGGGTGGGAGATTTTTTTTGTTCCTTGAAACTAAGTATACCGTCATTCCTTTTTTCGTGAGAACAAGTGAATACTTCAAAAAAAATCCCCCCGGTGAAACCGGAGGGATAATATAATTGAACAAGCTGATCTTTTCGATATCAGTTATTCTGCAGCTTTGGCGCCTTCTACCAGTACGGTAGTTTTGTTGCCAAGTACTTCTACAAAACCACTTTGAATATCATAAAAAGCCAGGTGGTTACTTTTATCTTTTAACACTTTTACACGACCGGATTTCAATGCACTTACCAGCGGAGCATGTTTATCCAGCACTTCAAATAAACCGGTTATACCGGGCAGTTGTACACCGTACACTTCGCCGCTGAACAGTTTCTTTTCCGGAGTTAATATTTCAAGGTTCATAATTTGAAAATTTGTGAATTTGAAAATTTGAAAATGGATCCAGATGCAAATTTTCAAATTATCCTTGTGCCTGAGCCAACAGCTTCTTACCTTTTTCAATCGCGTCATCGATTGTACCTACCAGGTTGAAGGCTGCTTCGGGATATTCATCCACTTCACCGTCCATGATCATGTTAAAGCCACGGATAGTTTCTTCAATGGGAACCAGTACCCCTTTCAAACCGGTAAACTGTTCTGCCACGTGGAAAGGTTGTGACAGGAAGCGCTGAACTTTACGTGCGCGGAATACAGTTTGTTTATCTTCTTCACTCAACTCATCCATACCAAGGATGGCGATGATATCCTGTAATTCTTTATAACGTTGTAAGATCAGTTTTACACGGTTGGCTGTATTGTAATGGGCATCACCCACAATTTGCGGTGTAAGGATACGGCTGGTAGAATCCAGCGGGTCAACCGCAGGATAGATACCTAAGTCGGCAATTTTACGGCTCAATACGGTAGTAGCATCCAGGTGGGCGAAAGTAGTAGCCGGAGCGGGGTCAGTTAAGTCATCCGCAGGTACATATACCGCCTGTACTGAAGTGATAGAACCGTTTTTGGTAGAAGTGATACGCTCCTGCATGAGACCCATTTCGGTAGCCAGCGTAGGTTGATAACCCACGGCAGAAGGCATACGTCCAAGCAGCGCCGATACTTCAGAACCAGCCTGTGTGAAACGGAAGATATTATCTACGAAGAAAAGAATGTCACGACCTTTACCTTGTCCATCGCCATCGCGGTAGTATTCTGCAATGGTCAAACCGCTGAGGGCCACACGGGCGCGGGCTCCCGGGGGTTCATTCATTTGTCCGAATACGAAAGTAGCTTTTGAATCGCTCAGTTCTTTCATATTCACTTTGCTCAGGTCCCAGCCACCTTTTTCCATGCTGTGTTTGAAATCATCGCCGTATTTCATAATGCCGGCTTCGATCATTTCACGCATCAGGTCATTTCCTTCACGGGTTCTTTCACCCACACCGGCAAACACTGATACACCTGCGTATGCTTTGGCGATATTATTAATTAACTCCTGGATCAATACGGTTTTACCTACACCCGCACCACCGAATAAACCGATCTTACCACCTTTTGCATAAGGCTCGATCAGGTCGATTACTTTAATACCGGTAAACAACACTTCGGTACTGGTACTCAGGTTTTCGAAGGCCGGAGGTTTGCTATGAATGGGGCGACCATTGGTTTTAGGTACAGCAGGTAAGCCATCGATAGGATCACCGGTTACGTTAAACAAACGGCCCTTAATGGCTTCACCGGTTGGCATGGCGATAGCAGCGCCGGTATCTGTTACAACCATCCCCCTTACAAGACCTTCGGTACCGTCCATGGCGATACAACGAACGCTGTCTTCACCCAGGTGCTGCTGGGCTTCCAAAACCAGCACTTCACCATTCTGGCGCTTCAGTTCCAGGGCATTATAAATTTCGGGGAGCTTTCCTTCAAACTGCACGTCTACTACAGCACCGATAATCTGCTTGATCTTACCAACATTTGGCATATTATAGTTTGATTTAGCGTGATCGTTTTGTTAAACCGCCTTGATTTTCAATTATTTATTTACAATCAAAAGCAGCATTTTTAATTTCGGCTGCAAAGGTAAGGGAACGCCACATAATTTGGCAATTTGAGCACAGGGATTTTTCGAATATTGGAAGTCGGAAGCCAGAGGTCGGAAGTCAGAGGCGGCCTAAATTTCAGGCTTTCCGCTCAGACTTCCGACTTCCGGCTTCTGACCTCACATTTCCGGCATCATTTTAATACACGTACGATTACGGCTTTTTCGTTTTATTTGTACTTTGAATATGGATGAGCTATCCTTATATCCGAACATGCAATTAACTGAAGTAATTAATGACACTATAGCCAAAGATTTTATCAGGGCAAATGTTGAACTGAATCAAACCAATCCCAATTACATCCGCCCCCTGAATAAGGACGTGCAGGATGTGTTCGACCGCACCAAAAACAAATCTTTCAGACATGGCGAGTGCACCCGCTGGGTCTTATATAATAATGAAGGAAAATGTATTGGCCGGATCGCCGCCTTTGTAAATAAAAAATATAAAAACAAGGGCGACGAATGCCCTGTAGGCGGCATTGGCTTTTTTGATTGTATTAATGACCAACCGGCCGCCGATATGCTGTTCGACGTAGCCCGGCACTGGCTGTTGCAGCGCGGCATGGGAGCTATGGACGGCCCTATCAATTTCGGCGAACGCGACCGCTGGTGGGGCCTCGTGACCGAAGGGTTTCAGGAACCACTCTACTGCATGAATTATAACCCTCCCTATTACAAACAGTTATTTGAGAATTACGGGTTCCGTCCTTTTTTTAATCAGGTTTGTTTCGGAATAGACCCCAAAAAGAAACTGAGCGACAAACTGTTCGAACGGCATGACCAATATGCCAATAAAGATTACCGCGCTATTCAGATCGATAAAAAGCAACTGGATAAATTTGCAAACGATTTTACTGTTATATATAATAAGGCATGGGCCGGTCATGGCGGACTAAAAGAGCTGAAAAAAGAACAAGTGCTTCAGATGTTCAAAACCATGAAGCCGGTGATGGACGAACGCATCATCTGGTTTGTCTATAACAAAGAGCAGCCCATTGCCATGTTTATCAACCTCCCCGATCTGAATCAGTGGTTCAAGTACCTGAACGGGAAGTTCGACTGGCTGCATAAGTTAAAATTCCTCTGGATCAAAAAAACCAAACCCTGTAAAAAATGCACCGGGCTGGTATTTGGTATTGTTCCCGAGTTTCAGGGAAAAGGAATAGACGCGTACATGATCGTTGAAAGCGGTAAGGTTATACAATGGCAAACACCTTACACAGAGTACGAAATGCAATGGATCGGCGATTTCAATCCTAAAATGCTCAATCTCGCGGCCGGACTGGGCGACACCTTTCGCAGCCGGGTATTAACCACCTATCGCTATTTGTTTGATCGTACAAAAGAATTTAAGCCCCACCCCATGATCAGTTAATATTGAATGTCGAATGATGAATATCGAATGTCGAAGTGAAAACCAGTCACTTCAACATTCAGCATTCATTATTCATTATTTATTATTGTTAAGAGCCCATTGCGCCGTTTGCTTAATACCATCGGCATAAGAGGTTGGCGTAAACCCAAAAGCTTTATTGAATTTGGAAGAATCGAACAGGTAGGGATATTCACATTGGTAATTCATTTCAACCAGTTCCTTCATAATACGGTTAAATAAACCTGCCAAACTCAGCATCCATCGCGAAATAACTGTTACACCATCCGGTTTTTGCATGATGGCTGCTGCCTGTTGCACAAACTGTCTGCCTGTTGGTGGATTACCTGCTGTTGGTAAGTGCCAGGTTTGCCCTAAAGCATCTTCTCTTTTTGCCAGCATATACAAAGCCTCTGCCGCATCAGGTACATATGTTATCGAGTGCGGTTGATCGGCATTACCTAACCACTGAGCTTTTTTTCCATTCAACAGGTTCTGGATCACCAGTAAATTCGGAACGCTGGTTTTAAAACCGATAGGACCGTAAAAATCGGCAGCACGCGCTATCAGCGCTTTCAAATTGCCTGTTTTGGTTTCCTGCAATAACTGATTGGCTATAGCGGCTCTTATCTTTCCTTTTTTGCTGATGGGATTAAATGGAGTTTCCTCTGTCATCAGGCCATCTACTTTTCCGTACATATAAACATTGTCGAAAAAGATCAGCTTTGCGCCGGTTTCTTTACAGGCATTGATCATATTGGTCATGATCACAGGCCATTGTGCTTTCCATATACGAACGTCGTACGGCAAACCGATCAGCAGATACACCACTGAAGAACCCTTCACTGCCTGCAACGTTTGCTGATAATTGGTTGCATCGGCTGATACGGTTTCAACGCCGTCCATAGGTTTTGCATGCCGCGACACCAGTCTTACCTTTTCGTTATTTTTTAATAAAACAGGAAGTAATTGGTCGGCTACTGCGCCACCTGCACCAAAAATGGTATGAATACTCATAATGAATTTATTTTAAAATATGGTTTGAATAATCTCTTTGAATCTTAGGTGCTTAACTCAATTTAGGGGCTAACAATTTATACAGTACCGGAGTTACTACTCTTGTCAAAAGCGTTGAACTGATCAATCCGCCAATGATCACGAGCGCAAGCGGTGAATACAGCGGATTATTTTCCAATACAAGCGGCAGTAATCCTCCAATAGCCGTAAGCGTTGTTAAAATGATCGGTACAAATCTGGTTTCACCGGCTTCCTGAATGGCCTTATCGAGACTCATCCCCTGTTTACGTAACTGATCAGTATAATCAACCAGCAAAATAGAATTTTTTACTTCAATTCCAATCAACGCAATTAAACCGATCACCGCAACAAATGAAAAAGTATAACCGGTCGCCAGTAACATTAACACTGCGCCAATAATTCCCAGCGGTATTACCGACAGCACAATGAGCGTTCCGCGAAACGTTTTAAATTCTAATATAAGTGTGCCGAGTATTCCAAAAATGGTTATCAGAACAATGGTGCCTAGTCCGCCAAAGCTTTCCTGACTGGCTTCTACTTCACCGGCGGCAACATAATGTGAATTTGCCGGAAAACGCATAGTATCGAGTTGCTTCAACAAACCCTGTGTTAATTTGCCGGTATTATATCCGCTTTGAACAAAAGCTGTAGTAACGGCAAACCGGTCCTTATCGTAGTGTTTAATTGTAACAGGCGACGTTTCAAATCGAATGTCGGCCACCTGACTCAACGGTATAGAAGCGCCCGTAACACTGCTTACATATACTTTACTGAATGCATCGAAGGTTTGCCGTTCTTCACGTGGCAGCATAACAGTAATATTGTATTCATCGCCGTTTTCTTTTCTGTATGTTCCTATATTCAAACCTGCAACAGCCATGCGAATGGTTTGGTCAATATCATGAACAGGCACGCCCAGTAAACCGGCTTTTTCTTTATTTACTTTTACCCGCAGGTCGGTTTTTAAAGTGGTCAGTTCATTGTTTACATAAATAGTACCCGGCGTTTTCTTTAACAGATCTTCTACCCTAAAGGCCAGGCTGCGCAATGTATCAAGATCTTCACTAAATAAGCGAATAGCAATCGGTGCTTCCATGGGTGGCCCCTGCTCAAAATCCTTTACTTCATTTTTTGCATTGGGATAATCTTTAAACCTGAGCCGTAACCGGTCGATCAGTTTTCTTTTTTCTGCCGGAGGTGTTTCCTTTAACTGAATAAATAACTGTGCATAATTGCTCACATCATTCTGCGGCACTATATTATAATAAATACGCGGATTACCACGGCCCACATTGGTAGCATAGTTCTTAAGATCGGGCATATGACTGATCTCATTTTCAACATAACGCGCTACCTGATCAGTAGCCTGTAAACTGGTGCCCAGTGGTGTTTCGATATTTATCAGGAACATAGGTTTTTCAGACGCCGGGAAAACACTAAAACCAACAACAGGTACCAGGGCCAGACTACCTGCAAAAATGGCCAGCGCAATCAATAAGGTAGTGATCGGTCTTGAAATGGCGCTATGTAACAACCGGCGATATGAACCACCTATGAATTTCTTTAAGCCACGCATGAACAGATTGCCTTCAGGATTCTCGTGATTGCTTAAAATGCGGCTCGATAAAAATGGTACAATCGTTAATGATACAAACAACGAAGCCAATACCGTTGTAACTACTGCTGCCGGCAAACTGCGAATAAAATCACCGGCGCCTTCGGGCAAAAACATCAGCGGCAAAAAGGCAAAGATCAACGTAATGGTACAGCCAATTACTGCCAGTCCTATTTGTTTGGTAGCGGCCATAGCAGCTTCACGACGGCTATACCCCATGCGCAGGTATCTTTCTATATTTTCTACTACCACAATACTGTCATCAACCAGCAAACCCAACGCTACTACCATACCTACAATGCTCAGCTGGTTAATAGTTATATGAAACATATCGAGCAGGAAAAGACCAATGGCGAGCGACAAAGGAATAGAGATCATTACCACTATAGATGCCCGCAAGCCCAATGGCAATAAGGTTAATAATACCAGGAAAATAGCTATGGAAAAATCGCGGCTGAACCCACCAAGACGTTTGCGAACACTATGGGCATTATCAAAGCTTTGATCGTAACGAATGCTTTTGGGCAATTCTTTTTGAAACTGGTCCAGAACCGGCTTTATTTCTTTTTCTACCGCAAAAATATTGGTGCCCATTTTACGGCTTGCGGTTACAAACACAGCTCTTTTACCATTCAGACGTCCTATATAGGTTTGTTCTTCATAGTTAAAAGCCACATCAGCCACATCTTTTACATAAACCAGTTTGCCGTTTACATTACTTACAATAGTATTTTTTATTTCATCTACACTTTTATAATTACCGCTTGTTTTGACGTTAAACTTTTTTTCACCCATTTCAATACTGCCACCGGGTATATTTATATTTTCGCTTTGAATGGCGCCCAGCACTTTATTAAGCGGAATTTTATACTGCGCGAGCTTTTCCAGTTGCAGCGATACACGCACCTGCTGATCGGGAAATGCCCAGTTGTCTACGTTCTTTAAGGTTTTGATCTTCTCCAGGCGTTCTTTCAGTTTTTTGCTCCATTCTTCCAGATCTTTATAGGGTGTTGTTTCACTCATTAAAGCGATCTGTAAAATGTTCACGTCTGAGGGTGAGAATTTCTGAATATCTATATTCAATATATCCTGCGGGAGTTTAGTGCGAAGAGCATCCATTTCGCGCACTACATCCTGATACTTTTTATCCGGATCGGTTTCATATTTAAATTCAACACGAATTACGGCCAAACCATCATCAATACGGGTAACAATGCGTTTGATATCGTCCAGCTCATTCATTCTTTTTTCAATGGGATCGGCCACCAGTTCTTCCATGTCTTTCGGACTGGTACCGGGATATACCACCACTACACTAAATTGCGGGGCCTGAAAGTCAGGGTCTTCACCACGTGGCATATTCAACAGCGAATTAACGCCTATGGCAATCAGTGCCACAAATACGATCAATGTGAACTGATAATTTTTTACTGAGAAGTCAGTTATCTTCATACAATTTGAAAATTTGAAGATTTGATAATTTGAAAATGAAGAAGACAAGAAGCATTCCCGATAGCTATCGGGACCACTCAATCAACCTCTTCCCTTTGTATCATCCTTCACACAAATTATCAATTTCATAATTTATTGGTTATTTTGGCGGCCGAAAATATCAATAAATAAAAATGCGTCATTCAAAATTCAATTATTTACTAAGTGCATTGGGTTTGGTCCTGGTCACGGCCGCGGCTTCGGCACAAACACAGCCCGACTCTATAAAATACGACCACCAGGAAGTTTTTGGTCCTATAACATGGCCAACAACCAGCGGTGATACACGCTCCGCAAGCGGACAACCCGGCCAGCACTACTGGCAAAACCGGGCCGATTACCTGATCAAAGCAACCTTAAACGAAAGCAGTTCAGACACCACAATTACCGGCGAAGTAGCTATATCATATACTAATAACAGTCCAGATAATCTTGACCACCTGTGGCTGCAGTTGGATCAAAACCTGTTTAAACCAGATTCTCGAGGCGCTGCAACTGTTCCCATCGGCGGCGACCGTTTTGATGTAAAGGGATTTAGCAAAGGAGGCTACCATATCGAATCGGTATCGGTAACCTACAAAGGCCAAACCTATAAAGTTGACCCCGTGATTACCGATGCGCGGATGCAAGTGCGTCTGACTACCCCAATGGGTCCGAAAGGAGAAAAGATCCAGGTAAAAGTAAATTACAGCTTTTCAATACCATTTTATGGCGCCGACCGTATGGGTCGCAAAAAGTTTAAACAAGGCTACGTTTATGAGCTGGCGCAATGGTATCCCCGTATGTGTGTTTATGATGATGTGGAAGGGTGGAACACATTGCCTTATATGGGCTTAGGTGAGTTTTATTGCGAGTATGGCGATTATGATTATTACATCACAGCG
>Ga0105237_10008505_pt1 | contig 11101 bp, 9 predicted proteins | sample KBSC24metaG_FD_81520 | JGI IMG/M metagenome (GOLD analysis project Ga0105237, IMG submission 81520) | Corn rhizosphere microbial communities from Kellogg Biological Station, Michigan, USA - KBS C2-4 metaG | ecosystem: Host-associated > Plants > Roots > Rhizosphere > Soil | place: Michigan, USA... | reverse complement strand
CCTATTAAATTGGTAGGAATTATGGATTAATATATTTTTGACCCGTATTTAAATTAGAAAGCAGAACGATAAAATATAAATAACATACAATCTTTTAAAGGTATTTTATAAACTTGTTGTTGGAGGTTATATGCTAAAACCTTGCCCGCTCTATTCATAGAGGGGGCAATTTATTTTAGTTTAATTGTGGATCAATCGGGTAATTGATAAGTTGCGCATATTCACCGCCAAGTTGCTTTAATGCATCTGGCCAAATCATATCCGTTTGCCTGTGAAATACAAGTTTCCTGTTACCCTCGGTGGTAAGCCAGCTTTTTTCCTTCAATTCGCCTGCCAGTTGACCTTCACCCCACCCGCTGTAACCAATGTAAAAGCGGATCATGCCTGCCGTTACCTGGTTATTATTTATAATCCTTACAACATCTTCAAAATCTCCGCCCCAATAAATACCGTCTGTTATTTCTAATCCGCCGGTAATTAATTGTGGACACTGATGTAAAAAATGAACTGTATCTAACTGAACCGGGCCACCATAGTAAACCGGGAAATCACAACCTTCAAGGTCGGCGATTAACTCTCCAACTGCTTTATCGTACTTGCGGTTTACCACAAAACCAAAACTCCCCTCTCCCTGGTGGTCACAAAGAAAAACCACCGTGCGCATAAAGTTCGGGTCCTTTAAAAAAGGGTCCGCTATCAATATTTTTCCAGGTGTTATTTCTGTCATAGTATTAAATTACCATTTTTCATTTCAAACATGAAATTAAATATCCTGATATTTATGGCTGTTAAAAAGATGAGAAATAGTGTAGGCCGGCTACATCGCCGGTAAGCCTTATTTATTTTTGTTACAATGAAGAAAATTTTACCGCTAATTGTTGTGCTTATATCTCTGTCGCTGCTGGGTATAATAGCTTTTGATATTTCCTGGTTTAAAAACGTGTTGCTGGTAAAACAGGACCAGTTGCTTTACAATGTGGACCAGGCAGGCATTAAAGTAGCAAGGGAATTAAGTAAGCAGGCTGCTATTGGGCCAACAATGAGGTTTAATCGCAGCAGGCCTAATCTGCGCCTTGCCCCTGATGATTATTCAATGAACTTCGTTAAGCCAACCACTATCTCCCAGCGCTATACAGATTATGAAATATATGAGAAGCTTAAAAAAGCTTTTAATGAATCTAATCTCAAAAATCTAAAGTTTGAGTTTGCCATCACCAGCAATTCAGATGATTTTGTACTGGAGATGCAGTCATCTAAGTTCCGGGATGAGTCAATGGATACGGCACACAACTGGCAAAGGGTTATTCCAATCACGCAGGAAACAGGCAGTATGATGGAGGGCCTTTTACCTTATGAGCATCTCATCATTGTAATACCTGATATTAAAACGCAGGTATGGCAATCCATCACCGGTATAGCTATTCTTGCAGGCATTTTTACCCTCATCATTATTGCTGCATTTTATCTCACTTTAAAAACCATGCTTAATCAAAGAAAATTAAGTGAGATTAAAAGTGATTTTATTAATAACATGACCCATGAGTTTAAAACACCGCTTGCTACAATATCCCTGGCAGTTGATGCTTTAAAAAATGAAAGAGTGCAGAATGATAAAGAAAAAATGCAGTATTTCAGTGGCATTATTAAGGAAGAAAACAAACGCATGAATAAGCAGGTAGAAACCATATTGCAGGCGGGATTAATGGAGCGGCAGGATATTAAAATGAATATGCGTGATATTCATGTTCATGATATCATTAATCATGTGATGGATAATTTCAGCCTGCAGTTGCAAGAGAAAAATGCAACATCAGAATTGCTGCTGAATGCGTCTAATGATTTGATTATTGCGGATGAAGTTCATTTCACCAATCTTATAAATAACCTGGTGGATAATGCGGTTAAATATTCTAAAGAGAACCTGCATCTGCGCTTGTCAACACACAGCACCAACAGGAATATTGTCATCCGAATTGAAGACAATGGTATTGGCATGAGTAAGGAAACTGTTAAACGAATCTTTGAAAAATTTTACCGGGCTCATACCGGTAATGTCCATAATGTAAAGGGGTTTGGTCTTGGAATGAGTTACGTTAAAACAATTGTAGATGCGCACAAAGGAAGGATTAAAGTGGATAGTACGATCGGTAAGGGAAGTACTTTTACTATCGAAATCCCTTTAGCAAAACGTAGCTCATAATGGGATATATAACTCATGCTTTTTTATTCCATAACAAACATCCATCACCATAGCTTAAAAAACGAAAATTGTTTTTGAGAGCGTATTGATAAATTTTTTTCCAATCATCGCCAACAAGTGCCGCTACTAATAATAATAGGGTTGATTGTGGCTGATGAAAGTTTGTAACCAGTCCATCGATTAGTTTAAACTTATAACCAGGGGCAATTATAATTTGCGTTTTTGTAATTAATCTTTCTGTATTACGCTCATTTAACCAATCAAGAAGAGATTGCAGTGCTTCTTTTACAGGAATATTTTTGGCAGCAAAATCATAAGCTTCCCATTGTTCCAGCGAAAGTGATTCATGCTCAGCTCTGCCTTCTATCTTCTGTATTCTGTATTCTTTTGATTTTACTCCCATCCAATACAGGCTCTCAAGCGTTCTTGCGGAAGTAGTGCCCACGGCAACGATGTTTTTATCAATATGAAGTATTAGTCTTTCTATAAATGATTTTGATACATCAATAAATTCCGCATGCATTTCATGTTCCTGCATAGTTGGGCTCTTTACCGGCTTAAAAGTGCCTGCTCCAACATGTAGCGTAACAAAATCATGATCGATTTTTTTATCTGAAAGTTTAGTAAAAACATTTTGTGTAAAGTGAAGCCCGGCAGTAGGCGCGGCAACAGAACCATCATGCCTTGCATAAATGGTTTGGTATCTTTCCTTATCGCTTTCTTCTGCACCACGATGCAAATACGGTGGTAAAGGGATAGCGCCTGCGTGGTGCAATACTTCTGCAAAACTTAAAGAGGTATTACTCCAGCTAAATTCTATTAAATAATAATCATTTACTTTTTCAATTTTGTTTGCATTTAAGATGTAATCACTCTCTTCATGATTGATCATTTTAATCAGCGTTTCACTCTTCCACTTTTTAGCACCGCCAACCAAACATTTCCAATATACCTTTTCTTTTTGCAGCATGGCTGTTGTAATGTCAGTATACCTGTCATCAGGCTCAAGACAAAATAATTCAATAACACTGCCTGTAGACTTATAAAACAATAACCTTGCTTCTACTACTTTGGTATTATTAAAAACCAGTAGTGTGCCCGATGGAATAAATTGTTCAATACTGCTGTAGCTGGATGTTGAAATCGTCCCGCTTTCATACACCAACAATTTACTCTGGTCCCGTTCCGACAGTGGATACCTGGCAATTCTTTCATCAGGTAGATCGTAAGTGTAATCTTTTATGGCCAGGTATTTTGGATGCTTCATCATTTAGATTAATAAACCGCAAAAGTAAGCCGGTGTAAAATAGTCCTGCCATCTCTGCAAAAGGAAATATTATAGTAGTTGCGCGAAACGATTTAAAGGTTTTCAGTACGAGGGAGATGTTTTTGTGAGAGTTAATCTCATTGCCAAATTTTGGTAATTCACAGGTTTTCCACGGTTATCCACATTTAAAAGCACATCTGAAACGGTGGAAGTTGGCTTAAATCCTTTGTCCTGTTGGGTTTAAGCGAAAATGAGCATGTGAATAAAATCACTTCGATTTATTTTGCAATAAAAGTGGGAAAAAGTGTTATTTTGTGGTAATTTATTAAAATTTATCTTCTATTACATGTAAATGGCTGGTTTTCTAGGTGAATATGAAGCAACGATTGACTCAAAAGGTCGGTTTCTCCTCCCCGGTGGCATTAAAAAGAAGCTACCTGAGGGAACGACCTCTCTTGTCATTAACCGTGGCTTTGAAGGTTGCCTGGTAATGTATCCTCTACATGAATGGGAGCGCATAGAAGAAAAGATTAAAAAATTAAACGATTTAAACCCGAAGGTAAATCAATTCCGCACTGCTTTTTTGGCGGGCGCTTCGGAAGTAGAGCTGGACAGTGCAGGCAGAATGTTGATACCTCAAGGCCTGCGGGATTTTGCGGGGCTTTCAAAGGATATCACAATTTCTCCCGATGTGGACAAGTTTAAAATATGGGATTCAGTTAAGTACAAAAAGATCTTTGAACAAAGCGCAGAATTATTTAGTGCACTAGCTGAAGAAGTAACCGGTGGAGTGAATGGCTGGTAATGACGCTGCTTAATTTTTAAAAAAATGAAGCGATGAGTGAATCAAAATCAAAGCCACAATCAACAACCGGTAGCCAACAGCCGGAAGCCGGTAACTATCATGTGCCGGTGTTATTTAAAGAGTGTATTGATGCTTTGAATATTCAACCGGATGGCGTTTATGTGGATTGCACATTTGGTGGTGGTGGTCATAGCAAAGGAATTCTTGAGAAGCTTGGTAAAAACGGAAAGCTTATTGCTTTTGACCAGGATGCGGACGCCCAGCAGAATATACCGAAGGATGAACGTGTTCTTTTTGTACCGCAAAATTTTCGTCACCTGAGCAGGTTTCTGAGGTTATATAAATATCCAAAAGTGGATGGTGTGCTGGCGGACTTAGGTGTGAGCAGTCATCAGTTTGACGAAGGTGAAAGGGGGTTTTCGACACGGTTTAACGGGCCGTTGGATATGCGGATGGACAGGAGGCAGGAAGCAACAGCCGCTGATATATTGCTGAAATATTCTGAGCAACAATTGCATAAGCTGTTTGAACAATATGGAGAAGTTACTAACGCAAAAACATTGGCAAAGCATATTACGCTGCATAGAAATAGCAACAGTTTAAAAACAATTGAAGCTTTCAGGGCGATGCTTGAACCGGTGGTGAAGGGAAATCCTAACAAATACCTGGCGCAGGCTTTCCAAGCCCTTAGGATTGAAGTGAATGATGAAATGGGTGCATTAAAGGAAATGCTGCAACAGTTGCCTGAAATACTCAAGCCCGGTGGTCGTGCAGCAATCATCACCTTTCATTCTATAGAAGACAGGTTGGTGAAAAATTTTTTCAGGCAGGGCAGCTTTGAAGATGTGCCGGATGAAAATCCTTTTATATCGGTAAAGAAAGAATTGAATTTAAAGGTAATTACTAAAAAGCCAATTGTTGCATCGGTTGAGGAGACAAAAAGAAACTCACGGTCAAGAAGCGCAAAATTGAGGGTTGCTGAAAGAACCTCCAACCCCTAAAGAGTAGTTTATCTGAACCATGATTAATAATGATTTTAAGGATTGTTCTGATTTTAAAACAAGCCTTACACCAGTTGAAAAGCACGTGAGATAACAAGATGATCATTGAAAAGCCTTTTGTTGCCAAATGTGATACTGATGAAGTGATTGCGACGCAACGAAGATGCTAAGAAGAACTGTAGCTGGTATCAAAATTTAAGTACCAGGTTTTAGAGAGATTAGTGAGGTTACAAATTCAAAATCGTTAGGATTAATAATAACCAGGAAAGATAAAAATGGAGAAGCAAGAAGAAAATATAAAGAATCAGGCTGAAGTGAAAGAGAAAACTTCTTTGCGTAAAACGCCCTTTCAGGGGCTGGGGTCATTATTCAGCTATGGTTGGATAACGAAGAACATTCCTTTCTTTCTTTTTCTTGCACTGCTGGCTGTTATTTATATCGCTAATGGTCACTTAGCTGATAAAACCATACGTGATATCAACCGCACAGCAAGAGAAGTGAAGGAATTGCAATACGAATACAAAACATTAAAGAGTGAGGTGATGTTCAGGAGCCGCGAAGCAGAACTGGTAAAAGCGGCTGAACCATTGGGTTTAAAACTTTCATCAGAACCGCCGATGCGGATTACGATGGAGAAGAGAGATAAGGAATGAGTGTTTCGTAAATCGTCAATCGGAAATCGCAAGTAAAAAACTAGCGACTTACGTTAACTCACGATTTACGATAGAATGAATAAGCGGGTCGGGAGCGGCGAGTGACAAGTTGGGTAAAGCCTACTAGCTATTTACCATTCACTACTGACCATTCACAACTTACTAATCCAATACCTGTAAAAAATCGAACACAGCCTATAGAAAAACCTCTTGTGAAAAATCTTAAAGGACCAGAACGGTGGAAGTAAAACGGGACATATTATGGCGGGTGTATCTCAGCTACATAGCTGTGGTCGTAGTGTGTTTACTCATATTCGCCAGGGCGTTTTATATCCAACAGTTCGAGGGGAATTACTGGAGAAGCATGAGTGATAGCCTGCATCAGAAAATTGAAGAAACAGATGCAGACCGCGGAACCATCTACAGCGAAGATGGACAAATGTTAAGCACAAGCATCCCTCAATTTGATGTGTACATAGACTTCGCTGCAGATGGTTTACGGGAGAAGAGCGGTAAGAGATTTCGCGAAAACGTAGATTCTTTGAGTTATTGCCTGGCAAATCTTTTTAAAGACAAAACAAAAGCGGAATATAAAAGTCTTTTGCAACAAGGTTATCGTGAAAAAGACAGGTACTTCCTGTTAAGAAAGAAAACCAGTTTTGATGAATACCAGGAGCTAAAAAAGTTTCCGCTGGTAAGGCAGGGCCGTAACAAAAGTGGGTTTATAGCCGAAGTAAAAAGTATCAGGTTAAATCCCTATCAATTGCTGGCTTACAGAACGATTGGCCTTGACAGGGAGAATGCGCAAAAAGTTGGTCTTGAACAAACTTATGATACACTGTTGAAAGGTACTACGGGCAGACGTTTGGTAAGATACATTGCAGGCGGTGTAAGTGTTCCTGTAGATAATGATTTTGAAGTAGAGCCCGAAAATGGAAGGGATATTATTACAACGCTTGATGTGCATATACAAGAGATAACAGAGAATGCGTTGATGAAGATGATGGTAGAAAATGAAGCGGAGCATGGTTGTGCCATCGTTATGGAAGTAAAGACAGGTAAAGTAAAAGCTATTGCTAACCTTGGTAAAAGAACTGATGGCAGTTATTGGGAAGATTTCAATTACGCATTAACACCAACAGAACCGGGTTCAACATTCAAGCTGGCAACCATGTTGTCATTGCTTGAAGACAAGAAAGTTTCTTTGAATACGATGGTTAATCTTAATGCAGGCGTGTGGCAGGTGGCAGGCAGAACAGTGTATGATGCGGAGAGTCATGGTTTGTATGATGTTACTACCAAGCATGCTTTTGAAGAGAGCTCAAATGTAGGCATGGCAAAGCTTGCGGTAAATGCTTATTCATCAACACCATCCATGTTTGTCAATCATTTGAGAAAGCTTGGGCTTGATAGTGTTACGGGTATTGACTTAACTGGCGAACGGACACCGGTTATTTATAAGCCTGGCAGTAAATACTGGAGCAACACTACTTTGCCATGGATGGCTTTTGGTTATAATCTTGCGATTACGCCCATGCATACGGCGATGTTGTACAATGCAGTGGCAAACGGAGGAAAGATGTTAAGGCCTTACCTGCTAAGTGGTATAAAGCAAGATGGCGTAATTGTAAAAGAGAATTCGTCATTTGTTAAGCGCGAAAAGATTTGCAGTGATGCAACATTGCAACAGCTCATTGAATGTTTAAAAGGTGTATGCACAGAGGGCACAGCAAAGACACTGTTTAAAGATGCTCCGTATAAAGTTGCAGGAAAAACAGGAACAGCGCTTGTTGCGGATGGCTCAAGGGGATATGCTGACCATATTTACCAATCCTCTTTTGCTGGTTTCTTTCCTGCTGATAATCCGCAATACACTTGTGTTGTTGTGATAAAGAATAAGCCTTTTGCAGCAAAATTTTATGGTGCAGCCGTTGCGGGACCTGTGTTTAGAGAAATCGCCGACAGGCTGTACACCATGTTTGTAAGGCAGAACAATGAAACGCAATATGCAACTCTTACAAGAAATGACAGCGTCTCTTATCAATACGCAGGCATGTATAAAGAAATGAAATCGTTGATTGCAATGCTGGGTATTAATCACAAGGATTCTGCCAGCGATAATGCAACCATCGGAAAGATAAATAAAGAGGCTGGCTATACTGTGATGAATGGCTACCACGTAAATGAAAAACAAATGCCGCCATTAGCTGGCCTTGGCTTAAAAGATGCAGTATATGTGTGTGAGAATCTTGGATTGAAAGTGAATGCAAAGGGTAAAGGAAAAGTTTTATCGCAGTCCATAGCTGCAGGGCAACAGGTGAATAAAGGACAGGTGGTAAGTATTCAATTGAACTAAAACCTCAGTTTCTAAGGGAGGAGTTGCAATAGCAGATTTTTGAGAGTGAAGAGAGGTAATTGAAAAACAATAACAATATTTCTAATGGCAGATAAGAAAGACGAAAGAGGTTTAGAAAATTCTCCTTCAGGAGCTGGGGATAAAAGGCTGCAAGACATACTTTATAAAGTAAGAATTCAATCTGTTAACGGTGCTACAGACATTAATGTGCGTGACATTCAGATTGATTCAAGAAACATCACAAAGGGTTCTGTATTTGTTGCTATTAAAGGTGAAAAATCAGACGGTCATACATTCATTGAAAAAGCTGTTCAGTCAGGTGCGGTTGCCATTGTGTGTGAAGAGATGCCGTCTGCAATTAGTGATGGTGTTACATACATTCAGGTAACAAACACTCATGAAGCCGTGGCCTATATGGCGCACAACTTTTATGAAGAGCCATCACTTAGAATGAAGCTGGTAGGTGTAACAGGCACCAATGGAAAAACTACCATTGCCACCGTGTTGTATAATCTCTTTAGTGAGTTAGGATATAAATGTGGCTTGATAAGCACTGTGCAGAATCATATTGGTAAAGAGATTGTACCATCAACACACACAACGCCAGATGCTGTTAGTCTGAATGCGTTGCTAAAGAAAATGGCCGATGCAAATTGTACACATGTGTTTATGGAATGCAGCAGCCATGCTATTCATCAGCATCGTATTACGGGCCTACATTTCACGGGTGCACTGTTCAGTAACATAACGCATGATCATCTTGATTACCATAAAACCTTTGAAGAATATATCCGTGTTAAGAAAAGCTTCTTTGACAATTTAACCAGTGATGCATTTGCCATTTCCAATGCGGATGATAAACGTGGTGGAGTGATGTTGCAGAACACATCAGCCAAAAAATACTTCTACAGTTTAAAGAATGTAGCAGAATTCAAGGGCAAAATTTTAGAGAATGCGCTTACAGGTTTGGTAATGACCATCAATGATCGTGAAGTGCATTTTAGATTAATTGGTGAGTTTAATGCTTATAACCTGCTTGCTATTTATGGTGCTGCTATCTGCCTTGGTGAAAATTCTGAAGAAGTGTTACGCATATTGAGTTTATCCAGAGGTGCTGAAGGCAGGTTTGATTATATCATCAGCCATAACAAAATTATCGGCATTGTTGATTATGCACATACGCCTGACGCTTTGGATAATGTACTTACTACCATCAAGAAATTGCGCAAGGGATATGAAAAAGTGATTACCGTAGTTGGTTGTGGTGGTGACAGGGATAAAACAAAGCGTCCCATCATGGCGAATGCAGCAGCAGAACTCAGTGATCGGGTAATACTCACAAGTGATAATCCAAGGAGTGAAGACCCGCAGGCAATCATCAATGATATGGAAGCTGGGTTAAACAGCGCGGGAAGAAGGAAAGCCATTTCCATTCTTGATCGTAAGGAAGCAATTAAAGCAGCGGTAAATTTTGCAAATGGTGACGACATTATTCTTGTTGCAGGCAAGGGGCATGAAAAATACCAGGATATTAAAGGGGTAAAGCATCCTTTTGATGACAAGCAGGTACTAAAAGAAATGTTTGAGTTGCTGGGGAAATGAACCCTCCCGGCCTCCCCGCAGGGGAGGAGTAAAAGCGAAACAACTTAAAAAATAAAACGTATTCAAAGACCTCCTTTTCGGGAGTGATTTAAGAGATGATAAAGTTGCGTTGATAAGAGGGAGGAGTAAAGGCAGACAACAAAAATGAAACAACCTAAAAAATAAACGTATTCAAAGTCCTCCCTTGCAGGGAGGATTTAGGAGGGATGTATGCTATACAGTCTATTCAATTATTTAAAACAGGAGTTCAATTTAAGTGGTGCTGGTTTATTCCAGTTTATCACTTTCAGGATTGTAATGGCTATACTATTGTCATTGCTGATAGCAACAGTTTATGGAAGAAGAATTATTAACCTGTTGAAGAAAAAGCAAATTGGTGAATCAGTGCGTGATTTAGGGTTAGCAGGCGAGCAGTCCAAGAAAGGTACACCAACAATGGGTGGCATTATCATTCTGTTGTCAATACTTATACCAACGCTCCTGTTTGCGGACCTGACTAAAGTATATATAAGACTAATGTTGTTAACAACGGTATGGCTTGGTGTGATTGGTTTTCTTGATGATTATTTTAAAATAAAAGCCAGAAAGAAGGCGCAGGAAAAAGGAGAGAAGTACCTGAAAAAAGATAGCGATGGCTTGGCTGGTGTTTCAAAAATTATCGGGCAGGTTGGTTTGGGAATTATCATTGGTGCTACACTTTATTTTAATAACAATGTAGTGGTAGAAAGAGAATTAATGCAACCTGATGAAACAGCTTCACAAATTATACAACCCGGTGAAAGGCTTGGTAAAGACACCAATATTGTAGTTAGAAAAATAGATGGTGTTGATCGAAGATTTGCAAGAGTAAAAACACCTATCACAACAATACCGTTCTTAAAAACACATGAGTTTAATTACAGTAAACTAATCAGTTGGATTGGCGCGGGTGCTGAAAAATATACATGGATTATATACATCATTATCGTAACGTTTATTATCACGGCTGTATCTAACGGTGCAAACCTTACTGACGGACTTGATGGTTTGGCTGCAGGCGTGAGTGCTTTTATTGGCGCGGGTATTGGCGTATTTGCGTACGTAAGTGGTAACTATCGTTTTGCTGATTATCTCAATGTGATGTACATACCCAACCTTGGCGAGTTATCCATCTTCATCGGCGCTTTTGTTGGAGGTTGTGTTGGTTTCCTGTGGTACAATGCTTTTCCGGCGCAGGT
>Ga0105237_10008504_pt1 | contig 11102 bp, 8 predicted proteins | sample KBSC24metaG_FD_81520 | JGI IMG/M metagenome (GOLD analysis project Ga0105237, IMG submission 81520) | Corn rhizosphere microbial communities from Kellogg Biological Station, Michigan, USA - KBS C2-4 metaG | ecosystem: Host-associated > Plants > Roots > Rhizosphere > Soil | place: Michigan, USA... | reverse complement strand
TCAGCGCGAACTCGCGCGCGGCGGCCAGATATACTTTTTGCACAACGAGGTCGAGACGATCGACAAGACCGCGCGCGAACTCGGCGAGCTGATTCCGGAAGCGCGCCTGCGCATCGCCCACGGTCAGATGCCCGAGCGCGAACTCGAGCAGGTGATGCTCGATTTCTATCGCCAGCGTTTCAATGTGCTTGTTTGCACGACGATCATCGAATCCGGCATCGACGTGCCGAGCGCGAACACGATCCTGATCAACCGCGCCGACCGCTTCGGCCTGTCGCAGCTGCACCAGCTACGCGGCCGCGTCGGCCGCTCGCACCATCGCGCCTACGCCTACCTGATCGTGCCGGACAAGCGCAGCATCACGGCCGATGCGGAGAAACGTCTCGAAGCGATAGCCTCGCTCGAAGAACTTGGTGCGGGCTTCACTCTGGCCACGCATGACCTCGAGATCCGCGGTGCGGGCGAGCTGCTCGGCGAGGAACAATCGGGCCAGATCGAAGCGATCGGATTTTCGCTCTATTCCGAGCTGCTCGAACGCGCGGTGCGCGCGCTCAAATCGGGCAAGGTGCCGGACTTCGATCTCGTCAATGAGCACGATGCCGATATCGAGCTGCACATCCCTGCACTGATCCCCGACGACTACCTGCCCGATGTGCATGCGCGCCTGACCCTGTACAAGCGCATCGCCAGCGCACGCGATGCGCATGCACTGCGTGAGCTGCAGATCGAGATGATCGACCGCTTCGGCCTGCTGCCCGATCCGGTCAAGCACTTGTTCGTGGCGGCGGCGCTGAAACTCGCGGCGACGTCAATGGGCATCAAGAAACTTGAACTTGGCGAGCGCGGCGGCCGCGTGTTGTTCAAACCGACGCCGAACATCGATCCGATGCGCGTGATCAAGCTGATCCAAAGCCAGCCGAAAGTGTACTCGCTCGACGGCCAGGACAAGTTCAAGGTCCGCATGGAACTGCCCGGCGCAGCCGAGCGTATTGGCGCAGCGCAAAGTCTGCTGACTGCGCTCGGCGGCCGTATCGTCGAATGACCTTATGCGCGATGTTGTCGAACATCGATCAACGGCGAAATCCACTCAATAAGGACGAACCACCTTGCAACCTTTGATGATCCTGGTCGCCGGCCCGTATCGCTCCGGCACGAACGACGATCCCGCATTGATCGCGAAAAATGTCGAGGCTATGACCGAAGCGTCGTTACGCCTGTTCCGCGCGGGCCACCTGCCGGTCATGGGCGAATGGTACGCGCTGCCGCTGATCGAGCATGCGGGATCGAAAGGCATCGGCGATGCGGTGTTCAACGAGATTTTTCATCCGATCTCACGCCGGCTCGTGGCGAAATGCGACGCCTGCCTGCGCATCGGCGGCGCATCCGCCGGTGCGGACGAGATGGTCGATCTCGCCCGACAACACGGCAAGATCATTTATCGCGCGCTCGAAGACGTGCCCGGTGTCGCCTAGCGTGGCATTGCACCGATAGCGGGACGCGATGCGCGCAAAGGTTGAGTGAATGCGCGTGTGCAGGTAAGTTTCGTGTTCCGTCCTGCATCGGAATGCGAAATGCGCCTTCTCTCCTTCCACATCGTTCTCAACGCCGCGCTCGCCGCGTTGTTCGCAACGCCAGCGTTCGCCGCTTCGTTCGCCTATGTACCGAATCAGGCCAGCGGCACGATCTCGGTGATCGATACGGGCAAGGACGAAGTCGTGCGCACGCTGAGCGCCGAAGGCAAGCTCGCGAAGAAATTGAACGGCATCGTTGCCGACCGCGAGGGCAAGACCTTGTTCGTCGTGGATGCGCAGGGCGGCGAAGTCGACGTGATCGACATCGCGACCGACAAGCTCGAGACGCAAATCGCCGTCGGCAAAGGTCCCGAAGGCATCGGCCGGTCGACCCAGGGTAATCAGTTCGCCGTCTGCATCGAAGACGACAACTGGGTTTCGCTGATCGACGTGAAGACGCGCAAGCTCGAAAAGCATATCCCGCTCAAAGGCCAGAATCCCGAACACTGCATCTACAGTCCGGACGACACGCTGCTGCTGACGAGCAATGAAAATTCCGGCGATGTCGAAGTGATCGACCTCAAGGCCGGCGCGTCGCTCGGCACAGTCAAATCGAGCGGGCATCCGCGCGGGATCGCCTTCCTGCCGGGAACGCACACGGCCTACGTCGCCGCCGAGGCCGCGAATGCCGTCGACGTGATCGACGCGGACAAGCGCAAGATCGTGCGCACGATTCCCGCGGCGCTGCGTTCCGCTGGCGCGATCGCGAGCGCCGATGGCAAGACGATCTATATCGCCAACGGCGGCGCCGGCAGTGTTTCGGTGATCGATGTGGCATCGAACGCGGTAATCGCGGAAATCCCGGTCGGCAAGCGACCGTGGAACATGGCCCTGACGCGCGACGGCAAGAAGCTCTACGTCGCCAATGGCCGCTCGAACAGCGTGAGCGCGATTGACACGGCGACGCGCAAAGTCGTCAAGGAAATTCCGGTCGGCGAACTGCCGTGGGGTGTGACCGTTCCGTAATCGATGGACAGCGCTCGCGCGCAAAGCCGCGCAAGCGACGATCTGCACGCTTCATTCGTGGCGCAATCGCCTTCCTGCAGTGTCACGCAGAGGGCACACTTTCTATCGCGGCGCAGCAATTTTTCCGCGACCAAAAGCTGCGCAATTGATTGATAAATCGGAATTTTTCCGATTTATCTGATATTGCCGAAGTAGCGTGCTGCAGGCCCTTTCCACCGCGCCGATTCGACCCTGATGCATCTTGCCCCGCCTCGGACTAAGGTCCGCGCACGCGGTGGCGATGGCGCACACGTGCTGCGCCCGACACCGCAACATTTCCCGAGCATCGCCTTCGAGTTAAAGACGAGAAACGAAACACGACGTGGGATTCCGCTTATGGATGCTCACGCCCGCAGATCGACGAGCAAATCCGACACTTCTGTCAGCGAGGAGATTCGAGATGAGAGGGTATACGTTGAAACGTCAGTTCAATTTGGGAATCGTCATAGCGGCGTTGGTCGCGCTTTGCGGCGCGGCATGGGCCGGCACCGACACCGAGCAATTCGCCCGTTTCAAGGATCCGAACCAGTGGGGTGCGCCGGCCGGCGACCTGAACCTCAATCGCTACAGTGCGCTCAAGCAGGTCGACGCGTCGAACGTGAAGAATCTGCAGTACATCTGGTCGCAGTCGAGCGGTACGCTGCGCGGACATGAAGGCCAGCCGCTGGTGATCAGCGACGTCGGCGGCAAGCCGATGATGTTCATGGAAAGCGGGTGGCCGAACATCGTGCAGGCGCTCGACCTTTCCGATCCGGATCATCCGGTGCAGGTGTGGAATTACACGAAGACCTCGGGTCGCGACGAATCCGCCGTGCCCCGCGCTTGCTGCGACACCGTCAACCGCGGCCTGTCCTACGCCGACGGCAAGGTCGTGTTCGGCACGCTCGACGGTTTCGTCATCGCCCTCGACGCGGCGACCGGCAAAGAAGTGTGGGTGAAGAAACACGCGCATCCGGACAAGGGCGAAACGATCACGCCGGCGCCGATCATCGCGAACGACAAGGTGCTGATCGGTTTCGGCGGCGACGAATTCGCCGCGCGCGGCCGCTTCACCGCGTACAACCTCGCCGACGGCAAGAAGGTGTGGGAGTTCTACTCGACCGGCAGCGACAAAGACGTCGGCCTGACCGAAAAGAGCAACGCGAAGAATCCGCACTACGGCACGGCAGGCAAGGACCTCGGCATCAAGACCTACCCGGGCGACGAATGGCAGCGCGGCGGCGGCGCAGCGTGGGGCTGGTACGCCTACGATCCCGATCTGCACCTGGTCTACTACGGCACCGGCAACCCGGGCCTGTGGAGCCCGTCGTTCCGCTGCGGAGCGAAGCCGCAATCGCAGAAGGCGTGCAACGACGGCTCGTGGGACAACAAATGGTCGATGTCGATCTTCGCGCGCAACGTCGACACAGGCGAAGTCGATTGGGTCTATCAGAAGACGCCGTTCGACCAATGGGACTACGACGGCATCAATGAAGTCATGCTCGTCGACAATCTCGATGTCGACGGCAAGAAGCACAAGGCGCTGGTCGAATTCGACCGCAACGGTTTCGCCTACGTGCTCGACCGCGCCGACGGCACGCTGCTACGCGCGCACAAGTACGTGACCACGAACTGGGCCGAGAAGATCGATCTGAAGACCGGTCGGCCGGTGAAGGTCGCCGAGCACTCGCCGCTCGAACCGCAGAAGAACGTGCAGGCTTGCCCGTCTGCGATGGGCGGCAAGGACCAGCAGCCCGCCTCGGTCGACCCGAGCGATCCGGCCGTGTTCTACGTGCCGACGAACAACTGGTGCATGGAACTCAATCCGCAGGACCGCTCGCACACGCAGCAGGGCACGGTGTACGTGTTCGCCAATGTGTTCATGTATCCGGAAAAGCCCGGCGTCACCGGCAAGATCAAGAAGTTCAATGTCGTCACCGGCAAGACCGAGTGGGAAGTGCCCGATCCGTATCCGAACTGGAGCGGCACGCTGACCACCGCCGGCGGCCTCGTGTTTTACGGCAGCCTCGGCGGCGATTTCCGCGCGCTCGACCGCGCGACCGGCAAGATTCTTTGGTCGCGCAAACTCGGCTCCGGCATCATCGGCAACCCGATCACCTGGTCGGTGAAGGGCAAGCAGTATGTCAGCGTGTGGTCCGGCATCGGCGGATGGATCGGCCTGCCGGTCACCGCGGGTCTCGATCTCAACGACAAGTTCGGCGCCATCGGCGCCACGGCGATGACCAAAGCCGCCGGACTCAATCACATTCCGCAAGGCGGCACGCTGTACACGTTCCGTCTCGGTGATTGATCGGCAACGGAAGACAACGAACGCCCGGCTTCGCGGCCGGGCGTTCGTGGAAGGAATCAGAACGTATAAAACACCACACGCGCGAAACTCATCCGCGCAACCAGAGTCCAGAACATCAGCCATGAACTATTCTGCAAGCATCGCCCTGCTCCTCGCCGGCGCTCTTGCGCTGGCCACTCCCGCCCGGGCCGACGACGAACCGAAGACGCTGACCGTCTGCGCCGATCCGGGCAACATGCCGCTGTCGAATCAGAAGCAAGAAGGCTTCCAGAACAAGATCGCGCAAGTGCTCGGCGACGCGCTCGGCGCAAGCCTGCACTACTACTGGCGGCCGTCGATCGAACGTGGATTGATGCGCACGACGTTGTCCGCGGGCAGCTGCGATCTGTGGATGGATATGGCCTCCGATACCGAAGGTGCCATTGTCACCACGCCGCTGTACCGCTCGACGTTCGTGCTCGCCTATCGCAAGGACAAGGGCTACGGCACGTTCAAGTCACTCAATGATCCGCGCCTGCAGAATTTGCGCATCGGTGTGTTCCAGGTGTCCGCGGCACGCCAGGCGCTCGCGCAGCACGGCATCATGGCGAACACGGTGATCCACTATTTGAGCCACGATGCCGATCTCGTCACCGGCAATCAACCTTCCTATCAGGTGCAGGAAGTCATCGACGGCAAGCTCGACATCGCCGCCGCGTGGGGGCCGATGGCCGGCTACTACAAAACCGTCGGCAAGGCGCCGCTGGTGATCCAGCCGATGAATACGATCGACGACACTGTGCCGCTCGAATTCAACATGAATCTCGCCGTGCCGCGCAGTCGTCCCGACATCAAAGCCGCCGTCGAACGTGCGATGCACGACCGTGCGCCGGCGATCAAGCAGATCCTCGTCTCGTACGGCGTGCCGCTCGTGCGCTGCGCCGAGTGCATCGTCGATGGCGATCTGCCTTCGCACGGCGCTTACACGGCGTTGCCGCAAAGCACGCTCGCCGCACAATCCGCGAGCGGTGAAGACGCGCGTCTTGCCGAGCTGAAGCAAGCGCTCGAACACGGCGCGAATGCGAATGACGAACTCGACAACGCCATCGTCGCCGCCGATCTCGCGCGCGTGCGCTACCTGCTCGAGCACGGCGCGGACGCGAATGCGCCGTTCAACGACGGCCACACGCCGCTGACCAACGCGACACGCTTCGGCTTCGACGACATCGCGAAGTGGCTGGTCGAACACAAGGCCGACCCCAACCGGGCCGACATAAGCCATTGGACACCGCTGATGTACGCCGCCTGGAACGACAGCGCCGACCAAGTACGCCTGCTCACATCGCATGGTGCGCAGCTCGATCTTGCCGACGACGACGGTTTGAGCCCGCTCGCGATCGCCGCGCAGAACGCCAAGCCGAAATCGGCCGCAGCACTGGTCGCGGCGGGAGCCGAGGTCGATCGCCCGGCGGGCCAGGGCCGCTATACGCCGCTGATGCTGGCGACGAACGCCGGCTCGCTGGAGATCGTCAATCTGCTGCTGAAACACGGCGCAAAGGTGAACGCACGCAACGACGGCGGCATCACCGCGCTGATGATCGTCGCGGCCAAGAACGAACCGAAGATCGCCGCGCGCCTTATCGCCGCCGGCGCCGACGTCACGGCGACGAGCCAGGACGGCCGCACGGCGTTGAAAATCGCGCAGATCAACAACAGCGAGGAGGTGATCAAAGTGTTGCAGGCGAGTACCGACAAACATGGCTAGCCGGCTTGTCCGCCGAGCGCAGAGCGCGAATGACAGCCGCGCCGACGAAGTATTGGAATCATGAGTAGAGGAGTTTCGTTGTGCTGAGAAAGATATTCGGCGGTTTCGCTTGCTTGCTCACCCTCACCGCCCTCGTCTATGCCTTCGGCAGCGCGATCGCTGCCGATGCGCCGAAGACCCCCGACCTGACCGCGATCAAGCCCACCGATCTCGTCGCGAAAACGCCGAAAGGACAGTTGAAGAACCCGTACAAGGACTCGCAGGCCGACATCGTCGCGCAGGGCGAGCATCTGTTCCTGAGCTACAGTTGCAGCGGCTGCCACGGCGGCGGTGGTGGCGGCGGGATGTGTCCGCCGTTGATCAACGATGTCTGGGTCTACGGCGGCGACGACGACACCCTCTACCGCCTGGTCACGCTCGGCAGCGACGAGCTGCAGAAAGCCGGCTACACGCGCAAAGGCCGCGAGAACGTCGTCGGCCCCATGCCGCCGTTCGGCGGCCTGTTCAAGAACGCCGACGAATTGTGGAAAATCATCGCGTTCATCCGCTCCAAATACTCGCCCAACGCCGATCCCAACTACAAATTCGGCACCCCGCCGGACCAGGAATAACTGCTCCGTTTCCGGTACATTAAGCGCGGAATTGCTGCGCTGCAGTTTGCCCTGCCCGGATGACAGCGCGAACCTAGCCTGCGCCCCAGCCGTGGGGAGGTGTGCATATCGCCCGATTGCCGGCGCGCAGCGCAATTCACGTCCCTTCAGAGGTAGCCGCGTGACTTATTCGGTACTCGCTTCCAGCCACGCCTCGCGCATCATCCACACGGTGCAAAGCGGGCTGAAACCGGCCGGCATCGAGCCGCATGTCACGCGCTCGTGGCATCGCTGCATCAAGGAATACGGCCTCGAACCGCAGGGACGGCGCCAGATCGCCGTGCGCGATCCAGTCGCGGTCAGAGAACTGCAGCAGCGCATGGGCGAACTGCTGCGCGTCGCGCGCGCGGAAATGGAGAGCCTGTACGAGCAGATTTCCGGCTCGGGCTTCGCCGTGATCCTCGCCGACGCGCAAGGCACCCTGCTCAACACGATCACCGACCCGACGCTGCAGCGCGAATTCCGCCAGGCCGGCCTCTGGCTCGGCGCACTTTGGGATGAGCGCCACGAGGGCACCAACGGCATCGGCACCTGCATCGCCGAAGGCGCGTCGGTCACCGTGCATCGCGAGGAACATTTCCGTGGCTACAACATGCTGCTGTCGTGCTCCGGCGCGCCGATTCTCGACCCGCACGGCGAACTGCTCGCCGTGCTCGACGCCTCCTCCGTGAATTCGCTCGACAGCCGCCTGATCCAGCGCCACACAATGGCCCTGGTCAACATGTCGGCCAGCCTCATCTCGCGCTGGAATTTCCTCCACGAATTTCGCGATGCGTTCGTCCTGCGCTTCCACAGCCGCCCCGAATTCGTCGGCCTGCTGCACGAGGCGTTGCTCGCAGTCGATGCGAACGGCATCGTCGTCGCGGTGAACGAATCCGCCCTGCTGCAGCTCGGCTGCGCGAGCCGCAAGCAACTGGTCGGCAAAGCGGTGTCCGATTTCTTTCAGTTCGATTTCGCCACGCTCGAACAGCGCGCGCGCAGCGAGCCGGGGGCGATCTGGCCAATCCGCGATGTCGGGCTCGGTCGCCGCTTCTTCGCCATCGTGCGTGCGCCGATGCTGCAGCAGGTCAACAGCATCGTACGCATTCCGACGACGGGCACGTCGACGAGCGAATCGCTCGCGCAGATCCAGGCGAACGCACGCGCGGATGCTCATCCGAAATACGTCGGCAACGACGATGCGATCCGCAAAGCGCTGGCCTGCGGCCACCAGTTGTTCGCCAAGCAGGTGCCGATCCTGCTGCAAGGCGCCACCGGCACGGGCAAGGAGGCCTTCGCGCGCAACCTTCACCGCGAAAGCCATTGGCACGACAAGCCGTTTGTCACGATCAACTGCGCGGCGATTCCGGACAGCCTGATCGAAAGCGAGCTGTTCGGTTATGCGCGCGGCGCATTCGCCGGCGCTTCGAAGGACGGACGCATCGGCCGAATCCAGCAGTCGAACGGCGGCACGCTGTTCCTCGACGAAATCTGCGATATGCCGCCGGCGCTGCAGATGAGCCTATTACGCGTGATCGAGGAGCGTGAGATCACGCCGCTTGGCGGCGAGACAGCGATTCCCGTCGACCTGCACGTCGTCAGTGCGAGCCATCGCGACATCCGCACGATGGTCGCCAACGGCGAATTCCGTGAAGATCTGTACTACCGGCTCAACGGTATGACGCTGCAATTGCCGCTGCTGCGCGACCGCAGCGACAAGGCCGAGTTGATCCGTGCGCTGCTGCGTGAAGAGGCCCCCGATGCGATGATCGACATCGCGCGCGACGCGTTCCAGCGCCTCATCGACTACCCGTGGCCGGGCAATGTCCGCCAACTGCGCAATGTGCTGCGCACCGCCTCCGTGCTGTGCCGCGATCATTTGATCCGCTTGTCGAATCTGCCGCAGGAGATCCTCGACGGCGATGCGATGTTGTCGGCGCCGCAGGCGGCCTTGAGCGGCGATAGCGTGCACGCTTCGGATGCCGCGGGTTCGCCTTCCACTGCGCTGCGCGAGGCTGAGCGCGCCGCTCTGCTGCGCGAACTCGAGCGCTTGCGCTGGAACGTGAGCCGCACCGCACGCGCGCTCAACGTCAGCCGCAACACGCTCTACCGCAAGATGCACAAGCACGGCATCGTGCTGTCACACTGAGCGGCGTCGCATGGAAATGACAACGGCCGGCGTAGCACAGAGGCGTTCACCTGAAGTGTTGAAAGCCTCATCCTGTTAAGACCGTGACTAACGTTAAATTCGCTGCGTCATCCGATCGGCAGCTCTACTCTTTCGGCATAGCGAGTGAAATCGTAATAACCGGTTCGGCATTGTCGCCGGAACCGCATTGAACGCGAAGATCGCGCCTAACCGCATACTTTCCCGTTGCCCTTCGCTCGCTGCTGCTGGTAACCCGGTACATACTGACCTGGGCTGATTCGCTATCACCGGCAGCAAGTGCCGCGCTTCGGGCCGCTATAAGAATTTCCAAAATGCGCTGTTCTACAACGCGAGGATTCCGCTCTATCAGCAAATGGTCATGCCGGATATTGACGAGGGTGAGCCACACCTCGCGCGTCAGCGCAACGGGAAATACAAACCCCACTATCCTCGCGCAATTGGACACATCAACCAGGCCGCCCCGTGCCAATTCAACGCTTCGACTTGGCGAGTTTCCCATTACTCTATTTCTGCTTGACCTAATTCGCTCAACCTTGTCGCTGGATCAAACCAACGTCGCATTGCTATAACCGCCCGGCAAGATTGCCGGGCGGTTTCGTAAAACATTGGAGAAGCGTTGCTCTTCCCGGGGCTGCGGCTTTTGATTCAGCGACGGATTGCACCGAAGCGAGAGAGCGCCGCCGCGCCCGCGATGGACAATGCCAGGAGTACCAGCGCCCATTCCGCATTCGCAGGAGCGGCTACCGGTGCAATCAAGCTGTTCGTAGTGAAGCTGGCGACATTGTTGGCAGGATTGGGGTCTGCTATGTCGCTGCCGGTCGTCACGCTTCCCGACACACTTCCGCTCGCCGGGATCGTGAAGGATGCGCTACAGACGATAACGCTTCCCGAAGGCAGCGCACTTGTGGTCGGCACGGCAGGCGTGCAGGTAACAGTCGCTGCGGTGGGCAAGCCGGCGATGCTGCACGTTGCCGCCGTGGCTGCACTAGGACCGTTGTTCGTACACGTAAAGGTTCCGCTTGACGTGCTTCCCACAACGCCGCTGGAGGGAAAATTCGCCGTCGCAGTCATGTCCGCCGATACGGATACGGCCGTGCTGTAAGGCGTCGTGTTGTTGCCTGCATTCGGGTCGGACGTGGTGCTGCCGGCCGTCACTGTGCCGGACACGCTGCCGCTCATGGGTGCGGTGAAGCCGACCTCACAAACAATGGAAGACCCGTTCGCCAACGGATTGGCTGTCGGCACCGCCGGCGTGCATGTCACCGTCGACGAAGGCGGCAATCCTGCGATGTCGCAAGTTGCGGCCACTGCTGCGCTGGGGCCGTTGTTGGTGCAGGTGAAACTGCCGGTTACCGGGCTTCCGGCGATCGCGGTGCTCGGCAAACTAATGTTGGATGTCATGTCTGCGGATGCGGACACCGTTGTACTGTAAGGAGCCGTGTTGTTGCTCGCATTGGGATCGTTCGTAGCGCTGCCGGCGGTGACGGTGCCCGATACGCTACCGCTCGCCGGCGCCGTGTAACTGACATTGCAGACCACTGAACTCCCGGTGGGCAATGCGGCCGCGGTCGGTACGCTGGGTGTGCAAGTCACCGTTGCTGTGGACGGCAGGCCGCTGATGGCGCAAGTCGCCGCCGTCGCCGCACTGGGCCCGTTATTTTTGCAGGTGACGGTGCCGTTGACGGTACTTCCG
>Ga0105237_10008503_pt1 | contig 11104 bp, 7 predicted proteins | sample KBSC24metaG_FD_81520 | JGI IMG/M metagenome (GOLD analysis project Ga0105237, IMG submission 81520) | Corn rhizosphere microbial communities from Kellogg Biological Station, Michigan, USA - KBS C2-4 metaG | ecosystem: Host-associated > Plants > Roots > Rhizosphere > Soil | place: Michigan, USA... | reverse complement strand
CGTTAGGCGTCATGAAGGCGGCGCATCACGAGCGGAAGGCCCTGGTGATCGTTTCCGATGGCGGTGACAATCGCAGCCGCCGCACGTTCACGGCGATCAAAGGTGACATGCTCGAAGCCGACGTTCAGCTCTATGCGATGGGTATCTTCGATCCCGAAGGAGCGTCCCAAGGTTCCCGCGAAGAAGCCGAGGGCCCGCAAGTTCTCGATAATTTGGCGGAAATCACGGGCGGCCGGCATTTTCCGGTTTTGAACTTGGGAACGCTGCCGGAAGTGAGCACGCGCATCGGCCAACTCCTCCGGAATCGCTATCTTATCGGCTACAACCCCACGAATGCATCGCGCGACGGTCGCTATCGCGGTATTAGACTCAATCTTGCCGCGGCCGCGGATCCTGGCGTGCATGTGCAGTATCGCAAGGGTTATTACGCGCCCCAGCAATAGCGATACTTAGCGACGTTCCGGACCTTCAATCGGCGCGACGCCAGTACCGCGTTCCGCCGAGGGCGCCCCTTGCGGGGGATAGCGGGACGACTTGACCGCGGCTTCGGCCTTCTCCACCGTATCCACGGTCGGAACGATGATCCCTAGAGCGCCAATGTCGGTGGCCTTCTGGATGTCCGTCGCGTCCGGCACCCGGTCGGCGTCATAGCCACCTGGGGAGGTAGCTTGACACAACGTCAGTTGCGGCGATCGCGGGACGTCATCAACTCTTCGATATTAATGAGCTCCGTCGGATAATTGCCTGTGTAGCAGGCGTAGCAGTAATCCTGATTATCGTCCTGGACAGCGTTGCGCAATGATCCTAAAGAAAGGTAACCCAGCGAGTCGGCCTCAACAAAGCGCCGAATCTCTTCGACGGAATGATTGGCCGCGATCAGTTCTCCCAGGCTGGGCGTGTCGACTCCATAGAAGCAAGGTGAAACCGTCGGCGGGCAGGAGATGCGCATGTGGACTTCGCGTGCGCCAGCGCCTCGGACCATGCGGACAATCTTACGTGACGTGGTCCCGCGAACCAGCGAGTCGTCTACAAGGATCACGCGCTTACCTTCGAGAAGATGCCGCACGGGATTGAGTTTTAGCTTGACGCCGAAGTCACGGATGGCCTGCGAAGGTTCGATAAACGTGCGGCCTACATAATGGTTGCGGATTAGCCCATGCCGGAACGGTATCCCGGATTCGGAGGCGTAGCCGATCGCGGCGGCGACACCCGAGTCGGGGACCGGGACCACGACGTCGGCGTCCACCGCATGCTCACGTGCTAGCAAGCGTCCCAACATCTCGCGCGATTGCTGCACGGGACGCCCGAATACTATGGAATCCGGGCGCGAAAAATAAACATGTTCGAAAACGCAGTGAGCGTGATCGCGCACGGGAGCGTAACGCTCGCGGGTTAACCCCTCAGGTCCCACAATGACCATCTCGCCGGGCTCGACATCATTCAAATAAACCGCATTGATCAGGTCGAACGCGCAGGTTTCCGATGCGAACACATTGCAAGTGCGGCCACCGGACATTTCCATTTGTCCGATAGCGAGCGGCCGGAATCCATGTGGATCGCGCGCAACTAGAATGCGGTCTTCCGCCAAAAACACGAGTGAAAAAGCCCCTTCCAGTTGCAGTAGGGCTTCGCGCAGCGCGGCGGGCAGAGTCTTCTCCCGTGATCGGGCCACCAAATGCAGGATCACTTCCGTATCGCTGTTGGCTTGAAAGATGGACCCCTCGCGTTCCAGTTCCCGGCGCAATTCGGCGGCATTGGTGATATTGCCGTTGTGCGCGACCGCGATACGTCCCTTATTACAGTTCACCGTAAAGGGCTGCGCATTGAGCACTCCGCTATCGCCCGCCGTGGCATAGCGCGTGTGGCCGATGGCCATCTCGCCGGGCAACCCACCCAGCACTTCAGGAGTAAATAAATCCGCTACTTGCCCGATACCGCGATGGGTGTGAATGATGCGGCCGTCGCTCGAGGCGATGCCGGCGCTTTCCTGTCCACGATGTTGCAGGGCGTAAAGACCGAGGTACGCCAGGTTCGCGGCCTCGGGATGCCCGTAGATCGCGAAGACGCCGCACTCTTCATGGAGCTCGTCGAACATTGATTTCTCACCCCACTGAAATCGGACTCAAGAGATTCTCAAGAGCGTTTTCCCAAACTTCGCGAAGCCGTTCGACGCGGCTATCGATCCACGTATCGGAATTGTGACCGATTTGTAACCGCTCCTTCATTGTAACGCCCAAACGAAGACACTCGACATTGTTTTCGCGTGCAATTTTTTCGATCGCCTCAGGCCGGCTTGTGGATACCAGGATTCGGGACGGTCCCTCATGGAACAAAGCGAATTCGGGGCGCAGGCTGGTATCGAGGGAAATCGAGGCGCCGATCCCGTCCGCGCACGACTCCGATAAAGCCACCGCCAGGCCGCCGTCGCCCACATCGTGCGATGATTCTGCCAGGCCTTGTGCGATCGCTTCACGAATCGCAGCGTGGACGCGTTTTTCGTAATCCATGTCGAGGGCCGGCGGCAGTCCCCACATCTTATTCAAGACCACCTTCGCGTATTGCGTTCCGCCGAAGCGTGTTTCGTCTACCGTGCCCAGCCCGCCGAGCAGCATCACCGCGCGGCCTTCTCCCTTAAAAGGGATCGTCACTGGAGGCGCGGTTTTCAAAAGCCCCACGATGCCCATCACCGGCGTCGGCCAGATGGCTTCACCGAGAGTTTCGTTGTACAGGCTCACGTTGCCGCCGGTAATGGGAGTCTCGAAATGCTTGCAAGCCTCGGCGATTCCCTCGATCGCCTCCACTAGTTGGGCCATGATCTCCGGACGCTCAGGGTTTCCGAAGTTCAGATTGTTGGTCGCGGCCACTGGCATCGCGCCGACTGCGGAAAGATTACGGCAACATTCGGCTACCAGCAATCGCGCACCTTCACGCGGCGAAAGCGAGCAGTAGCGCCCGTTTCCGTCCACCGACATGGCTACACTGGTCCCAGTCTCCTTGATGCGCACGATGGCTGCATCACCGCCAGGGCCCTGTAGCGTGTTGGTGCGGACGGACTGGTCGTACTGCTGCCAGATCCAGCGCTTGGAACACAGGTCGCCGGAAGCGAGCAACTCAAGTAGATCCGAGTTCACATCGCGGCTGCGCGGAATCGCTGGAGCTTCTATTGGCGCACGGCGATACGGCTCGACACCGTGCGGGCGGTCATATAAGGGTGCCTCGTCGGCCAGTTCGCGGTTGGGGATTTCGGCCACCACCACGCCGTGATCTTTGACTCGCAATTTCCCGTCGCCGGTCACTTCGCCGATAGTCACCGCATCCAAGCCCCATTTGCGGAAGACTGCAAACACTTCTTCCTCGCGACCTTTTTCAGCCACCAGCAGCATGCGCTCCTGGGATTCCGACAGCATGATTTCGTACGGCGTCATGCCGGATTCGCGCTGCGGAACGCGCGCGAGGTCGATTTCGACTCCCGTTTCCGCGCGGCTTCCCATTTCGCACGTGGAGCAGGTAAGACCGGCCGCGCCCATATCCTGGATGCCGACCACCGCACCCGTGTGCATCGCTTCAATGCACGCTTCGAGCAGGAGCTTTTCCATGAACGGATCGCCCACCTGCACGTTGGGACGTTTCTGCTTGGACTCCTCGGTGAACTCGGCCGAGGCCATGGACGCTCCGTGAATTCCGTCGCGGCCGGTCTTGGCGCCCACATAAATCACCGGGTTGCCGATGCCGGAGGCGCGCCCGAAGAAGATCTCATCGTGACGAAAAACTCCAAGTGCAAAGACGTTAACCAGAGGATTGCCGTTGTAGCAGCGCTCGAAAACCGTCTCGCCGCCGATCGTCGGGACCCCGAAGCAATTGCCGTAATGTGAGATGCCTTCGACGACGCCCTCCAGAATTCTGCGGTTGCGATCGCCGCACTCGGGATCGTCCAGCGGGCCGAACCGGATGGCGTCCAGTACAGCGATAGGCCGCGCACCCATGGTGAAGATGTCGCGCAGGATGCCGCCGACGCCCGTGGCCGCTCCCTGGAACGGTTCAATGAAACTGGGGTGATTATGGGATTCGATCTTGAAGGCAATCGCATAACCTTGCCCAATATCGATAATCCCGGCGTTTTCTCCAGGACCTACCAGCACGCGATCGCTGCGCGTAGGCAGCTTCTTCAAGTGCAGGCGCGAGCTTTTGTAGGAGCAGTGCTCACTCCACATCACCGTGAAGATGCCGGTTTCAGTTTGATTTGGCTCTCGGCCGAGAATCTTCCGGACCTTTTCGAGCTCGGAAGGCGCCAAATCACTCATAAAAGACCGCTCATGCGTGTGTTGCTACTAGAGACCGGACCATCGATTCGAGAACGATCCGTCCATCGGTAGATCCCAGTAAAGGATCGGCCGCGCGCTCCGGATGCGGCATCATGCCCATCACGTTGCGGCCCTCACTGCAGATGCCCGCGATATCGCGCAGCGAGCCGTTGGGGTTATCCAGATAGCGCATTACCACGCGATCCTCGGCCTCGAGCGCATCAAGCGTACGTTGATCCGCGAAGTAGCACCCCTCGCCGTGAGCGACAGGAACCTTGATCAGCTGCCCTTCGGTCGCGGCGCTGGTGAACGGGGTATGGGTAGTTTCCACTCGGAGAGTAACCGAGCGGCACACAAAACGGAGTTGCCGGTTACGCAGCAGCGCACCGGGAAGCAGACCGCTCTCCACCAGAATCTGGAATCCGTTGCAGATGCCCAGCACTAGTCCGCCGTCCTGCGCGAATTGCTTTATTGCAGCCATGACCGGCGAAAACTTCGCGATGGCGCCGCACCGCAGGTAATCGCCGTAGGAGAACCCGCCCGGCAGAATCACGGCATCGGCCTTGCCTAGCGAAATGGAGTCGTGCCAGATAAATTCGGCTTGGTGGCCCAGATTATGTGAGACCGCATACCACGCGTCGTGGTCACAATTGCTTCCCGGAAACACGACGACGCCGAATCGCATAGATGGGAAACTTCATTGTAACATGGGCGAAATGGAAGCTCTCGAATGTGCCCAACAATATTTCGATGCCTGGAATCGGCGCGATGCGGATTCTGTGCTCGCGACGTTCGCCGTGGACGGAACATATTACGATCCGGCTAGTGGCGGCCGACTGCGCGGCGAAGCCCTTAAAGGATACATGGCGGGGTTGTGGGCAGCGTTTCCCGATCTGTCGTTTGAGATCGCGAGTATAGGCTTGGCGGGCGAGAATCTGGTCGCCGCGCAGTGGATTATGCGCGGTACCAATTCCGGATCCATGATGGGTTTGCCTCCGACCGGGAAATCGGTCACAGTTCCGGGCGCAGACTTCATTCGCGTCAAAGTGGATAAGACTGGCGGCAAGATCCAAACGGTGGATGGATATTTCGATTCGCGAGCTGTGCCGGATCAGCTCGGATTGCAGGTCCTGGTGCAGCCCAAGGAGATTGGCCCATTTACGTTCGGCAATGCGACTCGAGGCTGGGGAGGCAAGAACGTCAAGCCAGGCGCGTTCAGCATCACCGTGCTCGAAAGCCGCTCGCCGGAGGAAACTCGGTTCGTGGAACAGCAATCCGCCCCGATCGTCGGCGAGATGCTAGCGATGGACGGCTTCCTGGGGTTTGTCGGCGTCACGGTGGGGAATCGATTGATGACAATCAGCGCCTGGGAGAACGCGAGAGACCCCCGGCAGATGCTCACGGGCGGTGCCCATGCCGAGGCGATGAAGAAGTTCTTTGGCACGGAACTCGCGGCGGGCGGCTTCACCAGCGTATGGGTGCCGGACCGGATCAATGCGCGCTGGGTGCGCTGCAATACATGCCATCGCATGGCGGACCATGAGCGTGGCGCGGGAACATGCTCCTGCGGAGCGAAGCTTCAGGATCCACTGCCGTATTGGTGAGGTAGTGGAAGCTGTGGTTGTTTTCAACCCACGCCTTAAATCTACGCAGAAGGTCGCCTGCTTGATGGCACTCTCCGCTCTCCACGCTAGCTTTCCTTTTTCGTGCCGGGCATAAAAGTATTCCACTGAGCAAGAATATTCCGATCATCTAGCCAATTGCTAGGGCGGCACTTATGGCTCGTGGGCGCACGCCGGATAAGGTATTTACCTGAAACGACGTAAGTGTTTATTGTTTGCACATACCCCTATTCGCGTGCGATATGCACTAGTACGATAGTAATGGCGAACAGCCTGTATTTGGATGTAGGAGGTAGTACGGATGGGCAGGAAGTACGTTCCAACGGGTGTAATGTGTTCGGAGATTCTTAGCCTACATTTGCAGTCGGGGGAGGCACCCGAAAGCGAACTGAAAGTTAATCTCGAGGAGATCTGGTCCTCCGGCGCACTCTTCCAGACCGAGGTGCCGATTCGTCCATTCACATTTGTGTGGTTTGCCGTCGGAGGCTATGAGTTCCGGGGGCAGGTGATCGCCAGGGAATTATACACAGGACTAGGTTATTTCATCGAAATGCGATTTCATCCGAGTTGCCAGTGGTCGGAGCAAAACTATCGCCCCAAACACCTTTTCAACCCGGTGGAAATGCTCACAAACAGGATCTTCGAAGCAATGCCGTACGCACCAATTAGCCCGTCCGATGGTCTCTTCCCGACTACATTCGCGAGGACTGCCGCTTTGGCTTCATTCGAACAAGTTAGTCGATGACGTTTCGTAATGACGACGAGTCAGACGGCGAGCACAGGGCGGGCAGGCGTCGAACAAGTGGCTGGCTCAGAATAGTTCAGACCACCAGGATAAGAGTACGTCGCGCCGGCGTATCGTTGCGGACGCAGTTGATCCTGCTGCTTTGTGCTCTTGTCCTAGTAGCGACTGCCAGTCTCGGCTCCATCGCTTATAGCACCTCACGCGCGATTATCGAGGGCGGCGCCGTGAGGGAGGTCGGCACCACTGCGAATGCCCGAAAGCAAGTGTTGCTCACGGTTTTGAATGAACAAAAAGCGCGCGCGGAAGCACTCCTCCAGACCGCGAGTCTTGGTTGTGCGCCGGAGGAAACCTGGTGCCTGCGAAAGGTGCTAAAGGATTTCGTAGCAACGGGCGGCGCCACGGCTGTCAGGCTCGTATATCAAGGACGTAGACCGGTTGTGATTGGCGTAGGCGGCACTGCGCTAGCATCCGCGGCGGCCCCTACGGGGAATCAAACCGCGCGATTTGTTTTCGACGATAAACGGCAGCAACCCTACTATGTCATGGTGGCCCGAACGGTAACGGAGGACGGCGAGTCCATTGTCACTCTTCGCGGCGACATGCAGGTTGTAAATCGTATTTTCATCGACCGATATGGGCTCGGCCAGTCTGGAGAGACTTTCCTGACCGATATCTCTGGACGCTTTCTGACGCCGCCGAGATATGGCGGGAAGCCAGGCGGTGGTGTCCCAGGCCAGCAACCAATGAAGCCGTGTCCAGCACGATCAGACGGCGAAGTGCTTGATCGGGATTACCGGGGTGTGGCTGTCATTCATGCGTTTCGACATATTGCTGAGATTGGCGGCGCGTGCGTCAACACTCAGATTGACCAGGCCGAGGCGTTCGCTCAAACCAATGCACTGCGAAGGAAAGTCGAGATAATATCGGCGGAATTGGCAGTATTGGCAATCGCCTGCTCCCTTCTGTTCGCGCAGCTTGTTTCCCGTCCCATGAATCAGCTCAGTAGCCGAGCTCGCTTGCTGCAAGCCGGAGATTATGACAGCGCCGTGCCGGTAAGAGGGCCTTCCGAAGTCCGGACATTTGCCCGGACATTCGAAGCTATGGCACATTCTCTCAAAGATTCGCATATGGCCCTGGTCAAATCGACCGAGCAGATCGGCAACATCCTTGAGAGCATCAATGAAGGTTTCTTCGCTTTCGACCGTGAATGGGCCTGCACCTACGTGAATGAAAAGGCGGTGGTCCTGACCGGCCTCCCACGCGCGCAATTAGTTGGGAAAAAGCTTCAGGAGCTGATCCCAAGCGCAGTGAACGGCCGGGAGCGTGCGGAACTGGACCGCGTTGCGACCGATAACGTGCCCGTGCAATTCGAGCACTACCATGCTCCTCTGGATACCTGGTTTGAAGTGAGCGCTTACCCCAGTAGAGACGGGGTTGCTCTGTTCCTGCGTGATGTGACTGAGAAGAAGCGATTCCAGGAACGTTTCCAGCAAACACAAAAGCTCGAGAGCCTGGGCCTACTCGCAGGAGGAATAGCCCACGACTTCAACAACTTGCTCACCGGAATCATGGGGAACACAAGCATTGTGCTCGAGGAAATTCCTCCGGAGAGCCCGATGTACGTCAGCCTACAAGACGTCGCGAGTGCCGCGAGCCGCGCTAGCGCTCTTACGCAACAGTTGTTGGCATACGCCGGGAAGGGCCGTTTTGTAGTTGAACCTTTGGATCTTTCTGCACTCGTTCGGGAGACTAGCAATCTGATCAAGACCTCCATCCCGATGACTGTGGAATTACGTCTTCAGCTAACGAGTGACCTACCCGTGATCGAGGGAGACGCATCTCAGATCCAGCAGCTCGTGATGAATCTGGTCCTCAATGGAGCGGAAGCGATCGGAGAAGGCACAACGGGTGTTGTCGCCGTCACTACGGGGACTCAGATCGTGGATGAAGCATACATTCAACACACCTTGACCGGAGCTGAGATCTCGCCCGGAAACTACGTCATGCTCGATGTGACCGACACCGGGTGTGGAATGAGTGAGGCTACGGTCGCCCGGATTTTCGACCCCTTCTTCACGACGAAGTTTTCCGGACGCGGCCTCGGATTGGCGGCTGCGGCGGGGATTATTCGCGGACACAAAGGAGCACTCAAGCTGCACAGCGTTCTTGGCAAGGGCAGCAGCTTCCGAGTCCTATTCCCGGCAAGCGAAGGCGTAGCAAAAAGGAGGGGGCGTGACCTCGATGAGGAGGACCTACAAGGCAATGAAAAGATTCTAGTAATTGATGATGAAGAGATCGTTCGTCGAGCCGCTAGATCGGCTTTAGAACATTATGGCTACTCTGTGGTCGTAGCGGATAATGGAAAAAGTGCTCTGGAATTGCTGGCCAAACTGGAGGCAGTCGATCTGGTCGTTTTGGACATGACCATGCCGGGGATGTCAGGCGAGGAAGCTCTACAGCGTATTCGAACCTTCCGGCCGAAGTTGCCGGTAATTTTATCGAGTGGCTACAACGAGGCGGAGGCTACTCGGAGACTGACTGGCAAGGGATTGGCTGGTTTCATTCAAAAGCCGTATTCCGCTGCACAGTTAGCTCAGCGCATAAGGATTGCGCTCACCAGCCGCCCTTTTGCGTGAGCATTGCTGGGCCAAACCCGCACAGTGAGGTTGGGGGGTTCGTACCCGGCAGCATTAGTGGCGCTCTCCTGTGGAACTCTGCGAATGAATCCATGGCTGTGATAGGCTGACACTGTGGGATGAGGTCAGAGAAGTAGTGTGAAGACCACGAGCTTCAACGTTCCACAACCAGGTGCTCTAAAATCGAGCGCTGGTGTCTAAGTCATTGAAAGCGCGCGCCCGTAGCTCAGTTGGATAGAGCGTCTGGCTACGAACCAGAAGGTCGCATGTTCGAGTCATGCCGGGCGCACCAATAACTCGCCTTTTTTCTAGGCAGTTGCAGCCGTATCGACCAAAGCTCTAGCAGGGCGTCAGTTGCAACGCCGACGTAAACGGCGCTTCTGACGCAGTACCTCGGAAGTCCAGACCGATCTTAAGGACTACGCTAAACGGCCTCCGCGCGGGAAGATACAACCCGTGCGCATTAAAGTAGGAATCCGCTTCAGGTAGACGGACTTCCGCCACCATGCCTTGGAACCACCATATCGAACCAGGATCAGGAGATCGGCAAAACGTCCGGCAGATCGTCATAGATGTCGCCGGTCTTAGGCTTGAGGCCACCCTCTACGGCGACCATACCGTCGAATAAGTTGCATAGAAGGCGAAGCTGGTTACCCGACTGCTACAATCCGAATCCGGCTATGCTGTCCTGATAGTGGCAGGCCTAGACGTGCGAAGCACCCAGGCCGGTGTGAGTTCCTTTCGGGTAGCGGAGCGATTCGCGCGATCGGCTCTTCGCGGTTGGGGAAACAAAACTTTTCAGGTAGTCCTGCGAAATACGATCCATGGCAATTCGCCTGGATCTGTCACTGCTCTCGCGTCGCATTTTTGGTGAGGCAAGTTCTCCAACAACGAGCATCGCAGTCCAGCGGTGCACGCCGCTTGTGGAATTGAAAACCGCGCGCTGCGTCGCCGACAGGGAGTTGCGCGGCTTTTACCTTTTTAACTTCGTTGTTCGCTTCCCGCATGGAATCCGCAAGAATCGCCGATGGTCTCGCCGCGCGGAGGGGCGACAGAAACAGCCTTGGTCCACCGCTCAGTTCCGCGGCGGTCAAGGGTTTATGGGTAACCCTGCAGCCTCGGAGCTCCATGCTTCCACGTGGGAGGCAGCGCGAACCCCTCACGATTCGGCATCTTCACCTTTGGCAGGCTCTCGGCGTCTAGCACATCGTCTTCTTTGACGACGTTACTCTTGTACAAAATGTACGCCGTGAGCGCGTACACTTCGTTGGGGGTGAGCGAGCCTTCTTTCCCCAAAGGCATGCCGCGGTTGATGTAATCCCAGATAGTCGTTGCGAACGGCGAGTGAATCGCCATCGCGTTTGAGTCGTTCACGCAAGGCGCAAGGCACGTCATCGCCATGGCCGGTTGAGCGCCTTTACTGGGTACCAAGGTCGGGGCATGCCCTCCGGACCCCGATGCTCCGTGGCAGCCACCACAGCCCTTGCTGACAAATACCGCCGCGCCTTCTTTGGCCGACCCGTGCCCTTGCGGGAGCTCTTTTCCCGTCGGGCTGATGGCGATGTCCCAGGCGCGAATCTCTTCCGGCGTCGGTGCCCGTCCCACGCCATAGGTGGGCGTTTGCGTCCAGGCGCTCTGGCAAAGCTCGAAAACGGCTGTAACAGCGACGATGGCAACCTTACGCCAGACCATTGTGCACGCTCCCGTCCGCTGCTACTCTCCAAGGTTGAGCACTGTTGTCCGCGCCAGGCACGCGGAAATTCCCATCCAAGGGTTGATTCCAGTATTTCGCGACCTCTG
>Ga0105237_10008499_pt1 | contig 11109 bp, 12 predicted proteins | sample KBSC24metaG_FD_81520 | JGI IMG/M metagenome (GOLD analysis project Ga0105237, IMG submission 81520) | Corn rhizosphere microbial communities from Kellogg Biological Station, Michigan, USA - KBS C2-4 metaG | ecosystem: Host-associated > Plants > Roots > Rhizosphere > Soil | place: Michigan, USA... | reverse complement strand
TGGAGATCGACAACTGGCGCTGGTCGGGTGTGCCGATCTTCCTGCGTGCGGGCAAGGCGCTGAAGGAGCGGGTCACCGAGGTACGGCTGATCCTGCACCGCACACCGCAACTCGCGTTCCTGCCGAAGCGCGCCGAGGTCGAACGAAACCAGATCGTGCTACGCATCGATCCCAAGCCGGGGTTTCGGATGGCACTCACCGCGCACGGCGAATCCGACGCCTGGCGCACGGTCCACCTACAGACGCTGTTCGCCACCGAGTTGGGCGAACCGTTGGAGCCGTACGAGCGGTTGCTCCACGCGGCGCTCATCGGTGACGACCGGTTGTTCGCCCGTCAGGACGGCATCGAGGAGACGTGGCGGATCGTCCAGCCGCTGCTGAGCGATCCGCCGCCGGTGCAGGGTTACCCCTCGGGCACCTGGGGACCGGCCTGCAGCGACGTGCTCTTCCGCGGGCTCCCCGGTTGGCACGAACCCTGGCTCGAGGACTGAGTCGGCTAGAACACGCGCGTCGGCACCAACACCAGCCGCCAGCCGTCGGGATCCTCGAACGTCAACGCGCCCACGCCGGCCCAATACGGGTTCTCGGCCTCGACCGGTTCGTGCCCAGCCGCCGCGAGACGCTCGACCACGTCGTACATCTGCGCATCGTTGTGGAAGTACAGGACGAGCAGGTTGTCCGTCGTGGGGGCCGGGCATGGGCTGCCGTCGACGTGTGAGGTGAACTCGAGGTGGTAGTCGGTGCCTGGCAGGCCGACCATGAACCCGTCGTAGCCGGCATGGTCCTCGAATCGGTACAGCACGGGCAGACCGAGGACCGTCGAGTAGAACGTCTCGATCTTCGCGAGCTGATCGGTCGGGCGTGCCACCCGAACCTGTGCGACGGCAAGGCCGCTCGGCCATCCGGTCCGCATTGTCTGCGCTTCCATGCCCGAAGTCTGCAACCTCGACTGGGCTTCAGGTCAAGACCCGGGTGCTAGACCTTCTCCGGTTTGGGTGCTTGCCACGTGCCGTTGAGAGCGGCGTCCTCGGGCCAGTACAGCCGTTCGACGAGGCGGAACGATCCTTCCGGCGCGGGCAGCCAGTTGGATTCCTTCTCCGGGCCGGGCGACGTGTTCTGAACGTAGATCGTGTAGCCGCCGTCGGGGTCTTGTTTGAGGTTGGGCAGCATCGGCGAGTTGATCAGGTACCGGTTGATCGGGTTGGCGACCAGCAGGCTTTGCGGCATGCGGTACATGGTCAGTGACCAGAACGCGTGCACCGGCGGCAGCTGTCCGGGCGCGAAGCGGTAGACGTAGTTGTTGGCCCCATCCAGCGGTGCACCGGCGGCATCGTTGGGGAGGATCGGGTACATCGCTTCGGCTTTGGTGTTGCCGTAGATCCCGTTGACCGCGCCGGACATCCGGTAGAGGTAGTTGTCGCCAAGCGTCTCCCGGCTGCCGAACAGGTCGCCGGCGCTGACGACGCCTTCGTCGATCTTGGTCTGCAGCCCCTCGAATTCCTTCCACGCGTCGGTGATCGCTCCCTGGAACGCGTCGCGCTGCTGCGGGCTCAGCTTCTCGGCGCTGAAATCGCCGTCCGAGCCGATCCCGATGGAGGCGAACTTCGCGCGCAGATCCTTCTCCGAATCCAGCACCGGCACGTACTTCAGGACGAAGTCGAGCTCTTCGAAGAACTTCAGCGAACTCTTCTGCTCATCGACACTCAGCGGCGTGGCGAAGTCGACCTTCGGCGCGGCAGCTGGTGGCTGCTGGCCAAGGAACGCCGACAGCGGCTGCACGGTGTAGCCGGCCTGGATCTTATTGACGTTGTCGAGATCGTCGGGCCTGAACAGCTGGGTGCGGTAGCCCGCGAGCGCGAAGTCGGTGTCGGACTGGACGACTTCGGTGATACCGGCGGGTTTCTCACCGTGCCAACTCGGACCCGCGAGCAGATACTTACCGCCACCGTTGCCGGTGGTGCGGCTTCCGACGTAAGCGAAGTTGTACGTATAGGCGTCGATGAATTGAACGGAGAAGTAGCGGCCCGCCTCGATGGGCGGGATGTCGAGCACCAGCGGCTCGGCACGCAAGTCGGCGCCCACGAACGAATACGGCGTGTCGGAGTTGGGTGTCTGGACGGCCGTGTCGGCGGGCGTCATGACCCGGGCCACATTGTGGATCTGATTCCATGCGCCCTTGTAGTTCGGATCCTGCTGGTCGACGAAGTAGGAGTGCTGAATGCGGTAGTTGTCGACCATCGGATACCCGTAGATGTAGGCCTGTTTCGCGATTTCGCGGACCTGCTCCACACTCACCTCGCCACGATCGCCGGCCGCGTCGTTGCCACTACACGCCGTCATCGCGGCCGACACCGCCACTACGGCAAGCACATTCGACCACCGCGACCATGAACCGAACAGTTTCAACGCGAAACCCCTTCATCTGGACCGGTTTACGTACCGCATCGACACGACCGGTCGCTACGAACCCCGTCCGATGTCTCCGACGGCAGTGAACCGGGCCTCAGCCATCTTTGCCGCACGCCGCAACCGTCGTCTTGACATTTCTGGACAAGTTCTTGACGGTTGTGGACATGCTGTTGATCCGAGGCTCGTCGCTGACCGGCTTCTTGCCGCTGGTGATCGCCCATGGCGGCGACCCTGCGGCACTGCTGAAATTGGCCAACGTCGACCCGGACGACGTCGGGCAGCGTGATCGGTTCATCCCGCTACGCAGCGCCATTGCCGCCGTGGAGGATGCCGCCGCGGTGCTGAACGTTTCTGACTTCGGTCGCCAACTCGCCGTGCGCCAAAGCATCGACATCCTTGGGCCGATCGGCGTCGCGGCCCGGACCGCGGCGACGGTCGCCGACGCCTTCGCCATCCTCGACACCTACATGGGTGTCTATAGTCCCGGCATCGCCACCCGAATCGGCACCCATTCCGATCCCGCGCTGGGCCGGTTCGAATTCGACTTCCTGCTCGACCCACGACCGCCACAGGCCCAAGCCATCGAATTGGCCCTCGGCGTCACGCTGCGGGTGCTGCATCTGTTCTTGGGCACCACCTACCGACCCGTGGCCGTGCACCTGCCGCACCCCGGGCTGGGTACCAAGGCCGACTACCGGCGCTACTTCGGCTGCCCACCACACTTCAACGAGCCGATCGCCGGATTCACCATGCGGGCCGCCGATCTGCAACGGCCACTCAGCCACGACACCCTCGCGCACCAACTTGCGCTGAACTACCTGACCACCACCATGGGCCGGCACACGCGCGGTGTGGCCGACACGCTGCGCAGCGTCATCCGCCAACTGCTGCCCGCTGGAAACCTCACCGCCGAACTGGCCGCCCGCCAATTCGGCCTACACCCCAAGACGCTGCAACGCCGGCTTGCTGGGGAGGGCACCACCTTCGCCCATCTCGTGGATCAAACCCGCCGCGACATGGCCCACCGACTCCTGCTCGATACCGATCTGAGCCTGCACCAGATCTGTCGCCAACTCGGCTACGCCGAACAAAGTGTGCTCACGCGATCATGCAGACGCTGGTTCAACACCACGCCGACCGCCTACCGCCAGACCGGCACCTAGCACTCTGCGGCACAACACATCCAGCCGATCCGTCCACGGGCCACTACGGGCGCATGTCCAATCGCGTGCGTCGTCTGGTTGACTTCGGCCATGCGATTGTGGCGACGCACGACGTCGATGTCAGTGCTGCTCGTGTTGGCATTTTCGGTTCTTCCGATGGCGCCGGCTCGTGCCGACGTGCCGGACTGGTCGGGGCTCGATGCGCGCTCGTTCGCCGACCCGATACCTCCGCAGGGGACCACCATCGAGTCGGTACCGTTGGACCGGGCGTTGTCGCTCACGGGTGCCGGCCCCGCGTACCGCGTGCTCTATTCCACAATCGACCAGCACGACCAGCCCGCGGTCAGCACCGGCGCGGTGTTCCTGCCGCCCGGCCCGGCGCCCGAGGGCGGGTTCCCCGTCATCGCGTGGGCACACGGCACCGTCGGCCTCGGCGACGACTGCACCCCCTCCGCGCTGCCTCGTACCCCGCGCGATGACGAGTACCTGTCGCACTGGCTGGGCGAGGGCTACGCCGTCGTCGCCAGCGACTACGTCGGCCTCGGAACCCCCGGCCTGATGAGCTACCTCAACAGCGTGACCACCGCACACGGCGTCGTCGACTCCGTGGTCGCGGCCCACGGCATGGGGCTGCCGCTCTCACCCAAGTGGGCCATCGTCGGCCAGTCCCAGGGTGGCGGCGCCGCCATCAGCAGTGCCCGCTGGGCCACCGAATTCAGCGAGGGCTCCGGTTTGGACTACCGCGGCGTGGTGGCGACTGGCACCCCGGCCAACATCGACAAGCTCGTCAACCAGACCGGCCCAGACTTCAAGCTGCCCGAGCTAGGGCCGATCGCCAACGCCTACACCGCCTACATCCTTGCCGCGCTGCGCGAGGCACGACCAGACCTCGATGTCGACGGTGTGCTCAGTCCCGCCGGACGGAAGGCGGCTGACCGTGCCGAAACCGTCTGTACGCTAGCCCTTTCCGAGGAACTCGCCCACTTGACGCCGGCGGCGTTCTTCACTGCGCCCCTGAATTCGATCCCCGGCATGGCCGATGCGCTCTACGCCTTCATGGGAACCCCGGCCACCGGTTTCGACCGGCCCATCTTCCTCGGCGTCGGTCTCCTCGACCGAGACGTGCCGCCGGAGTCGACACTGTCGTTCTATCGCCAACTGGTGGCCAACAACCAGGACGTCACCCTGCACGTCTATCCCGAAGAAGACCACAGCGGCACGGTGCTCGCATCACTGGTCGACTCGACGCCGTTTCTGCGCGAAGCGTTCGCCAACGACTAAGTGCGGCGGCTCGCGAGCATGCCGGGTTCCTGTGAAAACCGGACGGCGGCGCGTCACCCGGCGGCGTCCGAAGTCGGGAGGGTTACCGTGTCGGGGTGCAAGACCCGTGTAGGTACAGCCCAACGGATTCCGTCACCCGACGGGACCTGCTGCGCTACGCGGCAACCGCCCCCGCTGTTCTCGGCCTGAGCTCCCTTGCGGAAATCGTTGCCGCACCCAATGCCTCGGCAGCGCCAGGCATCGCCGGGATGATCGTCTTCCTCGACCCTGGCCACAACGGCGCCAACGACGCCTCGATCAACCGTCAGGTGCCCACCGGTCGCGGTGGGACCAAGGACTGCCAGACCAGTGGCACCACCACTGGCGGCGGTTTCCCCGAGCACACCTTCAATTGGGATGTGGTGCTGCAGATTCGGCAGGCTCTCGATCAGCTCGGGGTGCGGACCGCGATGTCACGCGGCAACGACAACGCCCTCGGGCCGTGCGTCGACGAGCGCGCCGCGATGGCCAACGCGCTGAACCCCGACGCCGTCGTCAGCATTCACGCCGACGGTGGACCGCCGGGGGGCCATGGATTTCACGTCAACTACTCGAACCCGCCACTCAACGAGGCTCAGGCCGGGCCCGCAGTGCAATTTGCCACCGTGATGCGTGATCAACTCGTCGCTTCGGGCCTCACGCCATCGACCTACATCGGATCCAATGGCCTGTACGGGCGTTCGGATCTGACAGGCCTGAACCTGGCGCAGTATCCGTCCATCCTGGTCGAGATGGGCAATATGAAGAACGCCGACGACGCCGCACAGATGGAGAGCGCCACCGGCAGGGCCGCGTACGCCGCAGCCGCCGCGCGGGGCATCACCGCCTACCTGAGCCACAAGGCCGGGGTGGCCTAACTCCTCGTCAGTGTCCGTGGTGGGCGTGATCGCCGACCGCGCTCGGTCGATCCGATGCACCAGCTGATTTCGACGCCGGACGCACCCGGCGTTCGACGACCCAGACGATCAGCCACACCGTGCAGGCGATCGTGATGATGAGGAAGCTCGGCGGCAGGTTGAACATCGCCGACAGCCCGACGCCGAGCCACACCGACACCAAGCTGATGACGGTGGAGACGAACATCGCCGCTGGCGGCCTCGGCGTGAGCATGATCGCGGTCGCCGCGGGGGTGACGACGAGCGCGAAGAGCAACAGCGTGCCCACCGCCTGGACCGCCATGGTGACGGCGAGGCCGAGGAGGGCCATGAAGATCATCGACAGCAGGCGCACCGGCAAGCCCTTGGCCTCAGCGACTTCCACGTTGACCGAGGTGTACAGCAGCGGCCGGTAGATGAAGCCGATGCTGGCCGCCAGCACCAGCAACAGCACCGCGAACGTGATCAACTGTTCGTGCGAGATCGCGAGCAGGTTCCCGAACAAGACGTTCGTCATGGTGCTCGAACTCTTGGTGGCCAGCGAGTTGAAGAACAGCCCGAAGCCGGTCGCCAGCGCGAGGATGGTGCCCGTTGCCACTTCGCGATCGGCTCGCCGAGTGCCGAGCACTCCGATGACGAGCGCCCCTCCGACGCAGAACACTCCGAGGCCGAGGGCGACGGGCACGCCGAGTAGGACGGCGCCGGTGGCACCGGGTAATCCGATGTGCGCCAAGGCATGTGCGGCGAACGCGGTATTGCGGACGATGACGAAGTAGCCGATCAGGCCGGCGGCGAGCGCGACGATGGTTCCGCCGATGAGCGCGTTGCCCATGAACGGTGACGTGAGGATCTGCCACCAATTGTGTTGGTAGCCCATGGCTACGATCTGTGTCGTCATCCGGAGCTTCGCATGTAGAGGCCGCCCTGCGGGGTGCGGATCACCTGGATCTCGGTGCCGTACAGGTGGCTGAGCAGGCTTTCGTCCACCACGTCGTCGAGGACGTCGAAGTGTGCGTGCCCGTCCAGCAGGTAGATGGCGCTGCTCAGCACGCCAAGGAGTGGGTTCAGGTCGTGGGCGACGACCAGAATGGTCACGCCGAGGTCCTTGTGGAGACGGTCGAGCAGCTGGACGATCTCGCGCTGGTTGCGAAGGTCCAGCGATGCCAGTGGTTCGTCGAGGATGAGCATCTTTGGGCGGGCGACGAGAGCCTCCGCGATCGCGACGCGTTGGCGCTGCCCACCGGACAGCTCGGAGAGCCGCCTGCGGGCGAACGCGCTCGCGCCCACGGCGTCGAGAACCTCGGCCACCCTGCGCCGGTCCTCGCGGCTGGTGCGGCCGAACGCCCACCGGGTTCCGTTGAGGCCCAGCTGGATTGCGTCGCACACGCGGATGGCCTCGCCCGACGCCGCGGCGTAGTTCTGTGGCACGTAGCCGATGGATGCGTTGCTCTCACCGGGCGCCTTCCCGAGCACCCGGACACTGCCGGAGGCCGCAGGCAGCAAGCCAAGGATCACCTGCAGCAGGCTGGTCTTGCCCGACCCGTTCGACCCGATGATCGCGACGATGCCGCCTGCGGGCACCTCGAAGGTCCCCTCGGACCAGATCAGCTTCCCGCCGCGCACCACGCTGACGTCGTCGAGCGCGAGCGCAGGTTCCGAATCAGACTGTGACACCCAGTGCCTTTGCCAATGCGTTGAGTTGAGCGACCTGCCACGTCTCGAACGACGTCGTTCCCGGCGGCACCGTCTCGGTCACGTCGACCACGGGCACCCCGGCAGCCTCGGCGGCCGAACGGATCTGCTGCGGCACCGAGCCCTCGGTCTGCGTGTTGTAGATCAGCACGTTGATCTGGTGATCGGCGAGGGCGCGGCGGAAGGCGTCCAGATCGCCCGGCGACGGGTCGCTCTCGTTGGCCGACGCGGTCTGGTAACCCGTCGGTGTCTTGTCGACCAGTCCAACGGCGGAGGCCATGTAGTCGAAGACCGTCTCGGTGGCGGCGTAGGTCTTGCCCGTTGCGCCGGTCTTGATGGCGCTGATCAGCTTGTCGTAGGGGTCCTGGCTCGTCGTGAAGGCCTTGCGCTGATCGGCGAAGTAGCTCTTGGCGTCGGGCGCCAGCTTGTCGAGTTCGGCGGTGATGGCGTCGGCGACGGCGTTGACCGCCGGTGGGCTGTACCAGAGGTGCGGGTTGGAGCCCGCTGCCGTCTTGGTGACGACGCCCGCGTCGACCACGGGTGCATTCGGCGCCGAGGTGGCCGCGAACTTGGACGCCCACGGGTCGTAGTCCGCGCCGTTGACGACGACGAGCTGGGCGCTCGCGAAGGTCGCGGCGTCGGCGGGTGACGGCTCGAAGTCGTGGGGATCGACCGATGAGCTGGCCAGAACAGTGGTCACCTTGGCGCACTCGCCGCCGAGGGCGGAGACGATGTCGCCCCACTGGTCGACGCTGACCACGACGTTGACCGGGGTGGTCGGGCATTTCCCGCTCGACGCGGCGCTGGTCGACGACGCTGCGGTGTTGGTTCCGCTGTCACTCGATGAGCATGCGGCCAATCCAACGGGAACTGCAAGCGCGAACACGGCGGCGGCGAGAACGCGGCGGCGGGGCGAGGTCATACGATAACGATAACCGTTACCAATTGGTGGGCGCGAGCGGGGGCCGCTGGCGCCCCGCTGCCGCGCACAAACCCCGCCGACTTCTGCGCCATGGTCGTTCCCACGCACGATCAACAGCCCTGGTGCAGAAGTCGCGGGCGACGACAGCACTGGATGCGGAGCCTCGTCATCGACTAGCGTGATGTTGCATACAGTATTCGGACCACCTAGAGAGGCTGAAGACGTTGGCCACCCTGCTTCTGCACCATCCGATCTTCGCCAACCACCAGACCTCGGCGGGCCATCCCGAGCGGCCCGACCGCTACCGCGCGGTGGCTGCGGTGCTCGACCAGCCGCAGTTCGACCCGCTGGTGCGCGAGCTGGCCGAGATCGCCGATCTCGAGACGACGCGATACGTCCACTCCAACCGGTACGTCGACACGCTGGAAGCCGCCCGCCCGGACCAGGGCTACGTCTATCTCGACGGCGGCGACACCATGATGGAGCCCTCGACGTGGGAGGTCGTGCTGCGCGGCGTCGGTGCGACCGTCCAGGCCGTCGACAAGGTTCTCACCGGGGAGGTGCAGAACGCCTTCGTCGCGTGCCGACCGCCGGGCCACCACGCCGAAACCGAACGGGCGATGGGCTTTTGCCTCTTCAACAACATCAGCATCGGCGCGCGTCACGCGCAGAAGAAGTACGGCCTGTCACGCGTCGCGATCGTCGACTTCGACGTCCACCACGGCAATGGCACCCAGGAGATCTTCTACTCCGATCCGAGCGTGCTGTACGCCTCGACCCACCAGATGCCGCTCTTTCCCGGCACCGGTGAAGCCGACGAGACCGGCGTCGGCAACATCTTCAATTCGCCATTGGCCGCCGGCGATGGCGGTGGTGAACTTCGCGAAGCATTCGAGGATCGAATCCTGCCTGCACTCAACGTGTTCCAGCCGGAGCTCATCATCGTCTCGGCAGGGTTCGACGCCCATGAGCGGGATCCGCTCGGCTCCTTGAACATGACGGCCGACGACTTCGCCTGGGTGACGCGCGCACTGATGGACTCGGCGGAGACGCATTGTGACGGCCGTGTCGTCGCGGTCCTCGAAGGCGGTTACGACCTGAAGGGCCTTTCCGATTCGGTGAGCGCCCACGTCACCGAACTCATGAAGGGTTAAGCCTCTTCTCAGCTGCGCGGCGGACACTGGAGTAGCTGGAAGGAGCATGCGATGGTCGCAGCCTTGCTTGGAGTCGTTCTCCTGTTGTTCGAACTGGTGCTGATTGCGCGCCTGGTCGTCGACTGGGTGGGCGTGCTGTCGCCGTCGAGTGGTGGCAGCGGCCTCTACCAGGCGCGCCGCGTCGTCTACGCCATCACCGAACCCGTGATCGGTCCGGTCCGGAAGGTGCTGAAACCAGCGCGGTTCGGGTCGGTCTCGCTGGACCTCGCGTTCACCGCCGTGTTCGTGGGGGTCATCATCCTGCGCAGCGTCGTGGTGCCGCTGATTCCGTTCTGAGCACCCCGAACTAGGAAGGGGTACCGCCCCGTTCGGCGGGCAACGGTGGCGGCAGCGGCGTCGTCGACGTCGGCGTAGTGGATGTCGTGGTCGCGGTCGATGAGGTCGACGTTGACGTCGTTGGCGTGGTTGGGGTTTCCGGCCCGTGGTAGTCGACCATCGTCTCGGTGCGAATCACCTCGGACCCCATGCTGACCACCAACGAGCTCGGGGACACCGTGTAGGTGATGCCGTCGTTCTCGGCGACGAACTTGCCGTCGCTGGAACGCGTGGCGGGGATGACCAGCTTGGCGCCGTCGCGCACTCGCACGCCGCGGTATTCGTACGTGCCACTCGGGCTCTCGCAGATCGCCACCCGCGACGAGTCGGTGCTGCCGAAGGCGGCGGCCGTGTTCGGCGAGGCACACCGTGCCGTGGAGTCCACGTAGCCCTGGCTGTCGGTGGTGGGTTCGGCAGTCGCCGACGGCACCGTGACGGCGAGCAGTCCCAGACATGCCGCCGCGGCGATGGTCAGGCGGTGGGCAGGTGCCAAGTAGACGTGCATCGTCTTCCACCAGATCACGTCTGCGGCCGATGCGCTCGTATCCACGCCGAGAACGACGGAATCGTTAGATCACTGCAACACGTACTGGGACTCCATGGTGACGGACGAACTGGCGTCGGCGGCGGCTGCCGGCGCGAACGCAGGGGCCGCAGCCAACGCGATGAGGGGCGCAACCGCCATCGCGGCGGTGGCGATGATGAAGGCCAGGCGACGAATCATGGCGGACTCCTCACGACGTAGATCGCTGTTATGACCTACAAGTCGAATCTGCGTCCGCAAATTCCTTAGACCATCGAACTTGTTCGGATGTCGCTGGTCACAGTCCTTGCGTGCGATGCTTGGCACGAAATTGGCCGCCCACGAAGGAGGTTCCGCGAGTGGACGCCGCCGACCGGATCAACCTGCTCTTCGGCGGCATGACGAAACTCGCACCGGGCGCGGACGACGAGACGCTGCAGGTCTTACACCGTCTTCCCCAGCGCCGGTTCGATGTGATCGTCGACGCTGGCTGCGGCACGGGTCGCCAAACAATCGCCCTTGCACGGGAGCTCGACACCCTCGTCCATGCCGTTGATTCCCACCAGCCCTTCCTGGACGACCTCGTTCGCTTCGCTGGAGACGCGCCAATCGAGGTGCACTGCATGGACATGCAGGACATCCCGCAGAGATTTCAGAACATCTATCTGCTGTGGTC
>Ga0105237_10008492_pt1 | contig 11114 bp, 8 predicted proteins | sample KBSC24metaG_FD_81520 | JGI IMG/M metagenome (GOLD analysis project Ga0105237, IMG submission 81520) | Corn rhizosphere microbial communities from Kellogg Biological Station, Michigan, USA - KBS C2-4 metaG | ecosystem: Host-associated > Plants > Roots > Rhizosphere > Soil | place: Michigan, USA... | reverse complement strand
TTCGGCTGCAGCCACCATTGCACACGATGCGCCGCACCGAACTCGCTCAGCCGCCCGAGGTCGGGTGCGCTCAAGGGTTCGAGATGGCGCAGCACGAGCGCAGTCACGTCGTCGCCGACCGCCAGCTCGATCTGCGGCAGCCGGTCGCGCTGGTCCATCGCCGCGATCAGGTCGCGCAATGGCAGCAGCATGGCGCTCACGTGGGGCGGCAGCACCTCGCAGCTGTCCATGTCGGCGACGAAGCTCGACTTGCGCTCGTGGAAGCCGACCAGCACCTTGCCCTTCTTCGCAACGAAACGTACCGAGAGCCGAGCCCGGTAGCGATAGCCCCAGCTCGGCCCTTCGATCGGCCGCAGCAGCCGTTCGGCCTTGACCTTGCCGAGGTGCCACAGCGCGTCTTCGAGCGCGCGCTGCTTCGTCGCCACTTGTGCGCCGACGTGCAGGTGCTGCATCTTGCAGCCGCCGCAGACGCCGAAATGCCGGCAGCGCGGCACGACCCGCTGCGAGCTCTCGTGCCGCAACGCGCTCAGCGTGCCCTGCTCCCAGTTGTTCTTGCGCCGGTGCACCTGAACCTGCACCTCCTCGCCCGGCAACGCGCCTTCGATGAAGACAACCTTGCCGCTCGCGTCGTGGGCGACGCCTTGCGCTTCGAGGTCGAGCGATTCGACCTTCAGCCACGCCTTCTCGGCCGGCTCGTTGATCACAGCAGTCATGCCCGAATTATCGATGCCGTCTCGCTGCGCGCGGCGCCGAGCCGCTGCTACACTCGGCGCCGTCAGGAGAGAGCTTCGAACTCGTTCGAAGCCGCCGAAGGCGCAGAGTCGGTCTCGAAAGGGACCCGATTCGAACGCTCAGGCAAAAGGACTGGCAAGCGTTTCGCGAAGCGAAGCGTTCCTCGCTGGAGAGAGGCCCACCCCGAGTGGGTCCACCGAAGGGGCAAGCGGACGGCTTGAATCAGGCCGGAAGCCAATCTCTCAGGTAAAGCGGACAGAGAGGGCAATCACGGTGCGATCATAATCGCGTCGGTTTCAAGAATTGCCCTGGGAGCCTGCCATGTCCGCGAACCCTTCGACCTCCTCCGCCCTCGAGCTGAAGACCACGCCGCTGCACACGCTGCATCTCGAGCTCGGCGCCAAGATGACGCCGTTCGCCGGCTACGACATGCCGGTGTCGTATCCGGCCGGCATCCTGGCCGAGCACCGCCACTGCCGCGAGTCGGCCGCGCTGTTCGACGTCTCGCACATGGGCCAGCTGCGCCTGATCGGGCCCGATGCCGCGAAGGCGCTCGAAACCCTGGTGCCGGTGGACGTGATCGACCTGGGCGTCGGCAAGCAGCGCTACGCGTTCTTCACGAATGCCAATGGCGGCCTGCTCGACGACCTGATGATCACGCGCCGCGAGAGCGATCTTCTGCTGATCGTGAACGCCGCATGCAAGGACGCCGACACGCGCCACCTGGTCACCAACATCGGCCACCGCTGCACGATCCAGCCGCTGCCGGACCGCGCGCTGCTCGCGCTGCAGGGCCCGCGCGCGTTCATGGCGCTCGGGCGGCTGAACCCGGAGGTGGTGAAGCTGGTCTTCATGACCGGCGCATCTTTCACGCTCGCCGGCGTGGAGTGCTTCGTCACCCGCTCCGGCTACACCGGTGAAGACGGCTTCGAGATCTCGGTGCCGGCCGATCAGGCCGAGACGCTCGCGCGCGCTCTGCTTGCGTTGCCCGAGGTCAAGCCGGCCGGGCTCGGCGCGCGCGACACCCTGCGGCTCGAAGCGGGCCTGTGCCTGTACGGGCACGACATCAACGAAACGACGACCCCAGTCGAGGCCGGGCTGACCTGGGCGATCCAGAAAGTGCGGCGCAGCGGCGGCGCGCGGCACGCCGGGTACCCGGGCGCTTCGGTGATCGATGCGCAGCTCGCGAAGGGCGCGCTGACCAAGCGAGTCGGCCTGGTCGGCCTCGAACGCGTGCCGGTCCGCGAAGGCGCGACGATCGTCGATTCGCACGGTCACAAGCTCGGCCACGTGACGAGCGGCACGCTGGCGCCGACCGTCAACCATCCGATCGCGATGGCCTACCTCGCCGCCAATCACGCGCTGCCCAGCCATGAGGTCTACGCCGAAGTACGAGGCAAGAGACAGCCGATGCGCGTGAGCCCGATGCCTTTCAACCCGCACCGCTACCACCGCGGCTGATCACCATTCATTTCGAACGAACCCAGGAGCCCGCCCATGACGACCATGTACACGCCAGACCACGAGTGGATCAACATCGAAGACCACGAAGCCGCGACGGTGGGCATCACGCACCACGCGCAGGACGCGCTCGGCGATGTGGTGTTCGTCGATCTGCCGGCCGTCGGCACCACGTTCAAGAAGGGCGACGTGGCCGGCGTGGTCGAGTCCGTGAAGGCGGCCGCCGACCTGTACATGCCGGTCAGTGGCGAGATCGTCGAGGTCAACGAGGCACTGCGCGCCGACCCGTCGCTCGCGAACACCGACCCGCTGGGCAACGGCTGGTTCTTCAAGGTGCACGTCACCGACATGGGCGAGTTCGACCAGCTGATGGATCAGCCGGCCTACGACGTGCTCGTCAAGAACTCCTGATCAACCCAACGTCCCGTTCGCCCTGAGGTATCGAAGGGCGGCACGAGGCTTCGATACCTCGGCCTGAACGGGCTACCAGACACGGGCCACCGATGTTGATGTCTTCCCAGAAGCCGCTGCGCGAGCTTGAAAACGCCTCCGAGTTCGTCGCCCGCCATGTCGGCATCGAACCTGCCGACGAAGCTCGCATGCTCTCGCAGATCGGCGCCGCGTCGCGCCGTGCGCTGATCGAGAGCATCGTGCCGCGCACCATCGCGCGCGCGCTGCCGATGGACCTGCCCGAGCCGCTGACCGAGGCTCAGGCGCTCGACGAGCTGCGCGCGATCGCGTCGCGCAACCAGGTGCTGAAGAGCTTCATCGGCCAGGGCTACCACGGCACCCACACGCCGGGCGTGATCCTGCGCAACGTCCTCGAGAATCCGGCCTGGTACACCGCCTACACGCCCTATCAGGCGGAAATCTCGCAGGGCCGGATGGAAGCGCTGGTGAACTTCCAGACCATGGTGTGCGACCTCACCGGCATGGCGATCGCCGGCGCGTCGATGCTCGACGAGGCCACCTCGGCCGCCGAGGCGATGACCCTCGCGCTGCGCGTGGGCAAGAGCAAGTCGACGACTTTCTTTGTCGCCGACGACGTGCTGCCGCAGACCCTCGAAGTCGTCCGCACGCGCGCGCGGCCGCTCGGCATCACGGTCGCCGTCGGTGCCGCGGCCGATGCCGGCTCGGCCGACGCGTTCGCGGTGCTGCTGCAGTACCCTGGCGTCAACGGCGTCGTGCGCGACCTGAAGCCGATCATCGACGCCGCGCATTCGAAAGGGGCGCTCGCGATCGTCGCCGCCGACCTGCTGGCGATGACGCTTCTCGTGCCGCCCGGCGAGATGGGCGCCGACATCGTCGTCGGCAACAGCCAGCGCTTCGGGATGCCGATGGGCAACGGCGGCCCGCACGCCGCCTACCTGGCGACGAAGGACGAGTTCAAGCGCTCGATGCCGGGCCGCCTGGTCGGCGTGAGCGTCGACGTGCACGGTGCGCCGGCTTACCGGCTCGCACTGCAGACACGCGAGCAGCACATCCGGCGCGAGAAGGCCACCTCGAACATCTGCACGGCGCAGGTGCTGCCCGCGGTGGTGGCGAGCATGTACGCGGTCTACCACGGACCGCACGGGCTCAAGCGCATTGCGCGCCGCGTCGCGACCTACACCGCGGTACTCGCCGCGGGGCTGCAGCAGCTCGGCTGCCTGTTGCTGAACGATGGCGCGTTCGACACGCTGCAGGTCAAGGCCGGCGTCAAGACCGACGCGCTGCTCGAAGCCGCGCGCGCGGCCGGCTTCAATCTGCGCCGCGATTCGGAGACCAGCGTCGGCATCACGCTCGACGAGACGACGACCCGGGCCGACATCGCGGCGCTTTGGGCGCTGTTCGGCAAGACCTTCGCCCAGGGCGTCCCCCTGCCCGACTTCGCGAAGTTCGAGAAGGGCATCGCGCCGCTGATTCCCGCCGGTCTGGCACGCACGAGTGCGTTCCTCGCGCATCCGGTCTTCAACCGCCATCACAGCGAGACCGACATGCTGCGCTACATCCGCAGCCTCTCGGACAAGGACCTCGCGCTCGACCGTTCGATGATCCCGCTCGGCTCGTGCACGATGAAGCTGAACGCGACCAGCGAGATGATCCCGATCACCTGGCCGGCGTTCGCCAACATCCACCCGTTCGCGCCGCGCGATCAGCTCGCGGGCTACGAGGAGCTGCGCACCCAGCTCGAGGCCTGGCTGTGCCAGGCCACCGGCTACAGCGGCGTCAGCCTGCAGCCGAACGCCGGCTCGCAGGGTGAATACGCCGGCCTGCTGGTGATCCGCGCATTCCATGAAGACCGCGGCGAAGGCCACCGCAACATCTGCCTGATTCCCGAATCGGCGCACGGCACGAACCCGGCCAGCGCGCAGATGGCGGGCCTGCAGGTCGTCGTGACGAAATGCGATGCCGACGGCAACGTCGACCTCGACGACCTCGCGAAGAAGTGCGAGCAGCACAGCGCGAACCTCGCCTGCGTGATGATCACCTACCCGTCGACTTACGGCGTGTTCGAGTCGCGCGTGAAGGAGTTGTGCGCGCTGGTCCACAAGCACGGCGGGCGGGTCTACGTGGACGGCGCGAACATGAACGCGCTGGTGGGCGTGGCGGCGCCGGGCGAGTTCGGCGGTGACGTCAGCCACCTGAACCTGCACAAGACCTTCTGCATTCCGCACGGCGGTGGCGGGCCCGGCGTGGGACCGACCTGCGTGGTGGCCGACCTCGTGCCCTACCTGCCGGCGCACCGCTCGTACGCGGTGAGCTCGAGCAACTCGCAGAACGCGGTCGGCGCCGGCACCGAGCGCCAGGTCGGAGCGGTCAGCGCCGCGCCGCTCGGCAACGCTGCGGTGCTGCCGATCAGCTGGATGTACATGCGCATGATGGGCGCCGAAGGCCTGCAGCTCGCAACCGAAACCGCGATCCTGTCGGCCAACTACATCGCGGCGCGGCTCGCCGATCACTACGACATCCACTACAGCGGCAACATCGACGGCGTGAAGGGTGGCGGGGTCGCGCACGAGTGCATTCTCGACCTGCGGCCGCTGAAGGACGCCACCGGTGGAGCAAACGGCATCAGCGCCGAAGACGTCGCGAAGCGCCTGATCGATTACGGCTTTCACGCACCGACGCTGAGCTTCCCGGTCGCGGGCACCCTGATGGTCGAGCCCACCGAGAGCGAATCGCTCGAAGAGCTCGACCGCTTCTGCGACGCGATGATCGCGATCCGCGGCGAGATCGCGAAGGTCGAGTCGGGAGCCTGGCCGAACGGCGACAACCCGCTGAAGGCGGCGCCGCACACTGCCGAAGCGCTGCTCAAGGCCGATTGGCCGCACCCGTACACGCGTGAGGCGGCGGCCTACCCGGTCGCGAGCCTGCGGCGCGCCAAGTACTGGTCGCCGGTCGGGCGCGTCGACAACGTGTACGGCGATCGGAACCTGTTCTGCTCCTGCCCGCCGCTGTCCGACTACGAGGCCGAGTGAAGACTCTCTTCGCTCGAACTGCGCCCGTTCCCGAACGGGTTGGTTCCTAGCATGGCCGTCTCCGTGTTCGATCTGTTCAAGATCGGCATCGGGCCGAGCAGCTCGCACACGGTCGGGCCTATGCGGGCAGCGCGGTTGTTCGTCGCCCGGTTGCAGCATGAAGGCGGGCTCGCCGCCACGCAGCGTGTCTGCGCGCAGCTCTACGGTTCGCTCGGTGCCACCGGCAAGGGACACGGCAGCGACAAGGCCGTGCTGCTCGGCCTGGCCGGCTTCGAGCCCGACACGGTCGACGTCGACGCAATCCCCGCCCTGCTCGAGGCCATTCGCACGGATCGCTGCGTTGCGATGCTCGGCACGCACCGGGTCGCCTTCGACGAGAAGACCGATCTCGTCTTCCACCGCCGCGAGACCCTGCCCTTCCACGCGAACGGCATGCGCTTCACGGCCTTCGATGCCGCCGGCGCGCCGCTGCTCGAAAAGGTCTACTACTCGGTGGGCGGCGGCTTCGTCGTCAGCGACGAGGTCGCGCACGACGGCGGCAAGCAGAAGGTCATCGCGCCCGACACGACCGTGCTTGCCCATCCGTTTCACAGCGGCGCCGAGCTGCTCGCGCTGACGACGCAACACGGCTGCGGCATCGCCGAGCTGATGCGGCGCAACGAACGCCATTGGCGCACCGACGCCGAGATCGACGCCGGCCTGCTGAAGATCTGGGCCGTGATGCAGGCGTGCGTGGCCCGTGGCTGCAAGACCGATGGCGTGCTGCCGGGCGGCTTCAAGGTCAGGCGGCGCGCCGCCGACCTGCATCGGCAGCTCTGCGCGAACCCCGAGGCGGCCCTGCGCGACCCGCTGCAGGTACTCGACTGGGTCAACCTCTATGCGCTGGCCGTCAACGAAGAGAACGCCGCCGGCGGGCGCGTGGTCACCGCACCGACCAACGGCGCGGCCGGGATCGTTCCGGCAGTGCTGCACTACTACACGCGCTTCGTGCCGAGCGCGACCGAACGCGGCGTCGTCGACTTCATGCTGACAGCGGCGGCGATCGGCATCCTCTACAAGGAGAACGCCTCGATCTCGGGCGCCGAGGTCGGCTGTCAGGGCGAGGTCGGCGTCGCCTGCTCGATGGCGGCCGGCGCGTTGTGCGCGGTGCTCGGCGGCACGCCGGAGCAGGTCGAGAACGCGGCCGAGATCGGCATGGAGCACCACCTCGGCCTCACCTGCGACCCGGTCGGCGGGCTGGTGCAGATTCCATGCATCGAGCGCAACGCGATCGCGTCGGTCAAGGCCATCAACGCGGCGCGGATGGCACTGCGCGGCGACGGCACGCACCACGTGAGCCTCGACAAGGTCATCAAGACAATGCGCGAGACCGGCGCCGACATGATGACGAAGTACAAGGAAACGGCGCGCGGCGGGCTCGCCGTCAACATCGTCGAGTGCTGACTACTGCGCCCGCGCCGCGGCGCGGCGCGGCGCGTGGAACAGCTTATGCATGCTGCACCTGCACACCCGTCTCGACGCAGGAGTTCGCACCATGCTGGACAAGACCGCCACCAAGTTCTCGCATGTGAAACCGGCCGACACGCCCTGGCGTAGCGACGGGCTGCGCGATTTCTTCCTGTACAAGGACCTCGGAATCGCCGACGCGACGAACGGCGCGGTGATCGCGCACCTGGTCAAGGCGAATATGGCACCGGAGAAGGGCACTGGCTGGCACCGCCATGAGGCGGACTTCCAGATCGTCATCATGACCAAGGGCTGGGCCAAGTTCATGTACGGCGACCAGGTCACGCTGGTCGAGGCCGGCGACTGCGTGCACCAGCGCCCCGGCATCGTGCACTACCTGTTCGACTACTCGCCCGACATGGAGTACCTCGAGATCGTGTCGCCGGCCGACTTCAAGTCGATCGATGTGCCGGCGGTGTGCGAGGTTCCGGCGCCGACGGCTTGGGAATGACCGGGGCTTGCGCTCAGCCCGAACGGGTTGCGAGGTGCGGTTGAGACTCAGAAATCCATATCGAGCTCTTCGATGTCGTCCGGCTCGCGCTTCGCGGCCTCGACCCACTCCTTCATCTCCGGCATCGCCATGATCGTCTGGCAGTACAGGATGCACGGCTTGCTCAGCTTCACGTCGTAGGTCAGGAAGCGCGTGACCACCGGTGCGTACATCGCATCGGCCATCCCGCGCTGCTTGCCGAACAGGAACGGCCCGCCGTAGGTGGCCAGGCACTCGGTCCAGATCTCGACGACGCGGTCGATGTCGGGCTGCGCGCCGGCCCAGACCTTGTGCCCCGGATGCTTGGCCTTCAGGTTCATCGGCAGCGACGCGCGCAGGTTCGCAAAGCCCGAATTCATCTCGCCGCTGACGGAGCGACAGTGGGCGCGCGCGATCCGGTCCTCCGGCATCAGCCCGGCATTCGGCTTGATCTCGTTCAGGTACTGCGCGATCGCGAGCGTGTTCCAGACCTTCGCGCCTTCGTGCGTCAGGCACGGCACGCGGATCGACGGCGCGAGCAGCAGCAGCTCCTTGCGGGCGTCGGCGTCGTCGGGCGAGACCATCATCTCCTCGAACTCGAGCCCGGCGAAGCGGGCCAGCAGCCAGCCGCGCAGCGACCACGACGAGTAGTTCTTGCTGCTCAAGGTCAACGTCGCGACCGGCTTTGCGCGCTTGACGGCGGGCTTGGCCGCGGATCTGGTCGGCACCGCCGTCTTGGCGGTCCTGGACTTCGTAGGGGCGGCCACGGGCATGGCTTGTCTCCGGCGCAACGAGACCTGCATTCCAGCAATCACTGTGCCACGCCCGTTGGCGCGCAAGTTGCTCACCTGGACGATGACCTCCACAGCCGCAACACCCGAATGATGTACCACGCGTACCAGACTCATTCCGACTTGATGTGGCCCCTGCGAACTGCCGCCCGGTTCGCCGCGCCGATGCTGCTGGATTCGAGCTTCGCCGCATTCGGCGGCGTCGGCTCGCCGCGCCAGATCGCGGCCGCGTGCAAGCTGCTCGAACTCACCGAAGTCACGCATCGGCGCCCGGCCTGGGCCATCGACTCGATCGTCGTCGAAGGCGAAACCCTTGCCGTCGACGAAGAGGCGGTGCACAGCACGCCGTTCGCAACGCTGACGCGCTTCTCGACGCCGCGATCAGCTTCTCAGCCGAAGGTGCTGCTGGTGGCGCCGATGTCCGGCCACTTCGCGACGCTGCTGCGCGACACCGTGCGCACGATGCTCCAGGGCCACGAGGTCTACATCACCGACTGGCACAACATCCGCGACGTGCCGCTCACCGCAGGCCGTTTCGGCCTCGACGAGTACACCGAACACCTGATGCGATTCCTCGAGGCGATCGGCCCCGGCGCGCACCTGATGGCGATCTGCCAGCCCTGCGTGTCGGCCCTGTCGGCCGTCGCGCTGATGTCGGAAGACAGGAACCCGGCGACGCCGCTGAGCCTCACGCTGATGGCCGGTCCGATCGATTGCCGCATCAGCCCGACCGAGGTCAACAAGCTCGCGACGACCAAGCCGATCGAATGGTTCGAGAGCAATCTGATCAGCCGCGTGCCGCTCGGACACCGCGGCGCGGGGCGGCGCGTCTATCCGGGCTTCGTGCAGCTGTCGGCGTTCATGAGCATGAACCGCGAGCGCCACGCCACCGCATTTCGCGAGTACTTCCAGCACCTGCTCGACGACGAGACCGAGAAGGCCGAAGTCACGCGCAGGTTCTACGAGGAGTACCTTGCCGTGTCGGACCTGTCGGCCGAGTTCTATCTCGAGACCGTGCGGCTGGTGTTCCAGGAGTACGCGCTGCCGAAGGGCGAACTGACCTATCGCGGCCGCCGCATCGACCCGGGCGCAATCCGACGCACCGCGATGCTCACCGTCGAGGGCGAGCGCGACGACATCTGCGCGATCGGCCAGACCCTCGCCGCGCAAGACCTCGCGCGCAACCTGCGTCCCTACATGCGCACGCACTACGTGCAGCCGGGTGTCGGCCACTACGGCGTGTTCAGCGGGCGGCGCTGGCAGAACCAGATCTATCCGATGGTGCGAGACGTGATCCACGTCTCGCGCTGAACCGCTGGCGGCGGTTCAGGCCGCCGGCGGCCGCGCCGGAATCTGCAGCCCGCGCACGACGGCCGGGCGCGCGAGGAACGCCTGCAGCACCCGCCGGACGTTTGCGAATTCGGCGATGCCGACCAGTTCGCCGGCCCCATAGAAGCCGATCAGGTTGTTGATCCACGGGAAGGTGGCGATGTCGGCGATTCCGTACTCGTCGCCCATGATCCACTCGCGCCCTTCGAGTCGCTGCTCAACGACGTTCAGCAGGCGCTTCGCCTCGGCGACGTATCGATCGCGCGGGCGCTTGTCCTCGTAGTCCTTGCCGGCGAACTTGTGGAAGAAGCCGACCTGGCCGAACATCGGCCCGATCCCGCCCATCTGGAACATCAGCCACTGCAACGCGTGCCAGCGTTCGGCAGTGTCCGCGGGCATCAATTGCCCGGACTTCGTCGCGAGGTAGACGAGGATCGCACCCGACTCGAACAGGCCGAGCGGCTGCCCGTCGGGCCCGTTCGGATCGATGATCGCCGGAATCTTGTTGTTCGGGCTCAGCGACAGGAACTCCGGCGACATCTGGTCGTGTCGGTCGAAGCGCACCAGGTGCGGCTCGTACGGCAACCCGGTCTCCTCGAGCATGATCGAGATCTTCACGCCGTTCGGCGTCGGCAGCGAATACAGCTGGATGCGGTCCGGGTACTGTGCCGGCCACTTGCGGGTGATCGGGAAGCTGGAGAGGTCGGGCATGGTGCGCAAGCGCGAGTCGAGGTGGGCGGCATTCTGTGCCAAGCCTCGATTTCGCGCTCGCGTACGGTCGTCCCGACTTACTCCTTCGCCGCCGGCATGCCCTCGGGCATCGCGCCGCCGGCCGCCGACCCGTGTGTCTCGGTCTCGGTCGAGGGCTTCTTGCGCTCGCGCACCAGGTAGCTGTAGAGCACCGGCACGACGATCAATGTCAGCAAGGTCGACGTGATCACGCCGCCGATGATCGCGCGGCCCATCGGCGCCTGCAGCTCGCCGCCTTCGTCGAGCGCGAGGGCGAGCGGCATCATGCCGAAGATCATCGCCGCGGTGGTCATCATGATCGGCCGCATCCGAACCAGCCCGGCCTGCAGCAGCGCATCGGCCATCGCGAGCCCGCTCTTGCGTGCGTGGTTCGCGAAGTCGACCAGCAGGATCGCGTTCTTGGTCACCAGCCCCATCAGCATCACGAGGCCGATCATCGAGAACAGGTTCAGCGTCGAGCGCGTGACGAGAAGCGCCAGCATCACGCCGATCAGCGCGAGCGGCAGCGAAGCCATGATCGCGAGCGGCTGCATGAAGCTGCCGAACTGCGACGCGAGCACGATGTAGATGAAGATCACCGCCGCAGCCAGCGCCATCAGCACGCCGGTGAACGCC
>Ga0105237_10008491_pt1 | contig 11115 bp, 3 predicted proteins | sample KBSC24metaG_FD_81520 | JGI IMG/M metagenome (GOLD analysis project Ga0105237, IMG submission 81520) | Corn rhizosphere microbial communities from Kellogg Biological Station, Michigan, USA - KBS C2-4 metaG | ecosystem: Host-associated > Plants > Roots > Rhizosphere > Soil | place: Michigan, USA... | reverse complement strand
TCCCGCGGAGCTCGACGGGAATGGTCCACATGGGGCCTAGGTATTTGTTCTGCATGTTCTCCTGGGTGTAGTACCCATGTATTTCAGTGGCGAAGGGGTTTATGAAATACAAAAGTGTAAGGAGCCAATCGTATAGGTTTGCCCAAAAGGATTCCACGTATACGGGCCAATTCGAACCATTGTACAATTGTAGGCGAACCATGATGAATGCCGCGAAGAGGGCCACGGTTGTCGAGCCATACAGACGCATGCCACGACGAAAAGTGCTACTCGCAAGACCCCATAGCAATTTGTCGCCTGAGCGATTGTGTGTATGGATGAGCAGGCTGTAGCTCAAGACATAGCCAGAGATGACGAAGAACAATGCCACCATGGCTTCGCCGCCCATAACCCACGAGAAGAACGGCAGGTCGTTAAACCAATAGTGAATATCTTTATAGCCATGGGCAAGAAACACATTCCATGCTGCGTATCCACGGAGGGCGTCCAGGTATGCTGTTGGACCTGGTGGGGACTTCAAGAAGAGGGAGCTGGGTTTGAAGATGCGAGGGGTGGCTTCAATGAGCGTCTTCTTTAGGTCGTGAGCGGTAGGTCGACGAAGGAAGGCTCTCAAGTTGACCATACTCTGGGCGCATCCAGAGATTAGGCTCCAGGATCTCGACTGAGCACGAGATATGTGGCTCCGTATATCAGCATCGTGAATAAATGGGTGATCAGAGTCATCATGGTACTGATCTTCGAGTGGGATTCCACATTGTTCTCCGCCAGCATCGTCCTCTGACTTTGCGTGAAGAAAAGGTACAGACTCAGCCATGGTGAGTGAATAATTTGCACGGAGTACTCCCTTGAGCTTCTCTGGCCCTCCGACATTGCAGTATATACTTAAACTGCATTTCCCCCTGGCCATGCTACCTCGTGTTCTCCTTTGCCAGTTTTCCACAACCCGCCGTCAAAGCTCTGGCAGGGAGGAAAGCTGTCATCCCTTTGGACTGATGTGACAACACACGCGCGAATCAAGCTTGGGCCGACGGATATGGCGCCGACGAGGCCCGACGATTTGACAAGAGTTCTGTCCGAGGTGAGCAACGATTGACCAAAAACCACGATGATCTATGCAAAATCAAGCAAAATAAGATCAATATTGTGGGTGCCCCTGGAACATGCAGCTGGTGGCGGGGCTTAGGCACAGGGATATAAGATTGGGGATTTACACGTGGAACACCCTCCCCCTTCGGGGCTGACCAGCCAGTGCCCGCTTGGAAACATGTCAGTGAAATAATTGGGCTAGATTGGCGGCTCGCGCAGCGCAGCCGGCTCCCGTTACAAAAGTCCTTGTGCAAATGATCCGAGTGTAACGGGATAGGGATACCGCGGTGCATGGAATCTATGGTGAAGTTCGTGCACTGTACGGAGTACTCCTAACAGAGGAGGCATGATGTTGAGAGAGGGGACAAGATTTTCCATATTATGGGGATACAACGAAACTATTTAACGGCTACGCCACCAATTTTAGCCCTGGGGTCCCCTCGTTTCCCCATACTTTAGGTACCTGGGTAGGAAGCTGCTGTACGGATTCCACAGGGCTGCAGATGAGTCGTGTGATATATCATACCTCAGGCTTACTGGGCTTGAACCTACACGCGACGGAGTACAGCCTACGAGCCAGGGACACAGGCAACCCATCAAAGTTCCTCACTTTAGGTAAGGTTGACCCTCCCAAGACCATGCCATATTAAATATCCCCTTTCGCGAGGAAGAACCAAGGAGCTATTTGACGCACCGACCCTCGTATCCACCCTGCATATGCCTATTTGGACTATCGATGGGCTGTCTACTTAGTGCTTGAGAAGTGCCCCTAAGCACAAACCCATCCATAAGATGCGCCATGGCGCCTCACTGCCATCTTTTTCAGATGCTTTCCTATTGCTTGGACAAGCTTGTCATACCTAGCGGCTTCGCACAGATTTCCTCGGTGACAGAACTCTTCTTGCAGGTGGCTTGTTTCTCATGCTTACTTGTTCCCTCTGAAGGCCATTATTTTAAGTCTCCAGTTGGCATGCTGAGGGATTCGGGCAGAGATAAGGCTGACGGCCCTTTGTTCAGATTCGGAAGCTTAACCTTGGAATCATGTTGCGGTGAGGGTGATATGTTACTCTTGGGACATAGGATAAACAGGTAGTTCAGTGAAGGCTCCTTCAACGAGCTCTTACACAGCACGGGAACAATCGTCACGGCGTCATGATGACCTTGTATGCCTTGTCAAGCTACATAAGCAAGTTAACCATCCAGCAAGAAGAGAGCATTTTTAAGTAGATCGCCGTTACCTTCTCACAACCAGACGACCAAGCTTTCGAACATGGAATTGCTACCTTTGCGGATGGCCCACAAGGGCGGTCGTAATGCTACACTCGAATGTGCATCCTGAGTCTGGCTACTGTCATGGTGAAATGACTGATGAGGGACATGCTTGGCGCGTCAGTCATCGAGAATTAGGTATGTTGAGTCCCACAGAATTCTTCAGAAATTTATCAAGATAGGGGGATGTTCAACGAATGCGAAAGGTGCACCCTTAGCTCCGGTCAGAGCCATAATTTCACACTTCCAGACGGCTGGAGATAAGGGTGTACTGAGTACTGTCAGGCCAAATTGCCAACTTAGTCAACATTGTGAAGGGGATAATCCGAGGATGGTGTACCAAGCAGAGCGTTGCGAACGCGTTGCGTGAAATTGACAGTCACAAGGTCCCTCATGTGGTCCGAGGCCCAAAATGTGAGGATAAGCCATGTTGAACGACCTAGAATCAGTAGGCAAGGGAAGAGATGTATCCTCGTTATATCCGCTCAATCCCTTCTCCCTGACCACCTAAGCCTTGCCCTTAAGATCCGCTCTGTGATGGCTAGAGACGGGCGACCGAAACCCTGTTTTGGCATTCAAACAACAGGCGTAGTGGCTTTCATCGAGAGCCTTAGCGGCCAACCTATAGAGGAAAGATAAGAACCCATCCGACTCAAGCGTGCCATATGATACAGTCATTAGAGTATGACACTTTAGGGGGGATATTTATCTAAGTCGGATTAGGAGGTATTGCGTAAATGCCAAGACCTCGCCAGATGGAGCAACTTAGCCGCGAATATTTTCTATTCGTTGCGGAGTCCCGACGACTTTGTTCTCGCTTGGTGGTAACCATAATTCACTATTTTTCACCATCCTGGAGGTGCGCCATATTGCTCACTGACACTCCGTGAGCGCCATGGCTACCGAAGAGCGCCCTAATAAGCTCAGGAAGCTCGAGAGTCTGGGACAGGATATGCCTGAGGTTGAAGCCACCGCGCCGCTCTTGCAGCAACAAGACGAAAATGTCACCTCAGATCCCGAGAACAGTAAGCCGCACGAGCATACTGCTAATAATGCAGATGCGACCGGGCCTGGGTCCGGGAATGCACCAGTCGCCCAAGTCCCGTCAAAATCGCAGATAGAAGGCCCAATAGCCCCGCCGCAGAATGGTGAACCCACACCGACCATGTCAAAGAGCCAGATGAAGAAGCAACGAAAACAGCAAGAGTGGGAAGCGGGCCGAGACTACCGCAAGGCCAAGCGGAAGCAGAAGATACAGGAGAAAAGGCAGAGAAAGAGAGAAACGAGGGAGGAAGCCGAATCTCAGCAGCAGCAGAATGGTGTTTCAAAGCCCCAGCACGGACCCCGGCCGCGACCAGTCCTTCTCCCCATCACGATACTCATAGATTGCGGCTTTGACGATCTCATGACGGAGAAAGAGCGGATATCCCTAGGATCCCAGCTCACGCGCTCGTACTCGGACACCTGGCGTGCGCCGTTCCAGACACACCTTGTTCTCAGCTCCTGGGGAGGGCTGCTCAAGGAAAGATTTGACACCGTACTCAGAAAGCACTATCTCAACTGGAAAGGCGTAACCTTCGAGTCGGGAGATTTCGTCGAGGCGGCGCAGAAGGCAAATCAAGTCATGAGGGGGCCGAATGGGGGGAACTTGGCGGGAATCTTTCAATCTACAGCCGGCCCACGCGCAGCAGAGGAGGTGAATGTTAAACAGCCTCAGCACTCCACGGACGCAGCATCTCCTCCCCCGACCCCTCAAAACGGCACGGCGTCCTCCCCCCCTACCTCAATCACGAGCACAAACAATGTCGATTCAGGACAACATCAACCCGTACAACCTCCACACCCTGATTCATCCCCGACCTCACAGCCCACACCAGACGATGGCGAAACAATCTATCTAACGTCCGACTCTCCGAACACACTAACCACTCTGCGGCCCTACTCAACCTACATCGTAGGGGGGCTAGTAGACAAGAACCGCCACAAAGGCATCTGCTACCGGACCGCATGCGATCGGGGCATCAAAACGGCGAAGCTGCCGATCGGCGAGTACCTAGAGATGCAGTCTCGCAAGGTGCTGACGACGAACCATGTCGTCGAGATCATGATCCGCTACCTCGAGTGTGGCGACTGGGGAGAGGCGTTCCTGAAGGTCATCCCTAAGCGTAAGGGTGGGAAGTTGAGGGGGGAGAAGAAGGATGAGGACGAAGTGGTGGATGGTAGTGAGGAGGAAGATGACGATGCTGAGGAGAACGACGATGCTCACGGTGAAGACAATATTAGTGTTGACGAAGATCATCCGAGTACCAATGGTGAGGTTAGGGAGATTAGTGCTGAGGAGGTCGAGACCAACACGTCGAATGCGGAAGTCTCAGCCACTTTATTATGATAATAAAAAATACCCCATCGCACAACATCACAAGTCGGGCACAAAACAGAGGCCTATCTGCATCAACGAAACTCGAGTTTTGCTATGTAATATTCAGGCAAACAAACCCAAAATTTCCACCGTCCACCTTTTTTCGGCAGTAGCAGTGACACAAAACACCAATGCGCCAAACTACCGCACAGGGATACTTTCATGAATCATGATAACATCACATGACCGAACAATTCTGGACCGTCTTGGTCATGGTTTCGAAGTAACCGGCTTCAGCATCCTCATCCACATCAAGCGAGCCAGCTTTCCTAACCACGCCCTTGACCGTAATGCTCTGCTCACCGGCGCCATGCCACCATTTCATGACCTGCATGCCCTCACCGTCGACATCCAGGACATCGATCCGCCATCGGCCACCTGTAACAGTAACATCCGTTTTCCCTGACGGGAAATGGAATTCCGGCAGGAAGATTTCGGTTGGGACGTCTTCTGTTGTTGGTTTCGGTGCTAGGAGGCTGAACTTGAAGGTCACACTGCGGAGGTCAAAACCGTAGCTGACGACGTCGCCCACCGTGGCGATGGGGGATGGCCGCACATAAGCCTCGGCGGAGCGAAGACCGATTGGATTTGAGGCCAGGTCTGAGGGCGCAGTTGAGCGCTCCTGTGTTATTGAGGGTCGTTTGAGGGCTGTGTTGAGGTTTGCAGGTGTCACTGTTGGGTCATTCAGGGTTGTGTCTGAGGAAGACAGGCGGTTCTGGGCTAGGGAGAGTGTTGATGGATTAGCTGATGGGAGGCTGCTCGAGCCACTCGGGAGTAACTGATCGTCGACTGATACGATGGACAGGTCTTCACCATTCCACTTATCACCCCATTCGTGATTGTTCTGCAGTGGTTAGCTTTTGGTCAGTAACGTCCTAGGTTAGATGTCTTACCTGGCCCACATATGTCCACCATGTGAATCCCTGAGCACCGGATCCTTCCACCGCAAAGTGATTTGCATCGCATGATGAAGTTTGGCTTGAATAATCTCCTGTCTTATACGCATATTTGTCATCCATGTCGTATGGAATTCCAATCTCTGTGAATAATGTAGGGTGATCGCCTAGATATTGCATGCCCTCCTCTCTGATGGCCCTGAGTTGATCACGCAGGCAATTTCGAATAGCAGTCTCTCCAAGCCGCACGGCAAACACCGGATTTGAGTAACGGTGCCGTAGCAGGCCGAAAATATCGACGTTGTAGAATTTGTTCCAGTGCTTTTGAATCAAGGTGACGCCGTCATAGTAGTGCGTCGCGAAGATGAGTCGCTGATCATCATCAGGGGTATCTTTGATATTGGGAGGGATTTCCAGGACAGCCGACTGAACCAAGATGATACAGCTCTTGTGGATTGCCCGAATGGCATCTCTATACTTTCTGAAATGGTGCATATAGTAGAGGTTGGTGAATTTCTCATAGTCCAGTTTCTCCCCCGATTTCGGGATGGAAGCGAAGTAATCTTTCTTCAGTAACAGGTCTTGACTTGGGTCCCATACGCCATTTTGTGCCCAAAGACATTCTCCGAGCTTCCAACCAGGGTCTCTCTTCCATCCATATTTTGTGTCATCGTAATCCTTTGGCAGCCAAGCTTGAACACCTTCCGGATCAACCAATTCTCTCCCACTTTTATATGGGCCAAAGGTACTGAAAGAGTATACATCGACCTCCACAGCTCGACCCGCACCAGTAAGGATAGCCTGCCAGGGCGTAGGACATGTCCCCTTTCTCATCTTCAGCTCGTCTGGGATAGCGTCTAGGTCCTCCCAGCCGACTAGTCCTCGATGTGGCTCGTTCATGGTTTCCCAGCCAATGATGCACTCATCTTCCAGCCCACCTGCATCGTGGATCCGTTGCGCGAGATGCGCACATGCAGCGATGAAATGATCCGTCAGGTAATCTTGAATATTCTTACCGTCGATGATCGCATTTGGAGCCAGATCACGCCCAGCGTAGAAAAGAGTAAATGTTGTCTCACATGCTAGTCGCGTATAATTTGTTGGCCACAGCATCTTTGGGTACTCTGCTAGATCGGGCCAAGTGTTGTGAACGACAGCGGCTTGGTTGGCAGCAAAGGTCCTAGGGTCTAGACCACAAGCGTATAACGTCCAAAGAGGAGCTCCAGAGCCTCCACTGAACCTTGACCAAACATCTTGATGTGGATCCATAAAGACATAGAGGCCATAGGATTTGGCGATTCTCAAGATCTTAATTGTATGGTCGATGAAAGGCTCGTCGTACTTCCCAGGACCAGCATGTTCCAAAGCCTCCCACGTGAATATATACCGCACAACATTATAACCCCATCTCTTTAGTCTAGCGAAGTGGACATGTGCTTCCTCCTCTGTGAACGGTCGCCCAACGAAAGATACATCCTCAGCGGCGTCGAAGAAGTTATTGGGTTCATGTGAGGGCTGGTTGGGGTGCCGCGGGAATTTGCAATCCCCAGCAACGTTGATACCTCTGAAGGTCACTTCCCGATCCTTTGAGTCCCGCAGCCGGATGCCGTCAATTCGAAGGCCTTGGAGGGCCATCTGGGGCGAAGGAGTATGAATAGTACGTCGGCAGCATGCGGCAAGAACGGATAGCGACGCAACGCAGCTGGTGAGGTTGGATTTCAGAAAGAGTCGAGCGCAGTATTGTGTGGAGCGAACGGAATAGAGAGGCACGGCTGGTGGTCGTAGTTATATAGTAAATTAATTTAAAATAAACGAGGTTACTACATAGTAGTGTACGAGTAGTCCCAGTTGGTGCATTTACGAGGCTCTTGGAACTTGGAAACGTACGAGCACTCCGTCCTCGTACGATGACGATGGCACCAGCACCAGGGACGGTTGCCCGCGGAATACCTTGGCGTAATTATAATTGTAATTGTACCGTATTCGTACATTTTGACTTTGGCTGGGAACCACGATACGGAGTACTGCGCCTGACGCGTCAATACTCCGCCACATCTGCACAATCGCACGAAACTGCCATTTTAGGATTCAACCCGCGCATCAACCAGCCTGACGCCCTCCCACTAATGAAACTGCAATCTGATACTTTGAAGTGAAGTAGAACTCAGGAGGGCGAAAATTAATGCATTTGAACTGGCCTGAAGATGCCCACTTCACTGCACGTCGGATTCCACACCAGCGCGTTTATTCGGTTTAAGCCTTGAGAGTCCAATTTCAAGACTTTCTACGGAGTAGGCAGCCTGAAACCAGGGCCCTGGCTCCAAAGTGCTGACATGGCCTCCGCAAAGGCAGCCTTGAAAGCAATCAAGGCCTCACTTGATGCCAATCAATTTGTCAAGGCGGCAGAACAGGCTGAAGAATTGATCAAAGGTGACAGCAAGAACCACACTGCCCTTTTGTTTTTAGGGTTTGCGCGAGAAAAGCTAGGTGATCTTTATTCTGCAGAGAAAGCGATTGAGAAGGCCTCCCATCTCAAGCCACAGGACACCCAGGCTTACAAAGGTCTCATCACGCTTTACGAAAAGCAGGGTAGCCTCAGGTTGGACCAGTATCACGATGCTGTGTTCAACCTGGCGCAGCTATATGCTAAAGCCGAAGATAGAATTCAATGCCAGTCCGTCATCGACAAGTATGAGCTCTTTGCGAAGAAAAATGGAAATCAGGCACAATATCGAAGAGCCCTCGAGCTTATTCTACCATCATCAAGTCTGTACCCCATTCTCGAGGGTCGAGTCCTTCAACCTAGCCTCGCGTATCAGCGGATCCTCGAATCTGCAGAGGCTGAGGAAAAGGAATGGGTCAATTCGCAGATTGGAGAGCGACGAACACGAATTGGGTCAAAGATTGATCAAGTGACTCGACAAGTCAAGTTCGAGGCAATCGGCAAGTTTCAAGTAGAGGAGAAGTATGCTGCAGTCATCGATTGGACCAGAGATGACGACGCCCGCCACGACCTCGAACAAAAGCTGTTCCAACGTATGTACGACAACCTTCTCGTGCTTCCCAAGGAATCAAAGGAGGACCAGCGCAACAAGCTCCTCAACATGGCAAATGGCATGGTTATCATCAAACAACCGTACCCCCTCGCCTGGAAGATCGCTCTAGAGTGGGTGGACGCCGAGGAACTCGACGAATGGGATGTTAACGTGTTCCGCGAATACATCGGCTATTTTCCTGACGAAGGCTTGAGCAAAATTCTCAGAGGCTTTCTTGATAGCGATTCCTCACCCTTTCCCCATCTGCCAGTGGAGAAGGAGGAAACGGAAGATGGCGAAGAACCGCCCACCCGCTTGACCGAAGCGGAACAGCTGATCCTTATGAATGAGGGGATAGAAGAAGCTCCGGATTCACTTCTCGGACATCGCATCCTGGCATACACATACGTGCAGCTTGAGGAATGGCAAAGCGCAGTAGACACGGCGCGCAAGGCACACATTCTACATGTCAATGCGCAGACGCAACTCTGCCTCGACCTGCAGAACAGTCTCGATGGAGTCAACCTCATCCTCGCCAACGCGTTGATTACCTTCCAATCGCCACGGCATCATCCTGAGGCCAAGGAGCTATTCCAGCATATTCTTCAGCGCAAACCCCTGCTCACCCGGGCCCTGTTAGGTGTTGGGCTGATCTACGAGGATGATGAAGACTACGGCGAGGCTGTCAAATTCCTCGATCAAGCCGCACAGCGTGATCCTGATAATATTAGGATCAAGCTGGAACTTGCGTGGTGTCGGGCACAGAACGGCGAGCTGCAAGCTGGCCTTGACGAGTTACAGGGTGTTTTGTCTTTCATCGAAGCAGAGAAGGTCAAGAATCTCACCATGAAATCCGTCACGCTGTATCGAATCGCGTACTGCTTATGGCAGATGGACCCTTCACCAGCTGCTCGGAAGGACATCGCGGGTCCGTACCGCTATCTCATCGACTCGATCAAATCCAACCCCGGCTACGCCCCAGCATATACGTTGCTCGGTGTCTACTTCCAAGATTACGGCAAGAGTAAGAAACGCGCACGCGTAGCCCTGCAAAAAGCATTCGAGCTGTCCACATCAGAACTAGAGGCCGCGCACCGACTAGCCAGAGCATTCTCCAACGCAGCCGAATGGGACCTAGTAGAGCTCGTAGCACAGCGCGTGGTCACCTCAGGGAAAGCGCGACCTGCACCAGGATCGAAGAAGAAAGCCTACAGCTGGCCGTACGCGGCCCTCGGCGTCGTGCAGATGAACAAGCAACAGTACTCGCAAAGCATCGTCTCCTTCCAATCCGCCCTGAGAATCTCCCCTAACGACTACTACTCCTGGGTCGGCCTGGGCGAAAGCTACCACAATGCGGGCCGCCACATTGCTGCGACGAGGGCATTTGCAAAAGCAGAAAGTATCGACCACGGCCTGCCTGCCGACGAGACCTGGTTCGCGAAGTACATGTTGGCCAATGTGCAGCGGGAAATGGGCGCATTCGACGAAGCGATCGCCGCGTATGAAGGCGTTCTCACCCTCAAACCAGGTGAACTCGGTGTACTGATCGCCCTCCTCCAGACGATTTCAGAGAGTGCCTGGGCGAAAGTGGCTCTCGGCATGTTTGGCGAAGCGTCTAAACTTGCGACTCAAGCTCTCAAAGTCGCCGCAGAAATCACGCAACAATACACCGATGTTTTCAATCTTTGGAAGTCAGTTGGCGATGCATGTGCTGTCCTGGGGCATGTGAAGTCATTCACTGGTGAAGGTACAGATCTCGAGACGATCTATTCGCTGCTACTTCAAAACGCAGACGGCTCTCCTTTCGAGCCTCTCAGCGAGGTAGACAAAGCAAATATCGACCTGCTAAAGAAAAACATCGACGAGCCCATCCAAGACTCGGACTCCGAAGAAAGAACACAATCCTCCAGCAAGAGCGGCATAGCAGACAAATGGCTCGTAGCTTCCCTCCTCGCAAACAAGCGCGCCATCTCCGCATCTTCGAACGACACGCACGCCCGCGCCGTCAGCTGGTACAATCTCGGCTGGGCCGAACACCAGGCCTACATATCCACAACAGGCTCAGGCTCTGCTCGCCACGGATCAAAGCGATCCCAACGCTTCCTACGCGCGGCGATGAAATGCTTCAAACGCGCAATTGAGCTCGAGGCCGGCAATTCAGAGTTCTGGAACGCACTGGGCGTCGTGACAATGACGCTCAGCCCAAAGGTGTCGCAGCACGCATTCGTGCGGAGCCTGCACCTCAACGACCACAGTGCGAGGACGTGGACGGATCTGGGGGTGCTTTACTTGATCAACAACGACCATCCGCTTGCGAACGACGCATTTACGCGTGCACAATCGGAAGACCCGGAATACGCAGATGCATGGATCGGGCAGGGCATCCTGGCGACACTGTTTGGGAATGTGG
>Ga0105237_10008489_pt1 | contig 11117 bp, 10 predicted proteins | sample KBSC24metaG_FD_81520 | JGI IMG/M metagenome (GOLD analysis project Ga0105237, IMG submission 81520) | Corn rhizosphere microbial communities from Kellogg Biological Station, Michigan, USA - KBS C2-4 metaG | ecosystem: Host-associated > Plants > Roots > Rhizosphere > Soil | place: Michigan, USA... | reverse complement strand
GGTCGTAGAGTTCGACATCGTGCAAGGGCAAAAAGGCCCCGCGGCCGAAAACGTCACTCGGCAGGGTCAAACGGCCAACGCGTAAGCGAGGCCGAAGCCACCGGAAGCCGCGTAAGGCGCTGACTTCTCGGCTTACCACAACGGGGCGTCCTCTGGCGGGGACGCCCCGTTTTTTGCTTACAGTCCGGAGCGAGGGCGCCCACGAGGAGGAGTCGGGGTAACTTCGACGGCGTGGGCGAGCTGGCGGGCGATGATGGCCCGGAGAGTTGGCATGTCGACCGACAGGGTGATTCCGGGGCTCAGCACAACCGAATGATTTGGAGTGGCGAGGATTTGTTTGGCCACGTCAAGCGCGGTCGCCAACGGGATCCCAGCCCCAACCGTCAATCGGTTTGCCACGGCAATCGTCTCGATCGCTTCGCTCGACAACCGGCGTGGTACGCCTTGCCGAGCTTTGGATACACCGTCTATGTTGTTGTGGGACAGCAAGTTATCAAGCCACTTTGGCGTAACGCCGAGTGCGGCGGCGGTGCTCGAGCAGTTATAGAGTGGCATATATCCTTTTTATTAAGGATAATTAAAAATAACCTGTAACTTTAGGATATTATATAGTGTTCCGTCGATTCGTGCTAGGATGCGCTGCACTCGTGACATTGTCGTCGGCCGCCGCCGCGCAACGGACCGCCCGACTTGGGATCGGCTTCAACGGCGCGCTCCCGGTCGGAACGTACGCGGACCGGCACCGGAGCGGCCCCGGTTTTCTGGGCGCTATCACGTTCGCTGGAAATGAAAATTCGATCCTCGGCCTCCGCATCGATGGCTCGGACACCAAGATCAATGGCAAGACCGTGGCAGGCGGCGAGGTCCCAGCGTACAACATCGTGAGCGTCACGGGAAACATCGTCGCCACGGCGAACGGCGAACAATTCAAGCCGTACGCGCTCGCCGGTGGTGGCTGGTATACCTATCGCGACTCGGTCACGACCGATAAGCGGCAAAATCGCTTTGGCGTGCAGGGAGGGGTGGGGGTCACCTTTTCCTTCATCCTGACCAGCGCATTCCTCGAAGTGCGATATCATCGCATCTTCGAAAATGACATGCGGCGCCGCTACGTCGCGTTGACCGCGGGGCTCGTCATATAATCACGGTGCGCATTTGATGCAGATTGGTGCGCGATTCTAGAATGCGAGTAAAATGTGCGCTTTACTTGCATTCGTTAATTTTTCACTAAGTCACATCGACAGCCAACCGACGCTATCGTGCATGTTGTTTCCAATCACGATACGAAATCGTCATTTATGCCCTATAATATTGTAGGCACAGATGTTCACGTCGGATGGCGTAACGGCTCGATATCGAAAGTGCAACCCTTTGACGACTTGGCGCTGTCATATACATTCAAAGGGTGACACGATGCAGGACAAAGTCGTGTCGCACGGTAGGTCAACTTTTTTGAGGACTCCTATGATTCGCAAAGCTTTGTCTGTGCTCGCACTCGCGTCCGTCTCGGCTGTGGCTGCTCATGCGCAAGGCACAATGGCTGCCGCCGCTCCTGCTGCGGCTGTCAAGCCGATCACGTTCGGTGTTAAAGCGGGTGGTTCCATCCCCCTCAGCGATTTCTCTGATGCTGCCAAGACGGGATACCTCCTCGGCGCGCAGATCGGTCTCGCCACGCCTGCTCTTCCGGTGACGTTCCGCGTTGACGCGGACTTCAGCCAGTACGATTCGAAGGTCGGCACCGGTAAGGGGCAGATCTGGGGCTTCACGGGTAACGCGCTGTACGATCTCCCGCTCTCCGCGTCGCCCATCAAGCCGTACGCGATTGCCGGCGCTGGTCTGTACACCTCCAAAGCCAGCGGTTCGCCGCACTCGAACGATTTCGGCTTCAACGTCGGTGGCGGCGTGAAGATCCCGCTCAGCGGCTTCAACACGTTCATCGAAGCGCGCTACACGCGCATCAACACCACGGGCACCGCCACGCAGTTCGTTCCGATCTACGTCGGCGTCTCGCTGCTCTAAGCAAAACATCACGATGGTGTGAGTTCTCACACCATCGCACGCAATACACAACGGCTCCGGCGATCATCGCCGGAGCCGTTGTGCGTTACAGGAATCACATCACCGGTATCGGCTGTCTACGTGACTTCCTGGGTAGCCTCAGCTGCCGTGTGTTGCTCCAATTGTAGCTCTGCAATCAAGCTCCCCCGCTCTCGGCCAACCGTTGCCACTGCAAGCACACGATCGCCGTCGTGGTACCTGACTGTGCAGTCGTGTTGCATCGGATCACCGTCAACCGAGATCCTGGTCCAGCGCTCCGCATGACCCACGTAGTCGACGGAGATATCGAAGTGCCGGCTCCAGAAGAATGGGACGGCGTCGTACGGCTCCTTGGCTCCCAACATATTGCGCGCGGCTACCTGCCCTTGCCGCTCCGCTACCACCCAGTGTTCGACCCGAATCGATTGCCCCGTATGTGGATCGGGCCACCGCGCAATGTCGCCCGCCGCGTAAATGTCAGGGACGCTGGTTTGTAGATACTTGTCGACCACGACTCCCTTGTCGATCGTCAACCCCGCCTGCTCCGCCAACGCAACGTTGGGGCGCACACCAACGCCGATGACCACGAGATCCGCCTCCAGCTCGCTTCCGTCCGAAAGTGTCGCGGTGGATGGTGTGATCTTGGTCACCGTATGCTCCAGGTGAAAGACGACCCCTTCCTGCTCATGTTTTGTGCGGATCATGTCGCCAAGCTGTGGGCCAAGAATACGTTCGAGCGGACGCGACTCAGGAGCAACGACGTGCACAGTCAGTCCACGCGCGCGCAATGACGCCGCGACTTCGAGGCCAATGAAACTGCTGCCGATCACCACCGCATGTGTCGCGCTCTTGGTCCCTTCGATAATCGACCGGCTATCGTCCAACGTCCGGAGATAATGCACGTGCGGGAGATCGGCCCCAGGCGTATCGAGCTTGACCGGTTGCGCGCCGGTTGCGAGCAGCAGGCGATCGAATGGATACTCGCCGCCCGCACTCGTCGTAATGATACGCTTTTGTGTATCGATCCGTGTCACGGTCACGCCTTTGACGAGCGTGATCCCTAGCTCAGCGTAAAAAGTACCAGGACGGAGCGAAACCCATTCTTCTGGCGCCTGTCCCGCCAAATAATCTTTGGACAGATTCGGGCGATCGACAGGGTCGGTGGGACGCTCGTCGATCAGTTGGAGCGGTCCGTGATATCCCAAACGTCGCAGCTGTTCCGCCGCGGCTACTCCCGCGGCGCCTGCGCCGACGATCACGATGGATGACGGCGTTTCGCGCACGGCGTACGAAGTGGTCGCGTGGATTGGCTCGTGCACAGTGATCCGACCGGTGTCTTCGACAGCGTGATAGCACGTGACGGGGTCAAATGCCGGGGCGTGGAGCGCCTCACCCGTGTGTAGGCTGAAACAGGCGTGATGCCACGGACAACGTACTGTATCGCCAACCAGGAGCCCTTCGGCGAGTGGACCACCGTAGTGTGTGCAGGTGGCACCGATGGCATACACTTGCCCGTTGGTTCTGGCCAGCAGGACGGGGGCGTCGCCAACGTGACCGAGGAGCATGGTCTCGTCCGCGAGCTGCGTGGAGTCGATGCCGGCGGAGAGGTCTGGGCCCGGAGGCGGAGCTTCGGATTCGGACGCCATGAGCTGTTACTCGTGATGAGACGTGAAGCGCGGTACCTGCTCGAAAACGACGCGTAATTCGTGCCGCAAACGCATCGAGGGATCACTCGGCGATTCCCGGGTGATCCCTCGATTGTGGCGTGACGTTTGGGTGTGTGGGCGAATATCCGCGGCCCTGTGCTCAGACGAGTGTCGCTTTCGCCTGGCGAATTTGTTCGGCGACAGCGGCTGACCCGGTGGCACCCGGGACCTCTCGGCGTGCGACGGAGGCGGGGGCCGAGAGCCAGTCGAAGACGTCGTGCTCGAAGGCGGTGTGCGCGGCGGTGAAGGTTTTGAACGGGAACATGTTGAGCTCCACGTTGGACTCTTCGCTTTGGCGGACGAGTGAGCCGACGACGCCGTGGGCGTCGCGGAAGGTGACGCCTTTGTTGACGAGGTAGTCGGCCAGGTCGGTGGCCATCATGCTGCTCGACAGCGCCGCGCGCATGCGATCGGTGTTAAAGGTGATCTCGGCGAGCGCGCCTGTGACGGCGGGGAGGACGAGGAGCATGGTATCGATTGCGTCGAACAGGGCGCGTTTGTCGTCCTGTAAATCCTTGCTGTATCCACTTGGTAATCCTTTCAACGCGACGAGCAATGAAATGAAATCGCCGAGCATGCGTGAAGCATTGCCGCGGGCAATTTCGAGGGCGTCGGGGTTCCGTTTTTGGGGCATCATGCTCGACCCCGTGGAGAATGCATCGCCGAATTTGACGAAGCCGAATTCGCTCGTGCCGTACAGGATCAAATCTTCGCCCAAGCGTGACAGATGAACACCGAGCATGGTGAGGGCGAAGAGGAATTCGGCGATGAAGTCGCGGTCGCCGGTGGCATCGATCGAATTTGCGGAGATCGACGAAAAGCCGAGTGCCGTTTGGATGTCGGAGCGAGGCACTGGGTAGGCGCAGCCGGCGATGGCGCCGGAGCCGAGTGGGAGGACGGCGGCGGAGGCGCGGGCGTTGGCGATGCGGAGGCGGTCGCGGTGGAGTGGCCAGAAGTGGCTGAGCATCCAGTGGGCCGACGAGACCGGTTGCGCGCGTTGGAGGTGCGTGTAGGCTGGCATGATGGCCGACGTGAGCCGTTCCGCGTGGTCGATCATGACCGCTTGGAGTGCCTGGACTGCCGCGTCGACCTTGGTGGCCGCGTCCATTGCCCACATGCGGGCGGCGGTGGCCACTTGGTCGTTGCGGGAGCGGCCCGTGTGCAGCTTGGCGCCCACGTCGCCGACTTCGGCGCGGAGGAGGCGGTCGATCATCGTGTGGATGTCTTCGTCCGACGGAAGTGGCTGGGCGCCGTTGGCAATCTGTTGCGCAACCACAGCGAGCCCGCGGACCAATTCGGCGCTTTCGGCGGCGGTGAGCACGCCGGCCGAGTGCAATGCGTTCGCCCAGGCTTGCGAGAGTTTGACGTCAAACGGCCAGAGGCGAAAATCAGTGCCAATGGAGCGGTTGAGTGCGTCGAGGGCGTCGGCGGTGGGGGCGTTGAAACGGCCGCCCCACAGTTTGTCAGTTTGCGACATAGGTCAAGGATACTCGCGCCGCGCGTCGAGCATGATGCGTCGTTGCATGATGCGTGATCGCGCGATACTTAGTGACACGATGCCCGGTCGTCTGGTGCGACAGAAGCCTCGCGTTTGACGTCGATAAGATGATACGAGACGGCCGCGGGCACACAAGGGAGGGTGGTGTGTACCCGCGGCCATCCCGCGGTGAGGCACAGATGCGGTGCCTGCGTGCACAGGCACCTGACAACAGACTGCTCAGACGCTCGCGAGCGACGCGTTGCGTTCGGCCACTTTGGCCTGGCGTTCGGCGAGCTCTTGATCGCGCAGGGCGCGGACGCGGTTGGAGAGACCGTACAGTCGGATGAAGCCAGCCGCGTCGCTTTGCTGATAGACGTCGTCTTCGCCGAACGTGACGAAGCGCTCGTCGTATAGTGCGAAGTCGCTGGTCCGGCCGGCGATGATCGTGTTTCCTTTGTACAACCGCAGTGTGACGGAGCCGGTGACGCGTTCCTGCGTGACATTGACGAAGGCGTCGTACGCTTCGCGCTCGGTGGTCCACCAGCGCCCTTCGTATACCAGGTCGGCGTAGGCGGGAGCGATGGCGTCTTTGGCGGCCAGGGTGCGGCGGTCGAGCACGAGCTGCTCGAGCTCGCTGTGGGCGGTATAGAGCAACGAGCCGCCGGGGGTTTCATAGATCCCGCGCGACTTCATGCCGACCAGGCGGTCTTCGACCAGGTCGACTCGGCCGACGCCGTGACGGCCGCCGATCTCGTTGAGCGTGGTGAGGAGCTGGACCGGGCTCATGCGGGCTCCGTTGACCGCTACCGGGGTTCCCTGCTCAAAGGTGATGGTGACCTCTTCTGGGGTGTCAGGGGCCTGCTCAGGCGACTGGGAGAGCATGAAGAGGTCGGCCGGCGGGGACTGGGCCGGATCTTCGAGCACGCCGCCCTCGTGGGAGATGTGCCAAATGTTTCTGTCGCGGGAGTAGATCTTGGCTTTCGTGGCCGCCACCGGGACGTTTTTCTTGGCCGCATAGTCCAAGGCATCCTCTCGGCTCCGGATGTCCCATTCCCGCCAGGGGGCGATGACCTGGAGGTCGGGGGCAAAGGCGGCGTAGGTGAGCTCGAAGCGGACCTGATCGTTTCCCTTACCGGTGCAGCCGTGGGCCAGGGCGTCGGCGCCCACCTGGCGGGCGACCTGGACCTGGCGTTTGGCGATCAGGGGGCGGCCCATGGAGGTCCCCAGGAGGTATTTCCGGCCGTAGATGGCCCCGGCGCGGAGTGTTGGGAAGATGAAGTCCCGGACGTACTCCTCGCGCATGTCTTCCACGTGGCATTCGTCGGCGCCGGAGGCGATGGCTTTGGCTTTGACCCCCTCGAGTTCGTCGCCTTGGCCGATATCGGCGGCGACGCAGATCACCTTGGCGCCGGGGTACCTGTCTTTGAGCCAGGGGACGATGATGGATGTATCGAGGCCGCCGGAGTAGGCGAGGGCGATTTTCGTGGGGGTAGCGGGCATAGCGGTCAGGTCCTTCGAGGGCGGTACTTGGCTAATATTTATGCGTTATCGATGAATATTTAATCGTTGTGTCGGTGGGGCGCAACGGTTTTTATGGATGGAGCGGAGTGGGACGGTCCGATCGAGCCCTCTCCTCTGCCGCCAGCTTCGCTCGGCCGCTTTTTCGGCTTCGCCGAGCGGCCTTGCTCCAGAAGGCAGCGAGGAGAGGGCTTGATCGGACCTGCAGCCTTTGGGGTACGGCGGGGGAACAGCAACTGCAATTACAACGGCTTGTGGGGATGGAGGGCGCTGATGGTGGGGCTACATTTACGGTATGGCGAATAAGAGAGATCGGCAGACGGCGATTTTGGAGACGATTGAAGCGCAGCCGGTGACGAGTCAGGAGGATCTGCGCAAGTTGTTGTTGCGGCGTGGGTGGGATGTGACGCAGGCGACGTTGTCGCGGGATTTGCGGGAGTTGCGGATTGCGCGGGTGCCGACGGCCGAGGGGGTGCGGTATGCGGTGACTGATGGGTCGATCGAAGAGAGTCGGGCGGCGTTGGATACGTTGTTGCCGCAGCTGTTCATGCGGATTGATGGGGTGAGTGAGATGGCGGTGTTGCGGACGATTCCGGGGGGAGCGCAGCCGATTGCGTCGGCGTTGGATGGAGAAGGGTGGCCGGATATTCTGGGGACTGTGGGTGGGGATGATACCATCCTTATTATTTGCCGGTCGGTGCAGGGGCGGGAGCGGACAGTGCGGCGGCTCAAGACGTTGGCGGGGGAGCCCGGGTAGGGATAGGCTCTGTGTGAATAGGAGCGTGGTCGAGTAGGGTATTCCCTAAAAATTTCGCGGGCGGGGTTCCTTTGGGGATCCCGCCCGCGGTCTTGTGTGGTGGCGGCTGAAATGTTATGCATTATTGGTGAATAAACTTTCAGTCGGGGTGCTCGGGGCGTCGGGGTATGCGGGGCGGGAGCTGTGCGAGTTGGTCGCGCGGCATCCGTCGCTCGAGCTGACGTTCGCGGCGGCCAATTCGCGGGCGGGGGAGCGGGTCCGGGTGGCTGGGCGCGAGCTGTCCATGGTCTTGGCGGACGATGCTCGGCTGGACCAGACCGATCTGGTCTTTTCGGCGCTCCCGCATGGGGCGTCGGCGGCCTGGGTTGCGCGGGCGCATGGCGCTGGCGCCAAGGTCGTCGACCTGTCGGCCGATCTGCGTCCTGGGAACGGGGCGGAGCAGACGGCCCCTTCATATAGTAGTGTCCCGTACGGATTGACCGAGTTGATGCGGTCGACGTTGCTGGGCGCCGAGGTGGTTGCCAATCCGGGGTGTTATCCGACGGCGGTGTTGGTGGCGTTGGCGCCGTTGTTAGTGCGTGGGTTGGTCGTTCCTGGTGCCACGATCAATGTGTCGGCCGCGAGTGGGGTGACGGGGGCGGGGAATGCGCCCAAGACCGAGCTGTTGTTTGGTGAGGTCACTGGTGATTTTCGTGCGTACGCTGTTGGGAATCAGCATCGGCATTTGAACGAGATGCAGTCGATTGTCCGGACGCTTGGTGGGGACAACGACATTCTCTTTACGCCGCATTTGTTGCCGGTGGCGCGGGGCATTCTCGCTACGATCACGGTTCCGGTGACGGAGACTGTTGCGTCGCCATTGCAGCTGTGGCGTGAGATGTATCGTGATGAACCGTTCATCGAAGTCAGCGACGTGATGCCGTCGTTGCGTGATGTGGCGCATCGCAATGTGGTGCAGGTGAGTGCGATGCATGCGGCCAATGTGCGGCAGCCCACAATGATCGTCATTGCCGCGATCGACAACTTGATGAAGGGTGCGGCGGGGCAGGCGGTGCAGAACGCCAACGTACTCTTCGGCTTTCCTGAAACGGCCGGACTTCCACGATGACCCGTGTGATCAAACTCGGCGGACGCGCCCAGTCCGCCGAGCTGTTGCCGTCGTTGGTGGCGGAGGCGTGGGGGGCGGAGCCTGGTGCTCTGTGCGTGGTGCACGGTGGTGGCGACGAGATCTCGGCGTTGCAGCGGACGTTGGGTGGTGAGCCAAAGTTTGCTGGTGGGCGTCGTGTTACCACTGCGGCAGATCTGGACATTATCCGAATGGTGTTGTCTGGGGTGGTGAATAAGCGCTTGGTCGCTGCGTTCTCCGCTGCTGGCGTGCCGTCGGTTGGTGTGTCGGGTGAAGATGGTGCGTTGATTGGCGCGCAGCCGCTGGGGATTGCGGAGTTCGGCTACGTCGGGATGCCGGCGCGGATCAACACAACGGTAGTGGAGGCGTTGTGGGAGGGTGGTGTGATGCCGGTCATTTCGCCGTTGGGAACCAATCTGGACGATCCGCAGCGCGGCGCGTTGAACGTGAATGGTGACGACGCAGCCGCGGCGATCGCGGTGGCGTTGGAGGCCGACGAGTTGGTGTTGGTGGCGGATGTGGATGGGGTGTTGGACGAGTCCAAGCAGCTCATTCCGCAGCTGTCGGTGGATGATGGGCGCGCGTTGATCGTGTTGGGAGTGGCCGCGGGTGGGATGGCGGCCAAGCTCGAGGCAGCGCATGCCGCGCTCTTAGGTGGTGTGGGGACAGTGCGGATCGCGGGGCTCAACGCGTTGCGCGACCGTGCATTTGGAACAACAGTGACGTTAACGACGGCAGGGGTACGATGACGACGATGACGCTTCCGGTGGTGCCGGAATCCGCGCAATCGGCCACGGGTGAAGCCACGCATGTGGCGCCGGTGGCCGCAGTGTCTCCGTTGCTGGGTACGTACAAGCGTGCCCCGATGCCGATCGTGCGTGGAGAGGGCGTCTATTTGTATGACGACGCGGACAAGGCGTATCTCGACTTTGCCAGTGGGATCGCGGTGAATGCGTTGGGATACAACGATCCGCAGCTCATGCAGGTGATGCGGGATGCGATGGCCACGGGGTTGATCCATACGTCCAACTTGTTCCGTACGTTGCCGGGCGAGGCGTTGGCGCAATTGTTGGTCGACCGCTCGTTTGCGTCGTCAGTCTTTTTCTGCAACTCGGGGGCGGAGGCCAACGAGGGAGCGTTCAAGATGGCGCGCAAGTGGGGGCGGAGCATGTCCCCTGATAAAACGCGGTTGGTGTCGTTGCGTGGTGCGTTCCATGGGCGGCTCTTTGCGACGCTCGCGGCGACGGATCGGGTGGCGTATCAGGCGCCATTCATGCCATTGGCGCCTGGTGTGTCCATCAGCGAACGCGATCTCACAGATCTCGATGCGGCATTGGATGCAGCGACGGTGGCGGGGGTGATTGTCGAGCCGGTGCAAGGTGAAGGTGGAGTGCGAGTGATCGATGCCGGGTTGCTGCACGAATTGCGCGCGTTGACGGCGGAGCGGAAGATCGCGCTCATCTTCGATGAGATTCAATGTGGGCTCGGGCGGACGGGGACGTTGTTCGCGTACGAGCAGACGGGGGTAGTCCCCGATATGGTGACGATGGCCAAGCCGTTGGCAGGCGGGTTGCCGATGGGGGCGGTGCTCATGAATGGCGACATCGCGGCGGTGATGGCGCCGGGTGACCATGGGACGACGTTTGGTGGCGGGCCGTTCGTGGCCAGTGTGGCGTTGCACGTGGTGCAGCGGCTGGCGGATCCGGCGTTACTGGCGCACGTCACCACCACGGGCCAATGGTTTGGCGAGCAACTCCATGCCCTCGCTCGGCGCACAGGACGCGTGCGCGCGGTGCGTGGAGTTGGGATGATGTGGGGGATGGACATCGTGGAGCCGGCGGGTGGTGTGGTGGCGCGCGCGTTGGAAGCGGGGCTGCTCATTCTCTCGGCGGGCGACTACACGTTGCGTCTCTTGCCGCCGTTGGTGGCGACACGGGATGAATTGACGCGTGGGTTGGATCTCCTGGGCGGGGTGCTCCAGTGACGACGGCGATGATGCCCGAGGTGGTGCGTGACGCGGCTTGGGAGCGTGGGTTATCGGTCTCTTCGGGCAATGGTGGCGATCGGATCGCGTATCAGGTGATGCCGCGCGCGGGCGACGTGACGTTGCGGATGGCCGACGAGCGTGATGTGATGGGGGTCGTACGATTGGTGAATGGGTTCGCCGTTGAAGGGGTCATGTTGTTCCGGACGCCGGAGTCGGTGCGGATGGCGTTACACGACTTTGTGGTGGCGGTGGACGAGTATGATACCGTCGTGGCGTGTGGGGCGCTCAAGGAGTATTCGCCGTCGGTCGCGGAGGTGGCGTCGGTGGCGGTGGCGCGTCATGCGCATGGAAGGAAGTTGGGGACGCGGATCGTCGAGGCGGTGGAGCGGTTGGCGCGGAAGCGGGATGTGGAGGAGCTGTTTGCGTTGACGGTAGCGCCCAAGTTTTTCGAGTACGCGGGGTACTCGGTGGTGGATCGCGCGTTATATCCCGAAAAGATTCGCCGG